>ERZ1090868.173-NODE-173-length-34770-cov-54.054904_pt1 | contig 34770 bp, 29 predicted proteins | sample MGYA00478475_ERZ1090868 | MGnify/ENA primary metagenome ERZ1090868 (study PRJEB33644, sample SAMEA5815747) | chicken gut metagenome | biome: Chicken; feature: Gastrointestinal Tract; material: Caecum | place: Ireland | collected 2019-01-01 | study: A study of the...
CAGGGAAATAAAATTAAGGAAATATTCATCCTTACACAAACTATTTTACGGTCTCATAATATCCAAAAATAATTAATTACCATGATGATGTCTGTGATGCTTCCTTATACTTTTTTTATACACTTGCCAAAAGGGTTCAGAGTCAAATCCAATCAAATTCACAAAAGGACTATTAGTACTTTCACTAGTTTCAACAACATACTTTCCTAATTGTACATTCGGCTCACTAACCACAGTAGTTGCATACTGTTCAACTACGTTTCCATCAGCTGAAGCATTTGCTTGCTTAGGCATAGCCACAAACATTACAACAACTCCTGCCAACATCAACAAACCGATCAAAAAGTTTTTCGATTTCATTATTTTATGCCTCTCTTTTATCAATAAATGTAATTGGAGATATGATATCATATTTTCATCATTATGAAACAATACATCATATTTGACCATATTCGACATCAAATTCACCACATACAGAAAAACAGAATAGCATTCTTTGCTACTCTGTCATATTGATTAGTGTACTGTATTCCAAGAAACTGGGACTGAAGTCAATCCCGTGGCTACGCTTCCAGTACTTCCATGTAAGAATTCAGTCACTGGCTTGGGTGCCTTGAAATGATGCGTTTGGATGTATTGCGTAATTTGATAACTGAGTCGACCATAAATTGTTTGAACAGATTCACCCTTCTCGGCTTTATCAATTGCTTCGTCAAACATGTTAATTAACTCTGCGTCATGTTCAACTTCGGGCGTAAAACGCACTTCTTCAAGTGCATTTTTAAAAACCATAATATCTGGTGAAAGTTCTGAATTCTTATCCTTCTTTTTGCCAAACATAATTATTTTACCCTCATTATCAATGAGTATAACCCTCTATCTATGATATTCAAAGCCATAATTTTCCTCTAAACTAAAACCAAAACTGTGTAAATAACTATATATGTAATGAAAAATATTGATAAATACTTAATCATTTGTAAATAGGTAGTTTGTTTATCCGGATGCTCAAAAAATTGTTTTAATTTTGGCCATAATATTGGCAACAAAAAACAACTAAAGATCAATGGCCATTTTGCCAAACCAAAAAGAACAACGATAATTGGAAACAGTAATCCCGCAATAATCAACGTCTTAATTATTTTAAGAGCATATTTTTTACCAGTATAACTGGCTAAAGTATGGCGCCCATTGTTTAAATCTTCATGCAAATCACAAGTATTATTAGCTAACTGCAAAGCATAGAAAATGAGTGTTAAAGGCAAACATCTTATTAGAGTAGTTAATGCTAAGTTCCAGGTCAAAGGATAAGTGCCGTAAATTGTGACATAGATGCTTACTAGCATAATGAAATACGAAATAAAAAAAGATACCACTAATTCACAGATCGGTGTTGCATTCAGTGGCTTAGGACCCGCAGTGTAAAATATTCCAATGAAATATCCTACAACTCCCATTATTAGTACTGGCCAGCCGGTGCGATAAACCAAAATAATACCCGGAATCGCCGAAATAAAGTAACTAATCCACACTAAGTTTCTAACATCAGTTAAAGGTAACTTCAGACGACCAATTGGATTTATATCAGTCAAAAAATGTCGATCTTTGCCATGAAGATAATCATAGTAATTATCAGCAATATTAACTGCTAAATCAAACAGAAAAACATCTACTAAGCACAGCAAAATGTTAATCAAATTAAACATGTGATATTGTTGAAACGACATTGCCGCGCCAAAGACAAACCAAATTACATTTAATGGCGCCGTATAAATCTCTGATAGTTGATAATATACTGGCCAAGATAAAACCTTCTTCATAGTAACTTATTAATCCTCCCATTTTTTACTTACATCTTAGTCTTTTTCTAAAACAAAATATAGTTACTAATTTTGAAGATATTATCGCAAACTACTACTTTAGTTATTAATAGCTTTCATTACAACTGATGAAACTTCACCACTTTATTCTTCAATGAAATTTTTTTCACTTCAAAGCCATAAGCTGGTAATTCTTTTTTATAACGCAAAAAGGAATGATCTAAGACAACCCCCAGCCTTATTATCTTTAATATATTGCCATAATTTATTATATTTATTCATCTATTTTTCTTCCGATCCAGTAAATTTTTAGCTTGCTTTAATATTGGTAATTCACGTGCCGCAATCAATTTGCCGATTCGTGTATTTGCACAGCGGTTATATTCTCGCAAGGCTTCATCATAACTAAGCTTCAACGTTGATAAATGAAATTCATTTATCTCATCAGGCGTTAAATGTTTTTCACCAAAAGAAGTGACTTTGCAAAGATAATAATTATTAATATTATGGCGATGAATCAAATTATAGTAGTCACTAACTATACCGATTTTATGCATAATCTCAACTTCAGCACCTAATTCTTCTTTAAGCTCTCGCTTTAGCGCTGTTTCTAAATCTTCACCAGCTTCAACGCCACCACCTGAAGTTTCAATTAGCGTTGCCTTACCAAAGTCGTCATCACGTTTAGCTCTAACAAAATAATAATTTTCCTGGTCATCAAACACGATAGCTCGCACTATTTTACGATCATGATCAATATATTCTAATGGCCATTCAGTGTCTTTCAATTGGAGGTTTAATTCTTTCATAACTTTTTCTTTCTAGAAAAAAATAAAGCTCAGCCAAAGCTGAGTTTTATTTTAATTGATAATCAAATGATTATTCTTCGTTCAATGATGAACGGTCGAATGAAGCATCCTTAAGTTCGTCATCGATAGTCTTGGTACCCATCCAAGAAATCATTTCCTTCATCTTGGCTGTAATTGCTTCTGCACCTGGCAATAACAACTTACGTGGGTCGTAACCCTTAGCCTTCTTGTCAAGGTCCTTTTCGTCTTCGATGTACTTACGAGTAGCTTCTTGGAATGCTAATTGGAATTCAGTGTTGATGTTGATCTTAGCAATACCAAGCTTAATAGCCTTCTTAACTTGGTCTTCAGGAATACCTGAACCACCGTGAAGTACAAGTGGAGTGTCAGGAACTGCTTCAGCAATTTCCTTAAGACGGTCGAAGTTCAAGCCCTTCCAGTCTGCTGGGTAAACACCGTGGATGTTACCAATACCACAAGCAAGCTTGTCAACGCCAGCTGCAACGAACTTCTTAGCATCTTCAACAGAAGCTAATTCACCGCCGCCTTGGTTTTCACCAATCTTACCGATTTCAGCTTCAACTGAAATACCACGTTCATGAGCCAACTTGATGATTTCCTTAGTCTTAGCCAAGTTTTCATCAGTTGGAAGTGCGTGACCATCAAACATAACTGATGAGTAACCAAGAGCGATACATTCCTTAGCTGATTCAAAGTCACCGTGGTCCAAGTTTAAGATAACTGGAACTGAGATGTTCATTGAATCCATTTGGTCAGCTACCATGTCCTTAACGAACTTGTAACCACCCATGTACTTAGCAGCACCAGTTGATACTTGGATCAACAATGGAGTTCTAGTTTCTTCAGCAGCACGTAATTCTGCACGAGTCCATTCCAAGTTGTTAGTGTTGTAAGCACCTACAGCGTAATGGTTCTTACGAGCATCTTTAAAGATTTGATTACCGTTGTCAAAATAAGCCATTAAAAAATACCTCCTAAATATCTTACATGCCTATTGTACCCTAATAATTGAAATATGAACAATTTTTCACAGAATGTAAGCGTTATTTTCTTATTTTCATTGTTTTTCTCTTACATTTCTTTAGGAGCATTGACACCTAACAATCTAAGTGATTCCGTTAAAACGATTGATGTTGCTTGAACTAAGGCGAGACGAGCACCAATTTTATCGTCCTTGGTTAAAATCTTCACATTAGCATAGTACTTATTGAATTTTTTAGCTAAATCTAAGGCAAACTTAGCTATTACTGAAGGTTCAAACTTTTCGGCACTTCTAGCTACAATTCTTGGGAAATCTGCTAAATCTTTGGCTACGGCAAAAGCCCAGTCATCATCAAGAGCTAGATCAGTTTCGCTAGGATTTTCACCCATCGCAGCAGCCTTACGTAAGACGCTTTGTGCCCGAGCATTAGTGTATTGAACATAAGGACCAGTATCGCCTTCAAAACGCACAACTTCTTCTAGGTCAAAGTCAAAATTGTCTAAACGATCATTCTTCAAATCGTGGAAGACAACAGCACCAACACCAACATCATGAGCAACTTGATCTTGATCTGCTAAATCTGGATTCTTTTCTTGAATTTGCTTCTTAGCAAGTGAAACAGCATCCTTTAATACTTGATCGAGGAAGACAACGTTACCTTTTCTAGTAGATAACTTTTTACCGCCTTGAGTGATTAAACCAAACGGTACATGGTGAATCTCATCAGCCCAGTCATAACCCATCTTTTTCAAAACAGTCTTCAATTCAACAAAGTGTTGGGCTTGCTCGTTACCTACAACATAAAGCATCTTAACGAAGTTATATTCTTTCATTCTCCATTCAGCAGCGGCGAGGTCACGAGTTAAGTAAATTGAAGTACCATCAGATTTAACGACAATAGCAGGATTTTCACCTTCACCCATGTCAACAACTTGCGCACCACGTGATTCATGAAGAAGACCTTTTTCTTTTAATTCATCAATTACTGGTTGCATCTTATCGTTAAAGAAAGCTTCACCATTGTATGAATCAAAAGTTACGCCTAGTTCTTTATAAATTCGCTTGAAGTCTTTTAATGAAACCTCACGGAACCATTTCCATAGTTTAACTGCTTCTGGATCCCCGTCTTCAAGTTTCTTGAACCATTCACGACCTTCATTATCAAGTTCGGGATTTTTCTCAGCTTCTTGGTGGAACTTTACATAGTAGTGGAAAAGATTCATAATCGGATCTTTTTTAACGTCTTCTTCATTACCCCAGTGCTTGTAGGCAGCAATCAACTTACCAAATTGAGTACCATAGTCACCTAAGTAATTGATTTTAATAGGAGTATAGCCAACCTTCTCCATTGTCTTAGCAATTGAATTACCAATTACAGTTGAACGAAGGTGGCCCATTGACATTGGCTTAGCAATGTTAGGGCTAGACATATCAATTGGCACATTTCCTTCACCAATCTTTTGATCACCGTAATGTTCTTTTTCAGTCAAAACATCCTTCAAAGTCGATGAAACTAATTTTTCATGATCAATCGCAAAGTTAACGTAAGGACCGACTGCTTGGATATTAGCGAAATTATCACTTGATAAGTTATCCGCAATATTTTTAGCAATTTCTGCAGGATTTTTGTGCAAAGTCTTAGCCAAAATAAATGCTGGGAAAGCATAGTCTCCCATCTTAGCATTTTTAGGGCGTTCAATTAATGCAGCAATTTTTTCTTTAGGTAAATCAACTTGACTAGCAACCAAGTCAACTACTTCATTCTTAAAGTCCATTTTATTCCTCTCTTCTAAATAAAAAAGTCTCCTTCTACAAATGTAGAAAGAGACGAGTTAAAAACCCGCGGTACCACTCAGATTGATACAAAGTATCCGCTTATTTAAATTCTTGATTTTATCAGTCAAACACGCCTTCATTATCTTCTAGTATCTATCTTGCACCAACATAGACTCGCTTAAAAAGAAAATAACTACTACTTTTGACTTCTTGGCAAACATGATTATAGCAGGAAAAAACGGCTTCTGCCACTAATTTAGTTAAAAAAGCCATTCTTGAGTTGGATTAAAATCTTGAACGCTTTGAACAAAGTTTTTTACTGCAATTTTTTAAAAAACGTTGCTTAAAAAGCAACGTTCTTGTTAATTATTTTTAATGACTACCTTCGTACCATCTGGGATGTGATCCATAATCCACTTAGAATCAGGTACACTCAAACGGATACAACCATGTGAACCTTGAGTTCTTCCCAATTTGACTGCTTCTTTTAAGTTATAGCTATAATCAGCTTTAGTTGGCACAGAGTGGAACAAGTACACGTTATCAGGACTCCAACTAGTCCAATTATTAGCTCCTTCACCTAAGTTATAATTGAAAAAGCTGTCTCCACGACCATTTTGGATCCTAAAAGTTCCAGTTGGGGTCAATGACTTGCCCTTCTTGTAGATTCCACCAGTTGATAACATGGTATACAAAACCTTGCCTTTTCTTAACAAATAGGTCCGGTTTCCTTTTAATGATACCCGCAAAGTCAAATCCTTTTCATACGGCTTAATCTTAGGATATTTTTTAAGCTCACTCTTTTTCTTCCAAGTGCCTGCCTTGCGCAAGTCCTTAGGATCGCTATATGGTCGATATAAAGCACCATTATCTACTTTTTTAGCTTGTTTTTTCTTAATTTTATTTATTTTCTTAGTTTTGGCCTTAGTCTGCGTTGTAGCAGCTTCTTGTGAGACATCAGACTTAGGTGCGCATACCTTAGCTAAGCCGATAATTGCACCAAAAGCTAGAACGATACTAGTTACGCCGATAATAATGTTTTTTTTCATAAATATGTTAATCTTCTTTTTTATTAATATTTAACTCAATTATATTATGCTTTTTCGTCTTTTAAGCGTTAAAAAACATCCCTCAACTAGGGATGCATTTATTTACTATTAGAATTTTAACATGTTTATGCCAATTCTGAATACTTTTTCATCAATTTAGGCAATACTTTAGAAAGTTCCGTTGGTCGTACCACATAATTATCTTTGGCAAGCAAGTCACCTGCTAAAGAATGAAGATAGACAGCAGCTTGAACGGTTTCAACGCCTGGGCCAAATTGAGCAACCATCCCACCGATGATTCCTGCTAAAGTATCACCCATTCCACCAGTGGCCATGCCTGGATTGCCAATTGGATTAACAAAAATTTGACCAGTCCCATTATAAACATGAGTATGATTCGATTTGAGTACTAAAAGCGCATTAGTATCTGGAATCAATTGGTTTAAAGCATCAATATTGGCACTATCTGTTTGAAACGGAATGCGAATTTGACTCAATCGTTGCCATTCCATTTGATGCGGCGTCAAGATTAAGTGGCCAGCATTAGTTGGCAATAAGTTCTTATCCTGACTAATTAAATCAAGAGCACTGGCATCTAAGACAACGGTTTGTTTTTCTGAAGTACATCTTCGCAAGATAACTAAAATTTGCTTAGCGAGATCACTCATGCCTAATCCTGGCCCGCAAACTACAACATCCATATTTTTGATTAAATCTGCTAACTTAGCATCGCGCCAGTTGATAAACATTGCTTCAGGCACTCGTGCATGTAGCGATGCTAAATTCAAAGGGTGTGTTGCAACAGCAGTCAAACCTGTGCCAGCATTAATAGCGCCTTCGGTAGACATAATAATAGCGCCACCATAGTTCTCACTACCACCGATCAAGAGTACACGACCGTAATCGCCTTTATGTGTATCGCTTTCTCTTTCTTTAATTACCTTTTTCAAGATATCTTCAGAAATTTCAGTCATATTTATCTTCCTCCGAAAATCCAGCGCCAAATTCTGACAAAAAAGTTCACCTTGTTATTAGCTGACAATGCCTTAGCCTTGACGTTCATCCCATTAGGATTAGACAATGAAACAATCTTTTCATTACCAGATTTAAATTGATAATCACCAACTGTTTGATCTTTCTTAATTGGTGCTTCTACAGATTTTTTATTCAATGATGCCACTAAAGTTTTGCCATCAGCTGGATCCCAGATAGTAGTCTTTTGCTTAAGTCCTAAATTAGTAGTTGCATTATCACCATCAACAACTTTAATTGTCTTAGCGCCATTCATTTGGCTACCAGCAGTCATTGTTACAGGACGATACTTGGTAAAAACATAATTCATTAACTTTTTAGTTTGTTCAAATCTAGCTGGATCCGTTCCGTCACGGTGACGTGCGCCCATTACTACAGTCAGTAAACGAGCACCATTGTGTTGTACAGTTCCGATAAAACAAGCCCCTGCAGCATCAGTAGTCCCCGTCTTTAAGCCATCAACTGGATAAGCTTGATCATATTGAGAAAGCCCCTTTAACATCCAGTTAAAGTTAGCCATCTTAGTTACGTGACCAGCATCTTTAAAGTTTAAGTGAGCTAAGCGTGTAGTTTCTAATACTTCTGGGAATGCCGAGATTAATTTTTGACCGACAATAGCCATATCCTTAGCTGACATCGTATTTTCAGCATTTTTATTTACACCAGGATATGCATCTTTACCCAAATTGCCATTAGGTAAGCCACAAGCAGTATAAATCTTGGCATCTTCAATCCCCCACTTTTTTACTTGAGCTCGCATTTGATCGATAAATGCCTTTTGTGAGCCAGCAATTGTTTGACCAAGCAGCATAGCAGCACCATTAGCTGATTCAATTAAGGTTGCTTGATAAAGTTGTCTTATCGTATACGAATGTCCTAGTTTTAATGGTACATTCGAATATTCTGCATTGTTGGCGACTTTAACGATTGGAGCGGTTGGTTTGACCTTTTGATCCCATGAAAGCTTATGATTTTTAATTGCCTGTAAAGTTAAATAAACAGTCACTAATTTGGTCATCGAAGCAATTGGTAAAGTTTGAGCCGCATTTTTGGCATATAAAATTTGACCTGAATCACTATCAATCGCAATGGCTGACTTTACATTCAGCTTAACTTGATCTGCTTGATAACTGCTAGTTGTATCTGCGTTAACAGGCGTAGTCGCAAAAACTGCACCGCACGAAAAGATTGATACAGCTGCAACAGTTGTAATTGCTACACGTTTTATTTTTTTACTAAAAAACATGAAATCCATCCTTTTGTATAATTAAAGTATTTTATGCTTACATTTTACCAAATATTTGGTATTATTATTCATGTAGCTAATAAAAATGCCCGCTTGGCGGAATTGGCAGACGCGCAGCGTTCAGGTCGCTGTTTAGGTGACTAAGTGAAGGTTCGAATCCTTTAGCGGGCATCATAATTATGTGTAAGTGTTGAGAGATCAACACTTTTTTTATTTTTTAATAATAGAATTTATAGCTCTTAATTTTATTAATCTCTGCTGTATAATACACATTGAAGGACATCAAATTTAGAAATGAGTTGATTACTATGAAAAAGAGACTTACTAAATCACAAAACAAAATTTTAGCTGGCGTTTTGGGCGGAATCGCCAATTACTTCGATCTTGACCCAGCTTGGGTAAGAATCATCGGTGCCGCCTTAATTTTATTCACTGGTATCTTCCCTGGTATTGCTTTATATATCATCGCTGCAATGGTCATGCCAGAACCTGGCCAAATTGCACCTAAAGCCGAAAAACACACTACTGATTATCAAACTGGTCGTCCTAATACAATGAACGGTGATTTTACCAAGTCAGATGATTCTAGTTCAGATTCTGACGAAAAAAAAGACGACAACCAAGAATAAATGAATGCTATAATGTAGGTCCTTGGCAGGGGCACAAAGTTGATTTCTTCGGGAATCAACTTTTTTCTCTCACTTTCATGAAATCGCTTCCATTTCACTAGATTATGTGTTACAGTAAAAGCGTAAAGAATAAACGTGATTAGAAAAGATAAATCTCAATATTTATCTCTAAGATGAGGAGATGGAGAATCATGATTGCTTCTATCGGTATTACATTCTTAGCACTTGAACTAATCGGGGTCTTTGTTTTAACGGCGATTACGCCTGACTAATTCTTAAATTTTAAGTAGCACTCCTAAAATTATTAGTAATGGATTGGCACGCAGGATCCAACGCACTAAAAAAGCCACTATAGATCATAATTTTGATCTGTAGTGACTTTTATTTTTAGTCATGGATGTGAAATTTTACTAAAATACTTTCAATTTTGCTACCAAGAATCTTTTGTGCTAAATCTGTCTTCAAGGTGACGAAACCATAAAAGATCACGCCCACTCCCACAGAAAAGATTACCAGGGATAATGCCGGAATTCTTCGCTCTGGACTCAAGAACTTACCTAAGCCTATTTCGACTAATTTTACAATCAGGAACATCCCGATTGAAAATGCGGTAACTCCCATTAGCCTACGACTAGTTCGATTCAAATTGAAATTATATTGAACTTCCAAATGCTTCAGTGATAGGAATACAATGACCAACAAACCCAAGTTAGTCGCAACTAGCGGACCGTAGATCTTGAATAAAAAGATCATCGGATATTGTAAAATTCCCTTCAGAATCAAGCCTAAGATCAAATATTTAATCGCTAAGCCATTTTCTGATAAACCCTGCAAAATTGCCATTAATACCGTAAACAAACCTAAGCTAATCGCCGTAAATGCAGATATATATAAGACATTGCTGCCTAATGGATCTGGTCCGTAAAAAATCGTGTACATTGGTTTACTAATTGCCGCCATCCCAAAGGCAGCTGGAATCATGACAAACAAGAACAAGTCCATCGTATTGGCAATCTGACTTGAAATACTCTTGTAGTCTCCTCTAGTATGCGCAGCCGATAGTAACGGAATAGCTGTTACCGCCATAGCACTAGCTAATGAGACGATGATCATAATTAATTTATTGGCATTCAAGCCAAATAAAGCGTACCAATCTTCGATTGTATCTGAGCTTGCATGAACTAAGCTAGCAATCATAGGGTGGAATGTGTATTGATCAACCAATGAGAACAAGGTAATTCCCGAATCAATAATGATAAATGGAATTGCTTGAGCAATAATTTCACCAAATAAATCAGTGGTTGAAACTCGCAAACGATTATTTGAATGGGCCACCAAGTAGTCCAGTCGCTCTCTTCTGGAAAGCAAAAACCAAATTAGCAATCCAATTCCAAAAAGTGCCCCAACAGCGGCAGCCAAATTAGATTGAATAACTGCATGAACGTAGGAACCGTGCTGCATTTGCATAATCACAAATGCGGTTAACAGCATCCAAACTACCCGCGCAAACTGCTCCACAAATTGTGACATCGCACTCGGCATCATGTCGGCATATCCCTGGAAGTAACCCCGCATGATACTTAAGATCGGAATAATTAAAATCGCATAAGACAAGCTCCGCATAACCGCAACTTGCCTCGGATCACTCTGACTACCATTAGACGCTAGTAGCGGCGAAGCAAAATACATAATTGCCGCCGAGACGATGCCTAAAATAGTCATCAAAATTAAACCTTTACGGAATAATTTTCGTCCAATGCCGTATTCATTTAAGGCATTATATTTGGCAACCTGCTTAGCAATCGCTCCTGGAATTCCTGCCGTTGAAATTAGAATAAAAATCGTGTAGATATTATAACTTCGTGCAGTTAAGGCATTTGCAATATTTCCGTAGGGTCCCATCCAGGCATACCACGGAATAATATACAAAGCACCCAAAATTCTTGAGGCAATCGAGCCAAAGGTCATCCAAGCAGACCCTTTTAGAAAAGTATTTTGTGTATCTTTGCTATTTAAGTTATTTTCTTCCATTAAAATTTTCCCAATAAAAGTCTCAACTAATCAATTCAATAAATCTAAATAATAAGTATTCTTATTATTTTTTAGGAAAATCTAACTTATTTAGCAACAATATTGACAATCTTGTTTGGCACAACGATAACTTTCTTAACGTCCTTGCCTTCCAAGAACTTCTTTACGTGTTCAATTTCCATTGCTTGCTTTTGCAAGTCATCTTTTGCAGCGTCTTTAGGAGCTTGGAACTTACCACGAAGCTTACCGTTAACTTGAACCATAATTTCTACAGTTGACTCAACTAACTTAGCTGGATCATAAGTTGGCCACTTAGCGTAAGTAATTGATTCATCATGACCAAAGACTTGCCAAATTTCTTCCATCATATGTGGAGCCACTGGAGCCAAAAGCTTAACGAAGCCTTCTGCGTATTCCCGTGGAATGGTCTTAGCCTTTTGAGCAGCATTCATGAAGACCATCATTTGACTAATTGCAGTGTTAAAGTGTAATGATTCAAAGTCTTCAGTTACCTTCTTGACTGTTTCTGCATAAACCTTGTCAAGTTCACCATCATTCTTATCAACGATTCTTTCTTGTGGAATGGCCTTCAAGTCAAGATCGTTTACAAAGAGGCGCCACACACGGTCCAAGAACTTCTTAGTTGAAGCAGGACCATTGTCATCCCAGTCAATTGATGCATCAAGTGGACCCATGAACATTTCGTACATTCTAAGTGAATCTGCACCATATTCATCGATCACCTCATCAGGGTTAACTACATTACCCTTAGACTTAGACATCTTTTCGTGATTCTTCAAGATTAAGCCTTGGTTGTAAAGCTTCTGGAATGGTTCCTTAGTTGGCACAACACCCAAATCGTAAAGAACCTTGTGCCAGAATCTTGCATAAAGAAGGTGACGCACAGCGTGTTCCGCACCACCGATGTAAAGATCAACTGGAAGCCACTTTTTAAGCAAATCGTAGTCAGCTAATTCCTTATCATTATGTGGATCAACGTAACGCAAGTAGTACCAACTTGAACCAGCCCAGTTAGGCATAGTATTGGTTTCACGCTTACCCTTACGCCCATTTTCATCAACTACATTTACCCAATCAGTTAGGTTAGCAAGTGGGCTTTCTGGTGTACCTGATGGCTTAATATCAGTTGCATGTGGCAAACGAAGTGGTAATTGATCTTCTGGAACTAATGAAGTAGTACCATCTTCCCAGTGAATAACTGGAATTGGTTCACCCCAGTAACGTTGACGGCTGAAGTCCCAGTCACGCAATTTGTAGTTGACCTTCTTCTTACCGCAGTTATGGTCTTCAAGCCATTCAATCATGCGCTTTTTAGCTTCTTCATTGTCTAAGCCATCTAAAAATTCTGAGTTAATGTGCTTGCCATTGTCAGTGAAAGCTTCCTTTTCAATATTGCCGCCTTCAATAACTGGATTGATTGGCAAACCAAACTTAGTTGCAAAAGCGTAATCACGATCATCATGGGCTGGAACAGCCATTACAGCACCAGTGCCGTAACTTGCTAAAACGTAGTCAGAAATCCAAATTGGAACTTCTTTACCATTTACTGGGTTAATTGCATAAGCCCCAGTGAAGACACCAGTTTTATCCTTATTAAGATCAGTTCTTTCAAGGTCAGATTTTGATTCAATCTTCTTAATATAAGCATCAACTGCTTCTTTTTGTTCAGGGGTCGTAATTTCTTGCACTAATTTACTTTCTGGAGCAAGAACTGTATAGCTAACACCAAATAAAGTATCAGGACGAGTAGTAAAGACATCAAAAGTCTTGTCGCTGTCTTTTACCTTGAAAGTAACTTGCGCACCTTCAGAACGACCGATCCAGTTACGCTGCATTTCCTTAACTGGTTCTGGCCAATCCAAATCATCAAGGTCTTCTAATAAGCGATCGGCATATGCAGTCATCTTAAGCATCCATTGACGCATATTCTTACGATATACTGGGTAGCCACCACGTTCAGTTTTACCATCGATAACTTCTTCATTAGCCACAACAGTACCTAAGTCTGGTGACCAGTTAACAGGAACTTCAGCTTCATATGCCAAGCCCTTTTTATACATTTGTTCAAAAACCCATTGCGTCCACTTGTAGTAATTTGGATCTGAAGTGGTTACTTCACGGTCCCAATCATATGAGAAGCCCAACTTGTTCAATTGACGCTTAAAGTTAGCAATGTTGTTCTTAGTAACAACTTCTGGATCTTCACCAGTCTTCAATGCATATTGTTCAGTTGGTAAACCAAATGCATCCCAGCCCATTGGGTGAAGCACATTATAGCCTTGTGCACGCTTCATTCTTGAAACGATATCAGTTGCAGTATATCCTTCTGGGTGACCTACGTGAAGTCCCTTACCAGATGGGAATGGGAACATATCCAATGCATAATAATTCTTCTTATCAGGGTCAGTGCCTGTCTTAAAAGTATCATGCTTTGCCCAATAATCTTGCCATTTCTTTTCAACTACTTTGTGGTTATACAAAATAATTCTCCTTTACTATTAAAAAACGCCCTATGAAAAAATCATAGGACGAATCATCGCGGTACCACCTAAGTTTCACAATTTGTGACACTTAATTGCTCCTTAACGCGGATGGCAACGCTAGGTTTCCTCAACACGAGACGAGTTCACAATCCTATTTTAAGACTTCACAGCAGCCAGCCTCTCTCTGAAAAAATATTCTTGTTACTACTTCTCGACCTTTATTTTCTTATAGATAATGATTATAATTTACCACAAATGCTAAAAAATACAAGAGGGGAGTACTTTTTTGATTAATACGAAACGACCACCTAAGGACACCTTAATACCTGGTATCTGCTTCGTGGTTATTTATGCTGTCTGGGCCGCACTTGTTTCATCCGGCTCACAATTTATTCACAATTTTGATAATGCTGTGATCAACATTGTTTGCAACAATAATCCAGCTAATGTCGCTTTTGCTAAAGATTTTACTAATCTCGGCAATACAAGCGTGATCACAATTGAAACAATCATTGTTTTCATAGTTTTACTGGTCTTTAAGCAATATGCATACGCTTGGTTTACCGCTGGTGTCATGATCTGTGCTAATGGCTATAATTGGATTATCAAACACGCAGTAATGCGGCAGCGTCCAACGGTCAAGCACTTAGTTTATGCGGATGGTTATAGTTTTCCATCGGGGCACTCAGTTGGTAGCGCGGCGCTATTTGGTGTTTTGATTATCCTAACCATTCTTTTAGTGAGAAGCAAATTCTGGAAGACTTTATTGATTATTATTTGGGCTTTATTCCCACTGATGATTGGTTACACCAGAATTTTCGTCCACGTGCACTATCCATCTGATGTATTCGGCGGTTGGATTGAAGGAATTACCTTTGTACTGCTTGGTTATTCCTTCCTCTATCACTTCTACATTGAGCCGAAGATGATCGACATGAAACGAAAACAATAGAAATCAAAGCAATTTAAAAGGCATCGCATGATGCCTTTTTCTTTATCCTATTTTTGCTTGTAAATGCGTCGTTTGAAAAATTGAAATTAGGTTTTCTAACGCTGGCGACTTTTCCCCGCTTTTGCTAGCAATGAAAAAGACAACATCCATTAACTTTCGATCTAGTGGCAACAAGTTAATTGGCGTTTGTTCCATTCTTCTGATAATACTTGCCGAAGAAATGGTAATACCCACGCCGTGAATTGCCAAGTTAGTTGCAGTAATAATACTATTAGACTCCATCACAATATTTTTTTCGAGTCTTAATCTCTGAAATAAGCCATTAACTTGATGCCGGATAGCTGAACCAGGTGAACTCAACACTAAAGGCTCCTGCAGTACCTCTTTTAGATCAAGTTCATCCGAATTTAAGATAAACTTTCCTGCTTGGTAATATGGTGAGACTGGCGAAATCACTACGTAATAGCGTTCCTCGCCACCCACAACCACATCTAAACTCGAGTCAAGTGCTTCTGGCGTCTGACCAATATAACAATCCAGCTCGCCATTAAGCAGTCTTCTTTCATTTTCTCTGGGGAAATTTTCAAATAGCTGAATCTTGACGTTAGGGTTTTCTTGCAAAAATTGCGGCAAAATTTCTGGCAATAAATATGTACCTAAGCTCTCCAAAATGCCAATTTTAATTATCTGTTGGTCAGGATGAGTATATGCCTCCAGCTTGCGCCCTAATTGCTGCTTATTATATGAAACATTCTCCAAATATTGATAGTAAATTAGACCTGCAGGAGTTAACGTATAGGGTCTCTCATCTCGGTTGATGATCTTAGTGCCTAATTTTTTCTCAATTCGTCCAATTAGCTGCGTTAAATAAGGCTGGGAAATATATAATTCTTTAGCTGCTCTGGTAAAGTTACTCTCTTTTAGCAGAACATCTAAAAAATGTTGTAATTCTTCAGGATTATTCATGATCAAGCCCCCGTTATCTAAAAAAATGATATCTTCACAGCTATCATTATATCTTATCGACTAGGCGTTTTTCACAAAGTCTGCTACTTCTTCTGTGTTCATGACGTGTTGCCTCCATTCTTCGGTTCTACGATAATTGTTCATCGACTTTTTAATTCGACTGACGAGTTTTCCATTTGAAGTTGGCTTGCCTTCAATCATGCGATAAAGGTCATCAAGCTCAGGTCTGATCTCGCCTTTTGTTCCCTTTGTGTTTAAATATATTAACGCAGAATCGTCATTTAATTCAACTGATGGGTCTTCCTTAGCAGTATAAACAAAAGTATATCGCTTCAAGCCTTTTCCTTTGGGATCAAACGGCAGAATAAAAATTACATATGCAGCGTGCAGCTCGCCATATTCTTGTTTTCGTCGTAAAAAGCCATCTTCCATCATCTTGAACAGGTATTGCCTGGCTCGTTTATCCATGTCTGCTTTATGCGCGACCTGCATTTCCACATTGTAACGCCTGCCTCTGCTATCCGTAATCAGGACATCAAGAATCGAAACTTTATCTTCTTGGTGTGGCATAAAATGGCGCAACTTCACACTTTGGTCCTAATACATTCATTACTACAATCATGAAAGAATTAAAACAGTACTAAAAAACCATACTCCGATAGAATATCGAAATATGGTTTTAAATAAAGCAGTTCAATAATATGTCCCAAATTTGGGGTTCATATCAAATCAAACTGAAGTGATTTTTTATTCTCTTTTATTTTCAATTTTAGTGATAGAAGTCAAATTGACCAATCGCCATTGTTTCTTTAATACCACCAGTTTCAAGAACCGACTTATCAATGGTAATCTTCTTAAGAGTTGCTGCAAAGTATCCTTTAAAAGCATGCCCCATTGCCAATCCTGCGGCTTCTGAATTACCCAAGTTAACTACTACACCTAAGTCATGGTAAGCATATTTATCCGGTCTAGTTTGACCCATAATTCTGCTCTTAATATCTTTTGCAGCGTAGTTAGCCATTGAAAGAGCCAATTGACCAGTGTTAGGATATGGCCATTTCTTACCAGGAACCATGACGCTTGAAACATCGCCTAAGACGTAGATATCATCACTTTCTGGCGCGGTTAAATGATCACCAACCATGACCCGACCACGACGGTTCTTAAATCCAGATGCCTCAATTACTGGACTGCCACTAAAGCCCATCATCCAGATTCTAGTACCTGCCTTAATTTCTTGCAGCTCAGCATTGTCTTTTTCATTAGCCATTTTATACAAAACCGAGGTAGAGGTTACTTCATTAACATAAGCTGGCTTAATAATTTCGACTTTATTTTTCTTAATTGTGTTTAAAGCGTAATCAAGCAATTTACCTTGGAACATTGGCAAAAGACGTGGCGAACCATCAATCATTCTGATGGTAATTTCATCTGGTTGGGCGCCAGCCATTTGAGCTAGTTCTGGGCGAACCTTGGCAATGGCATTTCCTAATTCAATTGCTTGAAAACCTGCCCCACAAATTACTACTGACAGGTGTTTAGAATCATGGTCTTGGCGATAAGCCTTCATTTCGGCATAAAGGTGGTCGCGAATAGCTTCAGCTTGTTTTACATTGCTCATTGGCAAAGCATTTTCGGTTACACCTTTAATGCCCATATTGCTCAAGGTAAAGCCTAAGCCAACAACACAATAGTCATATTTAAGTGGAGCATGATCCTTTAACTCAACTGTTTTATCAGCAATATTAACTTTTTCAACTTCATCCGTAATCACAGTAGTCATCTTCGGATTAATTACATCATTAATTTCATATGACATCCCAGTGTAGGGAATTTCACCAGTAGCCACTTCATATAAGCGAATTGTTTCGTAGTGGTATGGATTACGGTCAACTAAGATAATCTTAACTTGTTCACGCAACTTCTTTTGCAAAGCGACAACTGTTTTCAAGCCGGCAAAACCAGCACCTAAAACTACAACTGTTTTCATAATTTTCAACCTTTCTAAAATAGAATTCCTAAAAAGTAAGTTATTAAGTAAGTCAGTGAACCAACTAGCAACGTTTTTACTCCTGTGATAAATGTCTCTGTCTTAACTTGCTTGCCAATTAAGATCTTGTTCTGCTTATAAACGAACGGTACAATTATTACTGTTAACCAAACCGTCTTAGGAGCAATTCCCAAGAACGGTAGGAGGAAGATTACCAAAAATGCTAAAACATTTTTGACACTAAAAGCAATCAAGCCACCTTTTTTACCAATAAAGTGAATAATCGTGGTGCGATGATTATCTTCGTCCTCTTGGGCATCGCATAAATTATTAGCTAGCATTAAATTAGAAATCCATAATTCATCAGCTAAAGCTAATAAGAAGATACGACCGATTGTGATCCAGTTCCAATCAAAAGCTTGAAAACTATTGATATAAACACTGAGCAGGACAATCATGAAGCCCATTGTGAAACCAGAGAACAATTCACCTAGTGGCAAGCTAGAAATAGGATGCGGACCAAATGAATATAAATAACCAACCATAAAACAGAACAAGCCCATCCACAATACAGGCAAGCCTACTTTAGCGACTAGATACAAACCTAATAAAATTGCAATAAGACTAAAGGAAATAATTAATCCCAGAACTAAATTAGGTGAAATATTTTCTCGCCCGATAATGTTAGTCTTCTCTTGGTAATTCTTGCTATCTGCGTGATAATAATCACAGTAGTTATCAAACATATCTACTACCATGTTAAATAGTAGCATTGCAATGAAGAAGACTAGGGCAAATCCCCAGTTAACCTGGTGATAATAATACACGCTGTAGCACATCCCTAAGAAAAAGGGAATGACACTAGCGGTTTTTGCTTTAATCTCAATTAATTCTAAAAATACACTTAATGACATCGATCCACATCCTTTCAAAGGATCACTATTCTGTTAACTCTATTATAAGGAAATCTATCATGAATAACTCTCAACCTTGGCAAAAATATCCACTTATTCGTAAACCGCTTGAAGAAGTTAATCAATTAATTCAGGCAACCATCCGCACTCCATATTCAGACTTGCAAGATGCACTCCTTGAAATGGCTAGTAACGGTGGTAAATATTTACGGCCTAGTTTACTAATTTTGTCAGCTCAAATTGCTAGCAAAAAAGAAACTGTATCAAAACAAATTATTCAACTTGCCTCATCAATCGAAATTTTGCATATGGCCTCATTAATTCATGATGATATCATTGACGATTCTGACGAGCGCCGCGGTAAAATTAGCATCCAAGCCCGTTTTGGCAAAGACACCGCAGTTTACGCTGGCGACTTGCTTTTTACGCACTTTTTTGACCTAATTTTGAACGCCATTTCCGAACAAGATTACATGATCAAAAATGCTCACACAATGCACCATTTACTTGCTGGTGAATTAGGCCAAATGGCTGAACGTTTTAACCTAAGCCAAGATTTCAACGACTACTTAACTAATGTTAAAGGAAAGACAGCTGCACTTTTTCGTTTAGCTGCCGAAGAAGGAAGCCATTTTGGCAATGGGGATGAGCAAACTACTCAAACCCTAGCCTCCTTTGGTGAAAACTTAGGCATTGCTTTTCAAATTGTTGACGACATTCTTGATTACACTGGCGGTAAGCACCTGAACAAGCCAACGCTAGAAGATTTGACTACCGGCGTCTACTCTCTACCTATTCTGCTAGCTCTTAGCAAAAAGGAATTACGAGAGCAATTAGTACCGCTACTTGAAAAAAAGCGACAAATGAGCAAAAACGATATCGAACAAATCCAAAAGATTTTGCTAAACAGCTCAGTCATTGAAGAAACTCATGCCTTAGCTGAACAATACACTAATCGGGCATTAGCTAACTTAGCCCAACTGCCGCAAACTAATGCGACCGTCTTGCTCAAAAAGATGACGCGTAAATTAGTCAATCGAACGCTTTAGTCTTTGCGTCCCAAATGAACCGCACCTGCACCGTAAGTTAACTTAGTAACCGCTACTCGAGTAAAACCATTTTGCTCAAGTAGCTTTTTTAATTGCTCAGCCGAGAGAAATTCTTTACTTGTTTTTGACAAATACTGGTAGTCCTTGATATTACCGTGTGTCAACTTAGCAAAATACGGAAAAATTTTAAAATAAGCTTGCCAGCCAAATTTAACTAATGCATTAGTGGGCTGAGACATTTCTAAAACAGCAAATTGTCCGCCCGGCTTAAGTACGCGGTAGCTTTCCTGAATCGTCTTAACAGCGTCAGGGACATTACGCAGGCCAAAACAAATAGTTACACAATCAAAGCTATTGGCCGCAAAAGGTAAATTCATTGCATCCCCTGCAATCAACTTTATCTTGGACTGCAGCTGCTTTTGACGAATCTTTTTTTGGGCAATCTTCAACATCTCCTGGTTAAAATCTAGACCAGTCACTAATTTAGCTTTTTTAGCCAAATCAATAGTTGAATCAGCGCTACCACAACACAAATCTAAGCAAATAGAATTTTTATTTAAATCTAACTGCCGTAAAAATTTCTTACGCCAACTCTTTTGAATCCCTAAACTAACAATATTATTCATCAAATCATACTTAGGCGCGACCCTAGTAAATAGGTCATGCACATCTTGTTCTGGCACTTTATTCGTTAGCATAATGAACCTCTATAATCCTAAATCAGCCTTTTTCAATTCACGATAACGCGGCTCTGTCTGCCATAATTTTTCCGGTGTACCCTGCATATTAATTTGTCCATCTTCAATAAAAATTACTTGATCCATCTGATCAATTCCTTGCAAGTGGTGTGTAATCCAAATTAAAGTTTTACCGGATAATTCCTTAATAAACATATTAATTACAGCTTGCTCCGTAATTGGATCCAAGCCAACTGTTGGCTCATCAAGTAAGACAATTGGCGTATTCTTCAGTAAGATTCGCGCTAAGGCTAAACGATGGCGTTCACCACCTGAAAAGCGTAAGCCTGCCTCATCTACCTTAGTATCAAGGCCATCCGTTAATTTTTGCACCATCTCGGCCAAACCTACTCGGCGCAAAACGTCCCATAATTGTTCATCTGTGGCATCTTCATTACCTAGCCGCAAATTATTGGCAATCGTGGTATTGAACAAATATGGCGTTTGATTGATGATGCTAAAGTAATTGGACATTTGATCGCCAAACTTGCTGGTATCAATTCCATTTAAAGTTACGTGTCCTTTAGCTGGTACTCGATCACCTCTGAGCAAGGCAGATAAAGTACTTTTACCCGCACCACTACGGCCCAAGATAGCAATTTTCTCGCCATCATGGATATCTAGATTAATCCCATGCAAAACCTCTTTATTAGTTTGAGGGTAGGCATAATGCACATCAGTTAATACTAAATTAAACGGTGCGGTTAATTTGATTGGTTTATGCTTAGTCCGATCAGGAGCTGGCAAATTATTCAAACGCTTAAGCGAATCTTTGTAGATATTCGTCTCTTGAGCAGCAGTCGGCAAACTGGCAAAAGCCTCAACAGTCGGGAATAATGCCAAAGCAAATGCCGCAATCCAATTAGTATAATAAGTTGAACGCCCGCCAAATCTGGCAGCACCCCAAATTACTAAGCTCACAATTACCAACACCCAGAAGATTTGTAAAACAAAGTCACGCCAGCGATCAAATTTTTTCATCTTTGCATTGATTTGCAAAAACTTATCTTGATCACTTACATGTAAGGCCAAATATTCCTTACTGCGGCCAGACAGAATCCAGTCATCTACTCCCATCACATTATCAGTCAAGTCAACGTAGAGCTTGTCTTGAACCGTTTTTTCATAGCTTTGCCGCGCACCATTGATTAAGACTGACCAAATAGGAATAGCAAAAATAATCAAGAAAAACAGGATCAACATCCAAATGCCCATCAGTGGGGAAATGATGCCTAAGCCAATTACGATAATTGCATACAAGCCCCAAGCTACAAACATTGGAAAGATCGTTCTTAGGTAAAAGTTTTGAATATGGCTGACATCATCAGACAAAAGTCCCAGAATATTTCCTAGCTGATACTTACTATTAAAAATAGTCGCATCGCGCTCCAATGAGTCATAAAGCTGTTGTCTAAATTTGGAGGTCATTTTGAGCACCCAATTGTGACTAACCAGCCGCTCAAAATAACGGACAGCTGGCCGCGTAATCCCAAATGCTCTAGTTAAGACAATTGGCACATAGATTAACAAAATATTTTCAGGTTTAGCTGCTGAACGGCTGATTAAATAGCCAGCACAGAACATCAAGCCCCCGCCACAGACGAAAGTTAAAATGCCCAGTGCAATCGCCAAAATCAACGTTTTACGATATTTTTCCAAATATGGGCGAACCCAACGATCATTTTTTAATGCTCTTAAAACCGGAATCTTATTGATCATTGTTTTCACCTCTCATTCCTGCCATTAACTTGCAGAAGTAGCCTTGATTTTGCTGCAATTGCTCATAACTTCCTTGCTCAACCAATTGACCGTGATCCATCACTAGAATATAGTCCATTTCTTTTAACCAATGCAGTCTGTGAGTCGCAAAGAAGACCAGTTTATTTTGCATTAATGGCATCATCCGCTTCTTTAAGTCAATTTCTGTTTCGATATCTAAGTGAGCAGTCGGCTCATCGAAGATCATAATTTTTCGCTTAGGATCCAAAAATGCTCTCGCTAAGGCAATTCTTTGTGACTGACCTCCAGACAAGACACGCTTACCGCGGCCAATCACCGTATCAAGTCCGTTAGGCAAATCATTTAACAAGGCATCCAGACCCATGATATGAATCGCCTGCTTAATTTCATCATCACTTGCCTGCGGATTATAAAAAGCAATATTTTCACGCAAGCTCTTAGTAAAAACGTATGGCTCCTGCGGAATATAGGTCATTTGACGCTGCCAAGCAGGAATATTCATGGTCGTAGTTTTCTGCCCTTGTAGTTCAATTTGCGCTTGATCCGGAGTCAAAAAGCCGCTGAGCAGGTTAATTAAACTAGTTTTACCAGATCCGCTCATTCCGATAATGCCAATTTTCTTGAATCCTTGGACTTGCAATGAAACCGGTCCAATTTCGGTTCCCTTTTGATAAGTAAACTTCAAGTTCTTGATCTTCAATTGATCTTGAGCTGACCAAATTTTTAAAGGTAAATCATTAGTTTTTTCCTCTGGCAGATTAATCAATTCGTTGATCCGCTTAAAGGCATTTTTACCATTCAAGGTTGCATGGAAATCCCCCGCAAAATCTCGAATTGGCAAAAAATAATCTGGCGCCAGAATCAGAATTCCTAAAGCAGGAAAAAGTGCAATTTTACCATTCATCAAGTCAAAACCAAGAAAAACAGCAATGATTGCAATAGACAAGGTAGTGAAAAAGTCTAAGGCAAAAGTTGAAAGCATTGCTACTTTTAGCACCGCCATCGTCTTTTTTCTAAAACCCTCACTCAAGTTAAAAATTGACTTGGAATATCTTTTACTCAGGCCTAAATACTTCAGCGTATCAATTCCCCTTAAAGAATCAATAAAGTTATTAGATAAAACCTGAAAGTTACCAAATTGTTTAATTGCTCGATCCTGTGCAGCATGACCTAGGATAATCATGAATAAGACAATTAAAGGATACATGACTAGCAGAATCACAGCTGATGTCCAGCTTAAAAACAGCATGCCGACAAAGATTAAAACTGGCACAATCATCATTGTTAAAACTTTGCTGTAGATTAACTTGATGTATTGCCTGACCTCATCAACACCATCTAGGGACATAGTAATCAAACTACCGGTTCCTTGTTTTTGTACTAAAGCCTGTCCATCACGAAAGACTTTATTTAAGAGCTGCTGTCTTAATTCTTCTGCAACCCGACCGGAATATTTTTCTAACATTGAATCTCTCAGTGTGCTGATCAATTGTCTGGCGATAAAGCAAGCTGCAAAAGTAATTAGTAGTAGCCAATCGAGAGGTTGACCTGCCCACAATTTGCTTAAGACTGACGCTAGTGCCAAGGCTTGTCCTACTATAAAAAAAGCTTGCAGAATCTCAAGCCCTGCAAGTTTTTTTAAGATTGAACCAGCGCCATCAATTTTAAATAGCTGTTTATCAATCATTATTTAACCTCTCCGATTCTTGGCATTGAAATCCGCTTGCGGAAAATCCAATATGCCCAGATGGTGTAAGCCAAGACACATGGTACCAAGATGCAAGTAGCAACAGTCATAACAATCAAAGTGTAGTTAGATGATGATGCACTATGAATAAGCAAATCATACTTGCTACTGATTGATGAAATCATTACTCTTGGGAATAAGCCACAGAAGATTAATGCAACCAATGAGATCAGAGTTAATCCACTGCAAGCTAAAGCCATTCCTTGCTTATTGATAAAGGTAGCTACATGTGCTGCCACAGAGAAGCCGACAATTAATACTAAACATATTAAAGTTGCAATTGGATGTACTCTCATGAAGTCGGTTTGGAAAATCAATAATAAAGCAAAGACCACTTCACCGACGTAGAGTACCCAGTATAAAGCTTGTGCATAGTTTTGTGCTCTATCTGAAATAACGCCCTTAGTTTTAATAGTAATATAGTTTAAGCCGTGTAAATAGCAAAGAAGTGTTAAAGCAATACCACCAACGATTGAGAACCAGTTAAAGTAGTCAAAGAAGCTAGCTGAAATATTGCCTTTAGCATCGATTGGCATCCCTTTAATCATTGAGATAAACATTACCCCAAAGAGAAAGGTGGCCATTACGCTACCGATCGCCATTGCATTATCCCAAATATTCTTTTGATATGGAGCACATTTTGCTCTAAATTCAAATGACACACCACGAATAATTAAGCCAACTAAGATCAATAATAAAATTAAATAGTAACCTGAGAATAAGGTTGCATACCAGTATGGGAATGATGCAAACATTGCACCACCAGCCGTAATCAACCAAACTTCATTACCATCCCAAACTGGTCCAATTGTGCTAACAATTTGATCTCTTTCAGGTTCATTATGAGCTAATGTCTTCACAGCCATTCCTACCCCGAAGTCAAATCCATCGAGGAAGAAGAAGCCTGAGAACAATACTCCAATTAAAATGAACCAAAGTATTTGTAAAAATGACATTTTAGATGGCCCCCTTTGAGAACGGATCAACTACTTTGCTTGCCTCTTGAGCCTTATCATATTCATCTGGATCGTTGTGCAAGAAGCGAACAACCAATGCAATCATGATAATTGCCAAAACAGTAAACAAGCAGAAGTAAACAATATTTGAAGTCAAAAGTGAAGCCACTGAAACATTCGGTGAAACACTTTGATCAATAGTGAATAGACCATAAACTGTCCATGGTGCACGGCCTAGTTCAGTGATTAACCAACCAGCAGTATTGACCAGGAATGGTGAGAATGTAAGAAGTGCGAAGATCCATAATAGCCAACGATGGTTATAAAGGGTTTCTTTATTCTTACGAGTCATGATTAAACCAACAATTGCCATCAAGAATAATAATGCAGCAAAACCACACATTACTCTGAAGGACCAGAATAAAGTATTAACTGGTACATAGTAGTCCATCTTGCGACCATCAATATGTGTACCATACTTCTTTTCAAGTTCTTTGTTAATTTCTTCCATACCTTTTACAGAACCAGTAGTCTTGTGGTAAGAAAGAATACTTAACATGTCTGGAATATCAATTCCCTTAACTTCATGGGTCTTTGGATTAGCAATTGCAACTACCGTCCATGGAGCCTTTTCTCCAGTTGTCTTATAAACAGCTTCAGTTGCGGCGAACTTCATTGGTTGATCATGCAAAGTATATTGCATTTGCATATCACCCACAGCAATTTCACCAGCTGAGAAAATTAACATTAAGATTAAGCCTAAACGCATTGTCTTACGATAGATCTTCTTGTTAATGTCTGAAAGGTTACGTTTCTTCAATAGTTGGAAAGCAGCTAACCCAGTCAAAATTGTAGTACCAGTTAAAAGTGCACCAACAATTACGTGACCATATTCATACATTAATTGTGGATTCTTAAGAAGTGCTCCAAAGTCAGCCATTTCTGCACGACCGTTGCGTAAAGCAAAGCCGACGGGATGCTGCATGAAGGAGTTTGCTGTTAAAATCCATAATGCAGAAGTCATTGTCCCAAAGACGATCATCCATCCAAAGAATAAGTGTAATTTCTTCCCCACTTTATCCCAAGTAAACATCCACAAACCAATAAAGGTAGATTCAATAAAGAATGACAACAATGCTTCAAAAGCAAGTGGAGCACCAAAGATGTCCCCCATGAATCTAGAATAATCGGACCAATTCATACCAAATTGGAATTCTTGAATGATACCGGTTACAACACCAACGGCAAAACTCAATAAAAAGATATTAGCCCAAAACTTGGTCATCTTTTTATATTCAGGCTTGCCTGTATGAACATACATTGATTCCATAATTGCGACAACGAATATCGTACCAATTGAAAATGGCACGAAGAAAAAGTGAAAGATCGTCGTCATAGCAAATTGGAATCTTGCTAAACTAGTAATATCCATTTTTACGCCCCCATATTCTGACTTGCATTACTAGTCTCTGTCATTAATAATAACAAATATTATTTTATCCAATTTAAGTTTACTGCTACTTAAATTTACTTGCAAGGAGGCAAGTAATGCGCTTTCAATAGCGTTATCTTATTTTTAAGTCACTTTCCATTTATAATTATAGCATTGTCAAATATAGATTTAATTATTCCAAAAAAAGAGTACTAAAAAAGGACCAAAATGGTCCTCTTTTTCTTCATTTTTCTACGATTTTATTATTTTTATCATAAAAATATTTTGATTTTTTTTAAATTTATTTATTAGTTATTTTATGTCTATTACACTTTTAGCTGATTGGTAAGGCTCTGTGTAGTTTTCATCTTTATATTCAACTCTTCCAAATTCGGGGAAATAAGACTCAAATATAATAAACTTGAAGCAAAGATTTCTGCAAATAGTGAATTAATAGCACCATAGCGCAATAACTTCTCATTTGATGGCAATGTAATTACTGTATCAGCCATATTCTTTAGTGGTGAATCTTGTATACGAGTCACTGCAACTATCTTGGCATTATTTTTTTGCGCCTGCTTTGCCATTAGCAATGGTTCTTGAGTTAATCCACTGTAGGAAAAAACGATTAGTATATCTTCTTTATTAATATTTGCTACTTGTTCTAAAGCAATATGTGAACTTTGAACGAAATTAACATTCTTTCCGCTACGAATTAATTTATAAAACAAATCTTGAGCAGCAAGACCAGATGCTCCTTCTCCTGCAACATATATCTGTTGTGCTGATCGCATTAAATCTACTGCAGCATCTAAAGATTTATGATCTATTGTTTTACCAATGTCTGCAATATTTTTTCCTAAGCTAAGTTGCAATTTATAAAGCACGCTTGTTGGTTCATCATTTGTATTGATAATCGTATCTACCATAGCATCTTGTTTATTAGGCATTTCTTGCGCACAAGCTATTTGAAAATCCTTAAAACCTTTAAAGCCCAAATTTCTGCAAAAGCGAACGACTGATGCACCACTTGTTTGGGTAATGGTACCTAATTCCTGTAAATTTTTATTTAGAAAAATTCTTGGTTCTTTAAAATAAACATCTGCAATTAACTTAGAAGTCTTATTCAAATTAGGATATACATCTGAAATCTTATTTGCCAAATTAAGCATAATATCACCTTTCTTCTATGTCAGCCTTCTAAAAATAATTTTCGTACTCGAATCAATAAAATCAAGCAACTTCACATACTCAGGTGAAATAAAACCAATCACATTACTACGTGCTTCAAAAGGTAAATTTGACTTAATCAGACTAACTTCACCACTATATCTTTGAGCTAATTTGTTTTGCATTGTAATAGTGCCCCTATGCCTATTTAAAGTATTACAAATTGGAATATCAGGTTTTCTAGGCAAACTTAAGCGAATCAGCTTTTCTGGCATGTCCTTTCTTACTTCAATCACTTGATCATACAGCTGTTGATATTGTGGCAATAGCGAACATTCTATGTTTAAAATATTATCTTTTTGATAATCTACAATATACTGAAGATTTTTGATTGACGCCTTGCTATCGCCAATAAACACATCATCCACATTTGCTTCATGAATTAATTCAACAGCTGCAACGTAAGGCGAAACCCCACGATGCTTTTCTACAGTTGGCAAGCCTTCATATAGTGGGAAACGTTTAAGTGCATCCCCAGGAACAAAAGCTTGAGTTCTTAAGCCATAGTCCTTTAACATCCAATTCTTACGTTTAAAATCTGTCCATCCCATACCTGTATCTGTATGCGGATAAAAATTATATGTTAAAGCTAATTTACCAAAATCAACCCCTGCATTTCTGGCACGATCTAAATAGTCCAGTGACACAACACTTGCATTTAATAAAATAAAGAAATTTCTTTGTAGCTTTTTGATTAAATCAAAGTCATCAAAACCATAATCTAATCTTAAGGCCTTGAATCCCTTATCTTTTAAGGCTTCAAAATCGCCTCCTTTAATTCCTAGCTTTTCCAATGTAGCCGGAGAAACATCAGGAATTACTTCAAGTCCCAATTCATCGCACAATTCAAAAAATCTCGGTAATTTTTGATCCAGATCTGAATAATCTTCCTCTGGAATTTGAAGTGACGTAAAAATATATTTTGCTCCAGCTTGAGCTGCTTTTTTCAAATAATTTTCATCATAATCTTGAAAATATACAGATATTCCTAGCATAGCATTCCCTTTCTTATAAAATAAAAGCCATTCATAGTGAATGACTTTTATTTTTAGAATCAATTATTTTCTTTCAAAACACTGCTTACATTATTTTCATGTTCTTTAAGTAATAACTCTGCCTTTTCCTTAGCTAAACCTGTTTTAGCCATTACAATTGCTAAACCAACATCTTTATCAGCATCCCTTAAAATTTTTGCTGCTTTTTCTAAGGAAACATTTGTAGTAGTTTGAATGATTCTTTCAGCACGTTCAACTAACTTTTCATTCGTTGGCAAAACATCAATCATCACATTTTGATATACCTTACCCTGGCGAATCATAATCCCTGTTGAAATCATATTCAAAATCATCTTTTGTGCAGTGCCAGCCTTCATTCTAGTAGAACCTGTAATTACTTCTGCACCAGTAACAGCTTCAATTGCAATATTTGCATGTTGACCTATCAAACTGTGTTTAACACAAGCAATCGCAATAGTAGCCGCACCAACTTTTTGAGCATAATCCAGCCCACCAATCACATAAGGAGTCCTACCACTAGCTGCTAAGCCTATCACTACATCTTTTTCTGATAAATCAAGCTTTTTAAGGTCTTCAGCTGCTAATTTAGGATCATCTTCTGCTCCTTCGACAGCCACATACATTGCACCTTTACCGCCAGCAATTAAACCTATTGCACGTTCTGGTTTAATTCCATAGGTTGGGACAAGCTCCGCCGCATCTAAAACACCTAATCTTCCACTAGTTCCTGCACCAATATAGATCAATCTGCCGCCTTGTTGGTAACGTGCGGAGCCAATATCAATCGCTTGAGCAATTTCTTCATCTTGAGTTCCTACTGCTTCTGCAACTTTTTTATCCTCTTCATTGATTGTCTTTACCATATCTAATGTAGACATAGAATCAATATGCATAGTATTTTTATTTCGTTGCTCAGTAGTCAAATTTTCAAGTGACATTTATATCATTTTCTTTCTAAAAATTATTTTGTCATTGCCTTAAAGACAACTTGACCTGCCTTAACTGGTGAATCTTCTACTTTTGATACCTGATCAATATGATCCATATTAGCAATAATAGTTAAAACCACTGGGTCTTTTCCTGCCTTTTTAATTGCAGCGATATCCATTGTACCTATTTTTTCACCAGCATTAACTAGATCACCTGGTTTAACGTCAATTTCAAATGGAGCACCCTTTAATTCAACTGTATCTAATCCTAAATGCATTAAAACATCTAAGTTCCCTTTACTAGTTTTCAATGTAATTGCATGTTTAGTATTCATTACTGTATCAATTTTACCGTCTACTGGCGCAACCACTGTACCATTTGAAGGATCAATAGCAAAACCATCACCTAGCATCTTTTGTGAAAAAACGTCATCCTTTACTTCTTCAATTTTTTCTAAGTCACCTGAAACAGGAGCTTCAAAAGAAATTTCAACCTTTTCACTAGGCATATTCAAATTATCAGCATGCTTTTCAGCAGCTCTTCTTTCGGAAACTTCAGGAGTAGGATTTTCAACTTTGCCTTTAATAGCATCTTTAGGAACACCCCCAGAAATAAGTTGCAACAAATCCACCAGCATATGCGGATAAAAGCCCAATACAGTATGCCCACCACATGTTGTTAGCAATTAATGGAATTAAAGCAACACCTGAAGGACCGATAGCAATTGAACCAACGTGACCAAATGCGGCAACAACGGCACCACCAATACCACCACCAACACAGGCAGTAATAAATGGTCTACCTAAAGGAAGAGTAACACCATAAATTAATGGTTCACCAACTCCCAAAATACCTACAGGTAACGCACCTTTAATCAATCTTACTAAATCCTTGTTTTTACGACATTTAGCCCAAAGGGCAATTGCAGCACCAACTTGACCAGCACCAGCCATTGCCAGAATAGGAAGTAATGGTGTATAACCCATTTTTTGAATCATTGATAAATGGATCGGTGTAAGGATTTGGTGTAATCCGAGCATAACCATTGGTAAGAAGAACAACCCAAGGATGAATCCAGCAACAGGACCACCAACATCGAGCACCCAATTAATACCACCTACTAATGAATTAGAAATCCAACCAGCAATCGGCATAATTGCAAATACTGTGAATAGTCCCATAATCAGGACAGTAAAGAACGGCGTAAATATAATATCCACGGAATCTGGAATATGTTTATGGAACCATTTTTCTACATAAGACAAAAGCCATACAGCAAGTAAAACACCAATAATACCACCTTGGCCTGCTGCTAGCGGCTTACCATCTAATACATTTGGAATAGTAACCGGTGCAGCAATCCCAGGAAGCAAAACGACACCGCCGATGATACCACCTAGAGCAGGAGTAGCTCCAAATTCTTTAGCAGTATTAATACCTACATAAATGTTCAAATATGCAAACAATGCACTAGCAATCATACTGAGAATAGTAACGCCTAAGTTCCAGCTACCAGGCAACATCTTAGCCGTCAACATATTTCGAAGGATACCAGCAACACCTGAAATTAAACCAGCACCAATAAATGCAGGAATAAGTGGAATGAAGATAGCGGAAATATGGCCTAAAGCTTTACGCCACCATGTTTGTTTCAACTGTGCCTTATGTTGAGCATGTACTTCTGCAGCTTTTGCTTGAACTTCAGACTTTTCGCTCTGGTAAGTGCTGGTTGGGAATTCTTCGTTTTCTTTCACTCCCACTTGGCTAACCATATCTTGTGCAACTTTAGCATTAACCCCAGAACCTAGGACAATTTCCAACGTGTCCGCATTTACTAGGCCTAAAACTCCGTCAATATCTTTCAAGCCTTGAATATCTACTTTAGAGTTATCCCGGATCTTAATTCTTAGGCGTGTCATGCAATGATACATTGACTTAACATTATTAGGTCCACCGATATTTGCATAAATCTCGCGTCCTAATTCTGAATATTTATCAGCCATCGTCTTACCCTCCTTATAGAAAATAGTTGATTTATCAGCTTACATCTTTTTATGTGTAAGCCCTTACATGTCTTATGATATTACACTTGAAATAATAATTCAATATTAATCATAAAATATTATTTTTGGCTTTTTTATAAATTAAAAATTCATATTTTCTTTTAAAATTTATCAAATAATAAATTTTTTGGTAGCAAAAAAGCCACATGCTCTACTTTGCATGTGGCTCATTAACCTAATTTTCCTTCAATTTTCGATCTCGATACAGTTGATTCAACACAATTGAGACTACAATGACAATAATCGAAACAACGTAAACGGCTTTTAAACCGCCTAACAGGACCTGCCGCAGTTGCGGCACTACATTAGCAGCCAAACTTTTAGCGTTTTCTGCCGAAACAATTTTATTCATCATTTCCTGATTCAACCCAGGTCTCTTATTTAATCCATGAGCTACCATCGTGTTAAAAGCAATCCCGTAGATAGAAACCATCATTGTCTGTCCCAGATACTTCATCAGCGTATTAAACGAAGTGGCAACACCTATATCATCCTTAGGTACCAAAACCTGCGATCTCACCTGTGAAGCTGTCGTAATCGCACCAAAGGCGGTCCCATTAAAGGCAGCAATAACACAGAAGACCCAGAATGATGTGTAAATCGGCACTAAAATCAAAACCAAATCGGCCACAACTAAAACCAATAACATATAATCATATGTCTTTTTAATCCCCCAGCGGCCGAGCATTCCACCAATCAAGAATGAACCCACAATCCACATTAATGAACTAGGCGTTACAGCAAAACCGGCTAGAGATGGATTAGTACCATTAATACCTTGCATCCAGGTAGGAATGTAAAATTCAAAGCCGATTACTACGCCAGAAATCAATAACGTAATCAGGTTAATTGCAAGGAACTCCTTATCTTTTAACATAGTGAGTGGCATTATTGGATCAACTGCGCGCTTTTCTGCTCTAAAGAACATAATTATACTAATTACCACTAAAACGGCTAGAGCGGCCATTATGGCGATATTAGTGTTTGAACCTAAATCTTGTAAGAAAAACATCAAAGCTAGCAATAAAATTACTAACCAAATGGTTCCCTGCAAATCTAACTTAGACTTAGAGCTATGTTTAGGCTCTTGCAAACAAAAAATTACGAGCAAAAAGGCAATTATCCCAATTGGCACATTGATGTAGAAAACCCAGTGCCAGGATAGATGCTGAACTATAAAGCCACCTAATAGCGGTGCAATAACTGATGCTACTCCCCAAAAACCAGAGTTAAGACCTAACATTTTCGCTCTTTTTTGCAGAGCATATAAATCCGCAATAATGGTGATGGCAACTGGCTGAACCGCGCCAGAACCCAATCCCTGAATTACTCTGAATAAGATAAGCTCCACCATATTTTGTGCAAGTCCACACAGCGATGAGCCTATGACAAACAATGCAATTCCAAACAAAAAAACTGGCTTCCGCCCAATGCTATCCGCCAGTTTTCCATATAAAGGAGTTGAAACGGCCGTCATTAGCAAGAAAATTGATATAACCCAATTCATAATCTCGAGCCCATCTAGGTCAGAAACTATGGTTGGCATTGCAGTAGAAACAATTGTCCCTTCAATGGCAGTCATAAAAGTTGTCATAAAAATCGCAAGCGTGACTATAGGCACGTTTGTTTTTTTCATTCTTTTTTACTTCCTCTTTTTATTTATTGCTTATTTTTAATATAATCAAGCAAATCTTGTGTTTTATCAGTCTTTTCCCATGGCAAATCAACGTCTGTTCTACCAAAGTGACCGTATGCGGCCGTTTGTTCATAGATTGGACGACGAAGGTCAAGCATCTTAATGATACCGGCTGGACGAAGATCAAAAACATTGCGTACTGCTTCAGTTAACAAATCATCGTCAACCTTACCAGTACCCGCAGTATCAATCATAATTGAAACTGGGTGAGCTACACCAATTGCATAAGCCAATTGAACTTCACAGCGATAAGCAAGGCCGGCAGCCACAATATTTTTAGCGACATAACGAGCTGCATAACTAGCTGAACGGTCAACCTTTGTTGGATCCTTACCTGAAAATGCACCACCGCCGTGGCGAGCGTAACCACCATAGGTATCAACGATAATCTTACGACCAGTTAAACCAGAATCGCCCTTTGGTCCACCGATAACAAAACGACCTGATGGATTAATCAAAAACTTAGTCTTTTCATCTAGGTACTTGGCCGGAATAACTTCCTTAATGACTAAATCAATCATTGCCCGATGGATTTCTTCATTAGAAACTTCTGCATCAGTTTGAGTAGAGATAACAACAGTATCCACTCTTAATGGCTTATTGTTTTCATCATATTCAACAGTGACTTGAGCCTTAGCATCCGGACGAAGCCAATCTAAAGTATGGTCTTTTCTCAAAGCAGCAACACGTCTCATTAAACGATGAGCAAGCGAAATTGGTAATGGCATGAGTTCAGGTGTCTCTTTAATCGCAAAGCCAAACATCAAACCTTGGTCACCAGCACCAATTTGATCCAATTCATCGTTATCAGACTTGTTTTCTCTAGTTTCAAGTGAGTGATCAACCCCACCAGCAATATCAGGTGATTGCTCATCGATGTCAACCATCACAGCACAGTTATTGCCATCAAAACCTAATTCTGGACGATCATAGCCGATCTTCAAAATAGTCTTCCGCACTACATCTTGAATATCAACATAAGCGTTGGTAGAAATTTCACCAAAGACAAAAACCATCCCAGTAGTTACGATCGTTTCACAAGCTACGTGTGAATTAGGATCCTTCTTTAACATCGCATCTAAAATTGCATCAGAAATCTGATCAGCAACTTTATCCGGATGTCCTTCAGAAACTGATTCTGAAGTAAACAAACGTCTTTCCATATTAGTCCCCCTATATAGACATTGGCTATTCGGTTACAAGGCATCTTCACTAATCATAGTGAATCCTCTCAGGACTTGAACCGATAAAATAATAATTTGGCTTGTTCGTTCTTTTTGCATAAAAAAAGACTACCGCAGCGGCGGTAGTCCCGAACAATGGAGGATACAGGGCTCGAACCTGTGACCTCCTGCTTGTAAGGCAGATGCTCTCCCAGCTGAGCTAATCCTCCATTAGTGACCCGTACGGGATTTGAACCCATGTTACGGCCGTGAAAGGGCCGTGTCTTAAC
>ERZ1090868.174-NODE-174-length-34669-cov-6.732680_pt1 | contig 34669 bp, 38 predicted proteins | sample MGYA00478475_ERZ1090868 | MGnify/ENA primary metagenome ERZ1090868 (study PRJEB33644, sample SAMEA5815747) | chicken gut metagenome | biome: Chicken; feature: Gastrointestinal Tract; material: Caecum | place: Ireland | collected 2019-01-01 | study: A study of the...
ATATAATATTTTCTAAAGAGGTGAACGTGATATGAATGGATTCAACAGCGACCTGTTAAACGGCAAAACAAAACTTCATTTCATCGGCATCGGCGGGAGCGGTATGTTTCCGCTGGTTGAAATTCTGCATGCGGTAGGCTACGAAATCACCGGCTCTGACATGGGCGAAGGCGATATCCTCGACCGCGAGCGTGCAATGGGCATTCCGGTATCCCACGGCCATCGCGCCGAAAATGTACACGGCACGGAGCTTGTGGTTTACAGCGCGGCTATCCCTTCGGATAATCCCGAATTGGCAGAGGCCGAGCGCCTTGGCATTCCCGCCGTGGAGCGCAGTGTGCTTTTGGGCTATGTTGCCAACACTTATCCCCACCCCATCTGCATTGCAGGCACACACGGAAAAACAACGACAACCGCAATGACTGCTCAAATTATGATCAGCGCAGGTACAGATGCATCTGCAATCATCGGCGGCAAGCTGCCCTTGATCGATGCGTACGGCCGTTATGGCGCCGGGCGCGAAATTGTGGTGGAAGCGTGTGAGTACCACAACACCTTCCTGCATTTGGTTCCGTATGTTTCCGTCATTCTGAACGTAGATGCTGACCATCTTGAATTTTTCGGCTCTATGGACAATTTAAAGCAGTCCTTCCGCCGCTTTGCGCTTTTAACCGAGCACGCCATTGTCGCCAATCTTGACGATGCGAACACCCGCGAAGTTTTAAAGAACGTTGACCGAAATGTGATTACGTTCGGCATTGACACGCCCGCCGATTACCACGCCGTTCATATTGAGGAATACCGCCCGTCCTTTTTCGCGTTTGACATTGTGGAAAAAGGCGTTCCTACCGCACATATCCGGCTCGCCGTTCCGGGCCGTCATAATATCTATAATGCACTCGCCGCTTACGCATGTGCCGCCATGTTCGGCTGCACTTCGGAGCAGTGCAAAAGCGGCTTAGAGGCATTCCGCGGCGCCGGGCGCCGGTTTGAGTTCTTGGGCGAAGTCAACGGCGTTACGATTGCCGACGATTACGCTCATCATCCCGCAGAATTGGAAGCCACACTTACCAGCGCGGCAAAAATGGATTACCGCAAAGTGTGGGCAGTGTTCCAGCCCTTCACCTATTCCCGCACACAGATGCTTTTAGACGATTTTGCGCGCGTGCTTTCGATTGCGGACCATGTGGTTCTCACCGAAATTATGGGCAGCCGCGAAAAAGCCGAAGATTACAATATTCACACGGAAGATTTGGCCGCAAAAATCCCCGGCAGCGTCTGCTTCTCAACCTTTGAAGAAGTCACCGATTACGTCATGAAGAACGCACAGCCCGGCGATCTTGTTATCACACTGGGGTGCGGCGATATTTACAAAGCTGCCAAAATGATGTGCCGCAGCTGATGCATTTTCAAACAGTTTTTAAACCAAACAATCTTGAAAGAGAGAAAGCGTAAAATGCTTTTTCTTTCTCAACCCCGCCGAATGAAAGGCTTGTTCCGACACCTGTGCCGGAACAAGCCTTTTTATTTTCTTCTTTCAAAAAATATTCGGGAGCGGTGGTTACCTAAAATTTTTTCCTTTTTTCAAAAACATTGATTGACCCACGCCGGCACCTGTGCTATACTTTCTTCATAGGTTAGCAACAGCTAATCATTCAAACGGTTTTTGTCTGATTTCCTGTACGCGCTCATGCAGGGAAACTCTTTTTGGCCGAAAACCGCTCTTACTTTTGGTTTTTTTGTGCACAAACGCCCGCGGAAAAATCCGCGGGCGTTTGTGCTGTATTATGACTGCTGTTCGTCTAAGCCAAAGCTCACATTCAGTGCATGATTCACACGCTTTAATTCATTTTGCGTCAATTTTCCGGCTCGTTCCCGCAGACGGCGTTTATCCAGCGTGCGGATTTGCTCCAAAAGCACCACACTGTCACGGGTCAAGCCGCCTGTACCGGCCTTTAGCCCGATGTGTGTCGGCAAGTGGCTTTTATCTTGTTTTGAGGTAATCGCCGCCGCAATCACCGTCGGGGAAAAGCGGTTTCCTACGTCGTTTTGTACAATAAGTACCGGACGCACTCCGCCTTGTTCGGATCCGACGACGGGGCTTAAATCGGCATAAAATACTTCACCGCGATGCACTTCACGCTGTTCCATTTTCTGCATCCTCCTGTCTGATTGCTTCTGACAGGATTATGTGCCGCACACCCCGTTTTTAAACATGGTTTTATAAAATCTTTTGTCCGTTAATTTCCAGCCGGAAATTAAGCCCCAGCCGCTTGGCTGCTTTGCGGCAAAGCAGCATGCGATCCATAAAAATTTCAAAGTAGTCCGGCACGGGCGAAATTTCCGTATCAATGGTCAGCTCCAGCAAAATTTCCTTTTGCTGGGGCAAAAAGCGTGTAGATGCTTTTTCTACCGAATAATTGACACGGTCGTGAATATCAAATAAATCGCGGTCTTTTGTCCGCACACGCGTGCGCCGGACATCCGTTTTATCTGCTAAAATAAGGGCCGCCGCCACTTCATTCACAGGATAAGCGGTGCTTTCGTCGTGATTTCCGATGGCGGAGCAAATCACTGCAATTTCATCGGCGGGCATGCCGAGTTTGTCCAAGATTCGAAACGCCATCACCGCGCCCGACTGCGCATGATCAATGCGGTTGATGACATTGCCGATGTCATGCATATAGCCCGCAATCCAAGCCAGCTCACAAAGGCGCGCCGGATAGCCGAGGTCTGCCAAAATCTTTTCCGCTACATGTGCAACGCGCGTTACATGTGCAAAGCTGTGCTCGGTATACCCCATCTCCTTCAGCGTGGCATCTGCCGCTTCGACATAGGTGCGAATCTGCGGGTTTTCTTTAATTTTTGCGGCTGTAATCATGTGAATTCTCCCTCCAAAACAACAAATGCGGCGGCATATTCCCCTTCGTGCGTCAAGGAAACGTGCGCCGTCCATCTGCGCTCGTGCATCAAATGCTGTGCGCGCCCGCTGAACGCAAAATAGGGCGCGCCGTGCTCATTTCGCAAAACTTGCACTTCGTCCAGCGCAAATTCTTTCATAATCCCGGTGCCAAGCGCTTTCCCAAAAGCTTCCTTTGCCGCAAAATTTGCGGCAAGCATCTGAGGCGCTTTTTTTCTCTTTGCAAAAAGCGTGCGCTCTTGTTCTCCAAAGACACGCGCTACAAAATGTTCGCTCTGTGCCGCACGTTCCATGCGTTCAATTTTCACCAAATCTGTTCCAATTCCGACAATTGACATGGCGGTATCCTTTCCCCGTGAGTTTTGATATGATGATACTTTTCTATCATAATACCATTTTTTCCTTTCGAAAAGCAAAAAACACCGAAAAACGAGTAAACTTTGTGTCAAACAGCGTATTTTGAGAGAAAAACCGCCTGCCGTGATATCACGGCAGGCGGTAAATCACTTTTTGAGCGGCAAACCCAGCGCGAACTCAGCTGTTTTCCGGCACCAAAACGCCGTAACTTCCGTTCTTTCTGCGGTAAACCACTTGAATGCTGTCCGTATCAGCATCGCGATACAGGAAAAAGGCATGTCCCAGCATATTCATCTGCAAAATGGCTTCTTCCACCGTACAGGGCTTCACAATGAAATGTTTCTCACGAATCACGTCATATTCTTCATCTGCGGGGTCACCGCTTGCATATTCCTGTGCGATATAATCTTGAACTGCGGGCTGGCAAACACGATTTTCCAGCTTTTTGCGGTTTTTAATAATTCTTCTTGTCAGCAATTCCAGAGCGGAATCAAACGCCTCCTCCATGCGGTCGCCGGACTTCTCGGCACGGCTGGCAAACCCTTTGTCGCGCACTGTAATTTCCACAGTCTGCCAGTCTTTTTCTACCGTCACCGTCACTTGTGCCTGTGCATCGTCGCTGAAAAACTTGTCCAGCTTGGCAAGCTTCTTTTCAACTCTCTCTAAAAAGGCCTCTTTCAGGGTGACCTTACGTCCTGTGCAAGTAATCTTCATAAACCGTGCCTCCTTTTCGGGTTGAGAAAGCCGTAACTTTCTCTGATTTCAGTATAGCACGTCACTCTTCACTTTTCAAGAACTTTATTGCTCTTTTAGACAATTTCACTCAAATAACACACTCATTTTTTATTCTTTTATCACAAATTCTGCTCTAAAATTTCGCTTTTCTACCCATCGAAATGTGAAAAAATACCCGCTTTCACCCGTCTATTGCCCCAAAAGCGCAAAAAACAAAAAGCGTCCGCTCCCAAAGCCGGGAAAACGGACGCTTTTGAAAAACAATCTTAACAGAAGAACACAGCGAAGCAAAGCCTCAGCCTTACCCGCGGCGGCGAGAATAGCCGCCGCCCCGGCGCGCTTCCGTCACGCGGCGCAAGTCGGACATTTTTTCCTCACTGCGGGATTTAAACTGGCTCATCATATCCTCAAAGGACAAGTTCCCCTGCGGCGCAGAGGGACGCGGCTGCCACACGCGGCCGGTATCGGCACGGGTCGGCTTGGGACGCGGCTCTGTGCGCTTCATGCTCAGGGCAATTTTTCCGTCGTCGGAAATGTTCATTACTTTTACTTTAACCTCTTGCCCTTCGCTGAGAACGTCGCTCAACTCTTGAATATACTCATTCGACACTTCAGAAATATGTACCATTCCCGTTTGTCCGCCCGGAAGCGAAACAAACGCGCCGAATTTTTTCACTCCTGTTACTTTACCTTCCAGGATGTTTCCTACCTCGACTCCCATAAACCCGTAAATACTCTCCTTTAAATAAATGATAAAAAACGGACGGCTCGCCCGCAAGGCTCACTTACCCGACATATCAATATAGACACGTTCGTCGGGGCGCACATAACCAAGCTTCTCCCGCGCCATACGCTCCATGTAGGCGGCCTCATCCCCCGCCTCCACAATGCGCTGAAGCTCTTGATTTTCCGCCTGTTGTGCCTGTACCTGTTGGGTCAGATTCTCTAATTGCTGGCGTTTAGACACGATATCCATCTGCACAGAGATAAAGGTGACTGCCAGATAAATACAAATGCCGGCAATTAAAAAGCGCAGCGCTGTCGCAGGCGTAAAAAAATGCTTCCGCCTTTGCTTCGTTCGCAAGCGCGGCGCCTCCCTTCCTCATGAAATTCACGACGATGCTTCTATATCGCCATGATATGAATTATACAACACCTTGGCGGTATTTTGCAAGCGCGACTTTTGTTTTTTTTCGCGATATTTCCGATGTTTTTCTTTCAAACTCTCTTTTTTTTGCAAAATTGCTCCGTGCACGGGCATCCACGCTTTGCGCGCGCCTTTTCGAACCGGGCGCAAAAGCAAGCGCCGCCAGCGCCGTGCCACAGGCTCTAACAGCGCGTGGCACATTAAAAATGCTCCCACACACGCCGCTGCGTCATACCAGCGCACAAACCCGCTGTAAAAACGCATCGACGCCGCACTGCGCAGAAAAAAGGCCCCAAGCATAAGCACCAGCAAATCCGCCGCAAAACGCACCGGGCGGCGCCAGCCCAGCAAAAAGCCGAACAGGCAATAGCCTACGCACAGCAGCATGCCCAGCCCTGCGGAAAATACGATGTCCCGCAGCGCCATGCCGGGCGTAATTCCAGCAACCATCAGCGCATCATCCTCTTCCAAATGGAAGTACCCGATTCCTTCACCTTCGTATACTGCACAAACTCAATTTCGCCGCTGACACGAATCTCGCCTTCTTTGACGCTCAGCTCATTCACGCGCAGCCCTTTTCCGCCCACGTTGAGCCTGCCGCATACTGTGTCAACGCAAACACCCGTCTCATCGCACGAAACCACTTCTTTCACGCCTGTGACTGTCATTGCGGTGCGGTCCTGCAAAATTACGTGATGCTTTTGCGCCGTCCACTCTTTTGACTTTTCCGTGTTTGTTCCTGTCATTCCTACCGTATTCATTGAAATTGCCCTCCGCTTTTGATTTCTTTTCTTCATCTATATGCGAAGGTGCGCGGTAATATCCCCGTTGATGTCTTTCGGAAAAGTCAAAAATTTCAGCTGTCAAACATCGTTCTTGAAAAGATATCTTTCACCCATGATTTCAAAAGCATTTTCCGCCTTTGTTTATACTTTTTTCTTCCGATGATTTATTTGCGCTTAAAACCAATATCGCAATGGATCTCCGGGTCATAATTCTTGATTCTGCTTGCAAACTCATCCCGCACCAGGCGGTTAAAATATGCACAGATTTCCTCGTCCGCTTGACCCTCATGGGCTTTAAGCCATGCCAATACTTCTTTGGCGGTTCGCATCTTTAGCACCTTTTCTTTTTCCGTCACTTCTTTCCCTGCCTCCAAAGCTTCGGTATTTTCTTAAGGAGCATCCGCTCTGACTCCGGATTCTTTTTCATAATGGCGTTGATATCATCTTTGAGTGGAGCTTATCCTTCTCCGTTCGTTTGGGTGGGTTCTCCGCCCTCCGAAAGCACAACGTACATTTCTCTTGCCAAATCTTTTCCCATCGGTGCGTCCGTGGAAACTACTTTCACTTGAATCGGACGCTGTCCTAACGTTACTTCAATCACATCGCCGGGCTTGACGGAATAGCTGGCTTTTACCTGACGGCCGTTCACCATAATGCGCCCGGCGTCTGCGACTTCATTTGCCACGGTGCGGCGTTTAATCAAGCGGCTCACTTTTAAAAACTTATCAATTCTCATAAATTTCTCCCTGCAAAAAGACGCGGCCTGAACCCGCTCAAGCCGCGCTGTTTATTTTCTTATTTGCCGGAAACTGCGTCTTTCAGCGCCTTGCCTGCTTTGAAAGCGGGCACAACGCTTGCGGCAATCTGAATCGTCTCTTTGGTGCGGGGATTCAGACCGGTGCGGGCAGGACGCTCACGGGTTTCAAATGTGCCGAAACCAACGAGAGAAACCTTGTCGCCTGCTTTCAGTGCATCGGTGATGCCTTCGAGCACAGCGCTTACTGCTTTCTCTGCATCCTTCTTGGACAGGTTTGCCTCTGCGGCCACTTTTGCAATCAATTCAACTTTAGTCATAGTCTAATCCTCCGAATTTTTTAATAATAAACACTTCATCAAAGTGCTTTCGAAAATAAAGAAATACCCTGCTTCCTTCAAAAACAACAGGCTGAAAAAGAAAAACAACAATTCCTTGCGGATTTCAAGGATTCTTTTTCCGTCACAAACTGCTTTGAAAGAAAAGCGGAAGATTCCCACTTTTCAAAAAGCCCCTAGGCACTGCCGCAAAACAGCAGCAGCCTTTATGTTAACAAGATTCCTCTTGCAACAGCGTATTGTCAGCGGCCTTGTCCAGTTTTTTTGCCGCCTGCATAAAAGCTGTGTTCACGCGCTCAAGCGCCTGTTCGGCGTCCACGTCCAAAAGACGCGCATAACCGGCCGTGCAAAACAGCACCTCGCCGATCATCATCTCCGCCGTTTCCTGCTCGCTCATCGCCTGCAAACGTTCCACCGAACGCAAAAGCGCTTGCTTTGCTCCCTCTGTGTCGGTAATGCCCACGCCGTGAGCCGCGGCACGCTTTTGCAGCTTTTGCGCCCGCACCGCCGCGGGAAGCGCCTCGGGAACATCGTCCAAATCCACCGACAGGCTTTCGCGGTGTTTTTCCGCACGCTTAATCTGTTCCCAGTTGTGCAATGCCTGCTCGGGATTGTCCACTTTCACCGTGCCGAAAATATGCGGGTGGCGCGCAATGAGCTTTTTGCAGATGCCTGTGCAGACATCATCCCACGAAAAGGCCCCTCGCTCGCGTTCCATTTGCGTATGCAGAGCAATCTGAAGCAGTACATCGCCAAGCTCTTCGCACAGCAGATGAGCATCCTGCTTGTCAATCGCATCCGCTACTTCATACGTTTCTTCAATAAAATTTTTACGGATGGATTCATGCGTTTGCACCTTATCCCATGCGCAGCCTTTTTCCGGGTCACGCAGCAGTGCAACAATTTCCAGCAGGTCTTCTACGGTGTACTTTTCGCGGCCGATCCAATTTTCCACTTCATCCCCGCCTTTCCAAAACACCTTTCGTAATTTTACATGAAGCAAAGCCACTTTTCAAGAGTTTTTCCTGCTTTTCCTTAAAATAAGCACTGTTTTTTAAAAAAAGCGAAAGGATTTCAGCTTTCAGGCGAGTCGTTTGCATCATTTTTCTGTGTTCCAAACACGACCGCGCGTATCATCGGCCGATTCAAACTTCTGCCCGCAGCAAGAACAAAAGGTGGCATCCTTGCTAACCTCCGCGCCGCAGCGCATGCAGATTTTCTCCATGCGCACATCGCGGCTTTCCTCAGCCTGTTCTAAGGTAATTTTCTCCAGCTGACCTTCCGCCTGCTCCACCGCTTGAAGATACTTTTTGACAAGCTGATCATTCGTCTGTCCGTTTTTATAAAGCGAATATACAAGCGCACCAAGCTGCCGCTGTGTTTTTGCCAAATGGCGCTCGGCGGCGAGCACATCCATTTTATGCTTGCCTTTGTCCGTTAAATCTTTTGTGGTTTTTACGGCGGCATCGGCCAAAACCGAAGCACTTTGTTTTAAAAATTCAAAATCCAGCATCATCAATCCACTCCTTTTGCCTGTACCCTGTTATATCATAAAAATCAAAGTTTTTTAAAAAGCCGAACCATTCGGCATTTATCCTAAGAATTCACGCAGCATGGAATCAGCGGGCATCCATTCCTTGGAAATCGGCGTGCACAGCGAAAAGCGCCGCCAAAGATGTTCCATGCTTTCTTTCCAAATATTTTCCGCAGGCATTGACTCATTCATCTCACGCACCGCCTGCGCCAGGCAGCCCGGTTCGTACGAAAAGCTGGTGTCCAAAAGCAAATCTGCTTCATTTTTAAACACTTTGATGTTTCGGTCTTCGCCGTCACACACACCCTGCCACATGGCGAATGTCTTTTCCGGGCTGTGGCCGCGAAACTTCCAATCGCGCACCAAACGGCGCGCCAAGCGCACGTCGCGCGTCGGCAAAATGCGCTGGCCGCCCAAAGAATATTCTTCGCGCAGACCCGCGTAAATACGGTATACGCTGCTGTGGGGCAAAAGCTGCGTTAAACGAGGATTCAGCGCATGAATGCCCTCAATCACAGCCACGCCGTCATCCACTTCAACGGGCAAAGTGCCCATGCGCCGCGTTTCCCGCTGAAAGTCAAAATCAGGAATCAGAGTTTTTCCCGTTTCGGCCAGTTCTTTCAAAGCATGGTTAATCGCTCCGATATCAAGCGCATCCACACTCTCATAATCCGGCTCTCCGCTGGGAAGCTTCGGATAATCGCACACATCCTTAAAAAAGTTATCGAGAGAGATCACAGCCGATTTCATGCCTCGATCACACAGTGCCTGCGCAATTTTATGGGCGGTTGTTGTCTTTCCGGAAGACGAAGGCCCGGTCAGCATCACAACGCGCACGCCGCTCTCTTGAATTTTATTTGCGGCATCCTGAATGCGCGCGCGGTAATCGTTTTCGCAGTAATCAACAAACGCCTGCGGCAATTGGGCCGCGACATTCAAAAGCCCCAGCTCAACCAACCGTTTCGGAATCCAAAGTAAAGTATTTCCCATAAAATGCATTGACCCCCTCTTTCTTTTCCGTAATCCGCGCAAAGTCATTGACATATTCCGTCGGATATTTAAAATTAAAAATTCGCTCAATGTGCCCGCCCGGCGCAACCAGCTTGGTAGAACCGCCCGCGCCTACGGACAAAATGGTGTGAAGCTCTTCCATGATGAACACGTTGTAAAGCCCCGTAAAGCCGGGTTTGCAGTATCCGGTATTCTCCAAGTTCTGCAAGGTTCCTTTTTGGCGGTAAAGATAGTAAGGCGCATAGTCTTGTTCGGCCAGCGCTGCGCAGGCCTCCAGCATGCGGGCCACATCCGCTTCGGGGCTTTCGGCCCCGTCGATCACCAAATTGGATGCACGCTTCATGGTGAGCGTGTGAACCGTAATATTCTCCGGCTGCAAAGCGGCCACACCGCGCAGACTTTCTTCAAAGCCTTTCACCGTGTCCTGCGGCAAACCGGCAATCAAGTCCATATTGATGTTCCGGTGTCCCACCCGGCGCGCCGCGGCAAAACAGTCCAAAATATCCTGCGCGGTGTGCCTGCGCCCGATGGCGGCGAGCACGCGGTCGGACAGCGTCTGCGGATTGATGGAAATGCGCGTGGCGCCGAGTTCGTAAATAATCCCCAGCTTTTCCTCGTCCGTGCAGTCCGGCCGCCCGGCCTCCACGGTGTATTCCCGCACCTTAGAAAGATCAAATTGATCTTTCACCGCCTGCATGACACGCCGCAGCTGTGCGGCCGTAATGGCGGTCGGCGTACCTCCGCCGATATAGATGGTTTCCAGCTTCAAATGCAATGTTTCAATCAGTTTTGCCGTCTGCGCAATTTCAAGCAGCAAACAGTCCACATAAGGCTCCATCAAAGCCCTTGACTGTTCTGTCGTGCGGGAAACAAAGCTGCAATAACTGCACCTTGACGGACAAAACGGAATAGAGATATAAACGCTTACACTCTGGGGAGTTGTCATGGCACGCACCGGCGCTTGGTTTTGCTCAATTTTTTTTGCCAAAGCCAGCTTTTCCGGCAAAACAAAGTGCCGCCGCAGGAAAAAGTCATCCAGCTGTTCATCGCTCATGCCTTTTTTTCGCAAGTCATGAAGCAAACGAACGGGGCGCACGCCGGTCAGCATGCCCCAAAGTGGCGTATTTCCCGTCACGTCACGCAACAGGCTGAACAGCATTCTGCACACCTCATACTCTACATCTGTTTCGGAGATATAGCGCTGTTTTTGAAACGCCTTCCCCTGCGGGCATCGCACTGCACACCACAGCCACTGCTTTGTCTGTGTTACCCATACAGCCTCACTGCTTTTTCCCGGACGGCGTTTTGCCATCGTCAGCCTTGGGAAGAACAAGCGCGCGACATGTTCGGCTTCATATGTTGAGGAAAGCCCGCGTGCAAAAAATTCCATAGTGTTCTCCTTTTGAAAAGGCTTATGCGTTTACGAATTCCTGCAAGTAGGGATTCTGCGCACGCTCGCGGCCCATGGTGGAAAAATCGTTATGTCCCGGCAGTACCTGAACGTCATCCTCTATGGTACGGCACAAACGCGCAAGGCTTTTGCGCATGGAATCGGGATTGCTGGTTTCCAAGTCCGTTCGGCCAATGTCCCCCGCAAAGAGGGTATCGCCGGTAAACATCACATCGCCGCAGAGCAAACACACGCACCCTTGCGAATGGCCGGGCGTGTAAAACACCTTCACCTCAGCCTGCCCGACGGGAATCGTCTGTTCATCGCGGTAAAATTCGTCTACCTGCTCCGGTGTCAAGGGGTGCAGCTGCGTGCCTCGTGCCTCTCCTTCGCCCGCAAACACCTTTGCGCCCGTTGCCTGTTTGAGCTCCTGCACCGCACCCACATGGTCAAAATGGCCGTGTGTTAAAAGAATATGCGTCAGTTTCGCGCCTTCTTTTTGTAAAATATCGAGATACTGCCCGGCTTTCGCGGCGGGGTCAATCACAGCGGCGCTGCCGTGTTCATCCAGCAGGATAAAGGTGTTGGTAAAAAGGGGAATGGGACCCCGCAAATGTAATACTTTCATATGTTTTCTCCTGTCTATTTCCAGTCGTCTGTTTCAATCACAATCGTCACCGGGCCGTCGTTCACAAGGTCAATTTGCATGTCTGCCCCAAATTCACCCGTCTGAACGTCGTGAAGGCCGGTTTTGCGCAGTTCTTCCACAAAGCGCTCATATGCGCCGTCGGCCAGCGGGGGCTTCGCCGCGCGCACAAAGCTGGGACGGCGGCCCTTTTTTGTGTCGGCGTAAAGCGTGAAATTCGAAACGACAAGTGCCGACAGTCCCAATTCCTGCGCGGAAAGGTTCAGCTTTCCCTGCTCGTCTTCAAAAATGCGCAGTTCGGCACATTTTTTGGCAAGCTTTTCACAAATATTCAAATCGTCCGTGTCCTGCACACCGAGCAGAATCATCAGTCCTTTGCCGATGCTCCGCGTCGATTCTCCGTTCACGGTTACGCTTGCGCGTTTTACGCGCTGAATCACTGCTTTCATTGGTTTCTCCTTTCCGGTCTTATGCAGAGAACATCAGATACAGCGTTCCCGCAGTTTCAAACACCGCGCCGGAATCAGCGTACATTGCCTTCCATCTGTCATACTGTGCCGTATCAGTTGTGACATAGGCGAATCCGGACTCTGCTTTTCCTTGTTCCAGCTGTTCGGAAGCCTCTGCACGCATGGCATCGGCACGAAGGTAAGTGCCGGAATTGGCGTCCCAGAAATTGGTCGGCACGCCTGCACGCCCCGCAAACATCGCAAGATACCGCAGCAAAATCGACTGCTCTGCGTCACCGTTTGATGATGTCACGCAGACAAAGCGGCAGTCATCCAGCATATCAACCGCATCGCTTTCAATCAATTCGGAAATCACCGTGCCGTGAACAGGACCGGAACCGAGCTGTTCCACCTCGTCAAGAAGGCCGGTGTCCCAAGCACGTTTTTGCAAAAGAGCCGGAGAGAGATCCACAATCTGCACGAAGGCAACCGCCGCCAATACGAGCGCGGCCGTACGCGGCGCAGAAAACACATGTGCCGCGCGATGTACCACAAAGAGTATGATCAGATAATATACCGGCCAGAAAAGACGGCCGGACGCACGGAAAATCCCGCACAAATCCAGCAGTTTCTGCGGCACAACAATGATCAGGTCAATCAAATCAAAGGTGATAATGTTGCTGAGGGCAAATGCGGTCAGGAAGACACACACAGCCCCCACTGCCCACCAGCGCGACACAAAGGCACGCAGAGCGCCCTTGGTGCGCACAATCAGCACAAGGAACTGCACCCCAAACAGCGCAGCCGCAATTAACATTCCAAGGCCGAGGTAATTAAAGGCATCGTACTGGCCTGCCGTCTGCGGGCGCACGGGCAGAAACAGCGACCAGCGGTAACCGCCGGTGCTTGTGGGATTAAAAAGCGCGTTTAAGTTTAAGCTGAAGTAATTGTAGCCGCCGCGCGATGCGGAAACGCCGTGTCCGACACTGCCAAACAGATACGCAAACAAGAGTGCCGACACACAACAGCCCGCAAACCATAACACAGGATACAGAATACGCCGCCGATAGCGCACGTCTTCCACAACCACAGCCAGCGCAAAAATCATGCACATGGGCAAAAAATACGGTGATGATCCTACACTGACTACCCCAAGCACCCAAAAGATCCACGGCAGGCGCGGACGCTCACCGCGGCTGAGCGCGTCACGGTATTCGAGATATGCGTAAATAGAAAGCAAAATAATAAAGTGTGCCGACAGTGTTGTGTGCCGGAACGCGCGCTCCAGCAAAATCGGTGAAAGCGTAAAGGGAATGGTCGCCAATGCGCAGAATACCCAGTCGGCCCGCACGCGCTGTGCCAGCAAAGCCGCGGCCGCACCTTGAAGCGCAAAATGCGCCAGTACACACCAGCCCTCAATCTGAAATACGGCCGGCAAAAAGGGCGAAAGCAGCTTGACAAAAACCATTACCAGCGGGTAACTGTCCGTGAACACGGTAATGGTGCCGTCAGGTGCAGCAAGTTTATCCGCCATCATCAGCGGAAAGCTCCAGTCCGACGCTCGCAGATACACTTGACCCATATAACGCTGAATGATGTCAAACTCATCATAAGCCGCAAAAATCCAGCTATCGTCCATGACATTGAGCGTTTTCAGCCCATAAACCAGCAAAAAGCACACCGCGCCAATCACCGCACCGAGCAACGCAGCGCGGCGTTTTGATAAAGTAATTTGGTTCATCTTCTTCCTCCTCCGGCCGCATCAGACGCGCTGTACGCTGGTAACGCCTTCCACCTTTCTGATTTTTGCAATCACGGAATTCAAATGCTCCGTATTGTTGATACCGATGGTAAGCGAAACGGCCGCTCTGCCGTCGTTCAGCCTTCTTGCCTGCATCGCATAGCACGGCAGACGCATCTCGGCAATCAAAACGGTGATATCCATCATCAAGCCGCCTCTGTCGATGGCGGAAATCTCCAAAGAAGAAGTAAAGCTTTCTTTCACGTTCTCCGCCCAGTGTGCACGCACCCAGCGAGGGGCATCCTCGCCCTCTAAGCCCATTTTGGCATTGATGCAGTCCGCTTTGTGGATGGATACGCCAAAGCCGCGCGTCACAAAACCGACAATTGCGTCGCCCGGAAGCGGATTACAGCATTTTGCAAACTTGGTCAGGCAGTTGTCAATGCCCTCCACAATCACGCCGCCGTTTGTCTTTTCTGTCTTTTCCGGAATTTTCACCTCGACGGGCGGCGCGGGCGCTTTATCCAGCTTTGCATATTCCTCTTTGATTTTCATTATCAGGCGCGACATCTGCAAGCCGCCGTAGCCCAGCGCCGCATACATTTCATCGACGCTGTTCATCCTCTGGCGGCGCGCCATATCGCGCATAAATTCGTCATACCGGTCGGCGGGAATATTGATCATATTGCGGCGCAGCTCTTTTTCCAAAGCCGCTTTGCCCTCCGCCATATTCTCTTCTTTCCGCTCTTTTTTAAACCAGTTGCGAATTTTATTTTTCGCCTCGCCTGTGCGAACAATGTTCAGCCAGTCGCGGCTGGGGCCTTTGTCCTTCGGGCCCATAATAATTTCAATAATTTCACCTGTGGCAACCTTGTGGTCAATCGGCGTCATGCGGCTGTTCACCTTTGCACCAATCATGCGGTTGCCCACCGCAGAGTGAATGGCATAGGCAAAGTCAATAACCGTCGCACCCGCAGGCAGGTTGATGACGTCGCCCTTCGGCGTAAAGGCAAACACCTCTTCCGGCAGCAGTTCGGATTTAATATCGTGCAGAAGGTCGCCCGCGTCATCCGTTTCGCGCTGGCTTTCCAGCAGCTGGCGCACCCATGCGACACGATCGTCAATTTTATCCTTGGCGGTCACGCCCGCTTTATACTTCCAGTGGGCAGCAACACCGTACTCGGCAGTGTGGTCCATTTCCCATGTGCGAATCTGCACCTCAAACGCAATGCCCTCGTGGCCGATTACCGTGGTATGAAGCGACTGGTAGCCGTTGGGCTTGGGCGTGGAAATATAATCTTTAAAACGGCTGGGAATGGGATGGTACATATCGTGGATAATACCCAGCGCATTGTAGCACTCGCCGACGGTATCCAAAATAATACGCACCGCATACACATCGTAAATTTCTTCAAAATCGCGGTTTTGAAGATACATTTTGCGGTAAATACCGTATACGCTTTTAACGCGCTTTTTAATATAAAATTTCTCTAGTCCGTTTTCTTTCAGCCGCTCACCGATTTTTTCAGCAATGCCGGAAATAAAGCTTTCCGCATCCTCATTTTTTTCGAGATGGCTGCAAATGGTCTTATAAGCAAACGGGTCGAGGTAATAAATGCTGCGGTCTTCCAGCTCCTCTTTGATATTCGAGATACCCAAGCGGTGCGCAATCGGCGCATAAACCTCCATTGTTTCCTGCGCTTTGAACAGCCTCTTTTTTTCCGGCCAAGCATCACCGGTTCGCATGTTATGCAGGCGGTCGCACAGCTTAATCAGCATCACCCGCACGTCGTTGCTCATCGCCATGAGCATTTTGCGCAGATTTTCCGCTTGCTGTTCCTCCACGGAAGAAAACTTAATCCGCGTCAGCTTGGTGACGCCGTCCACCAAAAGCGCGACATCGCCGCCAAACTCGCTTTTCAGCGTGTCTAAGGGCACCGTTGTATCCTCTACGACATCATGCAAAAGCGCGGCAATGATGCTGTCCGTGTCCAGTCCCAAATCTGCTACAAGGCACGCCACAGCCAACGGATGGCTGATGTACAGCTCGCCCGAAAGACGGCGCTGATCTCCATGCGCTTTTTCTGCAATATGATAAGCTTTTTCAATTTTTTCAAGGTCGTATTGACGCCCGGATTCCTGCATGCTGTGCAGCAGGTCTTCATATGTTTTTACGGTTTCTTTACGGTCAGCGTAAATCATAGCTTCTTTTCTTCCCCCTTTGTCAGCGCGCACAAAATCGGCGCAGCAGACAAGTCCTTCTTTTTTGTCACAGGCAGGGCTCGCCATACCGAAACGCCCTGCTCATTCACGGCGCGCTCAATCAGCGAAAGCTGTTCCAGCGCCAGCAGTGAAATTAAAATTTTACCGGTCTGCTCTTCTCCGAGCTTTGAGAAAACCGGCCGCAAATCATCCGCCGGCAAGCCCGAAGGCGCGGCAGTAATCAAGCGATAAACGCAAGCCGTATCGGCGCGCTGGGGCAAAATCTCGGCGCACTGCTCAGCCGACGGCTGCATGCCGTACTGAACAGCTTCGCACAGCTCTGCCATTTGTGCGTGGCGCTCGCTCATTCCGGCAGGGCGCACATCCAAAAGACGCGCCGACACCATGGCGCCGGTTTTGCCCTCATAAACCGACAGCGAAACTACCGCATCAACGCACGAACCTGCCCCGTAAGCAAATTGTGCGCAAGATGTGCCGAACACCACGGCATAAAGCGTACACTCTTCCCGGCGCATTCGTACACGGCAGTGGCGCCCGTCACCAACGGGATAAACCCCCTCAATCAAGGCGTTTTTCAAAAGAAAAACCGGGGTGGGGTTCCCGTTTCCGAAAGGCGCTAAGCGCTCCAGCGAGCGCACCTGATCTTCGCGCACAAGCGCGGGTGAAAGCTCCGCGTCAACCGTCAGCGGCGGATGGTGCAAAACCGTATGATGCCGGGCCGCCCAGCTGTTTACCGCCGCGCGAAACGCCTCCAAATTCTCCTCGCGCAGCGAAAGCCCCGCGGCGGCGGCATGCCCGCCGAAGCGCAGCAAATGCTCAGACGCAGAGGCAATCGCATCATAAAGCGAAAATCCGGGAATACTGCGTCCTGAGCCTTTTCCCTCTCCGTTTTCATCAATCGAAATGACAATCGCAGGTTTTCCGAACCGCTCTACCAAGCGGGAGGCAACAATGCCGATGACGCCTTGGTGCCATCCCTTGCCCCAAACTACGATCATACGCTCTTTGTCGTGTCCGTCTGCACCGGCAATCTGCTCCATAATTTGAGCGGCAATATCTTGCTCGGTCTTGCGGCGCTCATTATTTTGCTCAATCAGCTCATGTGCAGTCTCCTCGGCTTCCTCCTCATCTTCGCACAGCAAAAGCTGCAAAGCGGCAGTAGCGTCTTTCATGCGTCCTGCGGCGTTCAGCTTCGGTGCAATGGCATAGGAAATGCTTTCGGCGGTCAAGGGCTTATCTTCCAGCCCGCAGGCCGAAATCAACGCGCGCAGTCCCGGGCGCTCGCTGTCTTGCATCAATTCCAAACCGGCTTTCACAAGCGTGCGGTTTTCCCCTTCGAGCACCATGATATCCGCCACCGTTCCAATGGCGGCCAAATCGGCGTAATAGGCCAGCATTTCCTCACATGAGGCGCCTTCCAAGGCGCAAATCAGCTTATAGGCTACCCCTGCACCGCACAGCGTTTTGCACGGGCTTGTATCATAAGGCAGCTGCGGATCAATCAGTGCTGCGGCCTGCGGCAGTGTTTCGGGAGGCAAGTGATGGTCGGTTACCACGACATCCATGTCCAGCTCTGACGCGCGCGCCACTGCTTCAGCGGCTGAAATACCGTTATCTACGGTAATAATCAGCTGCACGCCTTTTTCGGCCATCTGCTCTACGGCCGGTACAGACAACCCGTAGCCGTCCTCTTCGCGGTTAGGCAGTTTGTAGTACACTTCCGCGCCGATGGAGTCCAGATAAGTGTAGAGCATAGCGGTTGCCGTCACGCCGTCTACGTCATAATCCCCAAACACTACCACGCGTTCTCCGCCGTCAACCGCACGGTGAATACGCTCTACCGCCTGTTCCATACCGGCCAGCAGCATTGGATCGCTGAGCGCACTCACCCCTTCACACACGGTTCGGGCCGTTTCCGGGTTCGTGTAACCGCGGGCTGCCAGTACACGGCAAAGCAGCTGGGGCATTTCCAGCTCGCGCACTAAACGCTGCACCTGCTCAGATTCCAAAGCTTGTATTTTCCACGGGCGATAGTACATAAATCAGTTTCTCCTCATTCGGGCCTATAATATGCCGATTTATTTCAGCAGCGGGCTTTCATATTCCAGCCCGTCTTGGTTCAAAATTACGTTCATAGCAGAAATTTCAGCAGAAATATCCATTGCTGCATGTTTCAAAAGTTTATCGCGCAGCGTTTGAAAGGCACCGTTGATCTTGTGTAAAAAGCCGACAATGTTGCTTTCAACTTCATCGCTGACCGAACTATTTTGATCCTCCACATCATTGTATGCTTTCAAAAGCTTTAAGGTAGTAGGCAAATAACAGCTGGCAAACCGCCTGACATTGTCCTGGCTTTCCGGGTGGCTCTGCAGCCAATCAAGCAGCTGTTCTGCCTGCTGATAAAGCTGAATGGTTTGCTGTTTCACTTCTTCAACATCTATTTTTTTGTTCCTCTTTGAGGGAAAGCAAAAATTTCTGAACCTGCGAAATTGTATCGGTTTGTGCAGCAAATGCTGCTTGCGAGTGCAAAACATCGTCAGAAGAACCAAGTCGGCCGGCTTCTTTTAAATAGAGTGCATACGCTTCTTTGCTTGCAAACAATTTATTCTCCTCGATACAGGGGTATAAATCTCCCAAATTGCCGTTTTCAGATAAGCTGCGGATTTCCCTAACGATGTTCGGGATACTTTTTCGCAGGGACATGGAAAGTTCATCTAACGTGCAGAAAACGCGGTTCTGCATAATACACTGATATGGCTCCGGGCGTGCTGGGGACTCTTTTACAATTCGCAGAACCAGCGCAACAGTGGCAATTGCAGCAGCACCGAAGAAAACTGTTTGTATTTCTGACAGCGGCGGTTGCACTACAATAGGCGCAAGTAAGCACATAACATACAGAACACCCGCAGTGACGAATAACCAATTAGAAGCCTCTTTCCAAAAACTGTGCTGCTGATTCATGACTACCCCTTCCTTCTTCCCTTTGGTTTTCCGCCCCACACATCTGACGGTTTATTCTGACCGTATCGCTGACTCTTGTGTCTCAGCCGATATCAACGTGTTCTGCCGGAGCGCTTATTGCTTCAATCCATCATCCTGTAAACCGTCCTGACGCAAAATCGTCTGCATAGCAGAAATTTCAGCGGATACATCCATGGCCGTATGTTTTAAAAGGTCATCGCGCAGCGTTTGAAACGCTTGATTGATGGTGTTTAAAATACCTGTAATGTTTGTTTGAATTTCATCGCTCACACGGCTGTCTTGTGCTCTTACATCATTGTAGGTTTTCAGCAGCTTCAGCGTTGTGGGCAGATAATATCCCGTAAAACGCTTGACAGCACTCTCGCTTTCCGGGTGCGCTTGCAGCCAGTCAATCAGCTGCCCCGTTTGTTCGCTCAATCGGTCGGTCTGTTCTTTGACGCTCGGCTCTGTAATGGGCACGCTTTCTTGCTGCAACCCTTTTAAGAAGTCCCGCAGTTCCGCCGTAACGCTTTCCTGAGAAGCAGCCTCCCGCGTTTGCTGGGGCAGAGCGTCCGTTTGCGTCGTCTGTATGGCGAGATACGCCTGGTAGGCGGTGTGGTTTGCAAACAGCCGGCTCGCATCGGGCGCGAGGTACATTCCCTCAAAACCGCCGCCCGTGACCATTTTGCGCACTTCCCGTACGGTCTGCGGAAGAGGTTTTCCCACCGCCGCGGCAAGTTCTTCCATTTTGCAGCTGCTGCGGTCGGCTAAAACGCGGTGATACTGCATTAGCCGCAAAGCCGGGTAGCTTTTCACTTTGCAAATCACCGCGGGAATGGCAAAAGCGCCCGCCAGCACCCATATTGGTGCAGCATCAGAAAGCGGACCATCAAGCACACTCATACCGCTGACAGCCAATAAGATAAACGATACAAGCCCCAAACCGAACGCAGTGCCTTTCAATGCTTCATAATTTCCTTTGAGTTCTTTCAGGCGTTTTTCCCATTTTGCTTTCTTGGGAGGCAGCCAGCCGGCTTCCACCATTTTTTCCTGCGCGGCACCAAGGCCGGCAATCAGCTCACTGCCGACACTTTTCCCGACATCTTTCAGGCCGCTGCCAACGCTTTTAGACACTTGACCTACTGTCTTTCCGACATCTTTTGCCAGCGGTGCCAATTCCTGCGAAAGCTGCTGCACCGTATTTTGCAGGTCTCTTCCCAGTTCCGCCAAGTCGCGTTCCCAGTCTTCGCCGCTCGAATATCCTTTTTTATTCCTATCTTCCATGCCCCTTCACCCAAACCATCTTTTAAAATTTTATATAAGTTTTCTGAAAACTCAAAATTTTTCGTTTTTCTGAAAAAGTACTGTCCCCACAGCTCCTCACCACCCAGAAAAACCGATGCATATTTTAACTTTTAGAAATGCTCCAGTGAACGCAGAACGGCAGATGCAACACGAACGCCGTCCACAGCAGCCGACATGATGCCGCCCGCGTAGCCTGCCCCTTCTCCGCAAGGGTACAGCCCGTCAATGTCGCGGCTGATAAAATCCTCGCCGCGCTGCAGGCGTATGGGCCCTGATGTTCTCGTTTCCAAACCGGTGAGCACCGCCTCCGGCGCAGTATATCCGCGCAGTTTTCGGTCAAAGGCGCCCAGCCCGATGCGCAGTGTTTCGGCTAGCTCGTCCGGCAGCAGTGCACCCAAATTTGCAGCGGTGACACCACGCGGATAAGTGGGCTGTACATCGGTGATCTTCAGCTTTCCCTCGCCTTTCAAAAAGCTTTGCACATTTTCCGCCGGGGCGGCATAACCGCCGCCTCCCGCGGCAAAAGCACGCTGCTCCAAGGTTCGCTGAAACTCCATCGCACGCAGTGCATCGTTTCCGAAATCTTCCGGCGACACACTGACAGCCACCGCAGCATTGGCGTTTTTGCCGTCGCGGGCATGTAGGCTCATTCCGTTTGTTACAACACCGCCCGCTTCACTGACGGCCGCCACCACTTGCCCGCCGGGGCACATGCAGAAACTGTAAACACAGCGCTTTCCGACGTGATGGGAAAGCTGGTATTCTCCGCGCGGCAGTGCCGGATGCCCGGCCGCGTCGTGATACAGGCTCTGTTCAATTTTTTCCTGAAGATGCTCTGCGCGAAAGCCCACGCTAAAGGGCTTTGCCGCAAGCGTCATGCCGTTTTCATGCAGCATCAAAAAGGTATCGCGAGCCGAATGACCCACTGCAAGCACCAAGTGCTCACAGGGAATTTCTCCGTTTTGCGTTTTCACTGCGTGCATCGAACCGCCGCGCGTGACAATTCCCGTCATTTTGGTGTCAAAGTGAACGGTTGCCCCAAGGCGAATCATTTCCTCGCGAATCGAAGCAATGACACCGCGCAGAAGGTCGGTGCCGATATGCGGTTTTTGACGCACCGCAATTTCCGCCGGTGCTCCGTGCTCGAGCAGTGTCTGCGTTACAAAGGCGCACAGCGGATCTTTAATGCGCGTTGTCAGCTTTCCGTCGGAAAACGTACCCGCGCCGCCCTCGCCGAATTGAATGTTTGCGTCTTCGTCCAGCTCGCCGCACGCTTCAAAACGACGCACACGTTCTGCGCGCTCTTCCACACGCGGGCCTCGTTCAAGCACCACCGGGCAAAGCCCGGCGCGCGCCAATACCAGCCCGGCAAAAAGCCCGGCAGGCCCCAGTCCGCACACAACCGGCGGATGCTCCGGCTTTTGGCTCACGTTTGGAAATTCAAAAATTGGCGGATGAACCACGCTGATATCCGCACCTTTTTGAGCAAACTTCACTTCTTTTTCCGGCTGTGCCAATGAAACCGCCACCGTATAAACGAGTTCCGGCGCTTTGCGTCTGGCATCAACTGATATTTTAGAAATTCCCGCATACCTCACATCGCCGTGCGGAAGCCCCAGCTTTAGCCCGGGGCTGCGCCCACCATACGACTGGCCGCGGGGAAGCGGCCCGCGAATCAGATTTAATAAAATTATTCAGGCCCGTGGACCACACCAAGCGCCGTATTATAACCCGTTGCAAACACGCTGGTGCTTCCGGGAATCACAATGACCACCGGCACTCTGACCTGTCCGCTTTTGGCTTCAATCGACGAAGCGTCTACCTGCGCAACAATATTGGCAGCGCTCAGCTCTTCCAGCTCGGTTTTTTCACCTACAAGCTTCACATCGCTGATTACGTCGGTTGTCACAGTCACCTGAACGCCCGTCTGCACATTGATGACACGGATATCCTCCACGTTCACTGTTTTTGAGTCAAACTGCTGCGTGTTAAAGTTCACGACAATGGTTTGCACATTGTCCACATTGACAAGCCCCTCCGGCAGCTGTACGTTGATCGTCATCGGCACACCCGGCTCAAATTTCGTCATGTCGATGAACCCAACCGTTACTTCCGTCACCGGGTCAATCTGTTCCGGTGTGCCGCCAATGGTAATTTCATTCACAGACAACTGCGTCGAAAGCTGTGCTGTGTCGTAGTTGCTGGGCAGACCCGTGTATTCAATTTTCACAGGCACTTTCTTTGTTTTATAGATGTTAATTCCGATTTCCACCTGCTCGGCATCGGCCGTGATATTCCCCTCTTCGAGCACCGCACCGTCTGCGTCACGATACTCTAAGTGCGCTGTCGCCAAAATAGAATTGGTGTACACTTGATCGGCCAAAACCGGTTTTGCCACCACTTTCGCCACACGGTCAATTTCGGATTTCGGGCCGCGCAGCGTTACCTCCTGCGGAGAGGGAAGCGCAGCATCCGGGAAGTAATCATCCGGCGTTTTCAATTCGCTTAAATCGACTTCAACGGCAAATTTTTTGCTGCTCACTTGTTCAAATGTCACTTCTACCACGTCGGACGGCATTACTTCAATAATATTGACAGAATCAGCAAAACTGACACCGGAGCGCTTGGCCTCCAAGCGAAGCGAGTACGTTCCCGCGTTCGTCACACCGGAGTAGTCCGGATATACAATAAAATCGGAAGCGGTTAAACGGCTTACCACATTGCCGTCGCCCACAACTTTCAGCTTTACAGACATGTCAGGCGGGTCGATAATATCGAGCCCGCGGAACGAATAGGCGGAAGTATTGTAATCCCAGCTCACCTTTACGTTGGAAATCACCCATTCTGTGTTCGGCTGAAGCGTCACCACAATGCCCCACAGCACCATGGCGGCAAAAAGGCTGAACACCGCGCAAAAACGCTTATCGGCAAAGATTTTCTCAAATGTGCCGCCTGCTTCCTTTTTATCTTTTTTCGCCATGCTTTTTCCTCCAGAACGGCTGTTTTTTCTCTTCTACTTCGGGCGGAACCACATCGCCCTCCAGAAGGCTGAAAAGGTTTTGACGGTCCAGTCTGCGAATCAAAACACCGTTTTTCGCAAGTGAAATAATGCCTGTTTCCTCGCTTACCACCACGACAACCGCATCTGAGTTTTCACTCATGCCAAGCGCCGCGCGGTGGCGCGTTCCCATGTCTTTTCCGATTTCCAAGTTGTCGGAAAGCGGAAGAAAACACCCTGCCGCTTCAATCTTTCCGTCGCGGATTACTACCGCGCCGTCATGCAGGGGCGTTCCCACATAAAAAATTGTTCCTAACGTTTCGGGCGTTACCTCTGCGCCGAGGTAGGTTCCCGTTTTGATAATCTCACTCAAATTGGTTTTTCGTTCAAACACAATCAGCGCGCCTGTGCACGTATCGCTCAAACGCTCCGCCGCGTCGCACACCGCAACCGCCGCACTTTTCCAAGCGGCACGAACATCTCCGGGCATTTTTTTGCTGCGGAACAGCTCAATTCCCATAAAATTGGCACGTCCCACCTGCTCCAGCGCGCGGCGCAGCTCCGGCTGAAACACCACCACAATGGCCACAAGGCCAAAGCTCATAATTCCGTTGATAATCCAATTCAGCGTGCGCATGTTCAAAATCATAGCCGCAGCCCATGTAATCAAAAGAACTAAAATTCCTTTCGCAAGCTGTGCCGTTCGTGTTTGCCGCACCAGCTGAATAATCTCATAGATAATAAACGCAACCACTAAAATATCCAGTAAATCAAAAGGAAAACTGAAATTCGCGGCAAGCGTATTGAAAAAAGCCGACACGCTTTCCTCCTCCTTTTTTCTCCGTTTTTTTGTCTGTTCTCACACCACTGTCAAAAAGCGCGCAGATTATCCATGCGTGAGCAGACACACCGCATGTGCCGCGATGCCTTGTTCTGCGCCCGTAAAACCGAGCTTTTCCTCCGTTGTCGCCTTGACGGAAACGTCCTCTTTTTTCATGTTTAAGGCCGCGGCAATGTGCTCGCGCATCGTTTCAATGTGAGGCGCAAGCTTCGGGCGCTGGCAAAGAACGGTTGCGTCAAGATTGCCCACGCGCCAGCCTTCCTCAGAAAGAATTTCTCCCACACGGCGCAGCAGCGCAATGCTGTCCGCACCTTCATAAGCAGGGTCGCTGTCGGGAAACAGTTTTCCGATATCCCCTTTTGCAGCTGCTCCCAGCAAAGCGTCCATGACCGCATGAGTCAGTACATCCGCGTCGGAATGGCCCAAAAGACCTTTTTCAAACGGAATCTCCACACCGCCCAAAATCAGTCTGCGGCCTTCTACCAGACGATGCACGTCATATCCGTGTCCAATTCTCACAGGCTCTCTCTCCTTTTTCGCGGGAAGGTCTTCCCACGTTGTAATTTTGTAGTTGGCATAGCTGCCCTGTGTCAAAACCACACGTTTTCCGGCTCTTTCATAAACAGAACAGTCATCCGTGACACGGTCAGCGGGGGTATGTTCCAAAAGCGCTAAGTATTCCTCGCGCCGAAAGCACTGAGGCGTTTGCACTGCAAACAGCGTGCTTCGGTCCGGCGTAGACTGCACCACATCTTTTTTTGCAATTTTGACGGTGTCTTTTACAGCCACGGCAGGAGCAGCCGCGCCGAAACGCACCGCCGCCGTCAGCGCACGCTCAATTACGTCTGCACTTACAAACGGACGCGCCGCGTCGTGAATGGCAACATAATCACCCGTTGCGGCACGCAGTCCTTCGCACACACTGTCATGGCGTGTTGCGCCCCCTTTTACCAAACGCACTACACCCGGCATCTTCTTCACGGCATCCTGTACATAAGGGCGGCGGGGATCGCTCACGACAACCAGCTCATCCACCGCCGGATGCTCTGCCAAAGCGCGCATACTGCGCAGCAGAACACTTTGCCCTTCCCATTCGTATGCCAGCTTATCAAAGCCCATGCGCGTGGAATTTCCCGCCGCTACAATAACAGCGCTCACGCGAAAGCCGCTGAACATTTCAACCGCCCCCCTTACTTCTTCTGCAATGCCAGCAAAACCGCAAGGGCCGGCACAGGAAACAACTGCGGAATTAAAACACCCAGCGCATCCGGAAACGAAACTAACATACAAAACAGCACGGGCAGAAACACACACGCCGCATGCAGTAAATACCATTTTGTGACTTCGGACGCGTCCGGTGCAGCAGAAAACGCTTTTGCCAAACACCAAAGCCCTGCGGCAGCAAAGCCCAGCCCAAGCAGCGCACTGAAAATACGAAGTGCATCGACATAACCAGCCGCGCCCATCGCGGCAAAAACGACAGCCGAAGCCCCGGCGGAAACGCCCCACGCTTTCCAAAACAATTTCTTTGTCTTTTCTGTCATGGTGAACTCCTTATATAAATGGCGCACCACGCCACCTTAAATACTTTATCATTATAACACCTATTATTGCCCTTTACCAGCCCCGCCGTGTGAAAAGTATTCAAAAATCGGCCCGTACGCGCACTGATGCGGCGAAATGAAATTCTGACAAAAGCTTCTCTTATTTTTGCAAAATTGAGTATTTTAGCGCGGCTGTCCGCTAAAATTCTGTTTCATGCAACAAAAAAGGCTTCTCTTGACTCCCAATCTTGGAAAAGAGAAACCATTTAACAATTTAAAATTTATATTGTTCTAATCGTTTTGCCGCCTTAGCCGTGTTGCTTGAAATGTTTTGAAGCAGCTGAAGCGCTTCACCCGCCGCATAAATTCCAAAGCTGGCAACAACACTCGCCAATGCTAACACAATCGCAAGAACTCCTAAGCGATCGAGCAATGTTAAGGCCCATATTCCGGCTATTCCATTGATGACCGCATATATTTTCAGCACCTGTGCAGCCAAGTTTTTATTTTGGCTTTAGACAGAAATTTCTGACGATACACCAATACAAACATCATCTTTATCGAACAACAATGCTATATGATAACTTGTGGCTTGCCATTGTTTTAATGTCCTTCCGTCGCCCACTGCTGATACTGCTGACGGAGCACCACAAGCAGCCACAATTTTACCGTATGGGATACCGGAAATTTTCCCACCATTTTCCTGCTGAAGCTTTGCAATTTGCTTTGCTAGAACCTGCCCCGGTGCTTTAACAGCAGCACTCGTAATAAGCCACCAAATTATGCCCCCAACCACGGGAAGCACCCAAATATATAAAAAGCTATCCACCAATGATCCTCCTCGCATGATGAAATTTGATGCTTTAACTACATTGCATATACAACATTGCAAATAATGACAAATGGCTTTTTCTCCTAGCATTTGTGAAAAATATGATTACCCGTTTGAGTTCTGAACCACGCTAATCATTTAAAGAAGTCTTTCATTGCTTTGTTGTTCCGTCTGTGAAAACAATCGATGTGAGCTGATACTCAAACTGCAAATCATCCAAGGCCGTATTGTACAGCTTCACATGATCATTCATAAATCTATTGCATTCCATGGACAAATCGGAAATCGTGATTTCCACGCCTGGCTCAATTGTATTTCCTACAAAATCACAATTCATTGTCAAAATTTCATCGCCGAACAAATCTTTAAAAACAGCCTTTCCCTGAACACCCTTGATACTTTTTTCTGTGTTGTTTTTTACCGTGAATACAAAATTGACAAACTGACGGCTCAAATAATCCGTGCTTTCCGTTTTCCCGGTAAGCTGTACCGTTACATCGCCCTCTTGAACCGTTTCATTTTCCTTTTTCTCCTGCTCCGCCTTTTCATATTCAGCCAACTTCTTTTTCAATTCTTCGTTTTCTGCTTTCAACATTTCATTTTCAGACTTTAAGTCCACGGTCTCTGATGCTGCCGCTGTATTACCAGGGGCAGCTTCATTGCCTTCAGCCGATGTATCTGCCTCACAGGCAACAGCCCCCATCATCAAAACAAGCGAAAGACAAACACACACCATCTTTTTCATATTGCCGCATCTCCTTCATTCGAGTTAATAAAGGGTACATCTCCCCTCTTTTAACTCTATCATAACCAACATTTTGACTTGTTTCAATAGTCAAAATGCTTTTTACACAAGGTTTAATGAAAAAATAAAACCTCATACCATTTATTTAGGAGGTGCTGTATTATGGATAAAACCTATCAAGAAAGTTATCGGAAACTCGGCTTAAATATCGCTTACTATCGTAAAGACAGAGGATTCACACAAATGCAGTTGGCTGAGCTTTTAGACATCGACCGAAGTCACATGAGTGCAATTGAACTGGCAACAGTCGGCGTTTCTTTAGACGTCATTTTTAAGCTGTGCAACATTTTAAATCTTTCACCCAAAGATTTATTTGATTTTCGCGGCTGATTGCTTACACCTAACATTCTTCATATATCTGTGTATACAACGTGATGAGTTTTTCTCAAAAAATACTGTAAAGCACAAAAAATCCTCTCCTGTTTTCCTTTTCAAAAAACAGGAGAGGATTTTTATTTTACAGTTCTAATTTTACGCAATGCGATGGCTTTTCTTATCCAGACGCATTTTATCGGAAATCATCGCGATAAATTCCGAGTTGGTCGGCTTACCGCGCAAGTTATGAATCGTATATCCAAAATAGCTGTTTAAGGTATCCACATCACCGCGGTCCCACGCAACTTCAATCGCGTGGCGGATGGCGCGCTCTACACGGCTGGAGGTGGTGCTGTTGCGCTTGGCAATTTCCGGGTACAGTTTTTTCGTCACACTGTTGATATACTCCCCGTCGCTCACTGTCAGCAAAATGGCGTCGCGCAAGAATTGATAACCTTTGATGTGGGCGGGCACGCCGATTTGGTGCAGAATATCCGTTACCGTACACTCATCATCAGGTACATGGATACGCTTTGCAGGGCGTCCCACCGCGTTCAAAACGCGTTGTACCATCGCCTCCGGATCAAACGGCTTTAAAAAATAGAATAAGAACCCGCTCTCGACCAGCTCGGCCTCCAAAGCGTCGTCAGAAAAACCGCCCATGACGAAGAAAGCCGCTTGTACCCCCTGCTGTTCGCAGCGCTGCTTCACACTGATCGCGTCTAAGCCCGGCATAAACGCATCCAGCACAACCACATCAGGCCGCTGCTCTACAATTGCGGCCAGCGCGCGGTGCCCGTCTTTTTCACAAACAATGCATTCTGCCTGCTTTTGACGCAGAATTTCCGTGCAGTTTTGAGTTAAGCCCTCATTAGAATCCGTCATCAATACTTTTACTTGTGCCATTGTTCTTTCCTCCAAAATTCCGGAGCATTCTTTTTGCTTTTACAAAAAGGCTCTTGTTTTTTCTGTTTTGTTTTCATAGCGCAGGCTTGTCCGGCTTTCACCGGCGATACACATTTCGCGTGTTCCTGCTGTTCTATTCCAGATATTACCATATATTTCCATTATTGGCAATAGTTTCTTGCTAAAAATTTCCATAAATTGTAAATCTTTTCTTTTTCGACAATTTCCATCACGTTAAATTCTTTGCATAGATTATTTTGGAAACAGAACATAACAAGAAAAGCCCCGCGTCTGAACGACGCAGGGCACACCTATAACAATATTGTTTTCCTAAGAAACCACAACTTATAAAATGAAAACAAATTTTTCTTCTTCCACTCGTTTAAATCCTGCACTTTCAAACATTCTTTGTGATTGCGTATTGAAAGAATAAATTTGCGCATACAGCTCGTGCATGCCCTTTTCTTTTGCCAATTTGATAATTTCGCCAATCACTCTCCGGCCAATATGCTTATTTTGAAAGGGCTTTGCTACTACAATATTGATTTCCCCATTTGTTTGAAGGCAAACATCCCCACACAATCTATTCTTATATTTGATATAAAATAAATCGCCCCGTTGCTTTAAACACCGATACATTGCCTTTAGTACGTTTAAATCATATACACTATCCCGATTATCCACTTGCTTACATAAATCTAAATCTTGATACCAAGCCAAAGCCGTGGCGTAGTTTGGATAATATTCAACCAGTTTCATTTGCGCATCAACCACTCGGTATTTCATTCTCATCCCTCTATTCCAAATGTTGGATTGCGCTCACACATCAATAGAATGAATTCCTGTGCATTTTCTGTCTTCATCAAATTGAAAGCGTACAATCCAAGGCATCACATCCTTTATTTTGTTGAAATCGTCATAACCAAAAGAAGGGTCATAAAAATTGATAATTGTGCTTAAAGCCGTTCCGTGGCTTCCAATCACAATATTTTGATCGGCATACTTGTCAAGCGCTTGATTGAGCGCTTCGATATTTCTTATCTGAACCTCTTTTAAAGATTCCCCATCAGGCAGTTTAAAATTGAAGTCATTCCACTGTTTTTCTGCAAATTCCGTAAAATCACCAATCCAGCCGCCGCTTATTTTTCTTTCTTTGAAGTTCTCCACAAGCCCAATTTCAAACCCGTAAGTATCCGCAAAATCTTTCACGGTGTCAATCGCTCTCTTATAAGGGCTCGACAGAACCGCATCTATTTTTTGATTGGATAAAAACTCGGTCACTCGTTTTCTATCTTTCATCCCTTTTTCGGACAGCTCTCTGCGTGCATCGTCGTGATTTTCATAATTAGGCTGTGCATGACGCACAAAATAAACCGTTGTCATAGCGTCCTTCCTCACTTAATTTGATTTGCCACCAGTATACTACACTCAACCAGCCGTATCAAACATTTGTTCAAAAAACAAACAGGCAGCCCGAAAGCTGCCTGTTTGTTTATGACGCAATCTGAGAAGGATTCTGCGCCGCTGCGTCTAAGGTTTCCAGCATATTTTCCCCGAAAATCCCATAACCGCGCGTGGGGTCGTTCACCAAAACGTGTGTGACCGCCCCGATGAACTTGCCGTTTTGGATAATAGGGCTTCCGCTCATGCCCTGCACAATGCCGCCTGTGGCCTCCAAGAGCTCGGGGTCTGTCACGTGAATTACCATGTTGCGGTTTGGGTCGTCGGAATTGAGTGCAATTTTTTCAATTTGCACCTCATACCGCTTAGGCTCCTGCCCCTCTAAGGTAGTGATGATTTCCGCTTTGCCCGTCGTGACATCCTGCGCCAGAGCCGCCTCCATTTCCTCTCCCTTAATATAAGAGGAAAGCGTGCCGTACACGCCGGACTCTCCGTTCACAGTAATCACGCCGGAAGGAAGAGCGGTCAAAAAGCTTCCTTTCAGCTCGCCTGGGCTTCCCGCCTCGCCGCGCACCACGCCGGTAATGGAAACCGGCACAATTTCACCTTTTAAAAGAGAAATCGTCACGCCGGTGTCAGCATCGTGAATGGAATGCCCCAGCCCTGCAAACATTTGATGCGTGCTTTCCGTAAAGGTAAGCGTGCCGATGCCTGCTGACGAATCACGCACCCACATGCCGGTGCGGTAAGCACCTGCCGAGGCATCTTTCACGGCTGTGAGAATGACGCTTTTTTCCACGCAGTCGCGCAGATACACTACTTCGGCGGGCGCGCCTTTTAATTGTTGAATCGCTCCGGCGACATCCTCGTTTGTTTTCGTTTCGGTTCCCGCAATCGAAACAATTACGTCACCCATGCGCAAACCTGCATCCTTCGCGGGGTTTTGATAGCCGGACTCCGTATAAATATCGCTGAATCCCACCACCATTGCGCCGTTGGCAAACATTTTAATGCCGAACGGCGTTCCGCACACTTGCACCACACGGCGATCCCCCACCTTCGCGCGCACCGTCTTAATCGGAACTAAACCTGCAATGCTTAAATCGGCGTTGTACGAAGCGCCGCTTTGCAAATTAGCCACGGCATCACGCGGGCCGGAAGGTGTGCTGAACAAAAACGGCATTCCTGCCACGCGCACACCGTCGCCCGACCTCACTAAAAACGTATCCGGCAATAACGTGCTGATGTACATGGCAAATGCAAATGCCGCCACCACCAAGCCCGATGTAAAAAAACACGTCCATTTGATGATTTTTTCCATTGGCTCGCCTCCTGACACACATCGGCTTTTCGGCGCGTTTGCGCACAATGAGCCGTTCTCGTTTTTCAGTATGTCCCGAAAAAGGCGATTTAATCATCGCGTGGGTCTTTCCTCCAATCATGCGCTTGTTTGCTTTTCAGAAAAATCCTTACCGTAAAAACCGCTGTCAGGATTTTCCGATGCCGAAAAGTGTTCGAATGACCGCCGCAAGCACAGGCCCTACCGCCACTGCGGCCGCAACCCAAACAAGCTGTGAAATTCCGAGTGCACAGGTGGAAAACAGAGGCTGGAGCGCAGGCGCATAAACGCACAGAACCGCCAAAAGCACCGAGCATGCCGCAGCAGCGCACAGCCACGGGTTTCCGCCAAAGTGCAGGCCTCTGCCTCGGCACTCAAACAAATGCAGCATTTGGCTGAACACAACAGTTAAAAAACAGGCACTGCGCGCCATCAGCAGGTCGCCGCTCTGCATGAGCACCGCGCCGTAGCAAGCGCAGGCTGCCGCACCCAAAAGCACGCCGCGCAAAGCAATCACTGCGCCGAGTCCGTGTGCAAAAAGCCCTTCCTGCTTCGGACGGGGCGGCTGCTCCATAATCTCCTCCGAAGGCGGCTCCAGCCCCAGCGCAATGGCGGGCAAGCCGTCGGTAAAGAGATTGACAAGCAGAATCTGAATCGGCAGCAGCATGACGGGAAGGTTCAAAAGCATGGCAAACAGCATGCCTGTGACTTCGCCCAAATTGGAAGTCAAAAGGTAACGCACAAAGCGGCGGATATTTTGATAAATGACACGTCCTTCTTCCACCGCCGATACAATCGTGGCAAAATTATCGTCGAGAATGACAACGCCGGATGCCTCTTTCGTCACGTCGGTTCCGGTTTTTCCCATTGCAACGCCGATATCGGCCTCTTTTACTGCCGGAGAATCGTTCACGCCGTCGCCTGTCATGGCGGTAATTTGCCCAACTGATTTGTAAGCGCGCACAATGCGCAGTTTATGCTCCGGCGAAACGCGCGCGTACACCGGTGTTTTCATGCAAATGCGCCGCAGCTCGTCGTCACTCATGTTTTCCAGCTCCGCGCCCGTGACGACACGGTCAGAGGCGTGTGCAATTTCTACACTGCGCGCCACTGCAAGCGCTGTTTGCGGCGCGTCGCCCGTAATCATCACGGGTTTAATGCCGGCTGCACGGCATTTTCGCACTGCCGCACGCACCTCCGGGCGCGGCGGGTCCATCATGCCCATCAGGCCCAAAAAGCACATCTTTTCCTCGCCGCCCTGCGGGCCGTTTTCCGCAAACGCCAACACACGAAGCGCGCTTTTTGCCATCTGTTCCATCTTACGCCGAATCCGCTCACGGTCAGAGGACGTCATGGCACGCTCGCCGCCTTCATCCATAATGCGTTCGCACCGCTCCAGCAAAACATCAGGTGCACCCTTGCAAACGAGTTTTTCCTGCCCGCGTCCTTTCTTTACCACAACGCTCATTCGTTTTCTGGTCGAATCAAACGGCGTTTCTGCAGTAATGCGGTGGGTGCGCATTAAAATATTTTTTTCAATGCCCGCTTTGGCGGCCGCAACCAGCACCGCAACTTCGGTTGGGTCGCCCGAGGTTTCAAGCCGCTTGCCTTTCACATGGATTTGAGCCGTACTGCACAGCGCACCTGCTTCCAGCAGCAGCGCCAGCGCCCGTGTGTGAAGCAAAGAAGCAGGCGCGCCGTTTTCTAAAATCTGCCCGTCACACTGTGCGCCGCTTCCTGTCACGGTAAACTCATGGTCGTTGACCCAAATGCGCTGTACCGTCATTTTATTTTGGGTAATCGTTCCTGTTTTATCGGTGCAAATCACACCGGCACAGCCCAAAGTTTCTACGGCATGCAGGCGCCGAATGACTGCGCCGCGGCGCAAAATCCGCCCGACAGAAAGCGCCAGTGTAATGGTGACAATCGCCGGAAGGCCTTCCGGAATGGCGGCGACCGCCAAAGAAACGCCCGTGAGCAGCATGGTTAAAAAGTCGTTTCCTTGAAGCCAGCCCAAACACGCCACTGCGGCGCATACAATCAGGCACGCCGCGGCTACAAAGCGCCCCAGCTGAGAAAGTTTTTCCTGAAGCGGCGTCGGCGCTTCCTCGGCCGTGTCCACAAGCCCCGCAATTTTCCCCATTTCGGTGCGCATGCCTGTTTTTGTAACAAGCGCAGCAGCGTGTCCGGTGAGCACCGTACAGCCCATAAAAATACTGTCCTGTGCCTTTTTCCGCACGGGCAAACTTTCGCCCGTCAGCATCGACTCATCGCACGACAGCTGAACCGCCTGCACAATCCGCGCATCGGCAGGAATTTTATCTCCCGCTTCCAAAATCAGCAAATCGCCCGTTACAACGTGAGCGGTCGGGATGGCTTGCTCGCGTCCGTCACGGCGCACACGCGCCATCGGCGCGCTGAGCTCATTGAGGGCTTCCAGCGTTTTTTCGGTTCTGTATTCCTGCAAAAAGCCCATCAAAGCATTCACCAGAACGATCACAATAATGGCAATTGCCTCCGCCGTTTCCCCCATCAATGCACTGACGAGCGTCGCGGCAGCTAAAATTAAAATCATCAAATCTTTAAATTGCGAAAAAAACATCGCCGCAACGCTGTGTTTTTTTCCTTTTGACAGCACGTTTTCCCCTTCACTTTCCAAAATCCGGCGTGCTTCGGCGCCGGACAGCCCTTTCTCTTCGTAGTGCATCATCCACTTCTCCCTTGCTTTTTTGGCTCAAATAATATAAACTATGAAAAAGAATTTATTTTTATGATGAAGTTTTTGAAGACAAACCGTCCGCTCGTTCGTTATATAGGCAAGAGAACACAAAGGAGGGCTTGCAGATGCTTGTATTTTTAAACCGATTTTTATTCGCGGCAAGCGTGATTTTCACCATATACGGGCTTTATTTTGGGTTGATCGGAGTGCGCGGTCTCACGCGCAAAGCACCCTCAATTCCCGTTTCCAAACCGCAAAAACGCATTGCCTGCGTCGTTGCGGCACGCAATGAAGCCGCGGTCATCGGGCCTTTGGTTGAAAGCCTTTTGGCGCAGGAATACCCGCGCGAATTGTTTGAAGTAATTGTGGCGCCCAACAACTGCACCGACAACACCGAGGCCATTGCCAAAAATGCAGGCGCCCGCATTTTCCACCCGAAAGGCGTGATTCGCGGCAAAGGTGAAGTACTTACTCAAGTGGTCGACGAGATTATTTTAAAAGAAGACTTCGACGGCATGTGTGTGTTCGATGCGGACAACTTAGCAGGCCGCGGCTTCTTGGCACGCATGAATGACGTCCTGTGCGCCGGTATTCATGCCGCGCAGGGCTTCCGAGATTCCAAAAATCCGGAGCAAACCGCGATTTCAGGCTGCTACTCGATCTGCTACTGGAT
>ERZ1090868.177-NODE-177-length-34613-cov-79.424764_pt1 | contig 34613 bp, 27 predicted proteins | sample MGYA00478475_ERZ1090868 | MGnify/ENA primary metagenome ERZ1090868 (study PRJEB33644, sample SAMEA5815747) | chicken gut metagenome | biome: Chicken; feature: Gastrointestinal Tract; material: Caecum | place: Ireland | collected 2019-01-01 | study: A study of the...
CGGCATACGAGAAGACGTCGAGTCTCGTGGGCTCGGAGATGTGTATAAGAGACAGATATAGATCAAAAGACTTTTCAGATAAAGAAATTAATTTCTTGTCTGAAATTGAACAAGATAATAGGCAATTAGGCTATTTGCTAATAGCATTATTTTGTCGATCTAATATGTTTTTACTGTTAGATGGTTCTGGGAAAACCACATTCAATTTCTTTTCGAAATATGCTAGTGAATGTAAAGTGCCTAGTATTTTTGTAGATATAGTATATCAGTTGCTTTTTGATAGGTTTACTAGCTTGCAGAAATTAATAAATAAATTAAAAGAAGCTGATTTTAGTAGATGTCAAGAATATGAATTAACAGATTTATTCAATATAAGAAAGTTAAAGGAAAAATTATTAAAATCTATAATATGTGCAAAAATCGAGCATATAAAGTTTGAAAATAAAGAAATTTATCCTAGAAATTATAAGGATGAGGTGTTGTCAGATTTTAGAAAACTTCAGGAGAAGATATATTTAAACAAAAGTATAACGTCAACTAAAAATTTAAAACTATTTCAGTATGTTGATAGAAATGCTTATCAGAAATTAAATTATCTTGAAGATTGGATAACAATATTAACATGCTATATATCTGAATGTAAGCTTGATGATAAAAACAAAGTTGACTTAATGCTAAGAGAAATATTTGATAGATTTAAAAAGAATGCAGGAACAAAAATATATTTTGAGTTAGAGCAAGGCATAACAAAATTTTCTCCGTATTTAGCAAATGGAACGGCTGGTATCTTGTTTCTTTTATTACTGTATAAAAGAAAATTTCATACTTCTTTGTGGGACAAGGAAATTAAAGAATGTGTAAGTTCAATAAAAGATATAAGCATGCCAAAATCAGGAGGTATGTATTATGGGCTAGCGGGCATTATTTACTCGCTGATTATGTATACTACTGTGTATAAAGATAAGAGTTTTAGCAGTGCTATCAGAACAATGCTGAATAATTTACAGTTTTATACTATCAATATTGATAATACTTTATTTTTGATTGATGGAACATTTCATAATGTGAACGTAAGTTTTCCTGATGGAAACTTAGGATTGATAAATGTTATTAAAATGGCAGAAGAGGCAAAGATATGTTTTCTATAAAAAACTTGCTTAAGTTAAATCCAATAAGATCAACTATCATTATAACTTCTTGTCTTATTTCATCGTTGTTAACAGTCTTTGTTCGTTATAATTTAACATGGCAAGCAGATCTTCTGAAAGAAAACAACATTCAAGGATTTTTATATCTGAGTTTGATTAGTCTGATAGCATATATATTAAGCTCAATACTAAGTAATTTTGGTAATTATTTTTTACTTACTAAAAGCGTTCAAGAATATTTGCATTCGATTAGAGGAGCAATGCTTAAGAGATATAGCAACAATATAGATTCGAGTAAAGTGCAAAATGATTTAATTAATAATCTGGAAACAGCGGGAAATCAATACTTATTTTTAGTAGCAGCTCTATTAGAATATATCTTTCTATTTATATTTTCTGTAGTAGCAATTTTATCACTTAATTGGATTATTGTATTGAGTACGTTGATCTTGGCCCTAATATTGTTAAAATTACCAGATATGTTTAAGAATGTTGTTGGAAAAACAAGCATTGCTAATTCAGAACAAACACAGAAATTTTTAGCAGATATTTCCAATTGGACAAGGGGGTTAGATGTGTTACACCGATTTAATTTACGTGATGTTTATTTGAGTAAATTAAATTCCGCTGGTACTAGTTATACTAAAGTCTACCTAAAAAACGTTAAAATTAATAAGAATGTCTCATTAATTGTTGTACTGAGTAATGTCATTGCCCAACTGCTAATTTCTGCCTTAACAGGGATGCTGATTTTGCATAATAAACTGAGTATTGGTGCTTTTTTCAGTATTGGGGGATTAATTGGCTATACGTTTAGTTATGTAGTAATAATCTCAAATGGACTTGTTCAGATGAAAAATGGCAAAGCCATAGTTGATCAGATTAATAGTCAATTAGAAGAACCACTCTTTCATGAAAAGGCAGAGAAAAATTATAAAGATGTAAAGTACTTGATTTCTAACTTGAGTAAAAATTTTTCTAGCATGACTAAGATAATATATCCGGATATTGAAATAAATCAGGGAGATAAAATCTTACTAACAGGACCTTCAGGAATAGGAAAAAGTACCCTATTTAAATTAATTTTGGGCGAATTAACTCCAACCAGTGGAAGTATAGTGGCTGTCGATAAGGATGGTCAGAAACATAAAATTATTCGTAACCAAATTGGGTATATTTCTCAAGAACCGGTACTGATGCCAGCTTCAATTATTGATAATATTACAATGTTTAATCCTAACATGAAGAAAAAGGCACTTAATATAATTGACAAAGTAAAGTTAAAAAAGGATATACTTAATTTTAAAGATGGAATAAATACCATAGTAACTACTGATAAAAGCAACATATCAGGTGGGCAAAAGCAAAAAATAGTTTTGGCTAGAACCCTATTATATAATAAACCACTGATTTTGGTAGATGAAGCAACAAGTGCAATTGATGCGCGTAATGCAAAAGAAATTTTAAGAACGGTGACAAAGGTTGACGCTACAGTTATTGTTATCGCACATAACTTGACTAATGATACGAGACGGCTTTTTGATAAAGAAATAAAATTAAGTGATCAAAACGTTTAAGAGAATAGCTACTTAAATTAAAAGGAATTCGTGGTTTTAGCCCAATTCCTTTTTTTGCATGTTAAAATAAAATAGATATTTTAGACGATTAAAGGAGTTTGATTAATCAATGGCTGATAAAGATACTTTTTATATTACAACCCCAATTTATTATCCATCTGGTCGTTTAACGATCGGAAATGCTTATACTACTATCGCAGCTGATACAATGGCTCGCTATAAGCGTAGTCAAGGCTATGATACTTTCTTTTTAACTGGTACTGATGAACATGGCTTGAAGATCGAACAAAAGGCTGAAGCACAAGGAATCAAGCCACAAGAGTTTGTTGATAAGATGGCTGCTTCTTACAAAAAATTATGGAAGAGCCTTAACATTTCTTATGACAAGTTTATTAGAACTACTGATGAACAACATGTTCAAGCTGTCCAAAAGATTTTTGAAAAGCTGTTAAAGAAAGGCGACATTTATTTAGGCGAATATACTGGTTGGTATTCAGTTGAAGATGAAGAATATTTCACTGAATCACAATTAGCTGAAGTCTATAAAGATGATGATGGTAATGTGATCGGCGGTAAGGCACCTAGTGGTCATGAAGTACGCCTAGTTAAAGAACCATCTTATTTCTTCAAGATGAGTAAGTACGCAGACCGCTTAGTAGAATACTACAAGGAACATCCTGACTTCATTTTGCCTCATTCACGTGAAAAGGAAATGCTTAATAACTTCATTAAGCCAGGTTTGGAAGATTTATCAGTTACCCGGACTACTGTTAACTGGGGAATTCCTGTTCCAAGTGATCCTAAACACGTGGTTTACGTTTGGATCGATGCACTTTCAAACTATATTACCGCTTTGGGCTATGGCTCAGATGATGATTCATTGTTTAAGAAATATTGGCCAGCAGATGTTCATTTGGTAGGTAAGGAAATCGTTCGTTTCCACACTATTTATTGGCCAATTATGTTAATGGCTCTTGATTTGCCACTTCCTAAGCACATTATCGGCCATGGTTGGGTATTAATGAAAAATGGCAAGATGTCTAAGTCAAAGGGGAATGCTGTTTATCCAGAATCATTGACTAGTCGTTATGGTGTTGATCCACTTCGCTATTACTTGATGCGTGCTCTTCCATTTGGCGATGACGGTATTTTTACACCAGAAGACTTTGTTGAAAGAATTAATTATGACTTGGCCAACGATTTGGGTAACTTACTTAACAGAACCGTGTCAATGATTAATCAATATCAAGCTGGTCATGTTGATGCAGTTCCTGTTGCTCAAGCTGAATTTGGCAAAGACTTGCAAGATACAGCTGCTAGTGTCATTAATGATTACAGAGAAAATATGAATTCACTTCACTTCTCTAAGGCATTAGACAATATTTGGAAGTTGGTTTCTCGTGCTAACAAGTATATTGATGAAACTACTCCATGGGCTTTGAACAAAGAAGGTAAAAAGGAAGAACTTAGCAAGGTCATGAGCAACTTGGCTGAAAGCTTGCGTTTAATTGCTATTATGATTGAACCAGTAATGACCGAAACTGCACCAATTATGTTCAAGCAACTTGGTTTAAATTGGGACAATGAAGACGCTAAGCATTTGGCCTTTGGTGACTTTGATTGGGATGTTAAGGTAATTGAAAAGCCACAACCAATCTTCCCAAGACTTAAGATGGACGAAGAAGTTAAGTACATCAAGGATGAAATGGCTAAAGCTAAGCCAAAGAAGACCACTAGAAGTGAACAAAAGAGGAATGACGAAATCACCATTGACGATTTTGACAAGGTTAAGATCCAAGTAGGCCAAATTTTGTCAGTTGAACCAGTTAAAGGCTCAAGCAAGTTGCTCATGTTCAAGCTGGACTTTGGTAATGGCAAGGAAACCCAAATTTTGAGTGGTATCCGCAAGTTTTATCCAGATGCAAGTGAGCTATTAGACAAAAAGGTTTTAGCTGTTACTAACTTAAAGCCACGTAAGATGCTGGGTCACCTTAGTGAAGGGATGCTCTTATCAAGTGAAAAGCATGGCAAAATTAAGTTAGCTCTTGTTGGTGATGAACATGCAGTTGGGGCTGAACTCGGCTAATGGAGATCATTGATAATCATACTCATTTGAATGACGAGCCGTTTCGCGGCAAGGAACAATATTATTTAGAACGAGCAAAAGCACTTGATGTAACCAAGGTTATTTGTGCGGGGCAAGATCCTGACTTTAATCAAAGAGCGGTTGACTTAGCACAAAGGTTTGATAATGTCTATGCGATGGTCGGTTACTGTCCCGATGTGGCTAAAGACTATGATCAACAGGCTGAAGATAAACTAATTGAACAATTGAAGCAGCCTAAGGTAGTTGCAATGGGCGAAATCGGGCTAGATTATTATTGGGATGAATCGCCGCGCGACGTACAGCGTAATGTTTTTGCACGGCAAATTGAAGTAGCACATGACTTGAAGATGCCGGTTGATATCCATACTAGGGATGCATTTGGAGATTGTTATAACATCTTGAAAAATAGCAATCTGGAATATGGTGCTGTTTTGCATAGTTTTAACGGTGGTGTTGACTGGTTAAATAAGTTTTTGGATTTGAATGTTTACTTTTCATATTCAGGTGTTGTTTCTTTCACTAAGGCTACGGAAGTACACGAGAGTGCAAAAGCTGCGCCACTTGACCGAATTTTAGTTGAAACCGACGCGCCATATTTAACGCCTAAGCCATATCGTGGTCATCAAAATGAAACTGGCTACGTACGTTATGTGGCAGAAGCAATTGCTAAGTTGAAGGATATTCCACTAGAGAAAGTGGCGGATGCTACTTATAAGAACACAGTGAGAGTTTATGGGCTTAAATAAAAAGAATTTTGATGCGGTAATCGTTGTTGAGGGGAAAGACGATACCATCCGTTTAAAACAATTTTTCCCAGGAATCGAGACAATTGAGACTAATGGATCAGCCGTTTCAGATGAAGTATTGAAGCAAATCCAAAAATTAAGTGAGAGTCGGCAAATTATTGTCTTTACTGATCCTGACTTTAATGGCGAAAGAATCCGGCGCATTGTAACTAAAGCTGTTCCTGATGCAAAGCAAGCTTTTATTACCCGTAAGGAAGGCGAACCTCATAAAAAGGGGAGTCTAGGTGTAGAACATGCTTCAAAAGAAGCACTTGAGCATGCACTAAGTGATTTGCATGAGGTTGAACCGCAAAAAAGTGATTTAACTCCAGCAATTTATCGGCAATTAGGTTTAGCTGGTGGTAGCGGCTCACGAAAATTACGTGAACAAGTAGGCATTAAATTACGAGTTGGCTATGGCAATTCCAAGCAGTTTTATAATCGCTTGCATACTTTTGGCGTTTCATTAGCTGAATTAAAGGCAGCTGTCAAGGAGGTAGAAAATGACAAATAATATTCCAATTGGCTCTCCAGTTAGAACACAAGCAATTGTTAACCGTTACTTTGTCAAAGCTAAAAAGAACTTAGGGCAAAATTTCTTAGTTGATCAGACTGCTATTTTAGGTATTGTTGAAGCTGCTGGGATAAAAAAAGATGATCAAGTCATTGAAATTGGACCAGGTATTGGCTCTTTGACTGAGCAACTACTGTTGGCAGGCGCTAAAGTTTTTGCTTATGAAGTTGATGATAGCTTACCTACGATTTTACAGAATGAACTGCCTAAGAAAATTGATGATCAGCCTTTGGCTAGTCGCTTTAAGATTTTGCTTAAGGATGTATTAAAGGCTAATTTTAAAGAAGATATTGGTGACTTTTTTGACTTCACTAAACCGATCAAAGTTGTAGCCAATTTACCATATTACATTACGACACCGATTATTTTTGCTTTAGCTGAATCTGACTTGCACTTTACTTCGCTGACCTTGATGATGCAAAAAGAAGTGGCAGAGCGATTAGAAGCTCAACCAGGTAGCAAGGATTATGGCCCATTAACGATTTCTGTTCAAACAGAAATGAAAGTTAAGCTTGCTTTACAAGTGGGGCGTAATTCCTTTATGCCACGACCTAAAGTTGATTCTAGTGTAGTTGTTTTGACTCCGCTAAAAGAAAAGCCTGCTATTGAAGATCGCAAGCACTTTATTTGGGTTGTGAAAATGTGCTTTTCACAAAGAAGAAAGACACTGAACAATAACTTAAAGTCATTATTGCCAGATAAAACCAAACGAGATGAATTGATTACAGAATTAGGTGTAGAACCACGAATTCGGCCTGAAGACCTAACAATTGAACAATTCATTAAGATTGCTAAATTTATTCCTGCAAAGTAATGCCTAATATTGAATTTATTATATATTTGTGATATAATTTACGTAAAGGAGCTGTTGTTTAGTGCCAACATCAATTATCACAATTAAACATAAGTTGGATTCTCACTTAGGTGATGCTTTAACAGTAGTAGCTCAAGCGGGTCGTAAGAAAGTTACTAAGAGACGGGGGATTCTAAGAGAGACTTTCCCTGCAGTGTTTGTGGTTGATTTAGACCAACATCAAAATAATTTTAAACATGTTTCTTACAGTTATACCGATTTACTAACTAAGAATATTGCATTAGAGTTTGATGATGAAGCTGAAGAGGCTGAAGCTTAAACACAATTTTTGAAATTGTCACTAGCATTTATTTAAAATGTTAGTGCTTTTTTTTGCCCTTTAGAGTATATTAATTAAGTATAAACCAAACATTAGAAAGGAAATTTCATGAAACGTTCAGAAAGATTGGTGGACATGACCAAATATTTAATGGAGCGTCCCCATACTTTAATTGCACTACCATTCTTTGCTAAGCGTTACGGCGCTGCTAAGTCATCTATTTCAGAAGATTTAGCTATTTTGAAGCACACTCTTGCCAGCAATCAAGATGGTATTTTGGAGACTGTAGCCGGTGCAGCTGGTGGCGTGCGCTATATTCCATTTTTAGGTAAAAAACACGCGGAAGTATATTTGTCAGATTTATCAACTAGGATTGAGGATCCAAGTAGAATTTTAGCCGGTGGTTTTGTGTATCTGTCAGATATTTTAGGCAATACGCAAGATTTACGTAAAATTGGTGAATTAGTAGCTACTCATTATGCTTATGAAGAAATCGATGCTGTCATGACAGTTGAAACAAAAGGGATTGCTTTAGCCCAAGCGGTTGCTCGTTTTTTAGATGTACCATTTGTTACAGCTAGAAAGCGATCAAAGGTAACAGAAGGTGCTACTGTTTCTGTTAACTATATTTCTTCATCGTTGTCTCGAGTATCGAAGATGGAATTACCGACTCGTGCTCTTAAAAAAGAAGCTAAAGTTTTAATTGTCGATGATTTTATGAAGGGTGGCGGTACCCTAACCGGAATGGAAGAATTAGTTAAGGAATTCGATGGTACTATTGCCGGCGTTTGTGTACTCTGTGAAGCCGATTTTGACAAAGAAAAGCTGATTAAGAACTATCTTTCATTAATAAAAATTAGTGAAATTGATACTGCCCAAAAGCTGATTGTAGCAGAACCTGGTAACTTCTTAACTGAAACTGATTTTGACCGTTTCTAAAATGGTATACTAGAATCAAGTTTTGATTATTAAGAGGTTAATATTAATGGAAAAATATGTAGTCGTTCTTGCCGCAGGTAAGGGCACACGAATGAAGTCAAAGTTGTACAAGGTTTTACACAAAGTTTGTGGTAAAACCATGGTTGAGCATGTTGTTGATGCAGCTCAAGGCGTTAATCCTGCAGAAATCGTTACAATCGTTGGTACAGGTGCTGGCGATGTAGAAAAAGTACTGGCAGACAAGTCTAAGTTTGCTTTCCAAGAAAAGCAATTAGGTACTGGTGACGCCGTAATGACTGCGCGTGAAGAATTGGGTGACAAAGATGGTGCTACTTTAGTAGTTACTGGTGATACACCACTTTTCACAACTGATACATTTAATGAACTATTCAAGTATCATGCAGAAAAAGGCAATGCTGCAACTGTATTGACCGCGAAAGCTCCAAATCCATTTGGCTATGGTCGAATTATTCGTGATGATCAAGGCAATGTTTTACGAATTGTAGAACAAAAAGATGGTAAACCAGAAGAATTAAAAGTAAAAGAAATCAATACTGGTGTATTTTGCTTTGACAATAAAAAATTATTTGAAGCATTGAAGCACGTTAATAATGACAATGCTCAAGGTGAATATTACTTAACTGATGTTTTAGAAATCTTGCGCAATAGTGGTGAACGCGTTGGTGCTTACAAGATGCCTGACTTTAGTGAAAGCCTTGGCGTTAATGACCGTATTGCATTAGCTCAAGCTACTAAGACTATGCAAAGAAGAATTAATGAACAGCATATGCGTGATGGTGTTTCATTTATCGACCCTGATACTGCTTATATTGATGCAGATGTTAAGATTGGCAACGACACTGTAATTGAAGGTAATGTTGTGATTAAAGGAAACACCGAAATCGGTAGTGATTGCTACATTACTAGTGGTTCAAGAATCGTTGATTCTAAGATTGGTAATAATGTCACTGTTACTTCTTCAACTGTTGAAGAAGCTGAAATGGACGATAATACTGACATCGGTCCTAATTCACACCTTCGTCCTAAGGCAATTATTCGCAAAGGTGCACATATTGGTAACTTTGTGGAAATTAAGAAGGCTGAGATTGGTGAAAATACTAAAGTAGGTCACTTGACTTATGTTGGAGACGCTACCTTAGGTAAAGACATTAACATTGGCTGTGGTACGATCTTCTCTAATTACGATGGTGTAAAGAAGTTCCATACTAATGTTGGTGATCATGCCTTTATTGGCGCTGGCTCAACATTGATTGCTCCAATTAATGTTGCAGATCACGCCTTTATTGCAGCTGATACCACTGTTACTAAGGACGTTAATAAATATGACATGGCAATTGGCCGTGGCCGTCAAGTTAATAAGCCAGATTATTGGCATAAGCTTCCTCTTTCTCAAGATAAAGAATGGGATTAAGAATAAGGCACTAGTGTATCAAGCTAGTGCTTTTTTGTTAAGAATTGCTAAATACTTATTGCAAAATAATAATTGAGACCTACAATAAGGTGTACTAATAATAATTTTTACATGAGGTAGGTAATACTATGAAATTAAGTCATAAGTTAGTTATGGTTTCAGCAGCTGTTTTGATGGGTGTTAGCCCAGTATTAGGCATGGCGGAAAATACTGTATCTGTTCAAGCTGCTACTAAGAGTACTAATGGCGTACATAATACTTACGGTAAAAACAGCAAAGTTAAAGTAACTAAGACTATGAAGTTTGTCGACCGTAATGGTAAGAAAACTTCTAAGACTGCTCCTAAGGGTGGTAGCTACACTATTTGGAACGTCAAGAATATCAACGGTCAAGTTTACTACAGTATTCAAACTGATTTGAAGTACTGGATTCCTGCAACTGCAACTGAAGGTACAGTAACTTATAAGTCAGGCAATACTACTTATACTTTAAAGAGTGATGGCAAGAAGGTAACAACTTCTACTTCAACTAAGAAGGCTGTTAAGAAGACTAATTCAAATAAAAACACTAAAAAAGTAGTTAAAGAATCAACTAAGAAAACTGCCACTAAGACTACTAAAAAAAGCAACTCAGAAAAGACTACTAAGAAAACTTCATCAAAGAAGACGCCAGTGGCTAAGGCAGTTAAGATAACTACTAAGAATAAGGCTTACGTTTACGACAAGAATGGTAAGCGTGTAAAAAACTATTTAGGCACTAGTTACATTGGTAAAAAGATCACTGTTAAAGGTTTAGGTACTAAGACCATTAATGGTGTTAAGTATTATGCTTTGCAACCAAATCATTATTACATTAAAGCTTCAGATGTAACTGTTAAGTAATAATTGATAGGAAAAAGACACTTTTTCGTTATGAAAAGATGTCTTTTTCGTTTCTAAATTGGCAAAAAAATATTTTAGATCTACAATATATAAATGAACTTTAAGTTTAGTAAGAATGAGGTATTTATCGATGAAATTAAGTCATAAATTAGTTATGGTCTCAGCAGCTGCATTGATGAGTGTTGCTCCACTTTTGGGTACTGCAGAAAACGTCAACACTGTTCAAGCTGCTCCTAAGAAGACTACTTCAAAGAAGGCAGCAAACAACAAGATCACTTTGGTACGTAATGCTTATGTGTACGATAAGAATGGTAAGCGTCTTGATAAGTACATGGGCAGTGCAAAATACACTACTATTGCTAAAGGCGTAACTGTTACTTCAACTGGCACTAAGACTATCAATGGTGTAAAGTACTACGATCTTGGTGGTGGTGCTTATATCAAGGCTGTTAACGTAGATGGTAAAGCTGCGTCATCAACTTCATCACTGTCAAAGGGTACTAAGGCTAAGTTTGTTTCTAACTCATACATTTATGACAAGAACGGTAAACGTATCAGCAAGTACCAAGGCAAATCTAAGTTTGTTAAGGGTGATTCAGTCACTACTTACGGTATTCAAACCATTAACGGTAAGAAGTATTACCAACTTGACAAGAAGGGTACTGCTTTTGTACGAACTGTTAACATTGATGGTAAAACCACTTCAAACCAAGAATCATCTGTTTCAAATGATGCAGAATCAACTAAAAAATATGACTACTCATTAAAGAAGAATGCTTATATTTATGATAAGAATGGTAAGCGCATCAACAAGTACCAAGGCAAGTCTAAGCTTTTAAAGGGTGCCGCAATTGATGTTTATGGCATTGAAACCATTAAGGGTAAGGATTACTACCAACTTGACAAGAAAGGCACTGCTTTTGTTAAGGCAAGTAATGTAACTAGAACCGTTAAGGCAACTTCAATTACCATGAAGAAGAATGCTTACATCTACAATGGTAACGGTGACACCAAGAAGAAGACAGTTAAGAAGGGTAAGACTGTTAAAGCTACTGAAGCAAGATACATTGGTACTAAGCTTTACTACAAGATTAGTGATAATCAATTCGTTAAGGCTGCTAATGTAGGTAAAATTTCAGGCCCAGAACTAGAACCAGTTAACGAACCAGATGGTGCTGCTACTGTTGATACTGGTGATAATACTGTAGATCCAAACGTAACCAAGGTAACTACGATTAATGTTGCTCCACTTTACAATATTAAGGGACAACCAGATAACGTTAGAGCATTTGGCGAAGGTCAAAGTCAACAAGTTTCAGAATTGAGATATATTGCAACTTCTGCAACTGCTACTCCAGAATTATTCTATAAATTATCAAGCGGTAGAGGCTATTTAAAGCAGTCAGACGTTGCTGTAAGTGGTAAGATTTTAACTCCTGTTAACACTCTAGAACAAGCTAGAGAAGACGTTACTGTTGCCACAGCAGCTAACAAGGCTAAGTTGCTCCAAGACATTAATGAAGCAACTAGCGTTAAGAGTTCAGAAGCTTACAAGCTCGCTTCAAGTGATGTAAAGGCTGCATATGACAAGGCAATCAGTGATGGTACAACTGTTAACAACGATGCTACAGCTACTATTGCTCAAGTTAACGAAGCAGATGCTGCTATTGTTAGTGCAAAGGCTAAACTTGATGGCAAGAGAGTTGCTGTTGCTAACATGACCAATTTAACTTCAGATGAAATGGCAGCTATTATTAAGGTTGTAGCTAATGCTAATAATGTAGCAGAAAGTTCTGTTCAATTAACTACTAACGGTAGTTTATCAATTAGTGTTAACGGAGCTGCACAAATTTTGAACTTAGGCGATTATGTAACACAAGCTGCAGTTGCAAACAACTAAAAATATATAAAATAAGACGTAGTATCTAAAATGACACTACGTCTTATTTTTTAGGATATTTTCGTTGTACTAGAAAGTACAAATATATTCTAACTTTTTTAGCGATTAATAGTTAGTGCTTTTTTATGGTTGCGGCAAAATTCTTGCTATAATTAAGGAGAATGTGGTTCTTTTTAGAGCAACTTTTGCTAAAATAGAGCTGGTTAAATATTTTTACGGAGGAAATTATGTCCTATAAAGACGATATGATGATCTTCGCCCTTAACTCAAATGTACCATTAGCACAAAAGATTGCGGATCGTGTGGGTGTTCCACTTTCCAAGTCTAGTGTTGAACGTTTCAGTGATGGCGAAATTCAAATTAATATTGATGAAACTGTGCGTGGTAAAGATGTCTACCTTGTACAATCAACCAGTAAGCCAGTTAATGACAATTTAATGGAATTGTTGATTATGATTGACGCTGTACGTCGTGCAAGTGCTCGTACAATTAACATTGTGATGCCTTACTACGGTTATGCTCGTCAAGATCGTAAGACTCGTGCTCGTGAACCAATTACTGCTAAATTGGTTGCAGACATGCTTCAAGCTGCAGGTGCTGATCGCATTCTTTCACTTGACTTACATGCACCACAAATTCAAGGTTTCTTTGATATTCCAGTTGATAACTTAATGGGTGCTCCACTTTTGGCAGACTACTTCTTGCGTAACGGCTTAGAGAAGGACGCTGTTGTAGTTTCACCAGACCACGGTGGTGTTACTCGTGCTAGAAAGCTTGCTGAATTCTTAGGTTGCCCAATTGCCATCGTTGATAAGCGTCGTCCAAAGGCTAATGTTGCTGAAGTTATGAACATTATCGGTAACGTTAAGGGTAAGCGTGCTATCATCATTGATGACATGATTGATACTGCTGGTACTATTACTTTAGCTGCTCAAGCCTTAATTGATGCAGGTGCTACTGAAGTTTATGCTAGTGCAACTCATGCTGTTCTATCTGGTCCAGCTATTAAGAGATTGAACGATTCACCAATCAAGAATTTGGTTTTGACTGATTCAATCAATCAACCAGCAGAGAAGAAGCTTGACAAGATGCTTTTGGTATCAGTTGGTCCATTGATGGGCGATGCTATTAAGTGTATCCAAAACCATGAAGCACTTAGCCCATTGTTCAACACCAGATACGAAGCTGACAAGAACAAGTAAGATAAAATTTGATAATAAAAAATGGCTAGCCGAGAGGTTAGTCATTTTATTTTTTTTGGAAAAAATCATCACCATTTATAATAAATAAGAGTGTATTAAAATACACATGAGAAACATCTATAATTAGAGATAGATGTTTTTCATTTAAAGAGGACAAAATTATGACACAATATTTATCATTCGATATTGGCGGGACTAACTTGAAATATGCATTAATTGATCAAGAAGGGCATATTCTTGAAAAAGACCGGGTAAAGACTAATACTGAAAACCTAGATGCATTCATGCAGACGATGTATGAAGTCGCCGACAAGTATCAAGGAAAGTTCGCTGGCATTGCAGTCTGTGCTCCTGGTAAGATTGATACCAAGAATAAAATTATCTATTTTGGTGGAGCCTTGCCATTCTTAGATGGCTTGAATTTAGAAGAGACTTTAGGTAAAAAATATAATGTACCAGTTGGCGTAGAAAATGATGGTAAAGCAGCTGCTTTGTCAGAGCAATGGCTAGGCGAATTGCATGACGTCAATACTGGGATCGCAATTACCTTAGGCACTGCTGTTGGCGGCGGTGTTTTGGTCAATAAGCGTATTTTACATGGCTGGACTTTTCAAGCTGGTGAACTTAGCTGGATGATCACTAATTCAAGTATTGGAGTCAAAAATATGGCGGCTTATACTGGTTTTAGCTGCTCAGCAGTTAATATGATCAAAAAAGTTAATTTAGCTCTCGGCAACATTGACTTGGATGATGGAGTAACTGCATTTGAGGCGATTAATAATGGTGATTTAAGAGCAATGGCTGTCTTTAAACATTATTGCCGTAATGTGGCAATCATGATTCTTAATATTCAGACGGTTATTAATGGTTCCAAGGTGGTTATTGGTGGCGGGATTAGTGCACAACCAATTTTGATTGAAGAAATTAACAATCAATTCGATAAGATTTTACAAAATAACTCCATGTTGAATAATCAGGTGATCAAGCCAATGATTGTTGCTGCTAAACATGGGAATGAGTCTAACTTATATGGTGCACTTTATGCCTTATTGTTGCAGTTAAAGGAAAAAGAAAATAATTAGTTTTTTTAGACGAAAAAAATAGGGATGCTAATTTACTGCATCCCTATTTGTGTGAAATGATTAATTAACTAGTCTTTGCTGGAAATAGCTTTGGCAATTGCCACGCTGGCACTAGCAACACAGGCAACCATTGCGGTTTTACAGCTAATCTTAACTACATCTTTGACTAAATCCTTATTTTCATGGATAAAGTCAAAGGACATCTTAGTATAATCCATGCAGTAACCATGGACTGTGTTCATTAAATCTTTTACTTGAGTATAACCACTCTTAGCAGTTTTTTCTTCAAGTTCTGGATTAATTTGAGTTCTTACATCTGTATTTAAATCATGTCTGTTCATCATAAATACCTCGATTCTAGGATTTACCTTAATTTTACTTCTTTTGCTCACGTTTTGGTCTTCTCAAATATCTTAAGGCACCATTCTTAATATATTTTTGAAATTGCTCATAAAGTGGATCGAAAATTTGCGGCTGATCTTCATCGTGACTGAGCATAGTTTTAGGGAAGAAGAAGCGTTCATCTCCTTGGAAAGTACCATTTAATGCGCGAACCAATGGGCTGAGTTGGGATAACTCAATCATGCTGCTGTCGTCTTGCATAATTTCAATTTGACTATTAGCATTTTTCCCCGTTGGCTTATAAGCATCATATGGTTCATCGAATGCGGAATTGGTAGCGGTATAGTAATTAGGATTAAAGCCAGCTTGCTTGATTAGGCTCTTGAGCTTAGGTAAAAGATTTTTGGTTTCTTCATCGATTCGGACACTAGCTAGCGGTTTTCTGTACAAGTAACGCTTGGCTAGGTCAGATAAGATTGGATCTTGTGCCTGGGTCCACATAGAAAAATTAGTTTCCATTACTCCATCATCAAGCTTTAAATAATCGTCTAAAGTCCAATTGCCTTCAAGGAATTTAGTCAAGCTAGGTGTAACTTGCAGATTTCCCTTTTTATAAACAGCTTGAGCGCGCTCTAAAAGGTGATGCAAGATGACTTCCATTGAGCGTCCTACGCGGTGGAAGTAGACCTGTTGGTACATCTGATAGCGTGACACGATATAGTCTTCAACGGCATGCATCCCATTGTTGGTAAAACAAATACCATTTTGATAAGGACGGATTACCCGTAAAATTCTTGATAAATCGAACCTACCATAGTTAACTCCGGTGAAATAAGCATCCCGCTGCAAATAATCCATCCGGTCAGCGTCAGCTTGACTTGAGATCATTTTAACCACTTGCGGATTAGGATAAGTCTTAGCGATTACGCTGGCGACTAATTCAGGAAAGTTAGGTGCAACTTGTTTTAATGCATGGTTAATTTCTGTATTAGGGTCAGTAATGATCTTTTGTCCAATTTTTTCATGATTGGTGCCAAAAAGGTGCTCGAATGTGTGCGAATAGGGTCCGTGACCGATGTCATGAAGCAATCCGGCACATTCTACCAGTAATCGATTATCATCGTTCCAAAGACCGTCTCCTGACGTAATTGAGGGATATTTTTTGCTAAAGATATCGCAAATTCTTCTCGTTAATTCATAAACGCCTAAGTTGTGCTCAAATCTAGTGTGAGTTGCACCTGGAAAAACATAGCTAACAGGACCTAACTGTTTAATGCGACGCATGCGTTGAAATTCTTTAGACTTCAGTATGTCCAAAACAACTTTATCTTCAATATGAATATAGCCGTGAACCGGATCACGGAGAACAACCTCTTGTTTTAATTTTTCGCTTTGAAATCTTGCCATAAAAATCCACCAAGTTTAATTTATTAATTTTTTGAACTATATATAATAAAATAGATTATATCTAACTAAAATTATATCAGAGATATAGTAATAATGTTTAAAGGGGGGCGCTTGTTTGACAGCAATTACGATTGATTTGACTAGTAAAATTACTCAAGACAATGAGACAGAGACTTTTACGCGACATGCGCAAGGGCAATTGACTGAAGAAGGCGACGTCACACGAATTTCTTATGCCGAAGAAGGGCAAATTCCAGTGAAGATGCTTCTAAAGGAGAATGAATTGTTGATTCGCCGCGGCGTTGACAGCAATAATTATTCTTTAATGAAATTTATTCCGGGTGAAAAAGGCAACTGCCGCTATGTAGTTGAAGGGCGCCGCATGGACATGACCAGCGTGACTAACTTGCTTGAATATCAGAGTCAAGATGATGGTTCACGTAAACTTCGGGTTGAATATGACCTCTTTAATGGACTATACTTAGTAGGTAACTATGCAGTCACGTTGATTTTTACTTAAAGGCCTAGTAGAATAGTAAAGATTGTATAAGAGAGGACGTACAGCTGTGGGATTAGACAAATTTAAAGACAAAAATCGCGATGAATTGTCAATGATCGAAGTTGCTCGCGCAATTTTGGAAGACAATGGCAAGAGAATGGCATTTGCCGATATTGTTAATGCCGTACAAAAATACTTGAATAAGAGTGACGAAGAAATTCGTGAACGTTTACCACAATTTTATACTAATATGAACACTGATGGTGAATTTATCTCAATGGGTGAAAATGTTTGGGCACTTCGTTCATGGTTCCCATATGAATCAGTTGATGAAGAAGTTAACCACCCTGAGGATGAAGAAGAAGACGATTCACGTAAGCACCATAAGAAGGTTAATGCCTTCTTAGCTAGTGCAACTGGTGATGATGACATTATCGACTACGATAACGATGATCCAGAAGATGACGACTTAGACGCCACAGACGATGATACTGATGACGATTATGGCGACGAAGATTCTGATTATGATGAAGACAACGACGATACTGATGATGTATTGCCAGATGGCATTGAAGGTCAATTGTCACAATTAAATGATGATGATGACGACGAAGATAATTAATTTGCTTGACTTAAGAAGAAAAAGCAGATAATATTTTTGTTGGGCACCCTATGTGCGTTTAGCTCCCCGTTAGTGGGAGCTTTTTTGTTTAAAGGATAAGTTAAAAGGAGCAGAACATGACAAAATACATCTTCGTAACTGGCGGTGTCGTATCTTCACTTGGTAAAGGGATTACTGCATCAAGTTTAGGTCGACTTCTTAAGAATCGTGGCTTGAAGGTCACTATGCAAAAGTTTGACCCATATATTAATATTGACCCAGGTACAATGAATCCATACCAACACGGTGAAGTTTATGTTACCGACGATGGTACAGAAGCTGACCTTGACTTAGGTCACTATGAAAGAATCGTAGATGTTAGAACTAGCAAGTATTCTAACGTAACTACTGGTAAGATTTACCAAGAAGTTTTGGAAAAAGAACGTCGTGGTGACTACCATGGTGCTACTGTACAAGTAATTCCTCATATTACTGACATGATCAAAAAGAAGATCATGCGTGCAGCTTTGACTACTGATTCAGATGTAATTATTTCTGAAATTGGTGGTACTGTTGGGGATATCGAATCAACTCCATTCATGGAAGCTATTCGTCAAATGCGCCGTGAAGTTGGTCCAGAAAATGTAATGTACATTCACTGTACTTTGGTTCCACTTCTTCACGCTGCTCATGAAATGAAGACTAAGCCAACACAACACTCAGTTGCGGAATTGCGTAGTATTGGTATTCAACCAAATATGCTGGTACTTCGTGCTGAGCAACCAATCGACCAAGAACATAAGGATAAGATTTCTACTTTTACAGACGTGCCTGTTGATCGAATCATTGAATCAATTGATGCTCCTTCATTATTCGATGTGCCTTTGAACTTCCAAAAGCAAGGCATGGATCAAAAAGTCTGTGATTTCTTACACTTAGAGAGTCCAAAGCCAGAAGCTGACATGGAAGCTTGGAAGAAGCTTGATGAACGTGCTAAGACTTTGAAGCATCACACTAAGATTACCTTGGTTGGTAAGTATGTAGAGCTTGAAGACGCTTATATTTCAGTTACTGATGCTTTGCAACATGCTGGTTATCTTTACAACACTAAGATTGATGTTGATAAGGTACAAGCTGAAGACGTAACTGAAGATAATATTGCAGAAATCATGAAGGATTCAGATGGTTTGATTGTCCCTGGTGGTTTTGGTACTCGTGGTCTTGAAGGAATGATTACCGCAATTAAGTATGCACGTGAACATGACATCCCATTCTTAGGTATTTGTTTAGGGATGCAAATGGCTAGTGTTGAATTTGCACGCGATGTATTAAACCTTGAGGATGCTAATTCTGCAGAAGCAGAGCCAAACTGCAAGAATAATATTATCGACATTATGGCTGATAAGCGTGATGAAGAAAATATTGGTGGTACTTTGCGATTAGGTATTTACCCAGCTACTCTTAAGAAGGGAACTAAGACTCGTGCGGCTTACGATGATCAAGATGTTATTCAAGAACGTCACCGTCACCGTTTTGAATTCAATAATGAATACCGTGAAGCCTTTGAAAAGGCTGGTATGGTCTTCTCAGGCGTTTCACCAGATAACCGCTTAGTTGAAATTATCGAATTACCAAAGAAAAAATTCTTTATTGCAGCACAATATCACCCAGAATTTTTGAGTCGTCCACAACGTCCAGAAGGCTTATTTAAGTCATTTATTGGTGCAGCTAGTGATCTTCCAGCACAAGAATTTTAAAGTAATTAAAGTTTGATTATACAAAATCTTAAGAAAACAAGAACTGAGAGACCTCAGCTCTTGTTTTTTTTGTAAATATCCTTTAACATTATTATGATTAATTGAAAGTAGAAAAGGATTTGTTTTCGCCAATGAAGCAGATGATAATTCATGGTGGAAAGCCCCTGCAGGGTGATGTTTGGATCGGTGGAGCTAAGAACTCAACAGTTGCTCTTATTCCGGCATCAATTTTATCAAGAACACCAGTGACCTTGGAAGGCGTCCCAAGAATAGCTGATGTGGTTAACTTGATGGACTTGTTAAGTGAGATGGATGTACATTGTGATTTCGGTGAAACCACTTTAAGAATAGATCCAACTGATATCAAAATGAGTCCGTTGCCAGCTGGTAAGATTAAGAGTTTGCGCGCTTCATATTACTTTATGGGTGCGCTACTTGGTCGCTTTGGCAAGGCAGTAGTGGGCTTCCCTGGTGGTGACGATATTGGGCCACGTCCGATTGACCAACATATTAAGGGCTTTGAAGCCTTAGGCGCTAGCGTAAAAAATGAAAATGATCAAATTATAATTACTGCACCAGAAGATGGTTTGCATGGAGCAAAAATTCATTTAAAGATGCCATCAGTTGGGGCAACGATGAATATTATTATGGCTAGTGTGACAGCACAGGGCCAGACTATAATCGAAAATGCCGCAAAGGAACCGGAAATTATTGATTTAGCTACCTTCTTGAACAATATGGGGGCAGTTATTCGTGGTGCTGGTACTGACTCTATTCGAATTGAAGGGGTGGAGCAGCTTAAAGCACAGATTCCTCATACGATTATTCCAGACAGAATTGAAGCAGGGACTTATGTTGCTTTAGCTGCCTGTATTGGTAATGGCATTCGCATTCATAATATTATCGAAGAACACCTTGATTCATACCTGGCTAAAGTTGAAGAAATGGGTGTAGTAATCGATTCAGATGAAGATTCTTTGTATGTTTACCCAGCGGGCGACCTAAAAATGGTCCAGGTGAAGACAGATGTTTATCCTGGTTTTGCGACAGATTTACAGCAACCAATTACACCACTTTTATTAACTGCTAAAAGCGGTGAAGGTGTAGTAATCGATAATATTTATCCTAAACGGATTGGTCATATTGCTCAGTTGCAAAAGATGGGAGCCAATATTAAAGTTGAAGATAATATTATTTTGGCCCATCCAACTAAGCAGTTTCATGGTGCGGAAGTAACTGCAGGTGAGATTCGGGCAGGTGCCTGTCTGATGATTGCAGGCCTGATGGCTGATGGTACAACAACGATCGACAAGGCTGGTAATATCTTGCGTGGTTATGATCGGGTCCAAGAAAAGCTGCGTCAACTTGGAGCTGATGTAACTATCAAGGATGATCCTGCTGTACCGGGTATTTTAGATAATATTTAGTAAATAAAAACCACATGGAAAATCTCCGTGTGGTTTTTCTAATGATATGTCAATTTGTAGGTGAACAAATGAGTTTAATTTTTACAAGACGTGCACAAAATTCAGATGTGGATAAAATTGTGCAAATTTTAAATGATGCGATTTCTTTTTTAAAGGAAAGTGGCTCATCGCAGTGGCAAAGTGGCTACCCTAATCGAGCAACTGTAGAAGATGATATTAAAAATGGGTGTGCTTGGGTATTAACTGTGGATAATGAAGTTGCAGGTTATGCGGCAGTGGTAATTGGCCGTGAGCCAACTTATGCGGATATTGAAGGCAAGTGGGAAAATAATGTGGACACCTATGCGACAATTCACCGTATTGCAGTTTCTAGTAAGTTTAGAGGAATGCATTTGAGTCAATTTTTCTTGAGCAATATTATTTCTCTAACTTATGCACAAGGAATTCACAATTTTAGAATTGATACAAGCCGGAAAAATAAAATTGTCCAGCACATTGCAGTTAGTCATAATTTTATTGAACGAGGGATTATTCAAGTAACTGAAGATCCGGTTGATTCAAGTAGAATAGCTTACGAGTTGAATTTAAGGTAATGAAAAACCACATGGGATGTGAATTCCATGTGGATTATTTTTTTGCTTTATTTATTAATCAAGCAAGTCGTATTTCAAAGTCATTAAACCATGACCTTCGTCAACCATTTGACCAAGCAGTTCAACAGTGTTGTTATAAACTGTATCAGACATCTTTTGGTTAGCAGCAATTAACTTGTCTTGCAATTCCTTGCCTGAAAGATTTGCGACTTCCTTATCAGTGTCATGTTGAATCTTGTGGCATTGAGCCAAGCTCTTTTGTTCAAAGGCATCTTCAAGTTCACCATAGACACGGTAGTTAGTATCACCAAGTTGAGCAGTTAACTTGTTTAACCAGAAGATCTTGTTCAAGTTAAACTTAGGAGTTGTTTGCCAAGCTTCTGGAGTAGTTGTGACATTAGTATAGAATGGCACCATTGAGTTAAAGGTGTTAGGACCAAAGGCTAACCATTGTACACCTGCAATTTCTGCAGGAACATCATTACGAATTTGCAAAATATGGGTTTCAAAGTTTCTGTTGATACCGATTGGACGGAAAGTCTTCTTTTGTTCAGGAGTACCTTGGTCACCGTATGCATCATAAGGAGTATCTTGGTAGTGTGAACTTTCAGCCCACTTAATATCTTCGATTGAGATTAAACGGTTAGCGTGGCAGATGAAAGGTTGATCTTGATCTGCTGGGGTACCGCCAAAGTCTGGATCGAAGTAGTTGTGAATGTACCAAGCACGTGGATTGTTGTAGTGAGCGTCTTTGATAGTTGAAGAACCAAAGATATGACGCATGTTGTAACCTTCACGGTCTGGGTTTAAATGATATTCATCGATTAAATCTTTTAAGTCACTTGCGGCAGCGAAATTTTCAGTATCATCAAAATCAAAGTTATCGATGTTTAAACGGTTTGGTGCGATAACGTAAGCATCGTCAGGGATGCGGCGTGCAATCCAATGATGACCACCGATAGTTTCAAGGTACCAAATGTTATCCTTATCAGAAAAGGCCATACCGTTCATTTCATAAGTACCGTATTTTTCAACTAAATAGCCGACACGTTTAACACCGTCAAAAGCTGAGTGCAAGTATGGCAAGGTCAAAGTAACGAAATCTTCTTCACCCAGACCACCTTCACTTGGGTCAAGCAATGGGTCTACGCCTTGAATACGTGAATTAGTAGTAATAGTTTCAGTAGCGGTCATAGCTACGTTTTCAGCGTTAATTCCGGCTGCGCCCCAGATACCATTTTTACCTGAAACATCAGGTGCTGAAGTATAACGCAATGGTGTTTCGGCTAAATCGGCATCATCAATCTTTTGCTTAGAAATAACACTGGTGTAGTGCTTAGGTTGGTCAGCTGGATTAACGGCTTTAAAGCCTTCAGGAATGATGACACGACCACCGTCTTCACTACGAGCGATCATCGTAGAGCCATCAATAGTTGCTTTTTTACCAACTAAAATAGTAGTACATTCTGTTTGTTTCATTGGATCAGTCCTTTACTTTTATTATGTTTAAATTATTTCCTAATAATATTGTATGCAAAAATAATCCGATAAGCCAAAGAATATAATTAATTTCCCCGAAAGGCATTTGGACTAACACCGCTATAGCGTTTAAATGCCTTGGAGAAGGTAAATTCATCGCCGTAGCCGACTTTTTTGGCAATTTGCTTTAGATTGTGTGTGGTATTAGTTAATTCTTTTTTAGCGGCTTCCATGCGCAATTGCATGAGGTACTTTTGAGGCGATAATTTAGTGTTTTTTCTGAACAAAGCATATAAAAAGCTGCGTGATACTCCTAGCCTATGACAAAGTTCAACAATATTGCAGGTAGGATCGGTATAATTTTGATTAAGATAGTTAATGGCAATTTGATACTGATCATTTTTCGATGTTTTGCGGACTGGTGGATGATTAGGGAAGTCTTTTACTAGATGATAAAAAAGTTGATAAGTTAAAGCTGAAATTTTTAAATTGTTTAATAAGGTCTTTTTCTTCGCCAAACATTGATAAAGGTCATCTAGGGTTTGATAAAAGGCAGTTTTTTGAATTTGACGCAAGAAATTTTTATTAGGTAAATTTGATGCCTTGATGCTTTCATTAACGCCGTTGCCAGCTAGGCCAATCCAGAAGTATTCCCAGGGTTCATTGTGGTCAGCTTGAAAGGAACAAGTTTGACTGCGTGGAACGTAAAAAAGATCGCCAGCTTTTAATTTAACTGCGTGGTGTCTACTAGAAGTAAAGCTGCCAGTTCCACTAATAATGTAATAAAAGATATCGTTCTTACGAAGATTGTCACCTTGAAAGAATTCATCAGGCTGACATTTTTGCCGGCCGTAAAACATGATGTAGCTTTCAAGGTTTTGAATGTTTAAGTTAGGCATGGATTCCCTCACTTTAAAAAAATTACGTTACTTCTATTATAAAAGAGTTTTTGCTTAAAAGGTGAAGAATGAAAAACGACCACATTAAGCGGTCGTTCGTGAATATTTATAGAAAATTATGATATGGAATTATGAAATGAAAAGGTATTTTACTTATTGGCACCACTTCTTCCATTGAATAAAAGATTAAGCAGAGTTGCACAGATGCTGGCTACGACGATACCGTTGCCTAAGAACAATTGAATGGTTTGGGGGAGAGTTTGGAAGATTTGAGGATAGACAGTAACGCCCAATCCCATCCCGATTGAAATGGCGACAATTAGAATATTGCGGTTGTTCTCAAAATTAACTTTGGTTAACATTTTGATTCCTTGAACGGCGATCATTGTGAACATGACCAACATGGCTCCGCCTAAAACTGAGTCAGGAATGATGGTAACTAGAGCACCGATTTTAGGAAGTAAGCCCATGGCCATTAATAAGCCAGCAGCCCAATAAATTGGACGCTTAGTCTTAATGCCGGATAATTGAAGCAAGCCGACATTTTGAGAAAAAGTAGTGTAAGGGAAGGTGTTGAAAAGCCCACCGAAGATTTGTGCTAATCCTTCTGCACGATAACCTTTTTTGAGGTCTTCTTCGGTGATATCTTGATGAAGTAGGTCGCCAATGGCAAAGAAGACGCCAGTGGATTCGACCAAGGAAACTAAGGCAATGATGATCATGGTCAAACAAGATGACCATTCGAATTCTGGCACCCCGAAGTAGAAAAATTGAGGCAAATGGAACCAAGAAGCTTCGGCAACTGGCTTTAATGAAACGAGCCCCATGCAGCTAGCGATTAGAGTACCAACAATTAATCCAATTAAAACGGAAATGGAACGTAAGAATCCTTTAGTCCAGACTTCGATGGCAATGATGATGAGGATGGTAATAAAGGCAGCGATTAAATTTTTCGCATCACCGAAATCTTTGGCTTGTGCGTTTCCGCCACCCATGTTTTGAAAGGCCACGGGAATCAAAGTTAGTCCAATAACTGTAATTAAGGTTCCCGTAACTACCGGCGGGAAGAGTTTTTTGATTTTTGAAAACCATCCGGCAATTAAGAAAACAAAGATTCCAGCAACGATAATCGCACCGTACATGGTGTTAATTGAAAATTTTTGCCCAATCATTTCTAGAGGAGCAACAGCCTGAATTGCACAGCCTAAAACGACTGGCAAGCCAATGCCGAAATATTTATTACGGAATAGTTGAATTAAAGTGGCTAAACCACACATGAAGATATCAATCGAAACTAGGTAAGTCATCTGTGTGCTATTGAAGTGTAGTGCCGTACCAATTAAAAGGGGAACGGCAACCGCACCTGAGTACATTGCCAGCAAATGCTGCAAACCTAGGACAGCAGCTTTTTTGTGACTAACTTCTTTTTGTGCCATTTTTAATTATTCTTCTCCCTCGAAGTGTACTTGATCATTTTCAAAGCTATCGATTTTTGCTAGGGCTTCAAAACGTAGACCTTCTTTTTCTACCCATTCGCTACCACCCTGGAAAGTTTTGGCAACAACGGCACCAACTCCAACAATGTCGCAGCCGGCTTGTTTAGCAATGTTAACCATGCCTTTTACGGCTTCACCGTGGGCAACGAAGTCATCGATGATTAAGATATGTTCGCCTGGGTGCAAAAATTTTTCTTCAACGCAGATCTTATTGTTGACCTTCTTGGTGTAAGAAAAGACGTCAGCCCAATAAACTGCATCATTCAAAGTAGACGGCTTTTTCTTTCTGGCAAAGATCATTGGCACGTGCAGTTGGTAGGCTGCCATGACACCAGGAGCAATCCCAGACGCTTCACAAGTTAAGACCTTATCGACTTTTTCATCTTTAAAAAGGCGGGCAAATTCTTCACCAACATGCATCATTAGTTGCGGATCAACTTGGTGATTCAAAAATGAATTAATTTTAAGCACATTTCCAGGTAAAACTTCACCATCTTGTTTAATTCGATCTACTAATTCCTTCAATATTATTCTCCTCAAGAAAGAAATAAGGACTTCTTCTACCTAAAGCAGGTAAAAGAAGTCCTTAAGATTATTCTTAACTTTCATTCACCTATAGTCCGGTATTTACGGTACCGGGTAGAGACTGTCGACCTTATTTCGACGATATATAGATATTTGTATTGGCTTAATCTTAACAGAATATATTGCCGAACACAAGTGGAAAATTAAGGATTAATGTTCGATTATAGTAAAAATTATTCAGCTGTGATATCGTTATGGCACAGACTGATGATCTTTTCGATAATGCCATATAAGATCCCCGCGATTGGCCAGATGATCCAGCTGCGTTCCCAATCATTGGTAATGAAGCTATATCCTAGATAAAGTAAGACTGCTATTAACCAATAGAGTGTGGCGTATTTGTTCATAATCTTGCGACCAAGTTTTTCATAGCAGTGTAATCATCTGTTTGTAATAAAATGTTGTAGCTGTCCATAATGATATTGCTTTTGACAAAGAAGAACACACCGATTGGATACAGCTTGCCGACTGACATTCATCTTTTCAGCTAGTGCTTCTTGAAAAAGATGATTTTTCTTGTGTAATGCCGCAATTTTTTGACCTAATCTCATGATTGATCGTCCTTTCGTTTTGGAATAATTTGATTTAACGAAAATTTGCGGTTGCAGACCACCACTTTTTAATTGCATTTAGCGCAACTAGTAGTTGCAACTGCTGGTTGCTCAAGATAAAAGCCGAACAATGAATAGCTATTTTTAACTTTTTGATTGACCTTTTTAATTTTTCCTAGTAGAGTTAGTTAAAAATGCGTAATTGAAAAGAGGGAGTAAATAGTGGCTAAGAATCTAGACGATTTTGATAAAATTATTGTGCTTGACTTCGGTAGTCAATATAACCAATTAATTACCCGCCGTATTCGTGACTTCGGCATCTATTCTGAACTTTTACCACACGATCTTTCCATGGAGAAGATTAAACAGATCAATCCTAAGGGAATCATTTTCTCAGGTGGTCCTAACAGTGTTTACGATAATGGTGCATTAAAGGTTGATCCTGCAATCTTTAAGTTGGGTATTCCAATTTTGGGTATTTGTTACGGGATGCAATTAATGTCTCATGACTTAGGCGGTAAAGTTGAACAAGCTGAAAACAAGGAATATGGCCGCGCCAACATTACGGTTGAAGATCCAGACAGTATTTTGTTCAATGGCTTGCCTTCAAAGCAATACGTTTGGATGAGCCACGGCGACTTGGTAACTCAAGCTCCAAAGGGCTTCGAAGTAACTGCCTCAAGCAAAAACTGTCCAATTGCTGCAATTGCTAATCCAGATAAAAAGTTTTATGGCATTCAATTCCACGCAGAAGTGCGCAATTCAGAATACGGTTTAGACATCTTGAAGCACTTTGCTTTTGAGGTTTGTGGTGCTGAGGCTAACTGGACCATGAACGACTTCATCGACATGAAGGTTGATGATATTCGTAAGGAAGTTGGCGACAAGAAAGTCATCTTAGGTCTTTCGGGTGGTGTAGATTCTAGCGTTACTGCTACTCTTTTACACAAAGCAATCGGCGATCAATTAACTGCAATTTTTGTTGATCATGGAATGCTGCGTAAAGACGAAGGCAATCAAGTAATGCAAGCCTTGAACAAGGATCTTGGTGTTAACATCATTCGGGTTAATGCCCAAAAGAGATTCTTAGACAAGTTGAAAGGTGTAACTGATCCTGAAAAGAAGCGTAAGATTATCGGTAAGGAATTCATCGAGGTCTTTAACGAAGAAGCTAAGAAGTTAAAGGATGTAGATTTCTTAGCTCAAGGTACGCTTTATACTGATGTTATCGAGTCAGGTACCAACACTGCCCAAACGATTAAGTCCCATCACAACGTTGGTGGTCTTCCTAAGGACATGCATTTCAAGCTGATTGAACCACTGCGTAAGTTGTTCAAGGACGAAGTACGTGAACTTGGTGAAAAGCTGGGCATTCCACATGACTTAGTATGGCGTCAGCCATTCCCAGGCCCAGGTCTTGGTATCCGTGTTCTTGGTGAAGTGACTGAAGACAAGCTTAAGATTGTGCGTGATTCTGATGCGATTTTACGAGAAGAAATCAAGAAGGCAGGATTGCAAGAAAAGATCTGGCAATACTTCACTGTTCTTCCAGGTATTCGCTCCGTTGGAGTAATGGGCGATGGACGTACTTATGACTATACGATTGGTATCCGTGCCGTAACCTCAATTGATGGGATGACTGCAGATTTTGCCCAAATTCCATGGGATGTACTTGGTCACATTTCAGATAGAATCGTCAATGAAGTAGATAACGTTAACCGCGTAGTTTACGATGTGACGAGTAAGCCACCTTCAACGATTGAATGGGAATAAGCGGATAATATAATTTGAATGGCAAACCTTGATTTAAAAGCATTTTAAGGAACAAAACCAGCTCAAAAACAACAAAAAAGTATAAGGTTGTATGCCAAAAATGAATAGGGATGCATGGTAAAACCTTAGTAGTAGCAGTAATTGGAGAAGATGATATTTGCTTCGAAGAAGTATCATGTTTGCCAAAGTATGCCAGAAGGCTATGCCCTCGACATGGACTTAGAACAAGCTTGGGTCATTACTGCCAACCATCCAATCTACATCAAGATTGTAAAGGTTCGCCGTCAACTTGTTCTTTTCGTTGATAAGCGTGGTCGCATTGTTAAACGTGCCTACGTCCTAATTAAGGAAAACCAAAAGTTGAGTAATGAAGTGGTTAAATCCTTAACTGGAAAAGACATGCCTAAAGGCTACAAGATGAAGGGACATACTCACATCAACTGTCATAATGACGTCTGGGTAGTTAAAAAAGTACATAAATAATAAAGATTAGAGTCTCTTCTTGGCATTTTATTAGCTATTAATAAATGTAAGTCCAAGAAAACCCAATTCTATTAATCTATTTGTATTTTGTAGTAGATTTCGTGGGAGTAACCTACCGCAAAGAAATTATGTCCAAGAGGGCGGAGACTGAAAGTACTTCGCCTTTTTGTTTAAGATAGAAAGAGTAGAGATATTGATGAAAAAGAAAGTTATTTTAGGCAGCTTAAGTGCTGCTGCACTAAGTGCATTATTGTTAATCAACGGTAATACAAAGGTTCAAGCTGCTAGTGATAATAGTCAACATAATAGTGGTAATACGACACATGAACAAGCTGTTGATCCAATCCAAGCTGCTCAAGCAAATGTTCATTCCGCTCAAGAAGCAGTGCATACTGCTCAAGGCGAAGTAACGAATAAAGAAAACGCCTTGCAGCAAGCTAAGACTGATCATGAAGGTGCAATTACTGCTTATGATGATCAAGCTAAGAATGTGCAAGATGCGCAAAAAGTAGTTAATCAAAAACAAGCTGCTTTGGATGAAGCACAAAGGGCAGCGCAAGAAGCAACACCTGAAAAGATTGCTCAAGTACAACGTGATTTAGATGAAGCTAACCGTCAGAAGACAACCGATGAAGCGGCTGTCACCAGTAAGCAGACTGAACATGATCAAAAGCAAACTGACTATAATACTGCTAAGTCAGAAGCAGAAGCTGCAGCTCAAGAAGCTGCGAATAAAAAGACAGCTTTAGACAGCGCTAAAACTGCTAAAGAAAATGCGCAAACTGCGTTAGAAGCAGCTCAAGCAGCGCTGAATAATGCTGGCCATGAAAATCATAGTAGTATTACGATTGACAATGATTTTGTAAACGCAATTCATCAAGCTCAAGAATATTTGACAAGAAATCCAGGCGCTAATGTAGTTCCAGAAAATATCAGTTCAGCTATTAAGGCTGCTGGTGCAACTTTAATTAAAAATAATCGCTACCAATCAGTAGCAGCTGATAAAAATGAAGTAATCGACATGGGTCATATTACTAATGAACAAATGAATAACATTCGCGTCTTCTACTTAAACTTACTAAATGGTATTCGCAGTCAATTAGGTTATGAACCATTGAAGTATAATGAATCAGCTATGAAGCTATCTGATACGGTTGCTCAAAAATATGAAGCTGACCACTGGGATCCATTAAGTCAGGGTCATGATGTGCCAGCACTAAAAGCAGGATACAATGAAGTAGGTATGCCAGGTACTTATGAAGAAGCAATGGGCTTTTTACAAAAGGGTTGGGTACCAAATTATGAACGTGCAGATCAGAATTCTGATAGTAGTATGTCATTGACACAATCTTCAAATCCTAGTGTAGTCACTTTAGATGATGTTAAGAATAATCTTTATGGGGTTGTTTCCAACATGCTCTTTAATGATGAAACTTCTAACTGGGGTCATACATTTACTTTGACTCATCCAGATAGTAAGTATATGGGTTTCTCAATTTCCAAGCATCATGATGAAGGAAGAGGCGACTACTTAGCATTTCACATGAATCCAGTTAACCCAACATACATTTCTGAGCCAGCTAAGTTTGGTCAACATGCTAACTTGCCTTTGACTAATTCATCAAGCTCAAGTTCAGAGCTGCAAGATGCAGCCCAAAGAGCTTTAGATAATGCAACTGGTGCACTTACTGCTGCCCAAACAGCCTATGACAATGCCAATACTACTAAGGCAACTAAAGAACAGGCAGCCAATGACGCTAAGAGGGCACTGGAAAATGCGGCTAGCGCATTGGCAGCAGCCCAAGCAACCGTAACTGCAGATCAAACAAATAGTGACCATTTAACTACGCAATTAAATGAACTTCAACATCAAGCTCAAGCAGTTAATGAAGCTCAAAGAGCTTTGACTACTGCTCAAACAGCATTAACTACTGCTCAAAATACTTTGAGTAGTCTTAAGCCAGCAAGAGACGCTGCTCAAGCGCAAATTGATGCTGCTCAAACCGCCTTAGACACTGCAAGAACCAACTTGCAAACTGCTCAAAACAGACTTACCCAAGCGCAAGCACACTTAAATGATTTACAACACCCATCAATTTCATTTGATGATAATGATGACAGTGTAGTTGTTACACCACAAACTCCAGTAGTTAGCCCGGTAACGCCAGTTGATTTATCAGCTACTTTAAATGAAGGTTCAATCCCTGTTTATGACCAATCAGGACAAGTTATCGCTCATCTTAATGGCGGTCAAAAGCTTAAATTGACTAACCAAATGACAATTAATGGTCAAGTATTTTACCAAATTACCAATACTAACCATTGGGTTAGTGCTAATGACTTGAGCATTAAGGCTAAGACAAGTAAGAAGAGTAAAAAGGCGAAGAAGACCAGCGTAAGCCATAAATATAGAAGAGTTGCTCGCACAGTTAAGAAGGTAAGATTAGTTGACGCTAAAGGTAGAAAGACTAAGCGTACTTTGAAGGCCGGTACTAGCTGGAAGACATTTGCCAGAAAAAAGATTAATGGTAAATGGTACTACAGATTAGGTACACAAAAACAATGGGCACGTGCTTCTGCAATGAAGGTACTCAAGCACAGTAAGTTTTAAGTTGTAAAACATTTCCATTATTACTAACAATTTGAATCACGTTTTTGTAGCAAGAATTTTGAATAAACTATTAAGCTAGCAAAAAAGGACCCGAATTTCGGGTCCTTTTTTACTTGTGATTAGATTCCTTTGAGATATGGATGTTTTGCTAAGGAATTGCCTAAAATATCAAAGTATTGATTAATCATCCTAAGTGATGTATTTAAAATTGCTCTTTGTTGCCACAAAAGAAATGCTGAAATCCAAACGGAGCAGTCTGTTTGATCGTTGTTGTTACTTATGACGAAAACATAAGTAAATCAGATATGAAATCTCGAAATGACCTTGAATGAAATCTCAAGGTGCTCATTCTCGAATGCAATATCTGATCGGTCGCTAGGGTAAAGGGAAGACTATCAGGCCGCCCTTTCAAGCAGTATATAATATAATCGACAAATTAGTATATACCAATTAATACTGAGCAGAAACTAACCCGACGATTCATAAATTTAGTCAGCCGTTGTCGGTCGCAACCGAGTACTACGACGCTTTATCCCCAAAGGTCAACCGATTAAGAAAATCACTGATGATGAGTTAATTCAAATTAACTGGTATTTGAACTCCAGGCCACTCAAATGTTTAAACTGGCGCACACCAATTGAGATCTTTTTGCGTAATCTGCGTCACTAACTTTGTTCAAGTTATTTCTTGCAATCTGCGGTTTGAAAAGAGATTAGCCTTGGCGGTTAGTCTCTTTTACTATCTGGTAAGTTGACTGCAAACAGAAAAGAGAGACAAGCGGTCGTCAAAGTCGCTAAACCGTGCTATAATGTTATCGGATTTAAAAATACCACTAGTTATTAAATTTGGGAGGTAAGAATAACGATGAAGCGACTTAAATTTTTAGAAACTAAACGTACACCGCGTTATAGTCTGCGTAAGTTTAGCGTTGGTGTGGCTTCGGTATTATTAGGAGTAACCATTTTTGGAATTAACTTTACAAATCATTCTGTAAAGGCAGCAACCATAGAAAAAGTTCAACAAAATGGTGCAAGTAACGATGTAACAGGAGAAGGTCAACAAAATGGTGCAAGTAACGGTGTACCAGAAAAAGTTCAACAAAATGGTGCAAGTAACGATGTACCAGAAAAAGTTCAACAAAATGGTGCAAGTAACGATGTAACAGAAAAAGTTCAGCAAAATAGTGGAAGTAACAATGCAACAGCTAATAATTCTACAGAATCTGCGACAACCTTACAATCTTCACCAAAGACGCAAGGTAGTGCAAGTAAGAATGCAACAGCTAATAATCCTGCAGAAGCTGTGACAACCTCACAATCTTTACCAAAGACGAAAGGTAGCGCTCACACTTATATTAGATCATTAGCAGCTAAGAATTTATTGGCAATGAATTTATTGGCACTTCCTGCTAATGACGGAAATGCAGAAGGTACATCTGGTACTGATAATGATACTGGTACAGGTACTGGTACAGGTACTAATACTGGTCGTGACAGAAGTGCAGCAGTTACAGTAAATCCAGATAACATTAATACTCAGCCAGCTAAAGAAAATCAAAAATTGGCCAATGAGCATAATCTGTCTTCTTCAGATAACTACAGTTCTAATATCTATCAAGGTACAGATGGAAAGTATTACAAGATTATAACTATTTATGGTAATGACTACGTTTACCGTGCTGCTGATATTCAAGCTAGTGGTGCTGATTGGCTGGGACGTCCTAAACAAACAGTTAAAGATATTCAAAATAATATCAATATTTCTAAAGAAGATTTAGGAAATGGTAAGACCCGTTGGACTGTTGTTTTCTTCCCTAATAAGGGATTACAAAATTATCACAGTACATTAAATGGGTTAAGTAATGCAAAATTTGGTATTGCTCTCACTTCTGACTACCAAATCGTTGGTAATGTTGACATGGACGTAATTAGTGATCCTAAACAATCATTTGTGTCTCATACATTTAAGGACAATAGTAATAGCGCTACTGACATTCCAGTACAAAATCCATCACCTGAAGTGAAGTTTTCATTTAATCCTAACACAGATGTTGATGAAAATACTGGTTTAATTAATAGTAAAACTATGCCAGCTTATAACAATAAATATTTGCAAGGCCCATACTATTTCACTACTGCTACTAGTGCTGGTACTAATAACTTATGGCAGACTTACTTTAAAGATGCTGATGAACGTAAGAATGCATATGATGGTACGACCCCTTATCTAGGTGGCAATCATGACTTTCATGTTAATACTTTTAAAATTGCAAATGAAACTGGAGTTGACGGTGCAAAATATGCAGATTCAATCATTTATGACAAACGGGGTGGAGTTAACGGCGTATTTAGCAGTGATAACTTTAACCAAGCAATGGAATTTAAGTCACAAGGTTACACTGGTAATGGTCAATCACAATTTTCTTCTTATGTTATTTCCTTTACTACGCAACACACAGACTCTCATGAAGTAGAATTAACTACAGGTTCTACAGGTTCGAAAAATCAACAATTCTCAGGAATCTCAGCTAATATTTATTCTTATCAGAATGGCTACTATAGCATGATGTCTAGCTTATATGGTGAGCAGAGAGCACTGGATCCAGCTGGTGCACTAGTAGAAGCTAATAAAGTTGTTTCTGGTTGGGGTCCTGCCAAGGAGGCTCTGGGTCAGATTAAGCAAGACTATTTAAATAATGCTCAAATTAATGTTTTGCGGAATAAAATTCTAAATAACATTACAGACCATGATGCTGTAAACAACATTATTAAGGAAGGAAATTCCTTAAACGATGCTATGAAAAAGCTTGGTAATAGTATCGGACAGTATGATGATGGCAGTTTTGCTGATCACAAGGAAGATACAACAAAGGCATCTGATCGCTACAAATACGCAAATCCAGATAAACAGGAAGCTTATGACAATGCAACTGAAGTAACTAAAGCTTTGATTAACAAAGATACAGGTACCTATGCAGATAAAGCGACGGTAGAAAAGCTTACTAAAGCTGAAAATGATGCATGGTCTGCTCTTGATGGTGTGAAGCCCGACGCTGAGAAGACCACACCAAAAGTTCCATCAACCAAGGAACCAGTAGCAAATACCAGCCACTTAACTGATGGTGAAAAAGCTAAAGTTCAGAAGAATGTGGAAGACGCTAATAAGGATGAAAATGGCAAGTCAACATTACCAGATGGCACTACAGTTACAGTAGGCGATGATGGTACAGCTACAGTAACTTATCCAGATAAGACAACTGATACAATCCAAGGTAGCGATTTGGTACGTCCAGCAACCGACGCTGAGAAGACCACACCAAAAGTTCCATCAACCAAGGAACCAGTAGCAAA
>ERZ1090868.179-NODE-179-length-34463-cov-11.025401_pt1 | contig 34463 bp, 26 predicted proteins | sample MGYA00478475_ERZ1090868 | MGnify/ENA primary metagenome ERZ1090868 (study PRJEB33644, sample SAMEA5815747) | chicken gut metagenome | biome: Chicken; feature: Gastrointestinal Tract; material: Caecum | place: Ireland | collected 2019-01-01 | study: A study of the...
CAGAGACATGCAAGCAGAGCAGCATAATGCTAAACTATGAGGTCAAAAACAATATAGCACTTCACCGGTAGCCATGGAAAGGCTGGTGCATGGGCTGATCAGTGACCGGCTGATGGATATCGGATTGTAATACACTAAAATGGTGGGGCAACTCACAGTGTAAAAATCAGGATTAACAGGTAAAAATGCCCCACCTTAGCAGCTAACATAGCAATCGCTAAGGCGGGTCAAAAGATGATAAAAAAGTGGGTCGATTTTGCTTGACAATCTACATTTGCGGATCCAATAGTTCAGGGTAGACTGCGGTATCTCATTCTGCTGGCACCAGTCTTTGCGGGATAAGCCGCTTTTCTGGAAAGAACGTATCCGCTCCGCCCAAAGGTCAGCCTTTAAGAGTGTATTCGTATTAATTGGTATCACCTCCATCATTTGAAACCATCTTAGCAAAAATGGAGTGAAATTTATAGACACGGATGATTGCCTACTTACATTATAGATGAAACTTGGGGATCAGGAAATCCGCAGGAATATTTGGCGCTTACCGTGAAAGGTGATCAGTTTATCTGAAATATATAATGAAGGAATTCTTCTCCAGGTAAACCGGGGCAGCCTTCTCGGACAGTTGGGTCCGGGGGCTGAGCGTACGTCTGACTGGTTCCTTTCCAGAGGCATGGCTTGGCTGGTGGCGTCTGACGCTCACGATCCGGTGCTGCGTACGCCGGATCTGGATGAGACAGCGCGTATCCTGGATCCGTACTATGGAGCAAGGGCGTCTGAAATCCTGCTGCGGAGACATCCGGAAAAGGTTTTGAAATCTGTTGTGCATAGTTGTGATGAATAGTTATAAATACGATCATTGCAATTGTTCGGCGGAAGAAAGCACAGTGCCATAGAGAGACAGGAGATTATCCCCGGGAAAAGAGGTTTTCATTCTTTTGCATTGTGAATAGTGACTAATTTTGAAAAAATAATAAAGAAATTATTTCGGATGTCTTGACTTTTCATGACATAAATGCTAATAATAGTAGGAAAAGACTTTTTTTAAGGTGAAAAATGTTATGAAAAATCTATTCGATATACACTGTCATATTATTCCCCAGGTAGATGACGGTGCCAAGAGTATGGATATGGCGCTGAAAATGTTGCAGATGGAGTATGATGACGGTGTACGGTCTATTATTCTGACGCCGCATTATCGTCGTGAAATGTTTGAGACCCCGGAAGAAAAAATTGAGCGTCAGTTTGCGCTTTTAAAAGAAAAAGCGCAGGAAAAGATTGGAAAGACGCTGCATCTTTATTTGGGATGTGAATTTCATGCGAACATGACGATGGTGGAGACTCTGCTTGATAAAGAACGGCCCACAATGGCCGGATCCGATTATGTTCTGACCGAATTTTCCAGTGCGACAGATTTTACTTTTGCCAGAGAGCGGATATACGATCTGGTCAGCCACGGTTTTATCCCGATCGTGGCACATGTGGAACGTTATCCGGAAATCCGTAAAGATATGGGAAACCTGGCTGCTCTGAAGGATATCGGAGCGTATCTGCAGGTGAACGCCGAGAGTATCCTGGGCGGAGAGGGTTTTGCAGTGAAACGCTTCTGCAAAAAACTGATAAAAAACGATATGCTGGACTTTGTCGGCACGGACTGCCACAGAACAGATAAACGTATCCCCAATTTAGGTCCTTGTGCGGAATATATGGAGAAAAAAATGGGAAAAGAATATACAGAGCGTATTTTGATCCGTAATCCGCGGAAAATTATACAAAATATAGGATAGGAGAGGAAGTATGGAAACAACGCAGCAGAATAATGACGAGATCGAGATCGACTTATTAGAACTTTTTCATGTACTCTGGAGTAAAGCACTGGTGATTTTACTGTCGGCAGCGGCAGTCGGACTTGTGGCAATGTTGGTGACCAGAGTATTTTTGACACCTCAGTATCAGTCTTCAACGAAACTGTACATTTTGACACAGCAGAACAGCGATACTCTGACGAATAGCGATCTGCAGGCCAGTGAGCAGCTGACCCAGGACTGTGCGCAGATGATCCAGAGCCGTCAGGTGGCTGAAGTGGTGATAAGTAATCTGGACCTTGATCTGAAGGCTACGGAACTTCTGCAGAAGATTTCTGTGGAGACGTCTACGGATACACGAATTGTCACAATCAACGTGCAGGATGAAGACCCGTATCTCGCGTGCAATATTGCAAACTCTGTGAGAGATATTGCAGCGGATGAAATCCAGAACGTTATGAACATTGAGGCGGCAAACGTCTTTGAGGAAGCGAATATTCCGGAAACTCCTGTGAGCCCGTCTACGATGAAAAATTCCCTGATTGGCGCTATCCTTGGTTTTGTAGTAGCCATAGCGGTTGTATTGATTTCGTACCTGATGAATGACACGATTCGGACTTCGGACGATGTGGAACGTTACCTGCATCTGAGTACGCTTGGAACGATTCCGCTGGCGGAAGGCGAAGTGAAGAGTGCGAAAAAGAGCAAAGCGAAAAGACGGAGATAGGAGGGAATTGCCGTGAATCAGGTTACAGTAAAAAAAGAAAGATCCAATTACCAGATAGAAGAAGCGTACAAATCTCTCCGTGCGAATCTGCAGTTTTGCGGAGAGGATAAAAAGATCATAGCGATCACAAGCTGTACGCCCAACGAAGGAAAAAGCAGCGTGAGCCTTCAGCTTGCAATTTCTCTTGCGGAGAGCGGAAAGAGCGTTCTGTTTATCGACGCAGATCTGAGAAAGTCCGTACTTCTCGGAAGAACCAAGGCCGGTCAGAAGTCGGTCAAAGGTCTGACCCATTATCTGACCGGTCAGTCCGAACTGACGGATGTGGTTTATTCAACGAATATTCCGAAATTGTATTTGATCTATTCCGGTCCGTTTCCGCCGAATCCTGCGGAACTGTTGGGCGGTAAGAATTTCCGTTCCTTTTTGAAAGCGATCCGAAAAGTTTACGATTATATCATCATCGACACCCCGCCGCTTGGAAGCGTAATTGACAGTGCGGTAATCGCTGAAGAGTGCGACGGAGCAATCATGGTAATCGAATCCGGTGTGATCAGTTATCGTTTTGCACAGGAAGTCAAGTCGCAGCTGGAAAAAAGTAACTGTCCGATCCTTGGCGTAGTATTAAACAAGGTAGATATGCAGAAGCAGGCCTACGGAAAATATGGAAAATATTATGGGAAGTACTATGGGGAGTACGGGAAGAAACAGGAGAAGTAAGATATGAAAAAAGGACTTGTAGCAATAATGTTTCTGGCATGTGCGGTGCTGCTTGCCGGGAATATCGTGGTTTATGTTGGTGAAGACCGGAAAGGTCCCGAAATTACAATCCCGCAGGAAACAGTTATTTATGTGGCGGGAACAGATACTTCTGCTTTGCTGAACGGCGTTTCCGCGACTGACAGCCGTGATGGAGATGTTACTGATACGGTTACGATCGAGAGTGTGATCCCTAATTCCAGTGGAACGGAAGCTTCTGTCACTTATGTGGCGAAGGACAGTAAAAACAATGTGACAAAAGAGACAAGAAAAGTACAGTATACCACGGACCCTAACGCTGCTGCTCAGGCGGCAGATGCGGAGGGCGATGCTCAGAATACAGATGCGGCAGCCGGCGATGATCAGGCTGCAGACCCGGCGGCCGACCAGAGTGCGGACGCGTCAGCTGCTGAGAATCAGGGTGTGGAGACCCAGACAGACGTCGATGACGGACAGGCCCAGAATGAAGCTGCGATCGCGGCGCTTCCTGCTGCGAGTCCGCGGTTTTATCTGACGCAGTATTCCGTTGAGGTGGAGCGCGGAGCGGAATTGGACCGTCTGAGTTATGTTCAGGACATTACGGATGATGAAGACAGCCGTGAGTCGCTGTACCGCAGCATTCAGATTTCCGGCGATGTGGATACGAATACGCCGGGTGAGTATACGTTGGGATATTTTGTCGTCGACAGTGACGGAAATACTTCGAATACCGCACAGTTGAAAGTGACTGTGAAATAATAAATATGACCTGATTCTGGCAGGTATAAGCTGAAAAGCAGAAAAAGCCCCCTGCCCCGGAACGGCCGGATCCTTGCGGATCCGCCGCCCGGGGCAGGGGGCTTTCTTTAGAAAGAGGTGGGAGGGATTATAACAATTCAGCGGACGGAACTGTTATCGGAAATCAGAAGTCCGTCAATTCCCGGTTCTTTTTTCTCACCCGCAGGATGCAGATCAGGAGCAGTACGGCGGCCAGTGAGAGGATCGTCAGGGCTGCCCAGACTTCCGTCATGTTTCTGTCGCCGGTCTGTACGCTCTTTACCTGCTGTGCGGCTTTGTGTGCTTCGATCTCTTTCTCGGTAGCTGTGTAAGTTCTTACCACGGTGCCTTTGTAGTTGCCTTTGAAGGTGATCGTCACGGACATGGTCTTGTCTTTCAGTGTCTTTTTGACTTCGTAGTCCGTTCCCTGTTTCAGTGTTGTGTCACCGTCCTTGATCTCCAGTTTGGAAATATCTGTGCTGCTGTCGATCTTCGGAATGGTGATGGAACCTTTTTCCTCGTAAGATTTCGGTTCTATGGTGAATGCGACTGCTTTGCTGGTGAGTTCTTTGTAATTGTCTGTTCCGTCTGTGACTGCTTTCAGATACCAGGTACCTGCGTTTTCGGGAACTGTGGATGTGTAGGTTCCGTCGGCTTTGTCACTGTAGAGGAAGTAAGGAGTTCCGAACGCTGTCTTCGCAGTCGGGGTGTTTGCCTTGCTTCCGTAGGTCCATCCTTTGATTGCCGGTTTCTCGGTCCATGTGTTCTCTGCCTGCTTCACGACTACTGCGAGCGTGAAGTTCGTCAGGGTTTCATAATTGGCGGTATCCTCCGGAGTGTAGGTGACGGTAAACAACTGATTTCCGACATCTCCAACCGGCAGATCCGGATAATCCCAGGTGAAGCCTTTCGGAAGGCTGATGCTGTTAAGCTTTTGTCCATAGAAGGCTTCCAGATCGGGACGCTTGGGAGAAGGATCCGCTTTATGGATCACAAATTCTGCGATCTGAGTGAGTTCTTCGTAAGCGTCGCTCGCCGGAACGGTGGCCTTTACGTACCAGATGCCGGTCTGAGTCGGAACTTCTTCGGTGAAGGTTCCGTCCATGTCAGCGCTGTAGGTAAAAGTGACGTCCCCGTGTGCGGCTTTTGCAGTCGGCGTTGAGGGTTTCTGTCCGTAGATCCAGTCTTTGATGGTGAGTGCCTCAGTCCATGTGTTTTTGCCCCGGGTCACAGCTACCGGGATGAGACGTTCCACATAGTGGCCGTCTGCGTTGTAGCCGTCCACGGAGGTGTAATCATAGTTCCGGTCGTCTACTGTGAGACGTGCCGGGTATCCGTTGTTTCCGGCAGAAACCTTCTGGCTGCCGTCCGCCCAGGTCCAGCCGCCCGGAAGTGTCAGTGTGGAAAGGAGAGAATCCTGTTCCGCAGTGAGAGGATCCGGAAGCGTCAGTGCCGGTGCGGCAGCCTTGGTGATCCGGAATTCCAGGATAGCGCTGAGTCCGCTGTAGTCCCCTGTAGCGGGAACTTCGGCTTTCAGGTACCAGGTGCCTGCCGGTGCGTCCGCGGGCAGTTCATCGTAGGCACCGTCTTTTGTGCTGCTGTAGGTAAACTGTACGGCGCCGAATGCGGCTTTCGCTGTCGGAGCGGGAGCGGTTCCGTAGGCTGTGTCGGAGACAGCCGGCGGTTCCGTCCAGGTGTTTTCTGCTGCCGTGATGGTAAAGGTTTTTTCCGCCGATGCGGAAGTGTGATTGGTATCGCCCTCTACCGTGGCGATGACTTTGTATTCTCCGGCGTGAGCAGGAACTTCCGTCAGGTCATTCCACTGGGAATCATTCTTTTGCTGCCAGAGAAAGTGAACGTCGTTTGTGCTTCCTGTCTTCTGAACTTCAGGCGCTGCTGCGGGATTTCCGTCGTAGATCTTGTCCAAGGATTCTGTGGTGAATGCGACAGTGCTTTCTGCCTGATAGATCGTGAACGGAACGATCTCGGAAAGTCCGGTATGATCGTCAGTCGCCGTCACTTCCGCTTTCAGATACCAGGCGCCTGCATTGGAGGGAACTTCTGTGCCGAATGTCCCGTCCGGGGAAGCGGCGTAGGTGAAAAGTACTTCGCCGTATTTCGCCTGTCCGGCAGGCGCGGATGCCGTCTGCCCGTAGATCCAGTCTTTTATGGACGGGGCAGTGGTCCACTCATTTTCCTTCTGGGTCCGGAGTGCAAATGCGCTTCCGTTCCAGGTGATTTTCAGAGTTTCCGGTGAGGAATCTCCGCGGGTGAAGGTGACGGTGTGATCCGCTACCTTCGGTACGAGATAGAGCGCTGCGCCGGAGGGTACTGCGCCAATCGTAAATGATGTGCCGTCAATGTGCAGGGATGTGATTCCCTCCGCGTGCTCCACGGGGAACACGGGAACGTTCTGTCCCTGGCTGTCTGTCAGTTTGGAGCCGGAAACCGATGCGGTCACAGCGGAAAGGGAGATCGTGTCGGCGGCAGTGCCGTCGAACAGGAAGATCCGTTCCGCCAGGGTCCCGCCGGATGCCTCGTCTGTGTTCCGAACGGTGAGGATTCCGTGGAATCCGGCTGCAACCAAGAGACCTGTCGGGGACTCTTTTCCCTCGACGACTGCGGTCCAGGTTCCGCTCTCCGTCACGGTTATGTGGTTGTCTTTTTCGCTGTATCCGCTTTCTGCGGGAGCGCCGGTGCTGTCCAGGAGTTTCAGATTGCTTTCTGTATCGGTTTGATCAGCAGGTTGGGTGTCGTCCGAAGACGGCAAAACATCTGAAGCGCTGTCCGTTTCGGCGCTGCCGGAGACTGTGACTGTTGCATCGTTCGGACTCGCTTCTCCAGCCGCCCAGATCGGGACCGGCTGCATCATCCAGATGCACATCAGCATTGACAACAAAATAGAAAGAATACGTCTGTTTGTTCTGGTCTTCATAATTCCTACCTCCCTTCTGTCTGGAATTACACGAGCTTTTTTGCTACTTTTATCATAGCCTAAATTCTGATAAAAGTAAAGCACAAACAAGAAATATAAGAATAAATATAAAAATGTAAGAAAAAAGTCATAAAATAAAGAGTGAATAGTCTAAATATTCGAATAAATTATTTTGAATTCAGAATAATAGGGCGCGGCTATGGCTGAATGGTTCCTGGAACTGGCGGCAGTTCCGTCGGAGAAACGATGACGCTGTTGTCACTTTCAAAATCCGTTTGCGACGGGCAGGATGCTTACAGGCGTTATGTGTTCGTGCGGACTGCGCTGTAAATGTGCGGTTCTGATCGGATTATTACTGAAAAAGAGTATATCTTTGCCGAATTGATTGACTTCACGGCAAACTCAGATTAATATAATCGTGAGAAGAAAAAGATCTGTTGATCTCGTATGACAGTTCAGCGGGCTGAGTTGTCATGCGTTTATGGAGAAAGGATGGAGACTGTGAGAGCTGAATATGAAGAGATAAACCGCCGTATCCTGGAAATGAAGGAGGAGATCCTGGAGGCGATCCGTGAAAGTATTGCAATCCGGAGCGTGAAGAGCGATCCGCTGCCGGGCGCGCCGTACGGAGAGGGGCCGAAGCGGGCGCTGGAACATGCACTGGAGCTTGGGGAAAAACTCGGATTCCGCACCGGCAGCATGGCGGACAGAGTCGGCTGGGTGGAATACGGCGACGGGGAAGAGATGGCGGCGGTGCTCGGCCATCTGGATGTGGTGCCGGAAGGAGACGGATGGACGTACCCGCCGTTTGGAGGAGAGATCCACGACGGGAAAATGTATGGCCGCGGAGTGCTGGACGACAAGGGGCCCGTCATCGGGGCGATCTACGGGCTGAAAGCGATCCGTGACGCCGGACTGAAGCTGGACCGGAGGATCCGTGTGATCTTCGGGACGGATGAGGAGAACGGTTCCAGTTGTGTGAAGTATTACGTTCAGAACGGCGGGGAACTTCCGGCGATCGGATTTACCCCGGACGCGGATTATCCGCTTATCTTCTGTGAGAAGGGACAGCTGGGCTGGACGGTGACGCGGAGCAGAAAACATGCGGAGAAATCGAAGCTGATCCGTCTGGAAGGAGGCACGGCCAGAAATGTCGTGACGCCGCGCTGTGTGCTGGAAGTGGAAGGAACGCTGAAGGTGACGCCGGGCGACGGGATCTCCGTACAGGAGGAGAACGGAAGGACAACTGTGACGGCGGCCGGAAAAGGCGCACACGGAAGCATGCCGGAGGATGGCGTGAATGCGGCGAAAAAGCTGTTCGCGGCTGTTGCGGATGCGGATCTGGAGGAAGATCTGGAATGTGTGGCGCGTTTTGTCCGGGAAAAGCTCGGCCGGGAGAGCAGAGGATCTTCCCTGGGAATTTATTATCGGGACGAGGAGACCGGGGAGACGACCGTGAACCTCGGGATTGTCCGGGCAACGCCGGAACAGATCAGCCTGACGCTGGATATCCGTTACCCGAAAAATGCGGATAAGGAGCAGATGATCGAAAGGGTAAAAGCGGCTGCGGCGGAGTATGGTCTGGAGGCGAAGCTGGAGGGACAGGCGCGGCTGCTGTATCTTCCGAAGGACTCGGAATTGGTGCAGAAGCTGATGGCGGTATACCGTGAGGAGACCGGCACAGACGCCAGACCGCTGGCGATCGGCGGCGGAACCTATGCAAAGACGTTCGAGAATATGGCGGCGTTCGGCCCCGTCTTTCCGGGGGAGCAGGCGCTGATCCATCAGCCGAATGAATGCGCGGACATCGAAAATATGATAAAATCTTATCAGATTGCCGCTGCGGCAATGTATGCAATAGCAGTAAAGTAAGAAAAAAGAAAGCGGCAGGAAATGGCAGCGGTTCGGATGGATGAACGGCTGCCGGAAAAAGAAGGGAGGAAAAGATGGATCTTTTATGGCGCGACAGGAAACGGACGATTTTCGGGCTTCCGCTGTCCTTTACCGTGTATGAGCTGGAAGAAGAGCGGCTGTTTATCCGGACGGGATTTCTCCATGTGAGAGAGGATGAGGTACGTCTTTACCGGATCATGGACCTTACGTTTGACCAGAGTCTCATACAGCGGATCTTCGGCGTGGGAACCATCCACTGCTGCAGTTCCGACGCGACGAAGAAGGACTTTGATATTGAGAGCGTGAAAAACGCAAGAGAAGTGCGTGAGCTGCTTTCCCAGAAGATCGAAGAGCAGCGTCAGGCCAAGAGAATGTTCTATCAGGAAGATCTCGATGCCGGATATCACGAGGATGAATGACCATGTCGGCGGATGAGCCGGGAGAGGCGGAAGGAGGATAGGAATGCCAAAGGACGGGTATTATACTTCCGGGGAGTTTGCCGGTATGGCGAATGTGTCGGTGAGAACGATCCGGTTTTATGATAAGAAGAATATTTTAAAGCCGTCCCGGGTCAGCGAGTCCGGGATCCGGTATTATACGGACTCCGACTTCGCCCGGCTGCAGCAGATCCTCCTGTTGAAATATCTTGGGTTCTCTCTGGATGATATCCGTGAGATGACGATCAATGATATGGACTGGCATTATATGCTGAATTCCCTGAAACTGCAGCAGAAACTGATCCAGGATAAGATCGAGCAGCTGCAGCTGATGGAGCACGCGGTGCAGGACACGGCGGCGGCTCTTGAGAATGAGCACGAGATCGACTGGAGCCAGATGCTGGAGCTGATCCGTCTGACAGGGATGGAGAAGAGTCTGAAAAGCCAGTACCAGAATGCAAGCAATATTTCCGCCAGGATCCGCCTGCACAGCCTGTATTCCCAGAATCCGCAGGGGTGGTTCCCCTGGGTCATGGAGCAGTGCGGACTGCACGACGGCATGAAGGTGCTGGAACTGGGGAGCGGAAATGGAAATCTCTGGACAGAAAACAGAGACAGGATTCCAGAGGACATCGAGATCGTCATCTCGGATATTTCCGAGGGAATGCTCCGGGACGCCAGGAGGGAGATCGGCGGGGACGACGGAAGATTCCGCTTTGAAACAGTGGATGCCCACAAGATCCCGTTTCCGGAGGACTCTTTTGATTTGGTCATCGCTAATCATATGTTGTTTTACTGTGACGATATTTCTCAGGTTTGCCGGGAAGTGCGCAGGGTGCTGCGGGAGGGCGGAGTGTTCGTGTGCAGCACTTACAGCAGCAGACATATGAAGGAGATCAGCGAACTGGTACAGGGATTCGACAGCAGGGTGACGCTGTCGGCGGATAAGCTGTATGAAAAGTTCGGGCTGGAGAACGGGAGAACGTATCTGGAACCGTATTTTCGCGAGGTGGAAATGCGGCTCTATGAGGACCGGCTGCTGGTGGACCGGCCAGAGCCGCTGGTGGAATATGTGCTGTCCTGCCATGGGAATCAGAATCAGTATCTGCTGGAGCGTTTTAAGGATTTTCGGAACTATGTGGAGCAGAAGACTTCCCGGGTGTTTTCCATTACGAAAGAGGCCGGTGTATTTGTGGGAATCGTGTAACTGCCCGGTCCGCTGAACAGTTATAGAATTGTTCGTAAAAAGAAAGAAAGTACTTGAAAGTGACGTTACGTCATCTTTTATAATGTATGTAACATGTACAAAAAGAAATGTGACAGGACTGCTGGATCGTTCCGGGAATACTTTTCTCACCGCGCGGAATGTGTGACACGTTTCGGGAACTGACAGCAGTGGTCTGAACAGAACAAAAGGAGAAACAGGAATATGAAGGGAATTATTCTTGCCGGAGGTTCCGGTACGCGTCTTTACCCGCTGACGATGGTAACGTCCAAGCAGTTGCTGCCGATCTATGACAAACCGATGATCTATTATCCGCTCTCTGTGCTGATGAACGCGGGGATCCGCGATATTCTGATCATCTCTACACCGGATGACACGCCGCGGTTTGAAGCGTTGCTGAAAGATGGACATCAGTTCGGTATTTCGCTTTCTTATGCCGTGCAGCCGTCGCCGGACGGACTGGCGCAGGCGTTTATCATCGGCGAGGAGTTTATCGGCGATGATTCTGTGGCGATGGTCCTTGGCGACAATATCTTTGCGGGCCACGGCCTGAACAAGCGCCTGAAGAGTGCGGCGTCCAGAGAGAAGGGCGCGACGGTCTTCGGATATTATGTGGATGATCCGGAGCGGTTCGGAATCGTGGAGTTTGACGCTGAGGGCAAGGCGGTCTCCATCGAGGAGAAACCGGAGCACCCGAAGAGCAATTACTGTGTCACCGGTCTGTATTTTTATGACAACCGGGTGGTTCAGTATGCGAAGGAACTGAAACCGTCAGCGAGAGGCGAGTTGGAGATCACCGACCTGAACAGGATTTATCTGGAGGCGGGTGAGTTGAATGTGGAGCTTCTGGGACAGGGCTTTACCTGGCTGGACACGGGAACTCACGAGTCTCTGGTCGAGGCGACGAATTTCGTCAAGACTATGGAGACGCATCAGCACCGCAAAATCGCATGTCTGGAGGAGATCGCCTATCTGAACGGCTGGATCAGCAAGGAACAGCTGCTGGAGGATATTCAGCCACTGAAAAAGAATCAGTATGGCAGTTATCTGATGGATGTGCTCAATGGGAAGTATCTGGAGAAACTGTATTGAGCCGTGGCAGCGGTTCGGCCAGAGGAATCGCTGCAAGCCGTGATACATCGAAATGGAGAGTAATGAGATGAGAGTATTGGTGACAGGGGTCAAGGGACAGCTTGGCCACGATGTGATGAATGAACTTGCAAAGCGGAATCACACGGGGATCGGCGTGGACATCGAGGAGATGGATATCACCGACGCCGCTTCCGTGGAACGTGTGATCAGGGCGTCCGATGTGGAAGCAGTGATCCACTGCGCAGCGTGGACGGCCGTGGATCTGGCGGAAGACGAGGACAAGATTGACAAGGTGCGTCAGGTCAATGCCAACGGCACGGAAAATATCGCGAAGGTCTGCGCGGAGCTTGACCTGAAGATGATCTATATCAGCACAGATTACGTGTTTGACGGCCAGGGCACGCGCCCGTGGGAGCCGGACGATGAGCGTCATCCGCTGAACGTGTACGGCCAGACAAAATATGAGGGCGAGCTTGCCGTTGAGAAATATCTGACGAAATACTACATTGTCCGCATCGCCTGGGTATTCGGCGTAAACGGAAAGAATTTCATCAAGACGATGCTGAATCTTGGAAAGACCCACGAGGAACTTACAGTTGTGGACGACCAGATCGGTTCCCCGACGTATACGTACGACCTGGCGAGATTGCTGGTGGATATGGTGGAGACGGACAAGTACGGCAGATACCACGCGACCAACGAGGGACTCTGCTCCTGGTACGAATTCGCCTGCGAGATTTTCCGCCAGGCAGCGAAGATCAATCCGGTCTATGAGAAAGTGCATGTGACACCGGTGGACAGCAGCAAGTATCCGGCGAAGGCGAAACGGCCTTCCAACAGCCGAATGAGCAAAGAGAAGCTGACGGAGAATGGCTTTGAGCGTCTTCCGTCCTGGCAGGATGCTCTGGAGAGATATCTGAAAGAGATCGATGTGTAAAAGATCCCGGACAGGCTGGACGGGATGTGGAAAGACCTTTGGTTTTCATGGGAAACTGTGGAAAACCAGAGGTCTTTTTTATGTGCGGAAGAAAATCGCTGTCTGAAAATGGAATGTGAGGGGAGAAAAACAGAAGAATCTGAAATATAAGAAAAATTGCTCTGTCAGAAAAAGAGTAATACATAAAAACGACCAAATAGCAGGAAATAAGTCCGTGAGTTTTGCAAAAAATATTATATAATTGAAAAAGATAGGCATCTAAAGTGAATAAAATATAGAATTCTGAAAATGGGGGCAAAAAAGAGTGAGTAAAATCAGAAAAAGAATTTCAGGTATGAAACTAAAAGAAAAAACAATTCTGGTGGTGCTCTTGCTGCTGGGGGCGGCAGTTTTAATTTCAAGTGTTACATTTTATGCCTTGTATGAAAGAATGAGAGAAGAAACAATTGCCAGGAGTATGGATAGTTTTGTGACACAAAAGACAACAGAAATCGAAAATTATTTTGATGATCTGAATACGTTGGCGTACAGTATTGGATATTCTTCATGGATGCAGACACTTTTGCAGCAAAGTGGTATGGACCAGAGAACTCTGAGAGAAGTAGAGGATAATATCCGATATTTTATGGGAAGTGTCTCGGATATGAATGGAACTATTCGAATTTCTGTGATCATGAACAATAACATACGTTTGACAGCACCGGAAGGAAATTATCTGGACTATTCAATCAATCTGGAAGAACAAGAGTGGTATCCATTGTTTATGGAGCAAGGTGTTTATGCAGAAAGCGGAATGGGCCGAGGAATTTTTACCAGGGGAGATCAGTGGTATCTGAATATTTATTATCCAATCAATAACCGCTATTCTCTGGAACAAATGGGGATTTTGGTATTTACGATTGAAAGAGAAAATATGCAGGAGTTCATGAAGTCCAATATTGCCGGCGGATATCTTGCCTTGCAGGATGAAAATGGTAACGAAATACAGAATAATTTTCCTCAAGAGTTAAAAGATGGGAAAGCGTCGCATACAAATCGCTTCTTTAATACTCAGGAAACAATACAGATACAGAATATGGAACTTACTATGAATGTGGTACTGGATGAAGACAGATTTGAAGTTGACAATACGAATATATGGTTTGGATTTTGTATTGTATTGTTTGGAATGATGGGTGTATTTGTAATTATTGGAACGGTTTTTTCCCGCTATATTACAATGCCGATCATTAAATGTAAGGAAGCTTTGCTGCGGATCAGAAATAATGAAGTGGGAATTCTTCTTGAAAACCCATATAAAGATGAAATTGGTGAATTGATTGACGGTTTTAATGAGATGTCAGAGTCACTTCATGATTTGATTGAGAAGAACAAAATCATCAGTACCTTGCAGAAAGAAACGGAATATCAGATGTTGATTCAACAAATTAATCCTCATTTTTTGTATAATACGCTGGAAATTATCAATGGATTGATTCTGGGACATAAGGACACAGAAGCCGTAAATGTCTGCGAAACACTAGGAAAAATATTCCGCTATAATTTGAATCAAAATAAATGGGTAACGATACAGGAAGAGATGCGGTATATTCGTCAATATCTTCTGATCATGAAATACAAAATTCCGGATTTGTCGGTGTATTATGACGTTGAACCACAGTTGGAGCAGTATTGTATATTAAAGTCAATTTTACAGCCACTGGTGGAAAATGCAATGAAACACGGATTTTATCAAAAGTCTGGAGAATGTTGTCTGACGATTACCATTCAAGAAGAAAGAGGAAGGATTCTTTTATCGGTCATGGATAATGGGAATGGTATCAGTCGGGAGAAATATTTTCAACTTCAGAAAGAACTTGAAGATATCAAAAAAAATCCAAACCAGAAAAGAGATACGTCTTCGCATGTTGGCATTCGAAATGTTTTTCAGCGTATGTATCTCGAATATGAAGATAGTATGGAGTTTAAAATTATTGCGAGGGAAGGAAAGGGAACCAGGATCCAGATTTACTTGCCGAAAGGAGTAAAAAATGTTTAAGGTGTGTATTGCAGATGATGAGAAATATGTGCTTGAAAGTATTCAGCATAGAGTTTTACAGTGTGGGTTGGATATAGAAATAGCAGGGACGGCGCAGAATGGGATGGAGGCATATGAGTTATATGAGAAAGAAAAACCGGATATTTTTTTTGTGGATATCAGTATGCCTGTCTGTGGCGGCCTGGAGTTTGTAGAACGTGTACGAAGACTGGACAAGGAGAGCACTACAAAATTTATTATCGTGAGTGGTTATGATGATTTTGAATATATGAAAAAAGCAATAAAAAATGGGGTAGTAAATTATATTATGAAACCGGTAAATCAGCAGGAATTGTATGAAACGCTGGAGGAGATATGCCGGACTCTTCAGGAGAAAAGAGATAAAGAACAGGATTCAGACAGAAATTGGAGATTTCTTCAGGAGTATACGGAGAGAGAAGAAGTATTTCATGGGACTCTACTGTTGATCTTTGGGAATAATATAGTAAGAAATATGAAAGACTGCGTTGATAATGCAGACGAACGGAGACTGTTGCGGAAACTGGGTGAAATTGGGAAATATCTGAGATTTCATGAGACAGACAATATGTTTTTGGTGATGATTCCTGAAAAGTTTCTTTCAGAGCAAGAGATATATTGTTTGTGGGAGGAAATTCGCAGACTGCAGGAGATTTATTTGGTATATAAAAAGGGGAAGAATCTGTCGGTTCAGCAGATGATTGATGAGATGGAGATTACTTTAAACGGGAGATTTTGGCAAGGGAGTATGCATGTTTTGATGTCAAAACCAATAGTGAAGGCAGATGAGGCTGATTTGAGCGGGCTTGAGCGTGCAATTGAGAACACAAGAGAAGAAGAATGGAAGAAGGAAATTACCGGATTAGGGAAAGGCATTTTTGATAAAAAAGAAAATGTCTCTGTTTTGAAGGAATTTTATCAGTCTGTTTTAATTCTGGTTGCTAATAAATATCGACAGCATAATTATGAAATACCGGAAATTCTAAAAGAAGAATTATATCCGTACTCTCTCGAGCGCTGTATGAATCGACAGGAAATACAGAAAAAGATGTACGAATTTACGCGATTGATTCATGAAAAGATATTACAGGAGTCACAGAAAAATGAATTGGTTGAACAGGTGATTGAATATCTGGAGTATCATTATGCAGAAGAAATGAATCTCAATGACATTGCCAACGAATTTTTTGTCGCTCCCAATTATTTATACAAGAAGTTTAAAGAAAAAAAGGACATGACAGTAATGCAGTATCTGGAAAATATTCGTATGCACAAAGCGGAAGAACTTTTGCGTAATACAAATATAAGCGTAACAGCAGTTGCCGGAATGACTGGATATAATGATTCCAATTATTTTGCGAGAATTTTCAAAAAGAATTATGGTCTATCACCAAGAGAGTTTAGAAATAGCAGATAAAATTATGCTATTTGCCGGAAAGATCTGTGCTAGTTTGCCGAAAAATGATCGAATATAATAAAATCATCAATCGAAGGCGCCTTGGATATCAGCGAGAAGGAGGAAAGAATATGATGAAAAAAAGATTAGCGTTTGTATTGGCAGTCTGCCTGGCAGGATCATTGATGGGATGCGGAAATTCGGGAAACGGAGGCGGCGGACAAAGCGAGGGCGAATCGTCGGGGGAAAAGAAAGTTATCAGCTTTTATTCATGGTCAGAGAATTCAGAACAGGATTTTGATAAAGCCATCATTGCACAGTACGAAAAAGAACATTCGGATGTAGATGTGGAGGAGGTTTTTGTTCCGTATTCGGAGTATCTGAGTAAGATGAATACAATGGCAGCAGCAGACAGTATGCCGGATGTATTTAAACTGCCTGAAGGCAATGTGCTGGAATGGGGAAGCAAAAATGCAGTCTTGGATCTGGCGCCACTCTATGAAAAGGAAGGAATCAATCCAGAGGATACTACTCTTTCATCCACGATATTCAAAACAGGAGACAGTATCTGGGGAGTAGGCTGCAATGTTGCCACAATCGCTCTATATTATAATAAGGATCTTCTCAGTGAAGCAGGAATCGAGTTTCCATCAACAGATGCCAATGATCCCTGGAGCTGGGACGAGTTTGTGGAAAACGCGAGAAAGCTGACGAAGGATTCCAGTGGGAAAACTCCGGACGAGGAAGGATTTGATGCTGATAATGTGAGTGTCTATGGGACAATGATGCCGACAGACTGGAATGTTTTTATCCCTCTGCTTTATACGAACGGCGCGGGAATTGCCAATGAGGATGGAACAGAACTGGAGATCAACAGTGAGAAGGGTCTGGAAGTTATTCAGGCGATTGCAGATCTTGCAGCAGTCGATCAATGTGCACCATCCGTGGCAATGGCAAAGGGGGCTTTTGCTGATAAGACGACGATGCTTATGAATGGGCAGGTTGCAATGCTGATTGACGGCTCATGGTCTCTTGGAAATTATTCAAATGAAAGCTTTGATGTGGGAGTGGCGCAGATTCCGGCATTTGATCATCCGGCAAATATGAGTTGGGGAGCTGGTATTTGTATGTCCACAAAAGATGCCGAAAATGAAGAAGCTTTTGACTTTTTCCGGTACTACACAGACTTTAATAATGCGATCAAAGCGGCTAATGAGAATGGAGTGGCGCTTGGAGGGCTTCCGCATACATTAGATGTATTTGACGGGGGTGAAAATGAGAAAGCCTGGATGTCTACGTATACGAATGTTGATGAAACAGCAAACTGTGAAGCATTTAAAAATATACTTCAGCAGGAAGATACGAGAGTTGGAGAAAATGTTACGTTGAAAAATTTCCCTGTGATTGTTGATAATACGATCATACCACTGTTGGATAATGTGTGGCTGGGTGAGCAGACCGCCCAGGAAGCACTGCAGGGAGTGGATGTCTCATCGGATCTGCAGGGGGTCTGGAACTGATTTTAAAGGGCCGCGTGCGGCCCTTTTAGAATAATTGTTTCAGAATATGAAATATTTCAGTTTCAGATTTAAAAATCTGATTTGCAGAAAGGTATGAGACAGGATATGAGAAAAGGTCAAAAAAAGATAAAAAAAAGCATGAGGGAGAGAAGTCAGTTAAAATGGGGGTATTTCTTTATTGCTCCGGCGATTATCGGTTTGATCTGTTTCAGTTTTGGACCGATGTTGTTTAGTCTGGGAATTAGTTTTACGCAATGGGATGTAATCAGTGACAAGGAGTTTATCGGATTTGAAAATTATGTCAATCTTTTTCATGACCCGTTGTTTTACCAGTCTCTTAAGGTTACATTGTACTATACGCTGTTGAGCGTGCCGATGATTACCTGTATTCCGCTTCTGATAGCTCTTCTCCTGAATACCAAGGTGAAAGGAATTTCTATTTTCCGTGCAATCTTTTATGTGCCGTCTATTGTCCCGGCAGTTGCAGGTGCTGCAGTGTGGATGTACATATATAACCCGATGTATGGACTTTTAAACAGTATTTTGAAGGCGGTGGGTCTTCCGACTCAGAACTTTATCTTTAGTGAAACCGGAGCAGTGCCATCTCTGGCGGTAATGGCGCTTTGGTCGGCAGGAAATACAGTTGTTATTTATCTGGCAGGTCTGCAAGGGGTCTCCAGACAGTTGTATGAAGCGGCGGAAATTGACGGGGCAGGTATAGTTGCAAGATTTAAGAATATTACGATTCCTATGATGACCCCTATTATTTTTTATAATTTTGTAATGGCTATTATTAATTCCATGCAGATTTTTACACAGGCTTATATTATGACGGACGGCGGACCGGCTAATGCTACTTTGTTTTACTCCTTAATGGTGTACCGCACGGCATTTAAGCAGTCCAAAATGGGGTATTCTGCAGCTATGTCGTGGATTTTCTTTGTGATTATTGCGCTGCTTACACTGCTGGTGTTTAAGTCACAGAAAAAATGGGTCGTTTATGAGAATGGAGACTGAAAATATGAGAAAGAACAGAAAAATAAGAATAATCAGTTACATATTGCTGGTCGTGATTTCTCTCATGATGTTGTTTCCGTTTTTCTGGATGGTGAGAAGCGCATTTATGACGAATAGAGAAATTACAACAGTACCAATTCAGTGGATTCCATCACATTTTAACTTTGATAATTTTGTTGAGGCTTTTACTGAGGATGATTTTGCAAGATATTTTCTGAACTCGGCGATAATCGTCTGTATTAATATGGTGGGAGCGATTCTAAGTTCGAGTTTTATCGCGTTTGGCTTTTCCAGACTGAAATTCAGAGGAAGAGGTCTTTGGTTTGCTCTTCTATTATCGACTATGATGATTCCGTATACAGTATTGATGATTCCGCAGTTCCTGATTTGGCAGGCAGTGGGCGGGTATAATACATTTTTGCCGTTGACTGTTCCCTGCTTTTTCGGATCAGCATTTAATGTTTTTCTGGTTCGTCAGTTTTATACGGGAATCCCCAAAGAATATGATGAGGCGGCGCTGGTCGATGGGGCAAACTATTTTGTGATTTACAGTCGGATTATTTTGCCAATGGCAAAACCGGTATTGTGTACCGTTGGTGTTTTTACTTTTATGAATACCTGGAATGATTTTATGGGACCGCTTTTATATCTGGACAAACCAGAGTTAAAGACTGTTTCACTGGCCCTGCAGAATTTTATGGGACAGCATACGAGTCAATGGAATTTGCTGATGGCAGTAGCCACTGTTATAACCGTGCCCATGATAGCTGTTTATTTTGCGGCACAGAGATATTTTATTGAGGGAATTACATTTTCTGGGTTAAAAGGATAGGGAGGAAGAAATATGCAGTTGAATCTGACAGAGGTGCCGTTCAGCACCAGAGGTTCTTATATGGCCATTTCAAAACTTGGCAGCGAATTCCGAGGGGAAACAATCAAAGAGGGACTTTACTTCAGAACTGTACATGGATCTGCATCCAGTTCTCTTCTGGCGAGGATGGTTCCGGAGAAAGAGGGAAAGGAATTGAAGTATATCATTCACGCGCAGCCTGAAAAATTGATCATTCAGGCGGAAGGAAAGGAATGCAGGATTGCGTGGTACGATGACAAAACGCTTCTTTTCTCAGGAAATTTGCCGATTGCTTTTGATTTTCTGGCAGAAGACAGTACATATACCTTTGCTCAGCCATGGAAAGAGGGAGACAGGAAATTTTATTTGCTGAATTGTTTTAGAGGAAATTCCAGGTATATGCTTCGCAACCAGCAGGGAGAGATTCATCTGGAACAAAAATGGAAGGGCGGGAACGCAGAATATTGCCGTCTTCATATTCAGGGGAAAGAAGAGTATCTCATTGTATTGGAGGAGAATTTTGAAGAATGGAGAGACCGGGGACTGGAATATAATTTTGAGGAAGCGGTACATAGACAGAAAGAGGCGTTTGAAACATTTTTTTCAGCAATGCCATCTGTGCCGGAAAAGTACCAGGATGCAGCCAGAACGGCGGCGTATGTAAATTGGTCAGGAATTGTGGCGCCTTGCGGACTTTTAAAAAGAGAATCCATGTTTATGTCAAAAAACTGGATGTGTAACGTGTGGAGTTGGGATCACTGTTTTAACGCTCTGGCGTTATCGTATCATTGCCCGCGGGAAGCATGGGATCAGTTTATGACAATGTTTGATTTTCAAAAAAAATCAGGCAATATTCCAGATAGTGTTAACGACTGCAAAGTGATACATAATTACTGCAAACCTCCGATTCACGGTTGGACATTGAGAAAGTTGATGAAAAACATGAAACTGTCCAGACATCAGCTGCAGGAGGCATATGATAAGCTGGGGTCCTGGACGGGATGGTGGTTAAATTATCGTGATGAAAACTGTGATGGTCTGTGTGAATATACACATGGAAATGATTCAGGATGGGATAATTCCACAGCATTCGACCATCTTCCGCCTGTGACGATGCCGGATCTGGCAGCTTTTCTTGTTCTGCAGATGGATGTATTGAGTGAAGTAGCCGAGAAATTGAATGAATATTCAGATGCACAGATGTGGAAAAGGAGAGCAGATCAGATGCTCACAAAAATGATGGAAGTATTATTCCGGGATGGTCACCCGGTTGCGCGGGCTGGATTTGACATGCATGTGGTTGAAAATCAAAGTCTGATCTTGTATCTTCCGATAATTCTTGGAAGGAGACTTCCGGATTATGTACGAAAAAATATGATTCAGGTACTCGAAAGTGACAAATTCAAAACAAAATATGGATTGGCAACAGAGAGTCCGTACAGTCCGGAGTATGAGGCTGACGGCTATTGGAGAGGGCCGATCTGGGCGCCGAGTACGATGCTTCTGTTGGATGGATTGAAGGAATGTGGAGAGGATGGATTTGTCAGGGAAATGACAGAAAAATTCTGTGGAATGGTTCAGAAAAGCGGATGCGCGGAAAATTTTGATGCTCTGACGGGAGAAGGACTGAGGGACCGGGCTTATACATGGACAGCCAGTGTTATGCTGGTTATGGCACATGAATATTTGTAGAGGATTATTTTCATAGTTTGTATGAAACAGACATAAAGGATAAGAAGATAAAGGGTAAAAGAGATCCGGGACAAGATGACATATTAATATCATCTTGTCCCGGGTTTTTATACCTAAATGTTTTTATTTGAACAATTTACTGCTGCAGTGTCTCGCCCGCCGCCACCTGAGCCAGCAGGGATTTTGCCTGGTCCACGGTGGAGGTGTCCGGGATCATGACGTAGACGGAGGAACTCATGGAGTATGGCACCTGGCTGTCTCCGGTACCGTCCACGCTGTAGCTGACGACGTTCCAGCTGCCGCCGCCCGCAAGCTGATCGCGGACGATCTCAGCGATGGTATCGTAGGGAACGTTCGTCTCCATACATCCTGCCGCGCTGTCCAGTACGGAGGTGTAGTTGGACAGGATCGCGGGACTGGTGGCTTTGTTCAATACACCCTGGATCACGGCCATTTGATTTTTTCCTCGCTGTCTGTCACCGGAAGCGAAGGCGTAACGTTCCCGGCAGAAGGCAAGCGCCTCTTCGCCGTTCACGGAATTCCATCCTTCGTTAAAGTGATAGCCAGAGACGTTACCACTGTCAAAGGTGTAGTCGGAATAAACGTCGATTCCGCCGAGGGCATCGATGATGTCCACGAAACCGTTGAAGTTTACGCGGAAATAGTAGTCGATCGGAACTTCGTAGAGCATGGACAGGGTATCCATGCTGACCTGTACTCCGTAGATCCCGGCGTGGGTCAGCTTGTCCGGAACTCCGTTGGAGATGGACAGCGGCACGTAATAGTCACGCGGAGTGGAGATCAGGAGTACCTGATGGGTCTGGGTATTGATGCTTGCCAGAATGTTGACGTCGCTGCGGCTGCGGGACGGCAGAGTGGATTCTCTCGTATCGCTTCCGCTGATGTAAATATTGAGGACTGGGTTATCGTTCAGGTCCTGTACCGTCGTGGACGTCAGTTCATTGTTCTGGACTGCGGTTTCGATGCTTTCTGTGCTCAGCGCGCGAATCTGTGACGGGAATTCCGTGTATCCGTCAAACTCCTCGTACAGATCCAGGTAAGCGTCGTTGAGGATCAGCGCGTCTACCTGATGGTTCCGGAGTCCGTCGGCAAGCTGTGTCAGTCCGTCGAATTCGGCGGTCTGGATGGTGGCGCCCAGCTGTTCGTTGATCCTGGACACGACTGTATCGGTGTTTTCCCGATCAAGCGTGCTGAGAATACCGAAGGAATAGCCGGACGCGTCTGACAGTGTTTGTGCCGGATCATCTATCCGCACATAGACGGAGACATTGGAGATTTCCGTCTCGGTACCTGCGATGGCCTGCAGCGCCGCCTGCGTCCGGTACAGATAAATGCTTCCGACGGAAAAGATTCCGATGCAGAGCAGGAACCACAGACTTCCGAAGACGAAAGGAATCCGCTTGCGGAAATTCCTGGTGAGGTAAAAGGTGATCAGAACAGCGATCAGACATGCTCCCGCTGCCACAAACAGATAGGTGTTCGTAAGCATATGTGTCAGATACAGCAGACAGAGGAAAATGCCCGCGGCCACCAGAAGCAGCAGTGAGAGGACAATACCGGGAACCGGATTTTTCTTTCTCGATTTTTTGGATCTGGAATGACTCATTGTTAATAATCCTTTCTCTTATGTTGCAGTAGCTTGTTCAGCGCTTTCCGGAGACGTTCTTCTCTCCGGAAAGTTCCGTGCCTTTATTATAGACTTCCTTTTCTTCCTTGTCCAGTCCATCGCGAAGCGATTCTCAATGGCCGGATGCCGGAACCCGATTTTCCATATATAAGAAAATGGGCAAAACGCGTGGACATTGCCAGGGGAATACTATAGAATGTCTTTAGCGAAACCGCAGAATTCGCAAAGACATAGGGAAAGGGCCGGTGGAAAGAGATCATTGAGAGAAAAACAGAGAAAAGACATGGAACAGGAACATCTGAGAACAAAGATCATAAAATACACGGCAGTGCTTGTGTTGATCAGCGCTGTGATCCTTGTGTCGTCCACCATTGTTGTGGTGGCTGTGCGGAAGGCGGAGGAGCGGTCTTATACGGCATACGTGGATTCTCTGGTCAACGAATACCGGCTGCGGTTTCAGGAGCAGATGTCTACGGATTTTGAAATGCTGCAGATCCTGGAGGCGTTGATGGAGAAAGGCCTTCTCTCCCGGGAGATGGTCATCGCGGATCAGGTCAGGGATCTGGCCCCCAATTTTTCTTTTTATAAAGTTGGATATTATGCGGACGGTGCAGAGGAACATGAGATCCATCTGCCGGGAAGCGACAGACCGTACGCGTTCAGCAGCCGCCCGGCGGAGGCGCAGGAAGCGATCCGGAGTGCCTGGAGCGGAGAGAACGCCGTTTCCCAGGTCTATGAGGAAAACGGCGCCCGTGTGGTCACTTATGCGATCCCGGTGTATCAGGGAGATGTTGTGAAGGGAGCACTGACTGGAATTCAGGGGCTGGATGAATTTTATAACGTCATCAACAGCGTCACCACTGCCGGAGACAAGATCACTATTTTCTGGACGAAGAATGACGGAACGGTGATCGCTTCGTCGGAGGGCGAGACGGTTCTGGATGACGGAGAGCGGATGATCGCTTCCGCGGAGTTCCCGGACCGGTCGGACGCTGACCGGGAGGCGATCTTCAGAAAGACGATCCGCTGGGAGGGGACTTCCTATACGCTTTACTGCGCTTCTATGGGAGACAACGGATGGAATCTGATCTACATTGACAATGGAAAAGACATTCACAGCCCGATCTATTCGATGATCGTTCTGGTCGTAGGCGCCTTTGCGATCCTCTTCCTGGCCTGTATTACGGCGATCATTTATACCTATAGAAATACGAAGAAAGACAATCGGAAGATCCTCTCACTGGCGGAGCAGGATCAGCTTACCGGCATGGACAATCTGAGCAAATTCCAGTGGGAGACGGAGCGGCTGCTGGCTCAGGATACCGGATACTGTGTGGCGGCGCTGAATTTCCGGCATTTTCAGTATATCAATGATATTTTCGGAAAGAACCAGGCGGATGAACTCCTGGTTGAAACGGCGGCGTTGTTGAAACGTCTGCTGAAGAAGGAGGAGCGATGCTGCCGGGAAAAGCCGGATCAGTTCTATCTGCTGCTCGGCGAGACGGAGGAAGAACGGATCAGGGAGCGACTGCATGGGATCATGGAGCAGATCAGCGGCCTGGCTGCGAATTTTCATAAGAATTATGCGATCACCCTGTATTGCGGCGTTGCAGTGGAACAGGAGCCGCAGGACAGGGAAGAACTCGGAAAAAGACTTCTGGCTCATTCGGAGTTTGCGATGAAGATGATCCGGAACGGTCATGAGAGCGAGATTGCTTTTTATGATCAGAAGATGCACGAGGAAAAACAGATGAACGTGATGATCGAGAGCAGCCGTCAGGAAGCGTTGGAAAACGGAGAGTTTCATCTGTATCTTCAGGCGAAAAAGGATCTGGAGGGCGGAACGATCTGCGGAGCGGAGGCTCTGGTGCGCTGGATCCGGAAGGACGGCTCCATGATTTATCCGGACCGGTTTATCCCGGTGTTTGAGAAGAATGGATTCTGCGCGCAGCTGGATCTGCATATGGTGGAACTGACGTGTCAGATGCAGAGAAACTGGCTGGATCAGGGAATCACCATTTTCCCGATCTCCGTCAACCAGTCGAAGCTTCTGTTTTATCAGGAGGATTACATCGACCGGCTGTGTGAGATCACAGACCACTACAGAGTTCCCAGAAAGTATCTGGTCCTGGAGATCCTGGAGGGACTGGCGGCGGAGAACCTGGAGGAACTGAACCAGACGATCCTTCGGCTGAAGAAAAAAGGTTTTCAGATTTCCATGGATGATTTCGGCAGCGGCTATTCTTCTCTGAATATTCTGTCTGGCCTGGAGATTGACGAGGTGAAACTGGACCGGGAGTTTCTGATGGCGATGGGGACGAACCGGGAAGCGAAGCAGAAGACCATGATGCGCAACGTGGTCCAGATCGCAAAAGATATCGGGATCCGGACGGTTGCCGAAGGGGTCGAGACAGAGGCTGACGAAAAATTCCTGCAGTCGATCGGCTGTAATTACGGCCAGGGGTATTATTACAGCCGGCCGGTTCCTGCGGTGGAATTCGGGGAGAGGTTTCTGCACGGTGATCAGTGATGTTCCAAAATCCGCTGCGAGTAGAGATTCCGGTACTCTGAAGGAGTCATGGACGTCATGGACTTGTAGACCCGGATAAAATTATGGTAATCTGAAAAACCAAGGGAGTTTGAAATATCACTGACTGTGAGATTCGTATCTGTGAGAAGAAAATTGGCACGCTCGATTTTCTGGCTGAGAATATAATGTTTCAGACTGACGCCGGACATTTTCTTGAAATATCGGGACAGGTATTTGTCATTATATCCGAAATGCCGGGCGATCGAGGTGACTTTCAGGTCATCGTTGATGAAATAATTCACGTAATCGATGATGTCATTGTACAGTTGTTTCTTCGTGTTTGCAGCACCGTTTTCTCCTCGTGAGAGGAAAAAGCGGTGCTGATTTGAAATCTCGCAGATGATCAGTGTCGCCATGTAGTTCAGATAGCAGGCGTCATATCCTGACCGGACGCAGTCCTGAAGCTGCCGCATCAGCAGAAGTGCTTTCTGAGGATGGATCAGTGCGCCGTGGATTGGAAGGGGGATCGTGCCGGCTTTCTGCCTGCTGCTCTCGGCAAGAGTTCCAGAAAAAAGTGCGGGGGAAGAACAGGAAAACCGCATCCAGTAGAAGCTGCATTTGCTTTCCTGAAGATTTTTTACGCTGCCAGGCGTCATCCTCTGTCTGGGAAGGGAAGGATGGAGCAGTAGATATTCGCCGGGCACGGCGCAGCAGCGGGAATTCATGAACTGCAGACAGACAGTTCCTTCTGTTTCTATGATCAGTTCATAAGCTTCTTCATTGTGCGGACTGTGGATCTGAACCGATGAAACCGCTTCGCATTTTCCCGTTTTTCTGAATTGAATAGGAGATTGAACATCAAATCGATAGAAAATGTAAGGTTGGTGCATAAATCAGTCCTCCGGTCCGTAAAGTTGCTGCAAAATCGTAACAGACGTTTTTGCTGTTACGGCAAATAAGATCTTTTTCATCTTTTCAAATCCTGAAAATGTGTTACCGTTCAGCCAGCTGAACTGTTACGAAAATGTTCGGGATTCGCCCTGTCAGGCTGTTTTCTCATAGCTTTCAGGAACTCAGGCGGATACTTTTTCATACATGTATGAAATGTATCTTCTTTTTTCCTGGTCTCCTGGAACAAAAGGATCAGGAAAAAGCCGGGAAGGACAGACTATATGATGATATAATTCTTATTTTTTCAAATATTATTCTGAAAAACGAATGGAAACAAGAAAATTTGCAAAAGAAGTCACTTAATGAAACAAAAAACATGAAAACGATACGTAAAAAAGAGATTTAGCATATAAAAATTGGAAAAATATGGAAACAAATGTGGCAGGAAACAATGAGGCTGATTTCTTGAATTTTTTCCTATGTCATGATACTATAGTTAGAAAGAATGCAACTGTCCGGCCGGCCGGAACAGGTGTAAAAAGTGCAAAGAGAGGTACACGAATATGGTAGATGTAACTGCATTGGGGGAGGTCCTGATCGACTTCACACCTTATGGAGCTTCCGAGGGAGGACAGGCGCTGTTTGAGCAGAATCCGGGAGGCGCTCCGGCCAATGTGCTGGCTGCGATCGCACGTCTCGGCGGGACTGCGGCGTTTATCGGAAAAGTCGGCGACGACATGCACGGAAAGCTTTTGAAGGAAACGCTGGAAAAAGAAGGAATCGATGTTACCGGACTGATCGAAGATCCGGACTATTTTACGACTCTGGCGTTTGTCGCGCTGAAGAATGGAGAGCGCAGCTTTTCCTTCGCGAGAAAGCCGGGAGCGGATACACAGCTTCGCAAAGAAGAGATCCCGATGGAAGTGATCCAGAACACGAAGATTTTCCACTGTGGTTCTCTGTCTCTGACAGACGAACCGGCCAGAAGCGCCACCATGTATGCCGTGGAAGAGGCCAAGAAAGCAGGCGCGCTGATCTCTTATGATCCCAATTACCGCCCGCTGCTGTGGAAAAATGAGGAAGAGGCCAAGAAATATATGCGCTCCATGATCCCCTATGCGGACATCATGAAGATTTCCGACGAGGAGACGGCGCTGCTGACGGATCACGAAGATCCGAAGGAGGCTGCGGAGGCGTTGCTGAGCCAGGGCGTGGGTTGTGTGGTAGTCACTCTCGGAAAAGACGGAGCGCTGTTGAAGACCGGACAGATCGAAGTGCAGGAAAAGGGAAGAGAGTGCAAGGTCGTTGACACGACAGGCGCAGGCGATTCCTTCTGGGGCGGTCTGCTGTACCAGTTTGCGCAGAACGATGAGAAGCCGGAGACGCTGACGGAAGAGAACGCGAGAGTCTATGTCCGCTTCGCTAATGCGGTAGCGGGACTCTGTGTGGAACGCCGCGGCGCCATTCCCGCGATGCCGAATTTAGAGGAAGTTTTGAAGCAGTTATGAAAATTGTGTTAGCAGCAGTTAATGCAAAGTACATTCATTCGAATCTTGCGGTTTATACACTGAGCGCCTATGCGAAAGCGATGGGCGCTCAGTGTGAGATTGCAGAGTATACGATCAACCAGCAGAAGGATGAGATCCTGAAAAGTCTTTTCCGAAAGCAGCCGGATGTGCTTTGCATTTCCTGTTATATATGGAATATTTCTTATGTGGAGGCTCTGGTGAGCGACCTGTCAAAGGTGCTGCCGCGGACGGAACTGTGGCTGGGCGGCCCCGAGGTTTCTTACCGGGCCGTTTCCATGCTCGAAAAGCATCCCTGCCTTCGGGGGATCATGAGGGGGGAGGGAGAAAAAACCTTTGCGGAACTGGCGCTGGCCTATCAGCGTCCGAGCGGGGCGGAAAACAGCCGGCCGGGAAGCCTGTCGGGTGAGATGGAGAGCAGCCGGCCGGGAAGCCTGGCAGATGAGGCAGAGAGCAGCCGGACGGGAGACACACCGGATGGAGCAGAGATATCCGGAGCGAATGATATGGAGAGACGGCTGTGCAAGATTGCGGGCATCACCTGGAGAGACGGGGATGGTGTGATCCATGAGAATCCCTGGCGTCCGGTAATGGATCTCAGCGAGATCCCGTTTCCGTACGAAGATCTGGAGAATTTTTCCAACCGCATTCTGTATTACGAGTCCAGCCGGGGCTGTCCGTTTTCCTGCAGTTACTGCCTGTCGTCCATCGACAAAAAGCTGCGGTTCCGGTCGCTGGATGTGGTCAGAAAAGAACTGCAGTTTTTCCTGGATCACCAGGTGCCGCAGGTGAAATTTGTGGACCGGACCTTCAACTGCAGGAAGGATCATGCGATGGCGATCTGGACCTACCTGGCGGAACATGACAATCAGAAGACAAATTTTCATTTTGAGATCGCGGCGGATCTGATCACTGACGAGGAATTGGAATTGTTCCGAACCATGCGGCCGGGGCTGATCCAGCTGGAGATCGGCGTCCAGTCCACCAATCCGGACACAATCCGGGAGATCCACAGGAAAATGGATTTCTCCAAAGTGTCGTCGGTGGTCTGTGAAATCCGGAAAGGGCGGAATATCCATCAGCATCTGGATCTGATCGCCGGTCTGCCGTTCGAGGATTACGACAGTTTCCGGCGCTCCTTTGCCGATGTGTATCGTTTGAAGCCGCAGCAGCTGCAGCTGGGATTCCTGAAAGTGCTGAGCGGCTCTTATATGGCGGAGCATACGGCAGATTACCAGTGCTTTTATCAGGAAGAAGAGCCCTACGAGGTTCTGTCCACCCGCTGGCTTCCCTACGGGGACGTCCTGCGGCTGAAGGCCGTGGAAGAAATGGTTGAGGTCTATTACAACAGCGGACAGTTTCCGCATCTTCTGGGATTAGCGGAGCAGCTGTATGACAATATGTTTGATTTCTTTTCCGAGTTGGGCATTTATTATGAAGAAAACGGTTATGACGGACTGGCCCACACAAGGATCCGGCGTTATGAGATCCTGTTGGATTTTCTGGCGGAGAAAAAGCAGGTGGAGCGCCGGAAGAGTGAGCAGCTCGCGCTGATGGATCTGTATGCGCGGGAAAACCTGAAATCCCGTCCGCTGTTTGCGCCGGATCTGGCAGAGCAGAAAGACCGTATCAGACAGTTTTATCAGAGAGAGGAGCAGGAACACAGGTATCTGAAGAATTATGACGGATATCAGTGGAAACAGCTGATGCGCATGACACACCTGGAATTTTTTACGGTGGATGAAGACGGAAGAGTGTGTGGAACGGTGCTGCTGTTCGATTACAGCCAGAGAGATCCGTTGACGGGAAATGCGCTTATCACAGCGGTCCGTGAAGAAGATACAATGCCGTGACAGGGTCAGGCGGCTTCGCATTTTTTTCGCGCAGTCTCACAGGAAAACGGAGTGACTGCAGGGGATGCAGACGCCGGCCTGTCATAATGACGCGGCAGTGCGTCAGAAGAAGGAAAGGATGAAAGGATGAAAGATTTTGTGGTATTGGACCTGGAAACGACGGGACTGACGCCGAAAACGGACAGAATCCTGGAGATCGGGGCCATTAAAGTGGTTGACGGGGAGGTAAAAGAGCGGTATTCTACTTTTATCAATCCTCAGATGGAGATTCCGCCGCGGATCACCAGCCTGACCGGCATCACGGAGACGATGGTGAAGGACGCGCCCTGCAGAGACGAGGCGGTGCGGACGCTGGTGGAGTTCTGTAAGGATCTGCCGCTGCTGGGGCACAATATCCTGTTTGATTACAGCTTTGTCAAGCACGATGCGGTAAATCTCGGCCTGGAATTTGAAAAGGAGGCGCTGGACACTCTGACCATCGCGCGCCAGGCGCTGCCGGAACTGGAGAGCCGAAGCCTGGAGTTTCTGTGCGGCTATTTCGGGATCCGCCGGGAAAATGCACACCGGGCCATGGATGACGCGCAGGAGACGCTGGAGCTGTACCACATTCTGGAACACCGATACGCGCAGGAACATCCCGAATGGTTTCAAACCAGACCGTTGGTTTGCAAAGTGAAAAAAGAAGGCCCGATCACGCGCGCGCAGATCGGTTATCTGAAGGATCTGACAGAATATCATCACCTGAAGCTGGATGTGGAGATCGGGAGTATGACGAAAAATGAGGCGTCCCGGATGATCGATACCATCCTGTCAACCTATGGAAGAATTGTGAGGAAAAAGCATGTTTAAAAACCAGAAAGGAAAAAGAATCTTCGCCGGAGTGATCGCGGTCATTCTGGTCATTGCGATGGTAGTGCCAACTGTGCTGTCGTTTTTAGTGTAGAAAGGAATCTTGCCAATGAGAAAACAATGGATCCAGGGCTGTGCCGCGCTGGCGGTCAGCCTGTTTGCCGTGTTCGGGTTTCCCCATGCAGTGCAGGCGGAGACTCCTGAGACGGCGCTGGAGGGGGTTTACATTGAGAATATCAGTGTCGGCGGTATGAATGAGGAGGAGATCACAGAGGCAGTCAATGCGAGAGTGGAAGAACTGAAGAACTGCGTGATCAGCCTTAATGCCGGGGATCAGTCGGTGCAGACGACGGCAGGGGAACTGGGACTTATCTGTACGAATATGGATGTGGTCCGCCAGGCGTTGTACGCGGGGCAGAGAGGAAATGTGCTCGACCGTTTTAAGGTACAGCGCTATCTGGAGGAGACTGGCCCGGAAGTACTGGAACTTCAGTTTTCTGTGGATGAGCAGGCAGTGCGCAGCGTGATCGAAAACCAGGCGGGGGCCATGAATACGGCAGCGGTGGATGCGACGCTGACGCTGGAGGATGGCAGTTTTGTGGTCCATGAGGGACAGGATGGTTATGTGATCAACACGGACGCCTCTGTGGAGAAGGTAGTCAACTACATGTCCACCGATTGGCATGGCGGCAACGGCGGCGTGATTCTCGTCACAGATGTGGATGAAGCCCAGGGAGACACGGAGCAGCTGGCACTGGTTCACGACGCTCTCGGAAGCAGCAGCACGGATTACTCCGGCAGCAACTCCAACCGAAAGCAGAATGTGAAGCGCGGGGCTGAGTTGGTGAACGGCACGATCCTCTATCCGGGAGAAGAATTCTCCATGCAGGAGATCGTCGTTCCGTTCACGGAAGAAAACGGATATGCTCCGGCGGCTTCCTATGAGATGGGAAGTGTCGTTGAGACGTACGGCGGAGGAATCTGTCAGGTGTCGACGACTCTGTATCTGGCGGTGCTTCGGGCAGAACTGGAAGTGACGGAGCGGCACAACCATTCGATGATCGTCAATTATGTCAAGCCTTCCATGGATGCGGCGATCGCGGAGGGATATAAAGATTTTAAGTTTGTCAACAACACAGATGCCCCGATCTATATTATGGGGTATGCGGACGGAAGCGAAATCGGCTTTGTTATTTACGGACATGAGACGAGAGATCCGAACCGGAAGGTGACTTATGAAAGCGAGACGCTGACGACGACGGAATCCACGACGGAACTGGTAGCGGATTCTTCGGCGTCCTACGGTTCCGTGACGCTGGAATCCAGCGGTCATACCGGTTATACGGCGCGGCTGTGGAAGGTTGTCACAGTGAACGGGGAGGAGACCAGAGAACAGGTAAACTCCAGCACCTACAATATGACGCCGAATACGTATCATGTTGGTACAAGTACCAGCGATTCGGCGGCTCTCGCTGCCATGCAGTCGGCGATCGCTTCCAATGATCTGAGCAAAGTCAGCGAGGCGGCGGCACAGTATCCGGGAGGAACTTCTCCGGCATCTTCCTCGTCCGACACGAGCAGTTCAATCAGTGATTCCGGGCGGACGACGGATAACAGCAGTTCCGGAAGCGGTTCTTCCGGCAGCAGCAGTTCCGGCGGATCTTCAGGCGGCGGTGATTCCGGCACGTCTTCCTCCGGTCAGGGCAGTTCCGGCGGACAGACGGATTCCGCTCAGACGTCCGGAGAACAGAGCAGCGATACCGGCGGTGAAGGAGGCAGCGAATGAGAAAAGGAAAATTGACGCAGGCGGCACTTGCCAGGTCTGTGCTCCGTACACTGGAGAAACGGCGGGAGGACGTCGTAAAATATCCGGCGTACGGGTGCGGATATGGCGCGTTTTACAGCGGCGGGCAGATCACAGTGACGGCCTGCGGAAGCTCGGCGGGCATTCCGAAAACTGCGCCGGAGTTTTCCGTGCATGAAGCCTGCGGCCATCTGCTGGCGGCCTGCGCGGAGCCGGTAGGTGTTACCCTGCAGCTTTTGCTGCCGGAGACATATGAGGAAGCAGAACTGAAAAAACAGATGAAACTCCTCGATGAAGCCGCTGGTATGTACGGGGCGGCAGTTCTGGGCGGCCATACGGAGGTGACCGACCGGGTGACTGATCCGCTGGTATCCGTGACGGCGTTTGGAAAAGCTGAGAAACTGCCGCCGGAAGCGGAACCGGAGCAGGATCTGATCCTTGCGGGGTCCGTTGCGTCGTTCGCCGTGGTAAAGCTGGCGAAGGAAAGAAGAGCGCAGCTCATCGGTCATTTTTCTGAAAGCTTCCTGCACGATGTGGAAGAAATGGGAAAAGAACGGATGCTTCCGGCAGCCGTCCGCATTCTGCAGAAGGACGGCGCCCTTCCGATGAAAGCGGCTGGCCGAGGAGGGATTTTCGCGGCGCTCTGGGAGATGGCGGAACACACACATCTCGGGATTGACGTGGAGCTGAAACGCATACCGATCCGCCAGGAGACGATAGAGATCTGTGAATATTTTTCCCTGAACCCGTACCAGTTGTTCTGCAGCGATACACTGCTGGCAGCGTTACCGGACGGAGCCCGGGCAGTCCGGGAACTGGCCGGACAGAACATACCGGCGGCAGTGATCGGGCGCACGACGGCGGGGAAGGAACGGATCCTCCGAAACGGAGAAGAGATCCGCTATCTGGACAAGCCGCAGACCGATGAGTGGTATCGGGCGGAGGAACAGGAGTGATGTTCCTCTGGAAAGTTATATCATAAGAAAGATTGAACGTATCCGCTCTGTATGATCTGGAAGGAAATTTGCAGATCTGACGAAAGGATGATGAAAAGCTGCCCCGGTGGCGGCTTTTCTGCATCTAAGAGAAACGTGTGGAGTATATAAGAAAAAATGTTTTAGGGACTCCGGCAGCATGAAAATTGTGTGACTGTTCAGCCTGGATTGCTCCTTTACCGTGCGGATTGCAGAAAAACGGAGTGTCAATGGGTGGCCGGATCATTTTGGATCATCGAGGGATAATTTTTGATGGTCCGGGATGGAAACGATGGAAGATGCAAACCGTTCAGTTGGCGGAACGGTTGTGAAATAATGTGAGAAAAGGAAGTGTATCATTGTGTCAAAGATGAATATTGTGTTATTTGAGCCGGAGATTCCTTCAAATACGGGAAATATCGGACGCACCTGCGTGGCGACCGGGACGCGGCTGCATCTGATCGAACCTCTGGGGTTTCGCCTGAATGAGAAAGCGATCCAGAGAGCCGGGATGGATTACTGGAGGGATCTTGACGTCACGACGTATCTGAACTATGAAGATTTTCTGGCGAAGAATCCGGGCGCTAAAATTTATATGGCGACGACGAAGGCCAGACAGACTTATGCGGATGTACAGTATGAAGAGGACTGCTATATTATGTTTGGCAAGGAGAGTGCCGGGATCCCCGAGGAGATCCTTGTGAAGCATCCGGATACGGCGATCCGGATCCCGATGAATGAGAGTATCCGGTCGCTGAATCTGGCGAATTCGGTGGCGATCGTTTTGTATGAGGCGCTGCGGCAGCAGGGATTTGCAAACATGCAGAAAGAAGGACAACTGCGGAACTTTTCATGGTAGGGGGACGAAATCGGCCACGGCCGCCTTGGCTCCGCTCGGGCGGGGGACTGCGGCCGGCGGGAGAAATATGGAATGCGTGCTCACTCCGACATCCGGACAGCGCAGGGCGCAATGTTCGCCGGCTTTCAGAGCGGCGTTTTGGGTTTTCAGGGCGTATGGTTTTGCCCGCTCTGAGCTCGTCGGACATTGTGCCCTGCGCTGTCCGTCTGTAGTCGCAAGCACTGCATTTCCATATTTCTCCCGCCGGCCCCAGTCATCCCTCGCCCGAGCGGAGCCAAGGCGGCCGCGGCCGATTTCTGAGAGTGTGAGCGGAGGGTGGAGGGCGGCAGGTTGTGGAAGATTGTGAGGATGTTCTCTGCGGTATGTGGAAAGGATGGGCGCAGTGTTCGCCGGCTTTCAGAGCGGCGTTTTGGGTTTTCAGGGCGTATGGTTTTGCCC
>ERZ1090868.180-NODE-180-length-34328-cov-8.836168_pt1 | contig 34328 bp, 24 predicted proteins | sample MGYA00478475_ERZ1090868 | MGnify/ENA primary metagenome ERZ1090868 (study PRJEB33644, sample SAMEA5815747) | chicken gut metagenome | biome: Chicken; feature: Gastrointestinal Tract; material: Caecum | place: Ireland | collected 2019-01-01 | study: A study of the...
CTCCTCGCGGGATAAGGCACCCGACTTCTCATTGGGGGCTGACCATCCCATTAATTCCTCGGTTACACGTTCGTTGGTACGACAGGCGCTCCCCTTGTGCATGAGAAGAGCTTCAAGAGGCTCAAAGCCAAACTGAAGGCCATCTTCTTTCAAGCGCGCGGGACCTCGCTGTTTCGTACGATCCGCCGATTGAATCAGACCCTGCGGGGATGGCGGCAATATTTCAGGCTCGACAGCCGTAAAGGCGTGTTCGAATCACTGGATATCCATATCCGCCGACACCTCCGCAAGCTGATCTGGATCGCTTGGAAGCGCCCGAAGACGAGGGAGATCAACCTTCGTCGCCGAGGGCTGTCGGACGAGAGAGCGTGGAAGTCCGCATGGAACGGCCGTGGCGCATGGTGGAACGCGGGAGCGCTCCACATGCTCCACGCCTTCCCGAACGCCTTGTTCGAGCGGGCGGGACTCTATAGCCTCGCGGAGATGCGATAGCATTCCCTTACTCTATAACTCAGAAACCGCCGGATGCCGAACGGCATGTCCGAAGGCCCCGCCACTGTGGGGCGATGCGGTGTGGGAGGGAGCACCCGCGAGGGGGGCTCTCTACCCGATTCACCATATGCGGCGTGGCCACAGACCATTTCGCTAAAAAGGACAAGTTATCTCGTCGGAAACGAACTGGGAATTTCACCGAGAAGGACGGTTTGTGCCAAAAATCGGTGGAACCCTCAGCCGTACTTCTCGCGCACCGAAAGGGGAAATTGATTTTGAAAAGCCATGATGCTCAAACGAAGATAAAGGGCTGAATTCCGTGGGAAACGAAAATTCTGACCAATTTGATCGTGTTTTTTCGGTCAAAATGCAGGACGGCGATCGTGAAAAGAGATTGCTGTAAACGCAAAGTTGTTTGCGGATTTATTGGTGCTACTGCAAAAGAAGATGCGCAGAATTTGCTCAACCGAGGCGGTTTGCGTCGGGCGGCGGAACACGGCTGCCAAGACGCAGGACCCCATTGACTGAACTGCTTCGGCATCGGGCTTGACATGCCGGTGCGCGACGTGAAGCGTCGCGCGCACCGCTTCAAGCTCAACAAACGGATCGGCGGCGTGCCCGCTTGCGTAAGCGCTTCTTCGAAGCGATCGGAGCAAACGCTTGCGAAAGCGGCCGCAAAGCCGAACACAAAAGGAGATCGATTCCATGCAACTTTCTCGCAGAAGCTTCCTTGAAGCGACGGCCGTTGCCGGTTTGTCCGCTGCGATCGGCCGCACAGACGGTCTGATTCCGAGTGCGCATGCCGCAGCCGCTACCGCTCCCGCGCCTGCCGCGGGTGCCGCCGCCGGTGAAACGAAGATCGTGAAGACCTGCTGCCGCGCCTGCATTCACAACTGCGGCGTCTTGGCGCATGTGCGCAACGGCCGCGTCGTCAAGCTTGAAGGTAATCCCGAATACCCGATGAGCAAGGGCGCGCTTTGCCCGAAGGGCTTGGCTGGCATTTCGGCGCTCTACCATCCGAACCGCAACAAGTACCCGCTTATTCGCGTAGGCAAGCGCGGCGAAAACAAGTGGCGGCGCATCAGCTGGGAAGAGGCGATCGACCGCATCGCGAAGAAAATGGAAGAAGTGCGCCACGAGTATGGCGCCGAGTCCGTGCTGATCACGACGGGCGGCGGCGGCAACCCCGCCTTCCGCGGCATTCCGCGCGTTGCGAACGCTTTCGGTACCCCGAACTTCTATGAACCGGGCTGCGCGCAGTGCTACCTGCCGCGTACGCTCGCCTTCGACATGATGTATGGCGGTCCCGATACGTCGATCGCCGACGAAAAGAGCCGCGAAATCTATAACCCGAACACGAAGATGAAGGCGCTCGTGCTCTGGGGTACGGACCCGTCCTACAGCAACCCCGCGGGCGGCGGCCAGGCAATCGTGACGTTGCGTGCCAAGGGCGTCAAGACGGTCGTGATCGATCCGCGCTTCATTCCGGAAGCGCAGCGCGCCGACGTGTGGCTTCCGATCCGTCCGGGCACCGACGTTGCGCTCATGCTCGGCTGGATGCGCTACATCATCGACAAGAAGATCTACGACGAAGACTTCGTGATGCATTGGACGAATCTGCCGTACCTCGTCAATGTTGAAACGAAGATGCTTGTTCGCGCCAAGGACCTCGACCCGAAGGGCGACGAAAAGACCTATGTCGTTTGGGACAAGAAGACGAAGTCCCCGAAGGCGATCAAGTATCCGTGGGACGATGCGCTTGATCCGGAACTTGACGGCGAATTCGAGTATCAGGGGAAGAAGTACAAGACGGGCTTCCGCTGCCTCAAGGAACGCGTTGAGCCTTGGACTCTAGAAGCGACCGCCAAGGAGTGCTGGCTCGATCCGAAGAAGATCGAAGAAGCGATCAAGATCTACGCGGACGGTCCCTCGGGCGTGTCTTTGGGCGTTGCAACCGACCAGACGCCGAACTCCGTGCAGGCGGCCATGGGCGCCGTGATCCTCAATGCATTGATGGGCAACGTGGAGCGCCCGGGTTCGCTCATGCAGCGCAATCCGTCGTCCAATGTCGTGCCTGCCGGTTCGCTCGCGACCCGCTGCTCGTACCTCCTTCCCGAAGGGCAGCTCACGAAGCGCCTCGGCAGCAACGAGCACAAGGGCCTCATTCAGTGGGACGCCGCGCAGCCGAGCGCCGTGCTCGATGCGATGCTCACGGGCAAGCCCTATCCGATCAAGGTTTGGCTCGAACGCTCGGGCAACAAGTTCGGCGTGAACGGCAATGCCGGCAGCTGGGTCAAGGCCATGGAAAAGTGCGACCTGATCGTGCACATGTACATGTATCCGACCTCGTTCTCGATGTACGCCGACATGCTGCTGCCTGCGACCGAATGGCTCGAAACGAACATGCTGATCGAGTCGCTCAACATGGTGTTCGCGCGTCAGGCGGTCGCTCACGTTTGGGAAACCGAAGACGAAACGCTCTTCTGGTCGAAGTTGATCAAGCGCTGCGCTGCGCTCGGCAACGAAAACGCCAAGCGCGCCTGCGATCCCGAGTTCATGAAGGACGACCTCGCGTACTGGGATTCGATGGAAGAGCTCCTTGACGGCCGCTTGAAGCGCATCAACATGACCTGGAAGCAGCTCCTTGCGCACAACCCGGTCACGTACATGCCGTACGACAAGTGGAACACGTACTATGTGTACCTCAACAAGGACCCGAAGACGGGATTGCCGCAGGGGTTCCGCACGCCTTCGAAGAAGCTCGAGCTCTACGGCGACATTTGGATTACGCTCGCCCGCACGGGCAAGCCCTATGCGCTGCAGCCGCTGCCGCCCGCCTCGAAGGACTACGATCCGCTGCCCTACTATCTCGAGCCCGCGGAAAATCCGACGAACGAGATCGGGCGCGAATTCCCGCTCATCCTGACGAACGGCCGCATCCCGGTCTATCACCACGGGACGCTGCGCAACGTGCCGTATCTGCGCGAAATCTATCCGGTGCCCGAACTCTGGGTGAACCCCGTCGACGCCAAGAAGTACGGCGTCGCCACGGGCGACTGGGCCTGGATCGAGTCGAAGCGCGGCAAGACCCGCGGCAAGGTGCTCGTGACCGAAGGCGTGAGTGCCGGCGTGCTCTACATGGAACGCTTCTGGTTCCCGGAAACGCTCGATACGCCCACCCACGGCTGGATGGAAGCGAACGTGAACGTGCTCACGAAGAACGACCCGCCCTTCAACGACGTGGTCGGCACCTACACGCTTCGCGGCATTCAGGTCCGCATCTCCAAGGCCGAGGGCGCGCCCGAAGGCATTTGGACGAAGCCCGAGGACTTTAAGCCCTGGCTGCCGCAGCCGACCGACACGACGCCGAATCCGAAGCTCGGCTGATGCTTTGACGTTCGGTCCCCGGCGAATCGGGTTCGCTCGATTCGACCGGTCGGCTCATGGGCTTGGATCACCGTGCCGCTTTAGCAACAAAGGAAGCGGGCGGCACGGCGACACGATTACGGAAGAATTTTCGCTATGACTCAGAAGACATTCGTTATCGACCTCGACCGCTGCACGGGCTGCATGGCCTGCGAAGTCGCCTGCAAGCAGGAAAACGGCGTTCCGCTCGGGGTCTACTACAACAAAGTGCACACGATCGGTCCCGTCGGCACGTTCCCCGACATCAAGCAGTATTTCCTGCCGCACATCTGCCAGGTCTGCAAGGATGCGCCCTGCGTGAAGGTCTGTCCGACAAAGGCCACTTACCGCACGGAAGACGGCCAGATCCTCGTCGACAAGGAAAAGTGCATCGGCTGCCGCGCCTGCATGGCCGCGTGCCCGTACGGCGCCCGTACGTTCAACCCCGAAACGAAGGTCGTTGAAAAGTGCACGGCCTGCAACCATCTGCAGCAGGCGGGCGAGCTGCCTGCATGCGTGAAGGTCTGCTGCGCGCATGCGCGCTTCTTCGGCGACATCGACGATCCCGAAAGCGACGTCTCGAAGGCGATCGCGGCGGCGGGTCCGGAAAACGTGCACTCGATGCCCGACTCGGGCAACCACCCGACGGTGCGCTACATCCTGCACAAGAAGTTCGGCGAGTGGACGAAGAACCCGCCGAAGATGATCCCGTAAGACTTTGGGGTCTCACGGATCGCAATCAAAGGCGAAAACCATGCTGCGGGAAAGTCTTCAAGCGCTTTATGCGGTGTTTGCGTGTGCAGCCGCGGGCTGCCTCATGGCGCTCGCGCTGCTCGAGTGGCGTGCCGCAAAGGCACGCGCGGCCTCCGCTGTCGCTTTATTCGGACTCCTTTTCGTAGCGGCTTCGGCCGGTGCGCTTCTCGCTCAGTTCGGCCGTCCCGCCATGGTTTTCGCCGCTTTTGCGAATCCGGGCTCCGCGATCTTTCGCGAACTCGCTTCAATCGTGCTTGCGTTCATCGCGGGTGCGGTCTATTGGCTGGCGCTCTTTTCGGGCGCAAAAGCCGCAACGATGCGCCGACTCGGAAGTGCCGCCGCCTTTGCGGGACTCGTGCTTGCGCTTGCCTGCGGCAGTTCCCTTGTCATGAGCTGGCGTCCCGCCTGGAACACGTGGACGCTCGTTCTGCCGAGTGCGGGCTTTGCGGGGCTTGCCGCCGCGGCGGCGGTCTTCGCGGGTGAAGCGCGATCGTTCGGTTTGGGGCTCGCGGGGTCGGGCGCGGCGCTCTCGCGGATCCGTGCGGCGGAAGCGGCAGCGTGCGGTGCGGGCGAGCGAAGCGTCGGCGTTCATTCGAGCCAAGTGCTCTTTGGCGCGCTGCTTCCCGTTCTCGGGATCGGCTGCTACTTCGCTGCATTGGTGCTTGCGAATGGCGGCGCTTGGGCGCAGCGCCTCACGATGCTCTTCTCTGGCGAGGGCGCGATGCTTTTTGCGGGCGGCGCGCTCGGCTTAGGCGTTGTCGTACCGGCAATCGGCCTTTGGCTCGCCAGAGGGCGCGTCCGACAGGCTGCGGCGGGAGCAACGCTCTTCTGGGCGACGTTGGCTTTCCTCGCGGCTTCAATGGGCGCGGGCTGCTGGCACCGTGCGGTCCTGCTGCTCGGGTGAGGCCTTGGGGGAAGGGAATCGCTCTTTAAGCGGCTGAAATGGGGCGCGAAGAGGGTAGAGAGAGGTTGTAGAGAGGAGTTGAGTCGATAAGAAAAAAGCGAAAACCAATCGGAGGCGCTTTTCGAGTGCGGCTTTTCGGGCACAGCCGATAGGGCGGCGACCGGGAGAAGCAGCCGAAAGGCGAATAAACAACCATAGGTGCACGTGAGAAATCGGCGCACAATAATTCATGGACAAACCGCAGTCCGCAGGCGTAAAAAAACGAAGGGCGGACGCAACCGACAAAAACAAAAAGGACCGACCAAATGACGAACAGCCAGGATCTCACGGCGCTCCTCGAAGGGCGCGGCAACCTCTACCGACTTCTGAGCCGACTCTACATTGTGGAAGTCGATGCGGCATTTCTTGCGGCGCTGCGTTCGATGACTTTCCCCGCCGGCGCGGACGAACCCCGTATGGCTGAAGGCTGGCAGCGCCTCGCGAAATGCCTCGCGGGCGGCGACCTCGGGGCCGACCCAGTTGAGACGCTTGCCGTCGACTACGCGCGCATTTTCCTCTCCGCGGGCGTCACGTCGGGTGCCGCCTATCCGATCGAGTCGGTCTACACGAGCCCCGAACATCTCGTGATGCAGGACGCCTGGGAGGCGGTCTGCAAGGCCTATCGCGAAGCGGGTTTCGAGAAGGACCCGAAGGTTGACGCACATGAAGATCAGCTCGGGCTCGAGTTCGCGTTCCTCGCGCACCTGAACGACCGCATGATCGACGCTGTGAAGATCGGCGACGACGCGGCCTATCGCCGCGAACTGGCCGCTTCGAAGCGCTTTCTCACCGAACACCCGATGCGCTGGGTGGCGGACTTCGCGCGCGATGTTCGCAAGTGCCCGGCAACGGACTTCTACCCGGCCGTCTCGCTCGTGACCGCAGGCTTCATCGCGATGGATGCGGCGCTCCTGGAAGACCTTGAAAAAGACGCGAAAGCGGGTGCGGCCGCATAAAACGCGGCCGAGAGCCATTTCGCTCGGGGCGCGCGTGCGCGAGGTCAATGTCGGCACCCCGCCGCCCCGGTCCCATCACTGCGGCCCGACGCGATAGCGCGAGCGGGCGCCATAACCTTCGGAATCGAATCATGACTGAGAAGCAAGACGAGAAGTGCGAAGCGGCAGTTGAAGAGCGATCCGAAGCGTTTCGGGCGCCCGGGCAACCTCCAGTAGAGGCCGAACGGCATGCCGCAGAGCCGCACGTCCTTAAAACCGACCGCCGGTCTCTCCTCAAAGGGACGGCTGCGGGCGTCGGCGGCATTGCGTTTCTTTTTGCGCTCGGCGCCGGTGCGGCACTTGTGCCGGGCGACCCCGCACGCGCCGAGACGCGGATTCGGCCGCCGGGGAGCGTTCCCGAGGGCGAATTTCTGGCGCGGTGCTTGAAGTGCGACCGCTGCAGGAGCGTCTGCCACACGGATGTCATCGGCATGGCCGACTGGGCGGACGGCCTCGTTCGGCTTCGTACGCCCGTCCTCGACTTCCGGCTCGGGCACTGCGACTTTTGCGGCAAATGCGCCGAAGTCTGTCCGACGGGCGCGATCGAACCCTTTGAGAAGGAAACGGAGAAGGTGGGACTCGCTGAGCTCACCGACCGCTGCATTGCGCTCAGAACGGGTGCGTGCCGCGTCTGCTACGAGAAGTGCCCCTACGACGCGATCACGCTCAACAGTCAAAACGTGCCCGTGATCGATTCGCAGATCTGCAACGGCTGCGGTCTTTGCGAAAAGGTTTGCCCGGCCAATGTCTTCCAGGCTTATCGAACGGGGCGCGAACGCGGGATCGTCGTGCGGCCATTGAAGCGCGGCGCGGCAGCCGCGGGTGCTGAAGCGCCGGCGTCGACCGATGAAACGACAAAGCGGAGGGCGTCATGAGAAAGTTCTTTTCCGGTACGCGGCTGCGCGGTTTGACGGCGCTTCTCTTCTTTGTTGCCGCGGTTTTGGGGCTCGTTTGGCATTCGGGCTGGGGAACGGCTTCGAGCTTCGGCATTGCCGATATTGCGGCCGTGTGTCCGCTTGGCGCCCTTGAGACGATGCTCGCCTCGAAGACATTCCTGCCGCGGGCGCTCGCGGCCCTCGTCGTTTTTCTCGTTGCGGCGTGGCTTTTCGGGCGGTTCTTCTGCGGCTGGCTCTGCCCCGTGCCTTGGACGGGAAAACTCGCGCGGCTCCTTCGCCGCGGCGCGCATGCGGTAAAGCGCCCGAGAGCGGACGAGAAAGCCGACGACCTTTCGGGTGCGGAAAGCGACGCTCGATCCGCCTGCGCGGCATGTTCGGCTTCGTCCGGATTCTGTGTCGCTGCTTCGAAGAGCGGCGCGCATACAGGGGCGTCGAACTGCCGGGATTGTCCGAGCGCCGAGCGCTTTGTGCGTGAGGCGTCTCTTGCGGGTGAATCGGCCGCCGAGCCCCGATCAACGGCGGCGGACGGTGAAAAAGCGCCTTACTACGTGCTCGGCGGCGCACTCGCTTCGAGCGCCGTTTTCGGTTTTCCGGTTTTCTGTCTCATCTGCCCCGTCGGTCTTGCCTTTGCGCTCGTCATTGCGCTCTGGCGGCTCTTTGAATTCAACGAAACCAACTGGGCGATTCTTTGGTTTGCGGGCTTTTTGTTTCTGGAGCTCTTCGTGCTTCGGCGCTGGTGCGGGAAGTTCTGTCCGCTCGGCGCACTCATGACGCTTGCGGCGCGGCTTAACCGCACGTTCCGCCCGCACGCCGATCGGGTGCTCTGCACGCGCGCGGCGCACGGCAGCGACTGCACGGTCTGCCGCGACGTTTGCCCCGAGGGGCTGGATCCGGCAACGATGCGCGAAACCGACTTTTCGTCGGCGCGCTGCACGAAGTGCGGCGCCTGCGCGGCTGCCTGTCCGACAGGCGCAATTCATTTCCCGTGGCGTTCGAGCGACGAAAATAAGCGCGTCATTCCGATTGCGCCCGTAGAGCGCACCGAAGGGGCGGCTTCGGCCGTCTCGACGAACGCGTCTTCGCGCATAGCGGCAGAGAATCTCTCGGAAGCCGAAGCGCTTTCGCGCTGCGTGCACTGCGGGCGCTGCGGCGAAGCTTGCCCCTTGGGCGAGCGCATGGTGCATGCGACGGCGCTTCTTTCGCGCGGTCGGCGGGAGGATGCGGCCGAAGTGCTCCTTGCTCCCGGTGGCTTCCCCGAAATTACTTCGCGGGTCTGCCCGGTCGAGCGCCTTTGCGAAGGGGCTTGTGCGGCCGAGCACCTGGAAACGTCGGGCGACGCGGGTCGGCATGTTCCGATCGCGATGCTTGAGCGCACGGTCGTTGACGACGCGCTCAAGGCCGGCTGGACGCCGCAGCCGCGACGCACGCTGAAGTCGCGCCGTGTTGCGGTTGTGGGTGCGGGCCCGGCCGGGCTCGCCTGCGCGGACGTGCTTGCGCGAGCTGGCGTCGAAGTCCACGTCATTGACAAGTCACCCGCCGCGGGCGGCCTCATGACTTTCGGCATTCCGAGCTTCAAGCTCCCGCGCGCAATCGTGCAGCACCGCATTTCGCTCCTTGAAAAGTCAGGTGTGCGTTTCGCTTGTGGACTCGAAGCGGGCGTCGACCTCGCGTGGTCGGATCTCGCCCAAGAGTTCGATGCCGTCTTTATCGGCACGGGTGCGAGCGTTCCCGTGTCGCTCGGGCTCGAAGGTTCGGCGGCCGATGCGCCGCAGAAGCCCGGCATTCTTTATGCCGACCGCTTCCTGCGGGCGGCGGCCAATCGGGAGCTCGGGCTCGACGCAAAATCGGCTGCTGCCGAAGCGCTCTCGCTCGAGGACTTCGCGGGTAAGCGCGTGGCGGTTTTGGGCGGCGGCGACACGGCGCTCGACTGCGCGAGAACGGCGATTCGTCTCGGCGCTTCGGCGGTCTTCTGCGTAGCGCGTCGCAAGCGCACGGCGCTTCGTGCGCGCGCCGTCGACCTCGCGGCCGCGGAGCGCGAGGGCGTGCACATCCTTTGCGAGCGCGAAGCCGTCGAAGTGCTTCGTCACGGCGACGAGTCGCTCGCGGGTCTGCGGCTTCTCGACACGTCGTTGGCGGGCGGCGCAGCTGCGAGCGAAGTGCTCGCCGCGATCGACTGCGTGATCGTTGCCTACGGATTCCGGGTGCGGAAGGATTCGAAGCTCGAAGCGCTCGGCGTTCGCTATGACGATGCGACCGGCCGCACGACCATGGTCGTTGACGGCGAAGGCCGCACGGGCGCAGCGCGCATTTGGGCGGGCGGCGACGCCGTACGGGGGCCGTCGCTCGTGAGCTATGCGCTCGCCGACGGGATGCGTGCGGGCAGGGCCATTGCTCGCGAACTGGGAGTCTCGAACGACGGCTGATGTCGGCCGGCGCGGGCTTGCTTTCGATGTTTCCCCCGAGGCAGCGGCGCCGGCAGCACCGGCCAGGAACGAACGGCGAGAAACTTGCATGATGATCTCCTTTGAGCGGACCGGCTCCAGAGCGAGTGGGCATAACGATCGGCTCGAAAGGAAGTCTCTCAATGCGGATACCCTGGTATCTTGACCGGCGTCACATGGGACGAGTCCGTGCACGTTCTGTTACCGGCGCGGGGCGGTGTTATTGAGCTCGCCGCTCACGGGCGGCATGATCATCGCCGCAGGTATTGCGGGCGTCTCGCCCTTTGAAATTGCCAAGCGCACTGCGCCCGTGATGCTCATTTTGCTCATCGGCGTTTATATCTTCAGCTGATCGAGCATAGGTAAGCCATCGGCAATCGGTTCGGAGACAATCGCGTACCGGCGCGGATCTCCGAACCGCTTCTTTTTGAGCAGATGGCGGTCGGTACGGGGGCTCGTCGTCCTTTTCAGATGCCGTCGCAAAATACCGTATCGAAACGTGCTGTGTCGGTCATAAAATGGACGCCGGCGCAGGGTTCCACTGGGGTCACCGACTGTTGACGCGGGATCGCCAAACGTGCCGGAATCTGCCCGACGGGCGGCAACGGGCCGCGCGCTGAGGCGTGAAGCCGCTTCGCGGAAAATATTGAGGTTGATATGGATTGGCTGACTCAGCTGCTCACGGACACCGATTCCGTCGGTCACATTCTGCTTGTGTACTCGGCGGTCATCGCGCTCGGCATGGCGCTCGGGCGAATCAAGTTGTTCGGCATATCGCTCGGCGTCACCTTCGTGCTCTTTGTTGCGCTCGCCCTCAGCTACGCGGGCATTACCGTCAATGGCACGGTGCTCAACTTCATGCGCGACTTCGGGCTCATTCTCTTTGTCTTTTTCATCGGACTGCAGGTGGGGCCGTCTTTTTTCTCCTCCTTTAAGAGCGGCGGCCTTCAGCTCAATCTGCTCACGTTGCTTGCGGTCGTGCTGAGCATCGCGGTGACGCTCGCACTCTACTTCCTTTTCCAAGGAAGCGTTTCGCTGCCGCAGATGCTCGGCGTTCATTACGGCGCCGTCACGAACACCCCGGGCTTGGGCGCCACGCAGGAGGCGCTCGACATGCTCGGCTACGAAGGCGAAAACATCGCGGTGGCCTACGCCTGCGCTTATCCGCTCGGCGTGGTGGGCATCATCATGACGGCGGTTTTTCTGCGCCGGCTGTTTCGCATCAATCTCAAGGAAGAGGATCAGCACTGGGAAGAAGAGGCCAATGCCAACCGGGACGCTCCCATTTTCTTTCACGTTGCGATAACCAATGCCGGCATCAGCGGTCAGACGATACGCCACATTCGCGAACTCATCGGCCGCGCCTTCATCTGTTCGCGCGTGCTGCACGAGGGCGTCATCACGAGTCCCGCGCCCGATACGCAGGTCTTTTTGGGCGACAAGCTGCGAATTGTTGCGGGCGCCGATGCCAAGCCCGCCATCGTGGCATTCTTCGGCGAGGAAGACAAAAAGGTCGATCTCGCGACGGCGCACTCCCCCCTGATTGCGCGCAGCATCCTGGTGACCAAGGATCAGGTGAACGGCATGCAGCTCGGCGAACTGCATCTGAGCCGCTACGACGGCGTGAACATCACGCGCGTATTCCGCTCCGGCATGACGCTCTTTCCGTACCAAAACCTGCACCTGCAGATGGGCGACATGGTCTATTGCGTCGGCCCGAAGCGCTCGATCGAGCGCCTGGCAGATCGGCTCGGCAATCAGGTCAACAAGCTCGACAATCCCAACATCATCTCGATCTTTTTGGGCATCCTGTTCGGCATTCTGCTGGGATTTCTGCCGATTGCGGTGCCCGGCATGCCCGTGCCGCTTCGACTCGGACTCGCGGGCGGCCCTTTGATCGTGGCGATCCTTCTCGGTTACTGGGGGCCGCATTTCAAGCTCATTACCTATACGACGCACTCGGCCAATTTGATGCTGCGCGAACTCGGCATTGCGTTGTTTTTGGCGAGTGTCGGCCTGAGCGCGGGCGACCGGTTTGTCAACGCCTTCATTGACGGCAACGGTGCGCTTTACGTGGCAGCGGGGCTCGTGATCACGGTCGTGCCGCTTCTGATTACGGGCATCGTTGCCCGAACCAAGTTCAAGATGAACTATCACCTTATCGTGGGACTTCTCGCTGGCGCGACGACCGATCCCCCGACGCTCGCCTACGCCAACACGATCTCCGAAAAGGACTCTTCAGCGATTGCTTACTCAACAGTCTATCCGCTCGCCATGTTCCTGCGAATCCTCTCCGGACAGATCGTTCTGCTTGCTCTGTGGGGCTTTGTCGCGTAGTTGCCTCGGAGGCGTTCTGCGTCTTCGGCAAAGCCCGAGAGCGGATTTCATCGAAGATGCGCCGCTCCGAGCACATAAAACGAAAGCCCGCCGCAGCGGCGGCGGTCATCGTCGATTCGAGGTACCGATTGTTTCGACGGCGAACCCGGTTCGCAAGCATATCGGTTATGCACGTGTCTCATCGCATGACCAAAAGAGCGACCTGTTGCGTCAGTCGAACCGCTTGCGAGAAGGCGGTTGCCAAGAGGTGATCGAGGATATTGGCTCCGGCCTCAACTGCAGCAAGCCCGGGCTCCGTTCTTTGGTGCGACAGCTTCTCGAGGGCCGCATTGCTAGGCTTACGGTCGTGCACGAGGATAGATTGCTTCGCTTCGGCGTTGACTTAATCCGACAGATATGCCGCAAGGCGTTCACGGAACTTGAAGTGCTTGAAGTTCGGCCGGTGAAAACTTTTGAAGAGGAGCCCGCCCGTGACGTCATCACGTTGATGACGGTCTTCTGTGCTCAGCTCTACGGCAAAAGGAGTCATCGCAACAAGAAATTCGCGGCAAGCGTCGCAAACGAATCACCGCCCCTCTGATATTTTTGGGCAAAATGGACCTGTCGCATTCAGATAATGGGAACAGGACTATGCTGCTTGAGCCGAATTCGAGTATTGAAGATCTCTGCCTGATCTCTCAAAAACGCATCAATGAGCTCGAAGCGGGTAATGAATTACCCGCGTACGTGACGACGGTACGCGCGATTGTTGCGCCGTCATCGGCGATCGACTGTCAGCTCAGCGAACTTGCCTATGCTTACGGCCGGCAGATCGCGTATTTCCTTTGTCGGTTTGCGTCGCGCAAATGGCGTCGGTACTGCATCGGCAATGAATACCGCAAGCTGCGCAATCAACTGGTCGCAGGCTTTAACGCGGGCGAAAAGCCCGTTCTCGTTTACGGGCTGCAGGCGCGGCAGTGGAAGATGGCGCTGCAGCAGGCGAGCAGCATCGTGTCGAACGACTGGCGCCTGACGCAGCAGCGCGCCAAGGAACGGATAGAGCGCAGCGCGTGGTTCGGTCGGCTCGAAGACCTCGAGCGGCATTATGTCCGCCTGCTTCTCTGCAGGCTCGATGATGCGTTTTTCGACTTTCTAGACGGCAGAACGCCGACCTTCACGTGGCACAAACGCTTCAGAAATGAAAAGGTGCGCAATCCCCGAGGGTTGTGCGAAGCGGTCCGCAGGGTGATCCGGGCAGTGAGGTCAAAACGCATCCGCCACAGAGAACACCGTTCCGTCTGGTTCGACAGTTCCTGCTATAAGACGACGACTGTTTTGCGAAACGGCAGAAGCGTCCAGTCCGTGGAACTCATGACGCTTGAGCCGCGCAAGCGCGTGAAGATCGAGCTTCTCGGCACGAAGAAAATCACGGGTACGATCAAGCTCGTGATGACCTTGGGCGGCTGGGCTATTCATACGCTGGAGAAGCCCGCGCTGAAGGTGCTTCCCGAAAGTTTGAAGGCCCAAAACGGCAGGCTCGTTTGCGCTGCCATGGATATGGGCCTAACGGAAGTTTTCACGCTGCAGGACGGCTCTCAGTATGGCGTCGAGCTCGGCCGAGCTCTCCGTGCAAAAGCCGAACAGATCAATCGACTCCTCGTCGAGCGAAACCGAATGTTTGCCAAGGCTCAGAACACGCCGGACAGGTCAAAGCGCCGCCACATTGAGAAATACAACCTGGACTCGCAGAAATTCGATCGCCTCCTTGCGCGGCATAAGGCGCATGTTCGAGACATCGTCAACCAGGCGCTCAATCGGATTATCAAAAAGCATCCGGCGCAGGTGTACATCATCGAGGATCTCGGGCATCGCTTCAACCTAGACGGTTTCTCGAAGTCTGTGAACCGGCTGCTCGCGGGATGGGTGCGAGGATTCATTAGGGAGAGATTGTTCTTCAAAGCCGCTCTTTTCGGCAGAAAGATCGTGAAGGTGCCGGCCGCCTACGGATCTCAGCGGTGTCCCTTCTGCGGCTGCGTCAGCCGAGAATCCCGTCATGGGGATAAATTCCAATGCGTCCATTGCGGGGCGAAGCGGCATGCCGACGAACTTGCCTGTCTGAACCTGCTTTGCAGAGCGCACGACGAGCGATTCGGAGCAAGGATGTCGAAAGAAGAGGTGCTCAGACTGGAGCTTGAAGAGCATGAGAAAGCGTGCGTACAACGAGGTACGATGCCGCACAAGTATCAGCCGCGGCCATCAAAATCTCGTGCAGTACGCTCCGCGAAGCAGGCTGCAGTATTTCGTACGGCCGGTACGGCGCCATAGCGCATCATGTATTGCGTCTCTCTTATGTACATATTCAATATTGCAATTATTTATATTTGACAGGATCGAATAATGATCTGTATAATGGATTCGAATTAAAAAAAATCAGAAGGGTCCGGGGCCGTCACATTAAGCGAAGGATTTCGCAAGCGACGGCTGCAGGGGTAGACGCAAGGGAGACGCGAGTCTCAACTGCCGAACGAGGCCGAGCGATCTTCCCCGAGAGCTGCGAGGTGACGGTCCCAAAGCGCGCCGGAGAATTCAAAACCGTGCGGCGCCAGGCTCTCGCCGGAGAACCGACGAGAGCGCGAAAAAATCCCTTTCAGTCCGAGGCTGGGCCGCCTCATGCAGATCGTGGGAGGTTTGTGAGGATTGAAGGAACGGACGTCGGGCAGAAGCACTGCGTCAGCGCCTGCGGCGGCTGCGCGCGCGAAGAAGTCTTCCGGGCCTTTGGCTGCCGCGAGATTCAAGTAGGCCATGATGCTCATCCGTAAATTTCCAGCGGACGGGTAACAGGCCGAGTTAAAAATTCATTTCCAATCACCATTTTGATCCAAGGCAACTAACTGATATTTAAGGGTTAGTTGCCTTTATTTTTACATTGAAATACTATCGTAGATATTGTACGCTTAATGTTATCTTCGATAACATGTTCCGAGACGTTAAATGGGCCATATATTTTTAGGAACAAGCACGAGATTCCGGTTCCGCCCTTTGCGTACGTCAACATGTCCGACGGCCGCGTGTTCACCATGCATCGGGATGAGCTCAATCGACGGCGTCGGGTAAGCATCGGGCTTGCCACGTCCAAGACGACGATGTTCCCGAACGAGAACTTCAAATTCCTTTATCCCGACTTGTGGACTGCTCATTACGGGGCGGAAACGTTGAGCCCTCATGAACTTCACATCGGGCTTTACGGGCTCTTCCTCACCATTGCGTGGCAGGTCGGCCTCTACCCGATGCTCCAGAAGGTCTTCGGTCCGCTCAATGCCAACGCGATCCTCGACTACGCCATGTTCAGCGTGAGACATCGAACCGACTCAACGTCGTTGATGGAAGATGAACTCGCCGGGCAGCTCACCTTTTCCGACAAGCTCAAAAGCGACGGCTGGTATTCGCTTTTCTTTGAAAATCAACTGACTGACGATCTGATTCATCAGTTCAGAATCGACTGGCTCAAGAGCTGCAAGGACCGGGACTGCAGCCGTGTCTGGCTTTGCATCGACGGCTCGAACAACGATTGCGCCGTCTGCGACAGCGGCATTGCCGAATCGGGAAGGGCCAAATCCAGCAGTGCCGTCCACATCTACAGCTACATGTGGGCCGTCAGCGCCGCGGACGGGCGCCCCGTCACGTGGTTCATCAACAACGGCGGCAAGGTCGACGCAAAGGCGTTCGAGAAGATTATTCGCTTCCTGAAGGCTTCCGACATCGGCGTCGAGGGCGTCATTCTTGATCGCGGCTTTGCCGAAGAGAGCGTCCTGAAGCTGGTTCGGCAGCTGAACATGCGCTACGTCGTGATGCTGAAGTCCACGGCAAAGGGCTACAAGACGCTTTTTACCAAGTACGGCGAAGACATCCGCTGGCGCGTCGCTCATCTCATCAGCGAAAAGTGCATCTTCGGGTGCACCGAAAGGACTCAGCTCTTCGCCAAAAGCGATGAAGAAGCCTGTGTGGGCCTCTTTTACGACGGGCTGCGAGGCGGACGAAAGGCGAGCGAGGACATCATGCGCGCGTGCGCCGCGCTCAAGGACGCCAGGGACCAGATTGCGTCCGGAAAGTCGATCGGACGGATCTTTCTGTCAAGCGAAACGGAGAGCTTCGTTCGCTTGTCGGGGCCCGACTCGACGCCTGCTGCAGAGCTCTGGGCCGAAAACCTTCAAAAGGCAGTCGACAGCCGCGGCTACAGCGCAATCGCGTCTTCCGAAGACCTGCCGGCAGGCCGAATCAGCGAGATCTACGACTATCGCGACGTCTCGGAAAAGCAGTTCAGCGCTCTGAAGTCGCAGCTCGGAGCCGACGTCACCCGCGTGCACGACGATCGACGGATAGAAGCGAAACTGGCGGTGTGCTTCGTCGCCGCCATCATTCGAACCGAAATCGAGCTTGCGTGCCGCCGCCTCGGGTTCGATACCAACAAGCTGCTTCGCGAGCTTGACCGAAGCGTTCTGACGCTGATGCCCAACGAGGAGTACATCGCCGTCCACGACCAATCCGCTCGAATTCGGCGGCTTTACGAACAATTCGGCCTGACCGACGAGCATCTCGACTACTTTGCCGACGAAGTCAACAAGCGGAAGAGCCCCGTGCACGGCCTGACGCGCACGATGCCGCCCTTCGAGGCATCCGCTTTCACGCGCAAACCCGGCAGACCCGCCCAAAACCGGCCCGCGGAGGATCCGAACAAGCCAAAGAGAGGTCCCGGCCGCCCCAAAGGCAGCAGAAACAAGAAGACCATTGAGCGTGAAGCTCGGGAAGTACCCAATCCCCCGCAGCCCAAACGCAAGTCCGGACGGCCCAAGGGCAGCAAGAACAAAAAGACTCTCGAAAGAGAAGCTCTGGCTGCAGCGCCGAAAAGAGGACGAGGACGCCCGAAAGGGAGCAAAAACAAGAAGACTCTCGAGCGGGAAAAGCAGGAAGCTTTGAAAGCTTCAAAAGAGCTGGCGGGCGGAAAATAAACAGGCCGCGGAGCGCGGCCTGTTATCGAAATTTGGGAAGTTCACGAATTAATACGAATTAATTCTTAGGCCAATTTCTTTATTAAGACAGATGAGACTGAAATTGCATGGTATTTGCTGGTGCTAAACGCCTCTCAATTACCGTTTAAGAGATATCGTATTAACTATTATGGCTTACGCCTGGCAGCGAGAGTAAGCTCGGCTACGGACCAAACCACTTCAGCGCCTGGTTCCCTTTCAGGCGCATCTCGTTCTTCCCGGAGGATGCAGTCATGCAAAACTTCACGAAGGCGTTCGTCGCCGTAGCTTCCGCTCTCATCGCTGTCGGATCCGCCGAAGCGTGCAGCACGCTCGTTATCGGCAAAGCCGTCTCGGAAACGGGCAACATTATCGTTGCGCACAACGAAGACAACGGCGGCCGTCTCTTCAACATGCAGCACTATGTGCCGCCCGCCAAGCACAAGCCCGGCGAAATGATCAAGTTCGAGCCGAACGCGGCTGCGATTCCGCAGGTTGAAGAAACGCTCGGCTTCTACTGGACGCAAACGTTCGTGCCCGACGGCGCTTCGTTCGCCGACGGCTTCTTCAACGATGCGGGCGTCGTCGTTGCAACCAACTGGTGCGGCGAAATCTTCGATGCCGACCGCATGGAAGTGAAGGACGGCGGCATCGGCTACGGCATCCGCCGCCTTGTTGCCGAACGCGCGCATTCTGCAGCCGAAGGCGTGCAGATCGCCATCAAGCTGCTTGAGGAATACGGCTACTTCCACGACGGGCGCACCTACACGATCGCGGATGCGAACGAAGCCTGGCAGATTGCCATCCACCAGGGGAATTCCTGGGCCGCACACAAGATCGCGGACAACGAAGTCGTCTACATCCCGAACGTCTTCATGATGGACGCGGTGGACCTCAAGGACAAGGCCAACTGGCTCGTCGAGCCCAAGCAGGTCGAGCGCGCCATCAAGGACGGCCGTCATGACGCCAAGGACTCGACTTTCAACTGGCGCAAGATTGTTGCGCAGGAAGGCGTTCGCCACGAGCGCTGGAACGCCAACCGCAATGTCCTCGCGTGGAAGTTCATCACCGGCAAGGAATACAACGATCCGGAAAAGTTCCCGTACAGCGTGACGCCCGACCGCAAGTTCGGCGTGAAGGATGCGATGGCACTCCTGCGCCAGCACGAGTCCTACATCGGCGAAGACCAGGAGCTCTTCCACAGCCTTTCCGAAGGCATTTGCCGCACGACCTCGCACGACTCGATCGTCTACAACCTCACGAAGGATCCGACGCTCACCGAAGCCTATAAGACGCTCGGTCGTCCGTGCCAGTCGGTGTACGTGCCGATCTATCCGCTTGCCGGTCCGGCCAAGGGGACAGCCTTCCTCGACTGGGCGCAGGCAACGAAGGAGCACTTCGCCGGCACGCCCGCCATGTTCGACTTCCGCGATGAATTCACGCCGCACAGCGTTTTCAGCGCCGGTACGAACGCCATCGACTACCTGCGCGGCGATGAGCAGATGAAGCGCGCAGCGCTCATCAAGGCCGAAGAAGACAAGTTCATCGCTGAACGCGCCGGCGTCACCGCTGAAGCTGCGAAGCTTCAGGGCGAAGCCCGCACGAAGTTCCTGCACGACTACAACGAAAAGGTCTACAAGGAAGTGCTCGACCTTATGAAGGCCGAAAACGCTCGCCTGATGCCTTACAAGGTTGAGATTCTTGCCGACGTCGTGAAGGCCGACTCCGATGCGCCCGTCGCGTTTGCGCTTCTCGGCAGCAAAGATCATTCCGTCCTGAGCGCCAACCAGAGCGCCACGCGCGCCGGCATGAGTGCGAACCAGCTCAATTCGACGCGCCAGTTCAAGAATTTCGCGGCCGCACAGTCCATGGAATACAAGGACGTGAACAAGGACGGCATCATGGACGTCGTCTTCACCTTCAAGGGCAAGGACCTCGCCAAGGGCGCGGTCCCCGGCGCGAAGATGGACCTCTGGCTCTACACCCAGGTGAACGGTCACCGCGTTACGGGCTTTGACGTCGTTCCGGTCGAAACCAAGGAAATGAAAGCTGCCGCTTCCCGCGACGGCAAGCATCTCCTCTGACGAAACCACAGCCTGACCGCGCAGCAGGCCGGCATGCCCGGCCTGCCGCTCGACACGCAAGCAGAAGAGGACGCTCGAAAGCGTCCTCTTTTCATGCCTGCACAGCTGCCGCCTCAGGACTTCTCTTCTCGGCCGGGCTCAGCCCTTCCTTTGGCGTTGCGGTTGAGCGCGCGCCAGCCCGTGCGCGTCGCCAAAGGCACGCTTCTTTATCACTTTCACGACAAGAATCAGCTTCTTGAAGCGTTGATGCCGGGTTATATCGTTCACCTGCAGGCGCGGCTTGATGCAGGGATCGAGCGGGTGCGGGCAAAGGGCTACGACAATCTCACGCGCGAGCGGGAAACGATCGCGGGCTTCATCGAGTGGTATCGGGACTTGCGCCGCCAGGCGCTTTCCTATACGTCGTTCGGCGTGAGCATTCTTTCGGCCGAGGGCAAAACCGGAGCTGGGCTGAAAAGCCCGCAGTGTTCGAAACCCCGTCAATTCATTGATCGGGTGGCTTAGCGGAATGCAGCTTCTCGCTCTCCTGGCGGTTTGAAAGTTCGTCTGACGAAGCGATCGTAGCGAATAGTCCCCAGGGATTGATGCTCCCCTCCGGCTAATTAATGTTCTTTGATAGAATGTTCTCTAAAAGAACGTTCTTTGAAAAAACATAAAATGTCGCTTAAGAAATTCTACGATCGGGAAGCAGAGCAGTCTTTTTTGGTTGAAGAGGCTTCTCTTAGTCAATCGCTGAAGTCAGCACGACTCGTCGTCGTGACCGGACGACGACGGGTCGGCAAAACTGAATTGCTCCTTAGAAGCCTGAGCAAGTCTGGCGAGGTAGCGTTCATCTATTTGTTCGCGACGCGGCTCACAGCAAGAGCGTTGATCTCTGAATGGGTCAGATCCATTGCCTCCGTGATCGACATGCCTTTTCTCCCGCAGTTTGATCGCCTTTCTCAGGTCGTGGAATATCTTTTGTACGTCGCTAGGACGCGTCCGATTCATGTGGCCATTGACGAGTGCCAGGATCTGAATGTGATCGAACCTTCTTTTTGGTCCGAAGTCCAGCGCATCTGGGACCTGAATAAGCAAGGGGCTCAAATGCTTTTGGTGATGAGTGGGTCAGTCGCCTCGGCCATGCGGAACATATTTCAGGGGTACAGTGAACCGCTCTACGGCCGTGTGGACAAATTCATTTTTGTTCGGCCTTTCGAAATTGGCACGATTGATGCGATTCTGGCTGATTATTCTCCGACGCACACTGACGAGGATCTGCTGGCGCTCTATACCTTAACAGGCGGCGTGGTCTGGTTTATCGAAGAATTGATGGATCGCGGGGCGTTCACGCTCGAAACCATGGCCGAGACGGTCTTTCAGGCCGGCTCAAAATTTGTGATGGATGGCGAAGTGCTTCTCGCCAACGAATTCCGCCATGATGCAACGGTGAATCGAACGCTGCTCCATGCGATTGCGGCCGGCAAGACCAAACGTGAAGAACTTCAGGCGTTGATTCCGGACACCAATATCAGCGGCGCGCTTTCACGACTGGAGAATCACTATGAACTCATTCGGGAAAACAAGCCGGTGCTTTCGCCGAATTACAGACGAACGCGGTACCAGTTAACAGATCGGTACCTTGCATTTTGGTTTTCCTTTGTGGCAGGCCAATCATCGCTGCTTGCGCAGAACAATTTTGACGGAATGCGGAAGGGATTCCTTTCCGCTTACTCAGATTTTTCCGGCAGGGCGCTCGAACAGTGCTTTAAGGACACGCTTCGCGCGAGTCATCTTTTCACAGAAATAGGCCCCTGGTGGGATCGCAAAGGTCTCAACGAAATAGACATTGTTGCGCTGCGTGATGACGAAATTTTCTTTTTCGAAGTGAAGCGCGAAAAACGCAAGTACAGCGCGGCGCAGTTGTCGGCCAAAGTGAAGGCGTTTCTGTCGCTCGTTCCGAAGCTGCAGGGACGGCAAATCCGCATCGGCGGTCTCTCGCTCGCAGATCTGCGAAAGACGCCTGAAGACATGATCAGCGAAGCGCAGGTGGTTGAAATGACAGCCTTCGACTGAAGGCGTGAAAGCTTGTCAGCGGATTTTGGGAAGAGGCATGACAGTCCGACGGCGAGCGCAGATGCCCCCAAACTGCCTTGTCGTTTTCATGAATTGGTACCCGCGATCTTCTGCCGCTCAAGCCCAGCAGGAGAAAGCACGGCACGGAAGAGGCCGAGGAGCCAGCGCACTTCCGGGTCGTCTGCAACGCGCTCGTGCCAGATGATGCGCACCGGATAGTCTTGCTCGAGCTGCGCCGGGATCGGCAGGCTTGCAAAGCGGTCGGAGAGCTGCATGGCACGTTCGGCGGTGCGCTTTGAGACCGCGAGGAGCGCATTCGTCCGCTCAATGATCCAAAGCGCAGAGAGGAAATAAGGAATGGAAACGGTCGGGACTTCATTGCCTGCTGCACGTCTTCAGGCGAAGCGCTTTCGGTCGCGAAATTCGTCACGGCAGCTTTGACGGCGACGCGCTGATAACCCGCGGCGTCCTCCATTCGCAGCGCGCGCTCCCGTGCGAGCTCGAGGAGCGGATGTCCGGCGCGCACGAGCGTTACGATGTTCTTATATTTTCAAGAAATAAGTCGGAAGAGAACACTACTGCCGTTTCAGTTCATGACCGAGGTTGTGCGGTTGAGGCAGTTTCGAGCGCTATATTCTTTCGAGAGAAATTGGAAAGCGGCGCTCGTTCCTGCCGCCTCAGGACTTCTCTTCTCGGCCGGGCTCGGCCTTTCCTTTGGCGTTGCGGTTGAGTGCGCGCCAGCCTGCGCGCGTCGCCACGCGCAGGGCGTTCCCGGCGTAGACCGCAAACCATTCGGCAAAGGCACGCAGCCGCGGCGTTTTGAGTTCGTCCTCCATGCGCGTAGCGATGCACATGTGCCAGGGCTTTCGTTCCCAGCCGCGCAGCACCGGCACAATGCGTCCGGTCTGAATTTCGTTGACGACGTGACCGAGGAAGAGGTCGGTCGCGATCCCCATGTGGTTCAAGAGAAAAGTTTTGAGCGACAACTGATTCGAGCAGCTGTGCGTTTTCTGCCAGCGAAGCGGCGCCGACGCCACGCCGTTGCGATAGAGCGATGTAATGGGCGGGTTGTTGACCGACTGGTAGGCGAGCCCGGTGTGATGCGCAAGATCGGCAATCGTTCTGGGCGTACCGTGCTTCTCTAAGTACTCGGGTGTCGCGAGCGGTACGGTTGACGAGGAATGAAAGTGGCGGATGACGAGTCCCGTGTCGTCATCGGGCATGTGGTTCAAAACCGCTGCGTCCACGTCGGTGCCGTGCATTTGGTTCGGGCGAACTTCAGGCACGAGTGAAAAAACCGTGTTCGGGTGATCGTTCGAGTAAGTGCACAAAAAACCGATCAGGTAGTCCTGCGAGAGCTCCGCAGGGGCTGCGAAGCGAATGCGGAAGGTTTCTTCGGGCGCGGCATTCTCAGCGCGCAGCATTCGGAAGCCGTCAATGAGAGGCTCGAGCTTGTTGACGAGCTCGATGCACTCGGGCGTCGGGCGCATCGGTCGGCGGCGCTTGTCGAAAAAGGGGAACCCGACGGCATCTTCGAGCTCGGCGAGCAGCCGCGAGACGCGCGTGATTTCCATGTCGAGGATGAGCGCCGTGCGGGTAATGCTTCCGGTTTTCGAAGCGACGACGAGCGCTTCCCAGGCAACAAGGTTTTCAAAGGTCTTCATGCGCGGGCGATCCTTGAGTCACACGGTTTTCGAAGATTGAAAAAACCGATTATCCGCAGTAGGAATCGTGCTCGGAATTCTCGAAAACGCGGGGAGAGGAGGGCGGCAGCGATTTGGCTTCGATCAACCTGCGTACGCAGGTGCGCGGTCAAGATGGTTGATAACGACCACACCTCAAAGGAGAACTTTCATGTCGCGCAAGTCCGCTTCCGCCCGTATGCTGCTGCCGCTTGTCCTCGTCTGTGCGGCCGGCACCGTCTTCGGCTACACGCCCGGTACCTACACGTCGTCCTTCCCAGGCCAGAACGGCCCTGTTCCCGTCACGGTCACATTCTCGCAGGACCGCATCGAGTCGGTGGTCGTGGGTGAAAACAAGGAAACGATCGGCATCGGCCAGACGGCTGTGAAGAACCTTCCCGACCGCATCGTCGCCGCACAGTCGCTCGGCGTCGATATGGTGTCCGGGGCGACCGTTTCGAGCGTCGCGATCATGAGCGCCGTGGCTGACTGCGTGAAGCAGGCGGGCGGCGATGCGGCGAAGCTCATGAAGCCCTACAAGGCGCCGCAGGTGGTGAAGCACGAGAAACTCGCGACCGACCTCGTCGTGATCGGGGGCGGCGCCGCAGGCATGATCGGCGCCATCAACGCTTCGCAGCAGGGCCTCAATGTTGTGCTGCTCGAAAAGCAGGAATTTTTGGGCGGCGCTTCCGCGATCTGCGGCGGCATCGTTGTGGCGCAGGGCTCCGAAGCGCAGCGCAATATGGGCGAAAAGAGCGATACGCCCTCAAAGATGGCCTACGATTTGCTTCACAACGGCCATCAGCGCAACGACCTCTCGGGCCTTACTTTCTACGCGCTCAACGTCGGCAAGAGCATCGACTGGGCCGTGAAGCAGGGCGTGCAGCTCGATACGAAGGCGGGCTTTGCCTTCCGAGCCGAACACAAGACGCCGCGCGTGATTCCGTTTGTGGGCGGCTGTCCGCAGTATGCGCAGACGCTTCGGGAAGTGCTCGCGACAACGAAAACGGATGTGAAGCTCACGACGCGCGCGACGAAGCTCATCACAACGGACGGTGCCGTGACGGGCGTTGAAGCCAAGGCCAAGGACGGTACGACGTACGAAATTGCCGCCAAGGCCGTGCTGCTCGCGACGGGCGGCTACGGCTGGAACAAGGAGATGCTGCAGGGCGACCTCAAGCACGCGCTCTACTACGGTCCCGTTTCGTCAACGGGCGACGGTCACAAGATGGCGGAAGAAGCCGGTGCGGCGCTGCAGCTCATGGACTGCGGCAAGATTTATCCGCAGGGCATCGAAAGCTCGCCCGGCATCGCAAAGTCGACGCTCCAGGGCAACAACGCCGCCTACGACATCTCGGGCATTCTTGTCGACATCAACGGCAAGCGCGTCACGAATGAAAAGGGCGCCGGCAAAGATATTCTCGCGACGCTCATGAAGCAAAAGGACGCGACGCTTTACCTCCTCATGGACAAGCCGAGCTTTGAAGCTTTCCGCAAGATTATCGGCAACAACGGCGTGACGCCCGCCGAAGTCGACAAGTGGCTTGCATCGAACGGGAAGTCCGCGCCCGTCTTTGCGCACGGCAATACGCTTGAGGAGGCTGCGGCCGCTGCGGGCGTCGACGCGGCGGGGCTCAAAGCCACGATCGAGCGCTACAACGGCTTTGTGAAGGCGGGCAAAGACGAGGACTTCGGTCGCCCGGTCCGCTTCATGAAAAAGACGATCGACACGAGCGGTCCGATGTATCTCGTTGAGCAGAAGCCGCGCTTTGCAACCTCTTTGGGCTCGGTTGTGGTCGATACGTCGCTTCATGTGCTTGACAAGTCGGGCCGTCCCATCCCGAATCTTTATGCCGCAGGCGAAGTCGCCAATGCCGTTCACGGCGACGACTCGGCGCCGGGCGCGAACGTCGGCTGGGGCATCACGTCCGGGAAGGCCGTAAGCGACGTGATCGTCAAGGAACTTGCGGCCAAGTAGGACGAGAACGCTAAAGGCAAGGAGCTTTGAAGCGGCATGCGCTACGCCCTTCCGTCATCAACCGCACGCATCCGACATTCGAGCGGGCAGCTGTCAGGCACTCGATGCGCGACGGCGCTCGTTCGGATGCTCTTGACGGCATTCGTCGCCTCGTTCGGCTCGTTCGCTGTCTCTGCCGGTGCCGTCGAGGCGACGAGCGGCGCGTCTCGCCCGCCCGTCATCCGGCTCGGCATGATGGCCTTCACGAGCGAAGGCGAATACTCGACGCACGTTGAAGCAGAAGATCGGATGCTGGCTGGAATGGCGGCGATTTTGAACGAGCGCGTGCCGCAGTTCCGTTTTGAGGCGAAGTTCTACCGAATGGATGCGCTTCAAGAGGCGGTTCGAAGCGAAGCGGTGGATCTTTTCCTCGCTTCGAGCGGCTTCTTTTGGGAAATGCAGTTGAAGTACGGCGCACGCGACCTCGCGACGCTCGTGACCGCTCAGGCGCCCGATCCGAATCGTGGTGTTGCCGGCACGATTTTCGTTCGGCGAGATCGTGCGGATCTGAAAACGTTGGCGGACCTCAAGGACAAACGGCTCGTCGCAGGGCGGTCGAACATGTTTCTGGCCTATCAACTGGCGATGGGCGAAGTGGCGGCTTCTGGCTACGACGCCGATCGATTCTTTTCGAGCATTCGCCACGAGGACCTGCCTGCAGAAACGGTTGTCGAGGCCGTTTTGAAGGGTGAGGCCGATGTCGGGTTTCTGCGCGCGTGCGTGCTCGAGTACCGCTATCCGGACTGGGCGCAAAAGCTGCGCATCATTTCGCCCAAGGACGATCCGGTATTCGCTTGCGCGCACAGCTCGGCGCTTTATCCCAACTGGACGCTCGGCGCAACGGCGAAGGTGCCGCCGGGCGTTTTGAAAGAGGTGGCGGGGGCGCTCCTGTCGCTGCCGCCCGTCGACGGCATCGCATGGAGTCTTGCGACCGATTTCAAGCGGATCGACGATCTTGCGCGGGATCTCAAGATCGGCCGCTACGCGTATCTGCGCGACTGGTCTTGGCGCGGGATTTGGCGTCGCTTCCAGGTGCCCATCGTGTGCTTCGGGATTGCGCTTGCCGCACTCCTTTTGCACCTTTTGCGCGTGGAGCGGCTCGTCGCGAAGCGCACGCGCGCGCTCACCGAAGAAATGGAGCGCCGCCGCAAGCTTGAGGCGGAGCGTGAAGCGGTGCGCGAGCACGTCGAGCGGCTCGAGCGCATGCAGATCGTCGGACAGCTTTCGACCATGATTGCGCACGACATCAAGCAGCCGCTTGCCGCGGCGGGCTACTACATCGACGGTCTTTCGATGCTTTTAAAGCGCCCGTCGCCCGAACCCGAGAAACTCGCGCGTTCCGCAGAACGTATCCGCCGGCAAATCGAGCGCATCGGGCTGATCGTCGATCAGGTTCGACGCTACGCGAAGAAAGAAGACCGTCGAGATGCACGGGTTGAAATTGCGCCTCTGATCGAAAAGGCGCTCGCGGAATGCAAGCTCCCGGCGGACATGCGGGTCGAGCGCAAAGGGCGCCTGGCCGTCGCGAGTGACGGCGAGCAGCCGGCGCAACCGCTGTGCGTGCGAGGAAATCTCCTTGAACTCGAGTGCGTTTTCATCAATTTGATCCGCAATGCCGTCGAGGCGCAGCGAGAGGTCAAGGATGACGCGTTCGTTTCGATCGACTGCGAGGTCGTGCAGATGGAAGGCGACGGCAGCGCGCTCTGCGTGCGGATTGCCAATAACGGGGCCGTTCTTACGCAAGCGGCGATTGAGCGGCTGCGTGAACCGCTTGTCTCGAGTAAGCCCGACGGTTTGGGTCTGGGTCTTCAGATCGCCGAGTCGATCGTTGAAGCCCATGCGGGACGCTTCTCGATGAAGCCGGGTTCGGGCGAGGGCGCTCTTTATCGTACGGGCGGAGCTACCGTTTCGATCGTGCTGCCGCTTTGGGAGGCGGACAGCTCGGGTGAAGATAAGGCGTCATCGCGTGCCGCTGAAGGAAAAGAATCATGACCGACTCATTTCGTCCCGAACCGCTCATTCGCATAGTCGACGACGATCCGGAAGTGGCCGAAGGCCTCGCCTTTCTGCTCGAATGCGCCGATATGCGCTCGATCGCCTTTTCATCGGCCGAGGCATTTCTCGCTTCGGACAATCCGGCGGTGCCGGGCTGCATCCTGCTCGACATTCGCATGCCCGGCATGAGCGGCTTGGCACTGCAGCAGGCGCTTCGTGCCAAAGGTCTCACGAAGCTTCCGATTATTTTCATCACGGGGCACGGCGACATCGAAATGGCGGTCGACGCCTTGAAGGCGGGCGCGTTCGATTTTCTCGTTAAGCCCGTTAAGGAAGAGAAGCTCCTTCCCGCCATCCGAGAGGCAATTGCTTTGTCGGTGCGGCTCTTTGAAGGAAAGCCCACCGAAAATGAAATAGCAGGGCGCGTCGCCTCTCTCTCGGCGCGCGAGCGCCTGATCGTGCGGCTCGTGGGCGAATCGCTTGACACAAAGGCGATCGCCGAGCGTCTCGGCATCAGTCCGCGCACGGTACAGGCGCACCGCTTCGGGATCTATCGAAAGCTCGGCGTCAATTCCGTTGAAGAACTTCGCGCACTCGCGGCCGAAGTCGAAACCTCGGTGGCATTCGATGCATCGGAAGACAGCCGATTCAATTGAACGAAGGAGCGCAATGACGGGGCGACTTTCAATCCGGACACTTTTGAGCGCGCTGCCGGGGAAACGACGGCTTGTGGCCACGCGCAGCTGTTCGCATTATGTCGATTCGAAGGAACTCAAAGCCGAGTTCGTCCGAAATGACCGACAGAAAAAAAAGGAATGTTCGCAGCATTGTTTCGTTCGTACCGACGAAAACGAATAAATCAATCAAGATCAACCCAATCACTTCATGAAAAGGAGAATGCGCATGCAAATTCGCAAGACGCTTTTGGCCGCATCGCTTTGCCTCGCTTGCACCGGTGCTTTTGCCGAAGGCTTTGACGTCGTTGTGATCGGCTCGGGCGGCGCGGGTCTTTCCGCGGGCATCATGGCTAAGGAAGCGGGGGCCTCGACCGTCGTTCTCGAAAAACAGGCCTATTTGGGCGGCAACACGAACTTCGCTTCAGGCGGCATGAACGCTGCCGGCACGAAGCAGCAGCTCGCCGCGGGCGTTACGAACGACAGTCCCGAGATCTTCTTTAACGACACGATGAAGGGCGGCCACAACCTCAACAATCCCGCACTTCTCAAGACGCTCACCGAAAACGCGAAGTATTCCGAAGAATGGCTCCTTGACCTCGGCGCCAATTTCTGCTTCCGCAAAGGCCGCGGCGGCGGACAGTCGGTCGCCCGCAGTCACGGTCCCTGCGACGGTTCGCCCGTTGGGCCCGAAGTGCTGCGCGTGCTCTTGAAGAAGGCCGATGCCGTGAAGCTCGACATCCGCAAGCAGAACCAAGTGGTCGACATCGTCATGAAGGACGGGAAGGTTTCCGCCGTCAAGGTGAAAACGCCCAAGGGCGAAGAGACGATCGACGCCAAAGCGGTCGTTCTTGCGACGGGCGGCTTCGGTGCGAACCTTGATATGGTGACAAAGTATCGTCCTGAATTGAAGGGCTTCTCGACGACGAATCACCCCGGTGCGCAGGGTGAGGGGCTTGAACTCGCCGCGAAGCTCGGCGCGAGCTTTACCGACATCGAACAGATTCAGATTCATCCGACCGTCGTCAAGAAGGACGGGCACCTTATTTCCGAATCGATGCGCTCTCGCGGCGGCATTCTGCTTAACCACGAAGGCAACCGCTTCTGCAACGAGCTTCTGACGCGCGACGTTGTGTCGCAGCACGTTTTGAAGCAGACGGGCGGCGAAGCCTTCATCGTCTACGACCAGAGCATTTTTGATTCGAACAAGCTTTCTCGCGGCTACTTCGAGAACGGCTATGCGGTAAAGGGCGATACGCTCGAAGACCTCGCGAAGAAGCTTGAGATGCCCGTCGAAAACGTGAAGAAGACGTTCGAAGCCTACTGGACTGCCGCGAAGACGGGCAAGGACGAAGCCTTCGGACGACCGGAAATGGTGATTCCGCTCGATAAGGCACCGTACTACGCCGTCAAAATCACACCGGGGATTCACCACACGATGGGCGGCGTCACGATCGACCCCGAAACGCATGTGATCGGCAAGGACGGCAAGGCGATCCCGGGCCTCTTCGCCGCGGGTGAAGTGACGGGCGGCGTCCACGGCGGCAACCGTATCGGCGGCAATGCCGTGAGCGATATTGTCACGTTCGGCCGCATTGCGGGCACTAATGCCGCGGCTTACGCCGGTCATTCGGGCAAGTAGAACACTGAAAGCGCGCACTCGACGATCGTTCGACGATCGGCGTTTAGTTGATGGTTGATCGGTCTCGAGCCGCCTCAGAGAAAGAGAGCGCTGGAGAGATTCCTGCAGTAATCCGGCGCTCTTTTTTACAGCGTGTCCGCGCTTGCATCTTGTCGATGCAGCGTGGTGCGGGAATTGTTCAGTTCCGATATTGGATTCGTGCGAAATAATTCAGCCCATGGACCGAATGCGGTGTCTCCAAGCGGCCGGAGGAGTTCGTCTCAGCCTGTGCGAGAGAAGCAGAGCGTCGGACGTATGCCGCAAAAGGACCGCTGCATTCGGTCCCCGATTCCGTTGTCGACCGAAGTAATTCGGAGCGGATCGGCAGGACCAACCGGTTAAAGAATGACTGAGAGAGGACGTGCAAATGCCGGAAACATTCGAAGAAGTCGTTAAGGAAGCAAAAGAGACATTTGGCGGGACGTCGCCCGAAGCGATGACGCCGGAAGAAAGCGCGGCTTTTGTCGAGAGCATTCGTGAGGCCTCAGGCTTGTCGGCCGCGGGGTTCGCTCGCGCATTCGGTGTTGCGCCCGAAACGGCCGAGTCGTGCCTCAAAGGCGAATCGATCCCGCAAGGGGCGGCACTTGCGACCATGCGCCTTGCGGCAATCGATCCGAAGTTCATCGCCGAGCGCGTGGAAGCGAACATTTCGGCGGTATTGAGCTGAGGAGGGTTCGCCGGAGGATCCGGCGTTTTGTTCAAGGAACGGCCTTGCGGTTCACTGCCTCATGCCGTATACACAGCCGCGAGGCTACTTTCTTTTTGATCCGGAACTTTTGGAATTATTGACCGGTAACCGCCACTCCCCTGCGAAATAAAGAATGAGAGATTAAGAAGACGAAAGCAGTCACAAGAAAAGTCGATCAAGTAAGTTGGAATGCTTATTGATATTTTTGCATCAGGGTGCCTACTACCCCCCCCCAAGGGAGACACAAAAAAAGAATTCTGTTCCTAGGATGACTCGGAACCTTTGAGCGGATTAGCACTCAAAGGCGGGGCGTTTGTACAACAGACGAACAGAAAATTTCCCTCGGAGCATTCCGAAATGCAGACATTCAAAAAGACCACCGTTGCTGCGGCAATCGTTCTTTCCATGAGCGCTTTTGCGGCGCAAGCCGATGAAACGGCAACCTCGATTCCGACCAATCCGACGTTGGCGGAATTTCAGAAAGGTTTCTCAGGTCAGACTTTCACCGACGGCGCTTTTACGATCGCAAACAGCGCCGCAGTTGATCCCGGTGCTCAATACGTCAACAACACTCGTACCGCTGCACCGGACGACGGTTACGTTTACGGTGGTGTTTTTTATACTTACAGTAAAGACAACGAATTCGTGCTGACGTTTGATGAGGCCGTGTTTTCCGGCAACAAAGTGATCAACACCGGGAATGGCGGTATGTCGGCGGGCGGCGCTGCTTTTCTGAAGGGCACGAGCTCGACCGATTCCCATACCTTTGTCGACACGCTCTTTGTCAACAACCAGGCGATTGCGCAGAACGACAAGGTAATGGCGGGCGGGGGCGCACTTTACCTGGATGCGACGAAGAACACGGGCATCGATCGTGCCTCGACCGCAACGATCGTGACGACGCACGACATGACCTATGTCGGCAATGCCGTTACGTCGAATGACAACGGTCGTTGGTACGAACTTTGGGGCAGCCTTGGGCAGTCGGGCGGCGGTTTTGCCTACCTTGATCGCAAGAGCGAACTGACTTTCGATGTTCAGGGCGGCACACTCACGATTGGCGCTGCCGGTGCTGCCGACGCTTCGGTCGATTCTATCCAAAGCTCCATTGTTGACACCAACGGCGACGCTTCTTCAATTGTTAAGACCGGGGAAGGGGCGCTTGTTATCAACAGCGATTTCTCGCAGTTCTACGGAAAGCTCGACGTTCGTGCCGGTTCCGTCACTATCGCGCGTGATGCGAAGATTTGGAACGGTTGGACTGTGTCTGACGGCGAACTGCACCTTGCAGATGTGGAGCTTGGACAGATTCAAACCGGGAGCTTCGGTACGTTCGTCCAGGCTGGAGGCGACTCTAAAGAAATCGCCTTTGAGGTCAAATCCGGTTCCGTTGGCAAGCTCACGATCACGGGCGGCGGCGTGACGGCCGACTCGATCACGATTTCCGGGAGCGGCGTCGCCGATTTCAAGGACAAGGGAACGCTCGCAGAGAGCGGCTACGGCATCGACATTTCAGGCGGGTCGCTTACGACCGGGACACTGACGCTCGGCAAGGGCGGACACGTTGCGATTTCCGGTACTGGGCTCGTTTCAATCGGCACGCTCGCCACGACCGAAGCCGACAACGGGGCTTTCTTGATGTCGGGCGGCACGCTCGATTTGACCGCTGAACAGGTCTTTGGTCTCAACGAAGAGACTAAGAAGCTCAACACGACGATGAAGGATGTTTTCAACGTCACGGGCGGCACGCTCGATTTCTCGGATGAAAGCTTCGAGGCAGCGTGGCTCGACGCCGTGACGGACGAAAACAACTTTGTGATCGTTGCCGGCACTGTGCTTGATGAAAACGGTTCGGCGCTCGACACGGTTACGACGGACAACTTGAAAGAGAATGTCGTTTACGGTTCTGCAACCCTCGAAACGAAGCCTGTTGACGGTACGGTGACGATTGGCGTCAACAATTCCGGCGTGCAGAACATTGCGTCTGATGAAGCGGTTTCGTCCATCGTCATCAACGAAAACTTTACGCTTGTCGGCAACGGTACGGCGCTCGTGACGAATACTGCCGAAGATGGCGCAACGATCAAGGTTGCCGATAAAAAGACCCTGACGCTCGGTTCAGCTTCAAGCACGGGCGGTACGCTTAGCGGCACCATCGCCGCAGACAAAGCGACAGTCTATGTTGCCGGCGGCAATTTTGAGATTACGGACGAGGTGGCTGCCGGTACGCTCACGGTTGAGACGGGCGCTGCACTTGCTGCCGAGACGATTGGGGCAAAGACTGGCACTGTCAGAGGCGCACTGACCGCGACGACGCTCGGGGGTAGCGGGACGTTTACTGTCAAGGAAAACGGCATCGTTGAAGCCAACGCCATTAAGGCCGCCGTAGCGCTCGAATCGGGCTCAACTCTTGTCATCGGCAAAATGATTCAGGAAGAGGTCGAGGCGCCGGAGACGGCAAGCACTCTTGCACGCGTTACGCCCCGCAAGACCGAATTCGTCGACGTTCCCCAAATCAGTGACGTTGTTTCTATTGAGGGCACCGAGCACGACGTGGTCGTCACGACCAACAGAAACGGCGAAGCGCTTCTGAAGGCCGCCGCGGGCAGCAAGTACGATGCCGACAAGCATCTCGGCCTCTATGTCGACTCGACGATTCATGTCGATGCAACAAGCGGCGTCCTCAACATCGGTGCAGATGATTCGCACAATTCGAGCACGGGCAAGATTGCTATCGGTGCAAACGGTGTTGTCGTCATCAATGTGTCGGGCCTCAACGGCGAAGCCGCTTTCGATGCCCAGAACGGTGTCGTTCTCAATAAGGACGCTACGGTCATCCTTTCAGACATGTTGACGACGGGGAACTATCTCCTCTCGACTTCCGGGTTCGAAATGCAGGGCGATAACCTCTCGACGACGAACGGCTGGCTGACCGGTTCCGTGTCGACCGTTGAAGGTAAAGGCGGCAATTGGTTCGTTGCCGAATTCAACCGCAACTTTGCCGATGAAGACGTTTCGGCGATCGTCGAACAGTTCGTACAGCCGGGTTCGGAAAGCGCCCGCGTGATGGCGCAGTTCGGCAACGTGAACGGGCCCTTTGTCGGTGAAGACGGCAAGCTCACCGCCGAAGGCGAAGAACTGATCTATGAATACGTTTCGACCCCGGTCGTTGCCGGTACGTACAATGTCGCTTACGACGCTGCCGAACAGGTGACGGGCGCGATCCAGCGCCGCAACATCGAACCTTCGACGGGTTTGGGCGTCTGGGCCGACGTGTTCTATAGCGCCAATGAAGCCAAGAATATCTACGGCGGTGCCGGGTACGACGCAGACATCTACGGCGGCGTGATCGGCTTTGACTGGACGGCTTCCTGCGGCGCGAAGCTCGGTGCAGCGGTTTCCGTCGGTACGGGCGACGCGGACAGCGTCGGCACGCTCGGCAAGTACAGCAACGATGCCGACTTCTGGGGCCTCACGGTCTACACCGGCAAGGATATCGGCGGCCTTTACTTCTCGGCCGACGTCTCCTACATTTCGCTCGACAACGACATTTCGGGCACCTACAACATGGGCACCGAAAACGTCGATTCGAGCGTCTTCACGGTGGGGCTGCGCGCCGACATGACGGTCTACGAAAGTGCGGGCAAGGGCTTCAAGGTCGTGCCGCATGTGGGCGTTCGCTATTCGAACATCGATGTCGACGACTACCGCGACATCAAGGCCGATTCGATGGACGTCTTCGAAACGCCGATCGGCGTGAAGTTTGCGGGCGATTTCGCCACGGCTTCGGGCTGGACGGTAACGCCGAACTTCGACTTCACGATCGTTCCGCAGTTGGGCGACAAGGACGTCAATACGCTTGACGGCAAGGTCGACATTCTTGACAGCGTCTACAACTCGACGCTCGGCGTGAACGCTTCCTGCGGGAACTTCACGTTCGGCCTGAGCTACCGCTACGGCTTCGGCAACGACGACCGCAGCAACAACGCCTTCCAGGCGCGCGCGTCCTACGCGTTCTAAGGACAGTGTCTTTCGGCGCGACTGATGCGTCGCGTCGAAAGACTTCAATCGACGGAGGTGCCGCTCCGTTCAACTCAAACAGGACCCGCTGCTCGAGTATTACTTGAGTGGCGGGCTTGAATCAGTTAAAATAAATCTACTCGAATATAACTATTTATTGCCAAAAT
>ERZ1090868.181-NODE-181-length-34299-cov-6.978274_pt1 | contig 34299 bp, 31 predicted proteins | sample MGYA00478475_ERZ1090868 | MGnify/ENA primary metagenome ERZ1090868 (study PRJEB33644, sample SAMEA5815747) | chicken gut metagenome | biome: Chicken; feature: Gastrointestinal Tract; material: Caecum | place: Ireland | collected 2019-01-01 | study: A study of the...
CCTTCGGCGTGACCGGTGCCTGGCGTCCCGGCACCAACGAAATCCTGCTGCGGGTGCGGGACGATCTGCGCAGCACCGTGCTGCCCTACGGCAAGCAGGTGCAGCAGCGGGGCGGTATGTGGTACACCCCGGTGTCGGGCGTCTGGCAGACCGTCTGGCTGGAACCGCTGCCGCCCCACGCCCTGCCGGGGCTGACCGTCACCGCCGACGATAGCCGGGCCATACTGGACACCGGCGACGCCACCCAGCAGGGCACCGTCACGGTGCATACCCCCGGCGGCCCGCTGACCGTGCCGCTGCAAAACGGCCGGGCCGAAATCCGCCCGGCCCGGCCGCGGCTGTGGTGCCCGGCGGACCCCTACTTATATGAATGCACGGTGCAAACCCCCACCGACCGGGTGGAAAGTTACTTTGCCCTGCGCAAACTCACCATCCAAAAAGCGGGAGGCCACCCCCGGCTCTGCCTCAACGGCCGGCCGGTGTTTTTCCACGGGGTGCTGGACCAGGGATATTTCAGCGACGGGCTGTTCACCCCGGCCACGCCGGAATGCTACGAGCAGGACATCCGGATGCTGCAGCGGCTGGGCTTCAACACGCTGCGCAAACACATCAAGGTGGAGCCGGACTATTTTTACTACCTCTGCGACAGGCTGGGCATGGTGGTCTTTCAGGATATGGTCAACAACGGCGACTATGCCTACTGGCGGGACACCGTCTGGCCCACCCTGTGGGTGCAGTGGCTGCCCGACCGCCACATGCATAAGGACCCCGCCACCCGGGCGGCCTTTCTGGACGGTATGCGGGCCACGGTGCGCCAGCTGCAGAACCATCCCTGCGTCTGTTACTGGACCATCTTCAACGAGGGCTGGGGCCAGTTCGACGCCACGGCCGTCTACCAAAAGCTGCGGGCACTGGACAGTTCCCGGTTCATCGATGCCACCTCGGGCTGGTTCCGGGGCGGCAAAACCGACGTGGACAGCCGCCACATCTATTATGGCCCCTGGGTGCTGCGCGCCGGCAAGCGGCCGCTGGTCCTCTCGGAGTTCGGCGGCTGCTGCCTGGCGGTGGACGGCCACCGGGCCAACCCTGACAAAAGCTACGGCTACAGCACCGCCGCCGACCGCGCCGCGCTGCAGCAGGCCATCACCGGGCTGTACCGGCAAAAGGTGCTGCCCGCCGTGGGCCGCGGCCTGTGTGCGGCCATCTACACCCAGCTCTCCGACGTGGAGGACGAAATCAACGGTCTTGTCACCTACGACCGGCGGGTGGTCAAGCCGGATGCCGCCGCCATGGGCGCCATTGCCGACGAACTGCAGGCGGCCTTTGCGGCCTCCTGGGCCGGAAAATCCAATTCACACAGACACGCGGGCCACCCCTGCGGGTGGCCCGCTTGTGTTGCAGGCTTCAGTTGTCCTGGCCGAACTGCAGGTAATGCTGGGGATCCCACCCGCAGGCTTTGGCCATCCGGGTCAGCAGGGTGTCGCCGGCCTCGTGCAGGTCGTCGGTCAGCACATCCTCGGCGATGCGCCCTTTGTGCAGGATGATCGCCCGGTCCAGGAAGTGTTCCACGTCGTCCAGGTAGTGGGTGGTCAGCAGGATGGTCTCCTCCCCGTGGAGGGTACCGCTCATCAGCTTGATGAAGTCCTTGCGGGTGAAGGGATCCTTGCCCAGGAAGGGCTCGTCCATCAGGTAGTAGGCGGCGCGCTTGGCAAAGCCGGCGGCCAGCTCCACCCGGGCCCGCTGCCCGGTGGATAGGTGTCCGATGATATCCTTGCCCGAAAGGCTGAAAAAGTCCAGAAATTCTTTGTACCGCACCTCGTCAAAGGCGGGGTTCAGGTCGGTCAGCAGTGCGCCGTACTCCGCCACCGTCAGGGTGGGGTAGTAGCTGCCCTCGCCGGTGATGTAGCTGATGCGCTGGTACTGGCTGGCGGCCGGTTTGCCGTCAAACAGTGCCTGCCCGGCGGCGGGCAGCAGCCCGGCCATGGCTCGCAGCAGGGTGGTTTTGCCGGCGCCGTTTTCCCCCAGGATGCCCACGATCTGGCCGTCCGGCACCGTGAAGTCCGCCCCCAGCAACCCCACGGTAGCGCCGTGTTTGCGGTAGGTCTTGTGCAGGTTTTTTACTTCGATCATTTCCAGTTCCCTCCGTCCTTTTGCAGGCTGTCGTAGTGAATTTCCCGCTGTATGACCTTGCCGTTCCCTAGAGAATCGGCGTACCAGTCCCGCTCGGCACCGGTGGACATTGTGCCCCAGTACTGCAGCCGTCCGCCTGCCAGGTCGTAGACCCGAAGATCCGTCCCCAGGCCGTTCTCACCAGCCACGGTGGGCATACCCTTCTGGTAGATGGTGTTGTCGTAGGCAAAAAGCACCTGGTCCTCGGTTTCGTTCAGCAGGGCTGTGTCGGGGTTCAGATGGTCCTTGTCCTCCATGGTGCAGGCCACCGTGAAGCGGCCGTTCTCAGTGCGCAGCAGGACAATCTTCGGCAGGGCGCTGCTGTACCGCATGCCGTCGCTTTCCTGGTTGTAGGTCTCCACCCATACCGCGGCGTCCCGGTCGGCGGTGCGGGGCAGTAGCCGGGCTTCGATTCCCTCCGTCTCCTCCAGGGTGCCCAGTTCCCGGTGGTCGGTGCGGCTGCCCGCCGCGTTCACCAGGTCTGCGCAGAGAAGGTCCTCTCCCTTCAGGTAGAGCAGCAGGGTGGACCCGTCTGCCATCGATGCCCCCAGCAGCGCCTGCCGGGCGTCGGCCGGGCAGTAGAAGGGGGTCAGGGTGCCATACTCGGTGGAGTTACAGACCACCGGATCACCCTGCACCGTGCCGTCGGCGGGCAGTTCCTCGATCTGATCCCAAGTCAGTCCCTGGGCCCGGTAGAGCCCCGGAGACCGGCCCGCCAGATCCCGAGTCCAGCAGAGTCCCTGCCCCGCGCCCAGCACAAAGCTTTGGGTGCTGACCGGGGCGTCGGGCCAGTCGGTGTCAGCGTCCGGCAGGACAGCCAACCGGTAGTCGCTGTAGGAGACATCGTCCCGGGGGTTCCACTCGGTGGCTGTCAGGGTGGCGGTCCCCGACAGGTCTTCCTCCCCGACGCATAACCGCAGCTCGGTGCCGTCGGGCAGATGGAGGGTGTACATCCGGCAGACCCGGTCCACTGTGGCGTTGGCCTGTCGGTTGCCCTCGATGGACGTACGGTTTACCACCGCATCGGCGTCGGCCTGGGCCCGGGTCTCGGGCGCCAGGGCATAGTCGCGGTTAACCGTCACCCCGGTGCTGTTGTGGACGGCGTCGGGGTCATCCAGCTGCAGCCGGGTGTGAAGTACCCCGTTTTCCAGGGTGAAGTGGAGCCGGTTCTCACTGCCCGTCCAGCCCAGAGCCCCTGAGAGAGTGAACCCATCCAGCGGGGTGCCGTTGCAGAGTTGGGACCGCAGTTCCAGACCAACGCTGGTCCAGCCGGCGCGCAGCCAGACCCCGGCGGTGGTCAGCACGGCCACAGAGGCCACAGTCAACACCACCAGTGCCAGACCCGACCGGCGGGGACGGCCCGCCCCGGGAATGCGTAAGGCTTTGCTCATAGTCCGCTGCCTCCATCCTTTTGCAGTGTGTCAAAGGTGATAAAACGGTCGGTGTGCAGGTTGCGCACCTGGTGGAACCGGGCCCAGTCCCGCTCCGACCCGGTCAGAATGCGGCCCATATAGGTCATATGGCCGGTGTCCAGCTCGTAGACCCGCAGCTGGACGCCGTTCTGACTGGATGCGATGATGAGCGAAGCACCGCCCGTGCTGCGCAGAGATTCCCCTTCCGCCAGCAGAATCTTGTCGCCGGACTCGTTGAGGACTGCGGCATCGGGGGTGGAAAAGTCCTGGTTGCCCACCGCCCGGGCCAGTGTGAAGTGACCGTTTTCCGCCTGCAGCATGACCAGCCAGAAACGGGCCGAAGGGTTGGCGCTTTGGGCATAGAAGGAAAGGATTGCCTCCCCGTCGGTGGTGCGGGGCATCAGGGTGGCGATGTCGTCGCCGGTCCAGTCCTCCAGGGTGGCCAGCTCCCGGTGGTCGGTGCGGGTGCCCGCCGCGTTCACCAGGTCGGCGCAGAGGGTGCCCTCCGCCGTGCGGTAAAGCAGCAGGGTGGACCCGTCCGCCATGGACACCCCGGCCAGGGCGGCCTCGGCGTCCGTGGGGCAGTAGAAGGGTTCCAGCGTCCCGAATTCGGTGGAGGCGCAGAGCACCTCCTGGTCGCAGAGCACCCCGTCCCGGGGCAGGGCGTCGATCGCATCGGGGGTCAGGCCCTGGGCCCGGTAGAGCCCCGGCGCCCGGCCCAGATAGTCCCGGGTCCAGCAGACGCCGTACCCCGCCCCCAGCGCAAAGCAGCTGCCGCCGGTGGGGTCGTAGGGCCAGGCGGTTTCGGTTTCCATATCTCCGCCCGGCCAGCTGTAATCGGTATTCAGCGCATACACATACACCGACGGGGGAAAGAGGGTGGCATAGGCGGTGGCGGAGTCCCCGGGATCGGTTTCCCCGGCTGCCAGCCGGACTACCGTATTGTCGGGCAGGTAGAGGGTGTAGGTCCGCAGAACCCGGTCCACCGGGGCGGAGATTGTCCGGCTGCCGTCCGAGCCGGAGCCGGTGACGGTGGCCGCCCCGTTGACGGCGTCCCGGTCCTCGGGCGCGACGGTGTAATTCCGGGTCACCACATAGGCGGGCGTGCGGCCGTCCTTGACCTGGCTGGCCGGGGCGTCGGGCTGCAGGTTCGTTTCCAGTCGGCCGTCCCGCAGCGTGAAGTGAAGCAGGTCGTTGTGATTGTACCAGCCCATCTGCGCCGACAGGGTGAAGCCTTCCAGCTGGTCGGCGTCGGCAATCTCGTTGTAGAGGGTGGGGGAGATGGCCTGCCAGCCGCTGTGCAGCCAGAGGGTCAGTCCCGCAAACAGAGCCAGTCCCGCGGCGGCCAGCACCCCCAGCCCGACGAGGGGGCGGAAGTGTTTTTGGGTTCTCTTCATGTGGAAGCATCTCCTTCCAACGGGTCAAAGGTCAGGTAGCGGCCTTTGTGCAGGTAGGCGGAACCGTAGGCATCGCCCCAGTCCCGCTCCGCCCCGGTGCGCAGCAGGCCCCGGTAGCGGGTGTCCCCCTCCAGGGACCGGACCTCCAGCAGCATGCCGTCCTCCGGCACCAGGCCGGAATCCGAGGCAGGCAGCGACGCTTCGTGCCGCCAGGCCAGCAGCAGGGCGTTGCCCTCGGCGTTCAGCACCGCCGCCGCGGCGGTGTTGTGGGCGTCCTGCTCCTGGCAGTGCACCAGGGTGAAGGTGCCGTCCTGCACCCGCAGGGCCGCCAACTGGGAGCTCAGCGGCGCTTCCGCCCCCAGTTGGTTCATGCTGCGGCAGGACAGGCTGACCACGGCGTCCCGGTCGGTGGTGCGCACCATCACCCCGGCGCTGTACACGTCACTTTCCGGCACCGTCGTCACCTGCCGATGGTCGGTGCATTGGCCGTCGGCGTCCACCAGGTCGGCCCACACCGTGTTGTCAGCGCCCAGGTAGAGCAGCAGGGAGGATCCGTCCGCCGTGGCCGCCCCGGTCAGGGCAACCACCGCATCCGCGGGGCAGTAGAAGGGTTCCAGCGTGCCGAATGCGGTGGTGGCGCAAAGGATCTCCTGCCCGTAGCGGGTGCCGTCCCGGGGCAGGGCGGCGATTTCCTCCTCGGTTAGGCCGTTCATCCGGTAGAGTCCCGGCGCCCGGCCCAGATAGTCCTGTTTCCAGCAGACCACCGGGGTGTCCCCCAGCAGGAAAGGCCGGGCGTCCACCACGGTGTCGGGCCAGCTTTCCCGCACGGTCTCGCCGGGGTCGTTCATGGCGTAGTCGTAGCGGTAGTCCAGTTCATAGGGGGTGTCGGAAATCCAGCTTTCCGCCACCAGCGGCTGGTCCAGATCCACCGCCCCGGCGGAAAAGCGCACCACCCGGTCTTCTTTCCCCGGGAAAATCGCCCGCAGGGTATACATCCGGTCCACCCGGTTCAACGTCGTCTGCACCGTCACGGTGCCGTCGGTGAACTGGGGCACCTCGGCGGCGTTGCGGTCGGCACTGGCCCGCTCCGGGGTGGCCACCACATAGGTCTGGTCGGTGCTCACCATCGGCCGGTTCAAAAAGGGCGCGTTCTCATCATCCAGCACCAGCTGGGTGTCCAGGTAGCCGTCGTGCAGCGAAAAATGCAGGCTGCTGGCATCCAGGTTCCAGTTGATGCGCCCGTTCAGGGTAAAACCCCGCAGGGCGGCGGGGTCCCCGGTCCGGTCTTCCAGCGTCAGGTCCACGGTGCGCCAGCCCAGCCGCAGCCAGGCCGTGCCCGCCAGCAGCACCACCAGCGCCAGTACCCCCAGCGGGGCCAGGCCGCGGCGGGATCCTTTGGTTTTGGACATACAGGCCCCTCCTTTCAGGCCGGTTCGGCGCGGCGGATGGCCCGCAGCGCCCACCAGATGCTGAACACCACCAGCACCGCCAGCAGCGGCGCCAGCCGGGTGATATTCCGCATCAGGACGTCGTTGCTGCCGTACAGGGCCAGGTATTGCTCCTCGTGGAAGAGCACCAGGCAGCAGCCGCCGCTGACGGCGCCCACCGCCACGGCCACCAGACGGCGCCAGCCCTTGTGCAGCCGCACGCAGCTCAGCAGCAAAGCGCTGGCCAGCAGCGTCACCGCCAGCAGCACCAGCTGGGCGGGGCGCCGGGGCAGCAGCCAGTACATCGAGTCGCTGAGCAGCACCTGCTCGTACAGGCTCTGGGCGGGCATGGCCGTGCCCAGTTGTTCCAGCGCCCGGGCGGAGTCCACCGCCTGCACCGGGAAGAAGTACACCACATACAATACCAGCTGCAAAGCGGCCACCCCCAGTTCCAGCACGGCGGCGGTCAGCACCTGGGCGCCCAGCCGTAGCGCGGGGGAGAGGGGCAGCGTCAGCCAGGTGTAGCTGCATCTGGCCCGCTTCTGGTCATTGACGGCGGGGCCGGCCAGCAGCCCCGCCAGCAGAAAGACCGCCAGGAACACCGGGAACTGGAACCCCTGCTCGTAGCAGGCGGCCAGGCCCATGCCCAGCATGGCGGGGCGGGAGGCCTGCCACAGCAGCACCGCCAGCTGCTCCACCGCAAAGGCGGCGCACAAAAGCCCGTAGTACCGGCGGGCCAGCCGCCAGTTCCAGCCGGCCAGCGTAAACATTCTTTTCATACAGACACGCTCCTTTTTCTTGCACGGGGGTGTACTAGTTTGCTAATACACATGCGGAATAAAAAATCAGCCCTCGTCGCCCCACAGTTCACTCACCAGGGCGATCACCTTTTTGTAGCTGAGCCGGTTCTGCTTGGCCTCGGCCACAAAGCGTTCCACCAGGCCCCGGGTCAGCTCTTCCTCAATGGAGGCCCGCAGGGCGGGGGTCAGGCGCACCACACTGCCGTTGTTGCCGTCGGTGTAGATATACCCCTCCTCGGTCATGAGGCGGTAGGCTTTCTGGGCGGTGTTGGGGTTGATGCCGGTCTGGGCTGCCAGTTCCCGGCGGCTGGGCATCGGGTCGCCGTCCTGTACGGTGCCCAGCAGAATCTGCCGTTTGAGATGCTCGGCAATTTGCTGATAGACGGGCGCGCGGTCGTGAAACTGCAGCCCGTTGAAACTGACCATGAAATCCCCTGCCTTTCCTGGATGATGAGTGTATTATACCCGTAGTACACGCAGGTGTCAAGGCGATGGGGGCAACTTTGTGCATCCTGCTGGAGCAAAGGGGGCGCCCTGCCGCAGGTTGCACAAAAGGGAAAGGGCTGCATTTCCACAAAGTTGACACAACTTTTTCAGCACTTTTTTACGATTGCGCCCTACAATAAGCATACAACCGTGCAAAGGGGGAGAATTTTTTTGATTACAGTGGAACACCTGACCAAGCGATATGGCGAGGTCACGGCGGTGGAGGACATCTCCTTCACCATCCAGGACGGCCACATCTACGGCTTCCTGGGGCCCAACGGCGCGGGCAAGTCCACCACGATGAACATCATGACGGGCTGTCTGGCCGCCACCTCCGGCGAGGTGAAGATCGACGGCTACGATATCTTTGAGCAGGCCCGCCAGGCCAAACAGTGTATCGGCTACCTGCCCGAGATTCCGCCGCTTTACCCGGACGAAACGCCGGAGGAGTATCTGCGCTTTGTGGCCGAGGCCAAGGGCCTGCCCAAAAAGTCCATCCCGGCCGAGGTGGCCCGGGTCATGGAGGAAACCCGCCTGACCGCCATGGGCGGCCGGCTGATCCGCAACCTGTCCAAGGGCTACCGCCAGCGGGTGGGCATCGCCCAGGCGCTGCTGGGCAACCCCCGGTATATCATCCTGGACGAACCCACCGTGGGTCTGGACCCCTTGCAGATCATCGAAATCCGCGACCTGATCCGGGAACTGGGGCAAAAGCATACCGTCATCCTCAGTTCCCACATCCTCAGTGAGGTGCAGGCCATCTGTGAGAGCGTGCTGATCATCGCCCACGGCAAGCTGGTGGCCTTTGATACGCCCCAGAACCTGGAAAAGATGCTGGCCGCCAACAACCGGCTGTCCATTGTGGCCGAAACCGACGAGGGCGGGCTGCGCGCCATCCTGGACGCCCAGACGGTGGTGGCCGACTATACGGTGGAGCCCGGAAACCCGGCTCCGGCCGCACCGGAACCGGCCGCCCCCGAAGCCCCGGCAGAACAGTCGGCACAGGGCGACGAAGCCGCCCCGACCGCCCCGGTGCAGCCTGCCCCGGTGACCTGCAAGGCCACCCTGACGCTGGCCGGGGACCCCACCGCCGCCTGCCGCACCCTCTTCTTTGCCTTTGCCAAGGCAGGGTGCGCGCTGCTGCAGATGACGGCCATCAAGGCGGACCTGGAGAACATCTTCATTGAACTGACCGAGGACGAACCGTCCGGAAAGGAGGCGGCTGCCCATGAAAGCGGTGTTTAAGCACGAAATGGGGCTCTACTACCACGGGCTGCTGGCCTATGTGTTCGGGGCCTTTTTGCTGGAATTCATCGGCATCGGCGCCATGCTGTACAACATCAACCGGGCCGTAGCCAACTTTGAGTACGCGCTGGGCACCTTCTGCATCGGGTTTGTGGCGCTGGTGCCCATCCTGACCATGCGGGTCATGGCTGAGGAAAAACGCCAGAAGACCGACCAGCTGCTCTCGCTGCTGCCCATCACCGGGGTGGACATCGTGCTGGGCAAATACTTTGCCATGGCGGTGGTGTTCATCGCCCCCATGGTGGTGGCCTGCGTCTACCCGCTGATCTTCTCGCTGTACGGCGACGTCTACCTGCCCACCTCCTACGGGGCGCTGTTCGCCTTCATCTGCCTGGGACTGGCCCTCATCGCCATCGGCATGTTCATCTCCTCCCTCACCGAGTCCCAGGGCATGGCCGCGGGGCTGTGCGTGGTGGCCATGCTGTTCTGCTACTACAGCGCCAGCCTGGCGGACTATATCTCCTCCACCGCCTTCAATGTGGCGGCGCTGCTGGTGCTTTCCGCCCTGCTGGCCCTCATCGTCCGGCGGCTCACCCGGTCCGACGTGGCGGGGCTCATCATCCTGGTGCTCTGCGTGGCCGCGGTGGCCATCACCTGGCTGGTCAGCCCCTCCTCGCTGGAGACGCTGCTGCCCGACCTGATGAACAAACTTTCGCTGTTTGAGCGGTTCTACACCTTCGTCAACGGCGTCTTCGACGTCACCGCCATCGTCTATTACGCCAGCGTGGCGGTCTTCTTTCTGTTCCTCTGCGTACAATCCTGGGAGAAAAAGAGGTATAACGGATGAAAAACAGCTTACAGAACCAATGGCGGGCCGCCCTGGCCCGCAACCGGCAGGCCCTGACCACCCGCACCGCCAAGGTGGGCGGCTACAGCTTTGTGCTCAGCCTGGTGGTGCTGGCCATCCTCATTGCGGTCAACGTGCTGGCCTCCAAACTGCCCGCCAGCTGGACCCAATGGGACATTTCGGCCGCCCAGCTCTATTCCCTCACCTCCGACACCAAGGTGGTGGTCAGCAACCTGCAGCAGGACGTGACCATCTACTGGATCAGCCAGGCCGGCCAGGAGGACACCGTCATCCAGAAACTGCTGGACCGCTACGCCGAGCTGTCCGACCACATCACGGTGGAAAAGAAGGACCCCGACGTCTACCCCACCTTTGCCCAGCAGTACACCGACGAGACGGTGGCCAACAACTCGCTGGTGGTGGCTTCCGGCGACAAGAGCCGCTACATCGGCTACGACAACATCTACCAGTACGACACCAACAGCTACTACACCACCGGCTCGGTGTCCCAGTCCTTTGACGGCGAAGGCCAGATCACCTCGGCCATCGACTATGTGGTCAGCACCGACCTGCCCCAGGTCTACCTGCTCAGCGGCCACGGCGAAGCGGCCCTGTCGGACACCTTCTCGGACGAACTGCAGCGGGCCAACTACGACACCGTGGAGGACTTCTCGCTGCTCAACGTGGACGCCGTGCCCGACGACTGCGACGTGCTGCTCATCAATGCCCCCACCAGCGACATCTCCGACGAGGAGCTGACCATGCTGCGGGATTACCTGACGGGCGGCGGCAAGCTGGTGGTGCTCTCCGGCCCCCAGAAGGACACCGACCTGCCCAACCTGAAGGCCTTGCTCTCTGACTACGGCGTCACCGCCGCCGACGGTGTGGTGGTGGACCAGAACCGCGACTACTACGCCTTCACGGCGCCCTATGTGCTCATGCCCGAAATCCAGTCCTCCGACATCACCGACCCGCTGAAGGACGGCGACTACCATGTCATCGTACCCATTGCCGCCGGCCTGACGGTGGGCGAAACGGACAGCGGCGCCACCGTCACCTCGCTGCTGGAAACCTCCCCCGACAACTCCTTCTCCAAGGCGGCGGGCTACGCCATGACCACCTACGACAAGGAGGACGGCGACATCGACGGTCCCTTCTCGCTGGCCGTCACGGTGGAGGACGCCGCCGGCGGACGGATGCTCTGGGTGGCCAGCGACTACCTGCTGGACGACATGTACAACTCCTACTCCTCGGGGGCCAACCTGGACTTCGTGATGAACGGCCTGTCCTGGATGATCGGTGACACCGACGCGGTATCCATCCGCTCCAAGTCGCTGGATTACAACTATCTGACCATCAGCTCCTCGTCGGCAGCCTGGCTCAAGGTCTGCATGATCGGCATCATCCCGGTGGGCTTTTTGCTGCTGGGCGTGGATGAGGTACTGCGCAGGAGGAAAAAGGTATGAATCGACAGAAAAAACTGGCCGTCCTGGTGGGGGTGCTGGTGGTGCTGTGCGCCGTCATCGCCATCGTTTCCGGCGTGCAGAAACACATCGACACCATCTCCACGGTGGACGAGGAAATCTTCGCCACCAGCGAAAGTGCCCTGACCGAGGTCTCCTGGACCAAGGACGGCAATTCCCTGCACTTTGTGCAAAACGACGACACCTGGCAGGATGCCAGCGATGCGGAGTTTCCCATCGACCAGGACAAGATGAGCGACTTCCTGAGCCATTTTGAGAGCGTCCACGCCAGCTTTGTCATCGAGGACGTGGAGGACTTTGCCCAGTACGGGCTGGACGATCCCTCCTGCACGGTGACGCTGACCAGCGCCGACGGCAGCACGGTGCTCCAGATGGGGGACTACTCCACCATGGACGAAAAGCGCTACGTCACCCTGGGGGACGGCACGGTCTACCTCATTGACGACGACCTGGAACAGTATGTGGCCTCCGACCGGGATGACCTGATGCGGGTGGATACCTTCCCCGACGACTACGACACGCTGGACAGCATCGTGGCCACCGGCGAAACCGCCTTCACGGCGGAATACCGCCCCGACGACACCCTGTGCTATACCGACGCCTACGACTACTACCTGCAGCAGGGCGACAGTTACCAGCCCCTGGACACCGACAAGGTGGAAGGGGTCATCACCACCCTCAACGGCATTGACCGGTCGGAGTATGTGAACTACCGCACCACCGAGTCCGATCTGGGGGGCTACGGCCTGGATGCGCCGGCGATCACCTTCACGGTGACCTACACGGTGGACGATGAAACGCAAACCAGCACGCTGGCCTTTGGCAAAAACGGCGACAACTGCTATATGCGCATGGACGATTCGCCCATCGTCTACCGCATCGACAGCGACACCTACACCGACGACGTGGCCACCATCGGCTACGACACCCTGCGTCCCAGCGCCGTGGTGGCCCTGAACTGGGACGACGTGCAGAGCATCGACTTCACGGTGGACGACGCCACCTATACCGTCGAGAAGAACGGCGACAGCTGGAAGATCGGCGACGATGTGGTGGAGTTTGACGATGTTTCCGACGCGGTGGACGCCCTGACGGTGAAGGAATTCAACACCGATACCCCCGAAAAGAAACAGGAGGCCGCCTTCACCGTCCATCTGGACAGCGAGGACTACCCCACGGTGAGTGTGACCCTTTACCAGTATGACGGCGAGGACTGCCTGGTGCAGCTGGACGGCCAGACCCTGGGTCTTGTGTCCCGCAGCCTGGTGGTGGATTTGACCGAGGCCGTCAACGCCATCACGCTGGGACTTTCCTGACCAATCCATCCTCCCTATACCAAATGCCCCGTGCCGTTTTTCGGCACGGGGCATTTACAATTCTGCAAATCCGTCCTGACAACCGCAAGAATTTGTCAGGACAAAGGCAGACAACTATCAGTGTTTCCGGCAAGTTTTGCGGTGGTACAATATAGAAGATACGCCGGGGCCTGCATAGAGGGTATCCCCGCCGCGTACAAAGAAGTAAAAACCTATGGAGGTGTACCGTTATGGCACAGAATGCATCCCTGAAAGATGCCGCAATTTCCGCCGTGGTGGAACAGATGCTCCACTACCTGGAGAAGGACCCGGAAACCAACATTCCCAAGATCATGAAACTGATCGATACCGTCACGCCCAAGGACTGGTATGCCAAGCAGCGCGCCGCCTTCCGCAACGCCATCGACAAAAAGGACAACTGGTACCAGCTCATCATGAAGGTGTACGAGCTGGACCCCGGTGTGCGGGAAACCTTTTTCCGCAACTTCATCCTCAACGCCAGCCTGCAGGGCAGCGCCCGGCAGGAGGAGGTCAGCGCCAAGGAGAACTGCAACGTGCCCTGGGCCATCCTGCTGGACCCCACCTCGGCCTGCAACATGCACTGCACCGGCTGCTGGGCGGCCGAATACGGCAACCGGCTGAACCTGAGTTTTGAGGAGCTGGACTCCATCGTGACCCAGGGCAAGGAACTGGGCACCTACATGTACATTTTCACCGGCGGTGAACCGCTGGTGCGCAAGCAGGACGTCATTGCCCTGTGCGAAAAGCACAGCGACTGCGAGTTCCTCAGCTTCACCAACGGCACCCTCATCGACGAGGATTTCTGCCGGGAGATGCTGCGGGTCAAGAACTTTGTGCCCGCCTTCAGCCTGGAAGGCTTCGAGGCCGCCAACGACTCCCGCCGGGGTGACGGCGCCTACCAGAAAGTCCAGAAGGCCATGGCCCTGCTGAAAGCCCACAAGCTGCCCTTCGGCATTTCGGCCTGCTACACCAGCGCCAACTATGCCGACATCAGCAGCGAGGCCTTCTTTGATTCCATCATCGACGCCGGCGCGCTGTTTGTCTGGTTCTTCCACTACATGCCGGTGGGCAGCGGGGCCGCGCCCCAGCTGCTGCCCACGCCGGAACAGCGCACCGAGGTGTACAACCGCATCCGCGCCTTCCGCAAGAGCAAACCCATCTTCTCGATGGATTTCCAGAACGATGCCGAGTACGTGGGCGGCTGCATCGCCGGCGGCCGGCGGTACCTGCACATCAACGCCCGGGGCGATGTGGAACCCTGCGTCTTCATCCACTATTCCAACGTGAACATCCGCAACTGCACGCTGCTGGAAGCCCTCAAGAGCCCGCTGTTCCTGGCCTACCACGACGGCCAGCCCTTCAACGGCAATATGCTGCGCCCCTGCCCCATGCTGGAAAACCCCGAAAAACTGCGCAAGATGGTCCACGACACGGGGGCGGTTTCCACCGACTACGAATCCCCCGAAAGTGTGGATACCCTGTGCGACCGCACCACGCCCTATGCCGAAGCCTGGCAGCCCCAGGCCGACAAGCTGTGGAGCGAAAGCCACCCCGACAAGGCGGAATAACGCTCAGGAGTGCAGGATGTGCCCCCAGGGGTTCTGGAAGAGCAGCCAGTACAGCTGGTTGACCAGCGTCTGCTTTTCCGCTTCGGTGCGCACCTCCCGCTGGACCAGCAGCCCGGAAATGCCGCAGGCGTAAAACTGCAAAAAGGCTTCCTCGTCGGCGGGGGACATGGCCAGGTTGGGGTGCATCCGGTGCAGGGCGTCCTGCAGGTAGGTGGTGAACACCTGTACCAGCCGCCGCTCCAGCTGTTCGTGCCAGCGGCTGGCCAGCAGATGCTGCAGGGTGCGGCGGTGCTCGGTGATATAGTCCACAAACAGCCCCAGTGCCCGGTGGGGGTCCTCCGTCTGCAGGCTTTGGGTCATCAGCTGCTGGGCGCCCTGGCGGGCCCACCAGTCCACCACGTCCAGCACATCCTCAAAGTGGTAGTAGAAGGTCTGGCGGCTGATGCCGCACAAGGCCACCAGCTCGGTGACGGTAATCTTCTCCAGACTCTTTTTCTCCAGAAGCTGCAACAGTGCTTCGGTGATTTCCTGTTTCACATCGGCCTGCATGGCACATTCCCTCCCATCTGTTGGTGGTATTGTAACACAACCGACGGGTTCCGTCAAAAAACACCCTGCTGTTTTACACAGCAGGGTGTTTTTTTGTGGAAAATCTTCAGTGGTGCAGCAGATAGTAGACGGCACCCACCAGCCCGGCGTCGTTCTGCAAGGCCGCCGCCTGCAGGGTCAGTCCCTCGGCAAAGGCGGGCATGACCGCCGCCTTGACCTTGTGCTCCAGCGGTTCAATCAGCAGCTCTTTCTGGGCGCTGACGCCGCCGCCCACCAGAATGCGCTGGGGGTTGAAGATGTGCACCATGCCGGCCAGCCCCTGGGCGATCTCGTCCATCCAGCGGTCCAGCAGGTCCAGCACATCGCAGCGGCCCGCCCGGGCGGCGGCAAAGATGGCCCGCCCGTCCCGGAGTTCCGGGTCCATCGCCTGGGCGGCGCGTACCAGGGCGGTGGTGGAGGCGTACCGCTCCCAGCAGCCCCGTGCGCCGCAGGTGCAGGGTACCCCGTCCAGGGCGTGGGTGCGGTAATGGCCCATCTCGCCGCCCAGACCCCGGGCGCCCTCCAGCAGCCGCCCGCCGGTGAGGATGCCCCCGCCGATGCCGGTGCCGATGGTGATGCCGATGACGTCGGTGCAGCCCCGGGCCGCACCGACCCACACTTCGCCCAGACACATGCAGTTGGCATCGTTGGCCACCGTGACCGGCAGGCCGAAGTCCTCGGTCAGGCGGTTCCGGATGGGGGCCCCCACCCAGCCGGGCAGGCTTCCGCAGGTGCCGGCCACAATGCCTTTGCGGCTGTCGATCTGGCCGGTGGCGGACACGCCGATGCCGGCAAGCTGTCCCCGCCGCCCGTCGGTGAAGTCGGCGGCCGCGGCCCGCACGGTGTCCAGGATGGGGGTGCGGTAGCCGTCAAAGCTGACGCTGCGCTCCGCCCGGTCCAGCACGGTGCCGGTCTCGTCCACCAGGCCCAGTTTGACGGCGGTGCCGCCGATGTCGATGCCCAGATAGATCTTGCTCATGGCCACTCCTTTACTTGCAGTCCTTGATGGCGGCGGTGAACCGGGCGGTGATCTCGGCGGGGCGGGTGATGGCGCCGCCCACCACCAGGGCGTAGGCGCCGGCTTCCAGGGCTTTGCGGGCCTGCTCGGGGTAGTGGATGTGCCCCTCGGCAATGACCTTGGCCGGGCATTCCCTGGCCAGCCGGGCCACAAAGTCAAAGTCGATATCGTTGATGCCGGTGGTCTCGGGGGTGTAGCCCCGCATGGTGGTGCCCACAAAGTCGGCCCCCGCCTCGGCACAGGCCATGGCCTCCTCAAAGGTGGCAATGTCGGCCATCAGCAGCTGGTCTGGGTACTTGGCCTTGATTTCCCGGATGAACTCCGCCGCGGTCTTGCCGTCGGGACGCAGGGCACCGGTGCCCTGCACGGCCAGAATATCCACGCCGCAGCCCACCAGGGCGTCCACCTCGACCATCGTCACGGTGATGTACATGGGGGTGCCGGGGTAGTCCTTCTTGATGATGCCGATGACCGGCAGGTCCACCACCGCCTTGATCTGGGTGATGTCCCGCACGGTGTTGGCCCGGATGCCCACCGCCCCGCTCATGGCGGCGGCCTTGGCCATCAGCGGCATGATGCCGCCCTCAGGGGTGTAGAGGGGTTCGTTCTCCAGCGCCTGGCAGGAGACGATGAGCCCGTGGTGGATCTGGTTGAAAATCTCTTCCTTGTTCATTCCAAATACGCTCCTTTGTCGTGTCGCATCTCAATCTTGAACACAGCCTTGCGCACCCGGGCACAGTCGGGGGTGCGGCAGCTGGGCTTGTGGGGTTCGCCGGGCATAAACAGGGCAAACCGTCCGCCGCCCAGCACGCCGGACGCCTCCTCGGCGCCGGTTACAAAGCCCACGTCGGCGCCCTCGTCAAAGGGCTTCTCCTCGGTGCCGGAGGCGGCCCAGCCCCAGCGCTCGCCGCCCGTCAGGTCGATCTGCAGGTCGGCGTAGCGGCGGTGGTACTCAAAAGCGGCGCCCTCGGCGTCCCGCAGGTCGGCGTCCATCACGTTGATGAATACCGCCTCCCCGTTCACCTCGGTGCGGCCGTTGGGCAGGGCGGCCACATCGTGGGCCATCAGCCAGCGGATGGCAATGTCCAGGTTCTTGTGCAGGCCGCGGTAGCGGGGCAGATTCTGCAGGGTATCGGTGATCATGGCGGCTCCTTTCCGGGGCATAGAGCCCCAAACAGGGACAGGCTCCCCCGCTGCCGGGGAAGCCTGCCGCCGCATTATAAGCTCTGGATCTCGGCCAGGGCGCTCTCGATCATCGTCTGGGCGGCCACCACCACGGCGTCGTCCGACTCGGCCAGGTTGGGCAGCGGCGGGCGTACACCGCCCAGCTCCAGGCCGTACATCCGGCGCAGGATCTCCTTCTGGACGGCATACAGGTTGCCGTGGGCTTCGCACATCTTGTAGATGATGCGGTCGGCCAGGTACTGCACATGGCGGGCATGGTCGATGTCCCCCTTGGCCAGCAGCTCGTTCATCTTGAGGAAAAGCTCCGGCATGACGGCGTAGGTGCCGCCGATGCCACCGTCGGCGCCCATCACCCGGCCCGACACAAACTGCTCGTCGGGGCCGTTGAACACCGCAAAACCGTCCTTGCCCCGGGCGGCAATGCCCGCATCCTTGAACATCTGGATGTCCTGCACCGGCATGGAGGAATTCTTCACGGCGATGACGTTGGGGTTCTTGAGCATCTCGGCCAGCAGGGGCATGGTCAGGGCGGTGCCGGCCAGCTGGGGAATGTTGTAGATGACGAACTCGGTATGGGGCGCCGCGGCACTCATGGCGTTCCAGTAGTCCGCAATGGCGTAGTTGGACAGGTGGAAATAGATGGGCGGAATGGCCGCGATGGCATCCACGCCGCAGCTTTCGGCGTGGGCGGCCAGCTCGGCGCTGTCGGCGGTGTTGTTGCAGGCCACATGGGCAATGACGGTAATCTTGCCCTTGGCCTCGCTCATGACGGCTTCCAGCACGGCCTTGCGCTCGGCCACGCTCTGGTAGATGCACTCACCGGAGGAACCGCCCACGTAGACGCCCTTGACGCCCTTGCCGATCAGATGCCGGGTCAGGGCCTTGACGCCCTCCACCGAGATGGCGCCCTCCTTGTCGTAGCAGGCATAGAACGCAGGGATTACACCGCGGTATTTGTTGATGTCTTTCATAACGAAGATACTCCTTCCGAAATGATCCTAACAGGGGAAGGCGGCAGCCCCGGAGGCTGCCGGTTCCCGGGAAAACAGCGGGGAAATCAGCCCTTGACGGCGCCCATGGCGATGCCCTGGGTGAAGTATTTCTGGAACGCCAGGAAGACTGCGATGATGGGGATGGCGGCCAGGGCGGCGCCGGCCATGATCAGGCCGTAGTCGTTGGACATTTCGGCCTGGATCTTGGCAATGCCCAGCGAGATGGTCAGGCTCTTGGTGGAGTTCAGCATGATCAACTGCAGGAAGTAGTCGTTCCAGCTGTTGATGAAGGTGAAGATGGCCAGCGCGCCGATGCCGGGGGTGACCATGGGCAGCACCACGCTGACGAAGGTGCGTACCTCGCCGGCGCCGTCAATGCGGGCGGCTTCGATCATCTCGCCGGGGATGGTCTCGCTGAACTGCTTCATCAGGAAGATGCCGAAGGGCCAGCCCACGGTGGGCAGAATGACGGCCAGCAGGGTGTCGTGCAGGCCCAGGAAGCTCATCTCTTTCAGCAAGGGGATCAGGATGACCTGCTTGGGCAGGGCCATGGCGCAGATCATGATGCTGAAGATCAGTGCCCGGCCGGGGAAGCGCTTCTTGGCCAGCACGTAGCCCGCCATGGCGGCGGTGATGCAGGTCAGGGCCATGGCGGCCACCGCCATCAGCACGGTGTTGCCCAGCCACAGCAGGGCGGGGTTGTCAAACAGGCGCTGGTAGTTGTCCAGCGTGGGGGCGGTGGGGAACCAGACCGGCGGGTTGGCGTTGACGGCCACCCGGTCCTTGAAGGAGCCGGTCACGATCCAGTACAGCGGGAAGATGAAGAAGATGGCCAGCAGGAAGAGGACCACGTCCACAATCACCTTGCCGGGGGTGAGCTTTTTGCTTTTTACGGTAGTTTCCATTGTGCGCCCCTCCTCAATCGCCGGAGCCGGAACCGGCTACCTTGAACTGGATGGCCGACAGCACCGCGATGATCAGCGCCAGGATGACGCCCATGGCGTCGCCGTAGCCGTAATCGTTGAGCTTGAAGGCCTGGTAATAGATGTAGTACATGATGGTGTCGGTGGCATGGTTGGGGCCGCCGCTGGTCAACAGCTGGATCAGCGCGTAGCACTGGAAGGTGTTGATGGTGGTGATGACCAGGATGTACAGGGTGGTGGGCATGATCTGGGGCCACTTGATGTGCCAGAAAACCTGGAAGTTGTTGGCGCCGTCCACCTCGGCGGCGTCGATCAGCGAGGGATCCACGTTGCCCAGCGCCGCAATGTACAGCACGATGGGCTGGCCGATGGAGGTGGTGAACAAAATCAGGATGATGCAGGCCAGGGCAAACCGTTCGTCGCCCAGCCAGCTGATGTTCTGGTCAATGACGCCGGTGGCGCTGAGCACATAGTTGATCAGACCGGTGTACTTGTTGAACATCCACTTCCACACCACGGCCACGGCCACGGTGCCGGTGACCACCGGCAGGTAGAAGATGCAGCGGAAGAAACTGCGCTTGAAGGCGCTGAACTGGTACACCACCGAGCTGACCCACAGCGAGAAGGCGGTGACGGTGGGCACAGCCACAATGACCAGGATGAAGGTGTTTTTCAGCGCTTTCAGGAAGGTGGGATCCTGGAACATCTTGATGTACTGGTCCAGCCCCACAAAGGTCAGGGGCTTGCCCATGCGGTAGTCAAAGAAACTGGTCACCAGACACATGACCATGGGGACCACCACGAACAGCACAAAGAAGAACAGGGCCGGCAGCAGGAACAGATAGGCGGCCAGGGTCTGCTGGCGCACCAGTGCCGAATTGCGGAAGGTACCCTTGTTGTAGGTCAGCACCTCACCGCCGGAAGAAGCGGGTTTCGCCTTGGTTTTAGAGGCCATGGAAGGCCCTCCTTTCCGAATGAAGAGGGCGGAAAACGGGCCACGGGGCCCCGCTTCCCGCGGGAAGGGGCGATTTTTTGCAAAAGGAGGCCCCCGCTCCATCGCCTTGAGGGAACGGGGGCGCTCACTCCTTTCAGATGAACCGTTCAGCCGGTCACCGGGCGGCGGTGCGCCGCGCCGGATCGTTTACAGATTGGCTGAAACTCAGGCAGCCGCAGCGGCCAGGGCGTCGTTGCTGGTGGTGGTGTAGGTGGCTACAGCCTCGTCCACGCTGGTGCCGGTGAAGATCTGCTGCAGCATGTTCCACCAGGCGGTGCGCTGCTCGGCCCAGCCGCCGGTCACGGGGTAGTAGTCGCCCAGGTACTGCATGAAGCTGGAGAACTGCGCCATGCGCTCCTCATCCTCGGTGCCGGTGTAGACATCGCCGAAGGAGGAACGAACCGGGAAGAAGCCGGTCAGACGGACGCTCTCGGGACCCTGGGTGGGATCGTCGCACAGGAACTTGATGAACTCCTTGGCAGCAGCGGCCTTGGTGTCGTCGCCGTTGTTGAAGATGCCGAAGCCCCAGATGCCGCCGCACAGCTCAGGCACGCCGTCGTCGGAGGGGAAGGCAACCGCCATCGGGGTGAAGGAAACGGAGGAAGCGTACTGGGCCTGGTTGGAGGCGTTCCAGCACAGCGTCATGGCGATGGTGCCGTTGGCGAAGAGCTGCAGCTCGTCGGAAGCCTGGGCGGCCGCGTCGTAGCTGATCAGGCCCTCGTTGGACCAGTCAAGCAGCTGCTGCAGAGCCTTCTTGTTCTGCTCGCTGTCGGTGGTGTAGGCGGTGTGGTCGGCGTTGGTGAACTGGCCGCTGTAGAGGTTGTTCACCAGGGCGCGGGTGCCCTGGTCGCCGCCCTGGCCGCCGCAGTAGACGATCATGGTGGTGTCCACGCCGTTGTCCTTCAGGGCCTGCAGGGCCTTTTCGAAGTTCTCGGTGGTCCAGGTGCCGTCCTCGTTGATGTACTGCAGGGCGCCGGCTTCCTCGAACATCTCCTTGTTGATGGCCATGGTGTGGGTGGTCATGCACAGGGGATATTCATAGTAGTTGCCGTCGGCACCCTTGCAGGCGCTCACGACGCTCTCGCTCACGGCGGAGATGTCCGCGGTGGCCTCGTCGGTCCACAGGTCGCTCAGGTCCAGCATCTTGCCCTTGGCACCCCAGTTGGAAACCAGGCGCTCGGGACCTTCCATGACGATGTCGGGGGTGGTGCCGGCCTCGATGGCGGCGGTCACCTGGTCGTCACCGTTGGTGTAGTCCAGGTATTCCACCGTGACGTTGATGCCGGGGTGGGTCTCCTGGAATTTGGAGATGATGCCGTCGACGGTTTCGGCATCACCGAACTGGCCGATGGGGTAGGTCCACATGGTGATGTCGGCGGAGAGGTCGCTGCCGGAGGCCGCCTCGCCGGTCGCCGCGGCAGAGGACGCGGTGGACTCAGAAGCGGTGGATTCGGAGGCGGTGGAAGAGGCGCCGCCGCCACAGCCCGCCAGCAGGCTGGCCGTCATGCCGGCGGCCAGAAGCAAAGACAACTGCTTTTTCATGTTTTTCTCCTTTGTGTGTGGTGATTGCGAATGTGGGGGCGGAGGCGCTCCGTCCCGCTTGACAACTCCATTGTAGGAAAAATCTTTTCATTTGTCCAGATACTTTTTCAACAAGGTTTTTTCTTTTTTCTGGTGGTAATGCACAAAAAGCGGGGGTTTTTCACGGTACTACAGCAATAATTCAACAAACAATGCAAGAAATGTATAGAAAATGTAAACGAAAAAAGTTTTAAAGAGACGAAAAACAGAAAAAGATTTGCAAAAACCGGCGCCCTTTTTGGCTTGGGAGGCGGGGCCGGCCGCCGATGCTCCGGCCCGGTTGTCCCCCGACGGCCGTCGTATCGCCGGAGTTGCGGCAAAACAAAATCGGGCTTTTTTTCGATTTTCTGTAAATTCTATACAAAGAATGGGGTGTAAATGTGGCGGGAATAAACACTTGTCAAACGGCATTTTTTCTTTTATACTGGTAATAGAAAAAAAGTTTCATTCCGTCGGCGCGCCGGGGCCTTGGCGCTCGGCCCGACCAAGAAGGAGAACGATCCGATGAATCCGTGTAATTTCTGGGAGTTGCTGCGTTCCCGGTACAGCGAACTCACCCGTTCCGGCCGGCGGGTGGCCGATTACCTGACCCAGCATGCCGAGGAGGCACAGTATCTGTCCATCTCCTCCCTGGGGGCCGCCTGCGGCGTGGCCGAGGCCACCATCTTCCGGTTCTGCCGTTCCCTGGGCTTTGACGGCTACAACGAAATGAAGATCGCCCTGGCCCAGGCCAACGCGATCCCGTCGTCGGCGGGGACCAACAAGCTGGAACCCGGCACCGACACCGCCACTCTGTGCACCCACGCCAGTGCCGTGGCGCTGGAGGCCATCAACGGCACCCGGTCTGTGCTTTCCCCCGAATCCATCGATGCCGCGGCCACCCTGCTGCAGCGGGCCCGGCAGGTGTTCTGCTTTGGCCAGGGCGGCAGCCAGATCCTGGCCGACGATATCTGGGCCCGGTTTGCCACCGTCTCCACCAAGTTCCGCACCGCCGGCGACAGCCATATGCAGACGCTGACCGCCAGCCTGATGGTGCCGGAGGATGTGGTCCTCTTTGTCTCCTACTCCGGGTCCACCCGGGATATGATGGAGACGCTGCGCATCGTCAAGGGCAACGGTGCCAAGGTGATTCTGCTCACCCACTATGCCGACGCCCCCGGCACGGCCCTGGCCGATGTGGTGCTGCTGTGCGGCGCCAAGGAAAGCCCGCTGGACAGCGGCAGCATTGCCGCCAAGATCGCGGTGCTCTTTGTGGCCGAAGTGCTGGTGCTGCGCTTTACCCTGGACAACCAGGAGCTCACCGCCATCGCCCGGGAGCGCACCAGCAAGGCGCTGGCCCCCAAGTTGTTGTAAAATTCTCCCTCCCTCACACAAAAACCGGGAGGCCCCTGGACGGGGTCTCCCGGTTTTTGTGTGGGAACGGTATTTATACGGGCTGGGGCTGTCCGGCGTTGGCCAGCCGGCGCAGTTCGCTGCGCATGGTCAGGGCCGACGTCACAAAGGCGATGAAGTCCGCCACCGGGGCGGCGAACAGCAGGCCGTCCAGTCCCCAGAGGCGGGGCAGCAAAAGCAGCAGCGGCACCAGGAAGAATACCTGGCGGGTCAGGGCCAGCAGCAGCCCGCGGATGGGCTTGCCGATGGCGGCAAAAAAGTTGGAGGAGAGCAGCTGCACGCAGTTGACCACTACCATGAACAGGTAGGTGCGCATGAATTTGACGGCAAACTCAAAATAGAGGTGGTCACCGGTGCCGAACAGTGAGACGATCTCTTTGGGGAAAAGCTGGAATGCCGCAAAGCCCACGGCCGAGATGATCAGGCTGAGCTTGACGGCCAGCAGATAGATTCCCCGCACCCGGTCGTATTTGCCGGCGCCGTAGTTGAAGCTGATGATGGGCTGGGTCCCCTGGGAAATTCCCACGATGACGCCCAGCAGAATGGCGTTGATCTTGATGACAATGCCGCTGGTGGCCAGGGGAATATCGCTGCCGTAAATAGATTGGGCGCCGTAGTAGGTCAGCGAGTTGTTCAGCACGATCTGCACAAAGGTGATGGCCACCTGGTTCATGCTGTTGCTCAGCCCCAGGGAGGCAATGCGCCGCCACAGGGACGGCTGGGGACGGAAATCCTCCCGCCGGAGGTGAATGTTGTGGAACCGGGGCAGATAGACTACGGCCATCCCGCAGGAGGCTGCCTGCCCGATGACGGTGGCCCAGGCGGCGCCCGCCACGCCCCAGTGGCAGACAAAGATGAACACCGGGTCCAGAATGGTGTTGATGACGGCGCCCAGCAGCATGCAGGTCATGGAATAGCGGGGGCTGCCGTCGGCGCGGATCAGGTTGCAGGTGGCGTTGGTCACAATCAGCAGCGGCATGCCCAGGGCGGTGATGCGGGTGTAGGTCAGGGCGTAGGGCATCACGCTGTCGGTGCCGCCGAACAGCCGCAGCAGGTGGGGCAAAAACAGCTCCACCAGCACCATGTACAGCAAGCCCAGCCCCACCATCATGGTCACGGCGGCACCCACCACCCGGCGGGCGGCCTCCTGCCGGCCGGCACCCAGGTTCAGGTTGAAGTTGGCGGCGCCGCCAATGCCGATGAGCAGGGCGATGGCCAGGCAGATGGTGGTCAGCGGGTAGGCCACGTTGGTGGCAGCGTTGCCCAGGTACCCCACGCCCTGGCCGATGAAGATCTGGTCCACAATGTTGTACAGCGAACTGACCAGCATGGCCAGAATGCTGGGCACGGCAAAGGTGCGCAGCAGTTGGGGCAGCGGGCGGCTGCCCAGCGGATTTTCAGCGGTCATGGTCGGTTTTCTCCTCCGTCTGGTTTTGTGCCACGGCCCGCAGGGCCGCCGTGCGCAGGGCCTCCTGCAGCAGGGTGCGGGTGTCAGGGCTCAGCCCTGCCAGCAAGGAATCCTGCCATTCCCGCCGCAGCCGGGTGATCTCGGGGTAGACGGCCAGGGCCTTCTCGGTGGGATAGACGCAGAAGGTCCGCCGGTCCCGGGGGTTGCACCGCCGTTCCAGAAAACCCATCTTTTCCAGGGCCAGCATGGCCCGGGTCACGTTGCTGGGGTTCAGGTAAAACTGCTGCAAAAACCGGTCCTGGGTCAGGCCGGGATGTTCACATACCTGTACCAGATACATATACTGGCTGGCATTCAGCCCGTAGGGGGCCATCACCCGGTCCATATGCATGGCGGTGTGACGGGCGCCCACATTCATCCATTTGATCAGATCCTCCATGAAAGAACCTCCTTTTCCGCAGAGTATTATACACCTGTTTCTTTGCGCGCGCAAGGAGTAATTTGCGCACGCAAAGAAATCCGGGCCGCGCCGCTGGCGTTTTTCGAGGGGCCGTGCTATACTGAAAACGGCGGTCGCAGGACCGTACTTTGCCCATAGAGGAAGCGTATTTCCATGTGGTTTGTCTTTGCGGTGGGGTCGTCGGTGTTTGCAGCCCTCACCTCCATTCTGGCCAAGATCGGCATCGACGGGGTCAACTCCAACCTGGCCACGGCGGTGCGCACCACGGTGGTGCTGGTCATGGCCTGGGGCATGGTGTTCCTGACGGGCACCCAGGGCGGCGTGACCCAGATCGGCCGACGCAGCTGGCTGTTCCTGATCCTGTCGGGCCTGGCCACCGGGGCCTCCTGGCTGTGTTACTACAAGGCTCTGCAACTGGGCCCGGCCAGCAAGGTGGTGCCCATCGATAAGCTCAGCGTGGTCATCACGCTGGTGCTGGCGGCGGTGCTGCTCCATGAGCAGGTCACCCCCAAGTCGGCACTGGGGTGCCTGCTCATCGGGGCGGGCACGCTGCTCATGGTGCTGTAACCGAAAAAAAGCTCCCTGCCCATCGGGCGGGGAGCTTTTTGCATTCAGCAGCGGATGGCCACCTTGATCACACCGTCGCGGCGGTGTTCAAACAGGTCGTAGGCGGCCTCGATGTCTTTCAGGTCGTAGGTGTGGGTGATCAGCGGGGTGGTGTCCAGCTTGCCCGCCGCAATCAGGTCCAGCGTTTCCTGGCAGTGGCAGCCGTCCACGCCGCCGGTCTTGAAAATCAGGTTCTTGCCGTACATCTCGGGCAAGGGCAGCACCTGGGGGGCGTCGTACAGTGCCACCACCGTCACAATGGCGTTGGGCCGGGCGCACTGCCAGGCCAGCCGGAAGGTCTCGTCGCTGCCGGCCACCTCCAGCACGGCGTCGGCGCCGCCGTGGTCGCTGTGGGCCCGCACAAAATCCGGCAGCCCCTCCGGCGGCGCGGTGAGCACCCCGGGGTGGTGGCGGCGCACAAAGGCCAGCCGGTCGGCGTCCCTGTCGCAGACGATGACCCGCTGGGGGCCGTACAGCTGCACGCACTGCAGGGTGCACAGCCCGGTGGGACCGGCCCCCAGGATCAGCACGGTATCCTCCGGCGTGATATCGGAAATCTGTGCCGCCCAGTAGCCGGTGGCCAGCACATCCCCCACCAGCAGGGCCTGCTCGTCGGTGACGGTGTCGGGGATTTTCGTCAGCCCCTGGTCGGCGTAGGGCACCCGGACGTACTCCGCCTGGCCGCCGTCGATGCGGCAGCCCAGGGCCCAGCCGCCCTCGGGGTCGGTGCAGTTGTTCACCCAGCCGTGGCGGCAGAAAAAGCACTCCCCGCAAAAGGTTTCCACATTCACGGCCACCCGGTCGCCGGGGCGCACGGCGGTCACGGCGGCGCCCACCTGCTCCACGATGCCCACCATCTCGTGCCCCACCGTGATGCCCGGCACCGCCCGGGGCACCGAGCCATGCTTGATGTGCAGGTCGCTGGTGCAGATGCTGCCCAGCGTCACCTTGACGATGGCATCCCGGGGATTCTGCAGCACCGGTTTGAGCTTGTCCACCAGGGCAAAGTCGCCCTGCTTCCGATAGGTATATGCCAGCATACAGATGCCTCCTTTTACCAATAGGGTAGCACGGTCCGGGGCAAAAAGCCAGGGCCCGCCACAAAAAATCCCGCCTGCGGTGTGCGCCGCAGGCGGGTGGGGATCGTGCCGGGATGGGGGAGGTCCAACCCCGGCGGAAAAAGCTCAGCGGGGCAAGCGCCCGTACAGGTCCATCTGGTGACGGATTTTGGTGGCCAGGGCCTCGTCAAAGGCGCCGGGCAGCGCCCGCCAGCACCAGTTGCCCCCCAGGGTGGAGGGGGTGTTCATCCGGGCTTCGTGGCCCAGGCCCAGCAGGTCCTGGGCCTGGACGATGGCCAGGTCCGCCACGCTGGCCCAGGCGGCGCGCATCATGCCCCAGTGGTAGCCCTCTTCCCTGGTCAGTTTCAGGTAGTCCAGGGCGTGGGCGATGTCGGGGGCAGGGGCGGTCTCGAACCAGCCGTTCACCGGCTCGTTGTCATGGGTGCCGGTGTAGACCACACAGTGCCGGGGGTAGGTGTGGGGCAGGTAGTCCCCGCCATCCCGGCTGTCAAAGGCAAACTCCAGCACCTTCATGCCGGGGTAGCCGCTTTGCCGCAGCAGGTCCCGCACGTCGTCGGTCAGAAAACCCAGGTCCTCGGCCAGGATGGGCAGCCGGCCCAGGGATTTTTCCACGGCGCGGAACAGGTCGATGCCGGGCCCCGGGCGCCACCGGCCGCCGCAGGCGTCGGTCTGGCCGTAGGGGATGGCATAGTAGCCCGCAAATCCGCGGAAGTGGTCGATGCGCAGCACATCGTAGGTGCTGCACAGCACCCGGATGCGGCGCACCCACCAGGCAAAGCCGTCCCGGCGCATGGCGTCCCAGTCGTACAGCGGGTTGCCCCACAGCTGGCCGGTGGCGGAAAAACCGTCCGGCGGGCAGCCGGCCACCTCGGTGGGCTGCAGGTCGTCGTCCAGCTGGAAGGCTTTCGGCGTGCTCCACACATCCACGCTGTCGGCGGCCACATAGATGGGCAGGTCCCCGATGATGCGGATGCCGTGGTCGTTGGCGTAGCCCTTCAGGGCCCGCCACTGGGTGAAAAAGAGATACTGCACCGCCTGCCAGAAGGCGATGGCCCCGGCGCAGCGGGTGTGGGCGGCGGCCAGGGCGGCGGGGTCCCGGCGGCGCAGCGCCGGTTCCCACTGGCTCCAGGCACGGCCGCCGTGCTCGTCCTTCAGCGCCATGAACAAGGCGTAGTCAGGCAGCCAGAAGGCGTTGGCCGCGCAGAAATCGGCGTAGGCGGCGGGGGGATTTTGCAGCAGGCGGTCGCAGGCCTTGCGCAGCACCGCCCACCGCTTTTGGTAGAGTGCACCGTAGTTCACACGGTCGGGGGTGCTCTGCCAGTCGATGGTCCGGTATTCCCCGGGCTCCAGCAGGCCGTCGGCGGCCAGGGTGTCCAGGTCGATGAGATAGGGATTGCCCGCGTAGGTGGAAAAGGACTGGTAGGGGCTGTCCCCGTAGCTGGTGGGGCAGATGGGCAGCAGCTGCCAGTAGCGCTGCCCCGCTGCCGCCAGAAAATCCACAAAAGCCCTTGCCGCCGCGCCCATCGTGCCGATGCCATAGGGCGACGGCAGACTGGACAGGTGCATCAGCACACCGCTTGCGCGCATGGGCAAACCTCCTTTCGGTCAGGGGATGGGGGCTGCATCGGGCAGATGGAGGACGCTTTCGCCCTCCAGCAGTTCGTAGGGCACCAGTTCGTGGACGGCGCCGCTCTGCTCCTCAATGCAGCGGATGAGAAGGGCCACCCCGCGTCCGGCCATCCGTTCGGCGGGCTGCCGGATGGTGGTCAGCCGGGGGGCAAGATAATCGGCCAGCTCAATGCCGTCAAAGCCGCAGACCGAAACATCCCGGGGCACCTGCAGGCCGTGGTCCCGCAGCGCCCGCATGGCGCCGATGGCCATGATGTCGCTGAAGGCGAAGACGGCGGTCAGCCCGGGCAGGGTCTCCAGCAGCTGTTCCATGGCATGGTAACCACCCGGCAGGGTGTAGCGGGCGGCAATGTACTGCCGGGCGGGGTCAAAGGCCAGACCCCGGCGGGAAAACTCGCTCAGGCAGCCGCTCAGACGGGCGGAGCTGGGCTGGGAGGAAGTCAGGTCGCCGCCGATGAAGGCGATGCGCCGGTGCCCGTTGTCCAACAGATGCCCCACCATCCGGGCCGCGGCGGCCACGTCGTCCACGCTGACGCTGGACAGGTTGGGGATGGCCTCGGCCGCGGCGGTGTTGGTCATCAGCAGGCAGGGTACCCCCAGCTGAACCAGGTCGGGCCCGAAGTGGTTGCGGTCGGAACCCAGAAAGATCACCCCGTGGGGTTTGTGTTCCCGGCAGATCTGGCGGGCGCGGTCCACCTCGTTGTCGTTTTCGTCAATGTAGTAGACCATGCCGTTATAGCCGGCGGCGGTGCACTCGGTCTGCATCTTTTCCAGCACCGAGGCAAACAGCATGTTGTGGGTGCCTTTGACGATCATGGCAATGCCCTGGCTGGCCTGCTGTTTCAGGTGCTTGGCGTTGGAGTTGGGCTGGAAGTTGTATTTGCGGATCACTTCCAGGATGCGTGCCCGGGCGGCGTCGCTGACGTTGGGGTTGTGGTTGATCACGCGGGAGACAGTGCCCACCGCATACCCGGATTCCCGGGCAATATCCTTGATCGTCATGACAGACCCCTTCTTTCCTTCGGATGGCACCCGCGCGGTGCAGAACTCCGCGGGCGTACAGGGCTGTTTGTCAGCCCTTGACGGCGCCGGCCACGACGCCTTCGATGATGTATTTCTGGCACACCAGGTAGAGGATGACCACCGGCAGGACGGTGAGCATGATGCAGGCCATCATGGGGCCCATCTCCACCTTGCCGTAGCTGCCCCGGAAATACTGGATGGCCATGGGAATGGTGCGGTATTTCTTGATGTCCAGCACCAGGGTGGGCAGCAGGTAGTCGTTCCACACCCACATGGTTTCCAGGATGGCGGTGGAGATCATGGTGGGCTTCAGGATGGGGCAGACCACCCGGAAAAAGATCTGCAGCGGGTTGCAGCCGTCAATCATGGCCGCTTCCTCAATTTCCACCGGCATGGATTTCATGAATCCCGTGAACATGAACACCGCCAGCCCGGCGCCGAAGCCCAGGTAGATGATGCAGATGTTGTAGGGGTTGTTCAGTTTGAGGGTGTCGGCGGTTTTGGCCAGGGTGAACATGACCATCTGGAAGGGCACTACCATGCTGAAAACGCACAGGTAGTACATGCCGCTGGACAGCTTGCCGTGCACCCGGGTGATGTACCACGCGCACATGGAGCAGCACAGCAGAATGAGCAGCACCGACGAAACCGATATAAATAAACTATACCAGAAAGAGGACAGAAAGTCCATCGAGGTGATGCCCTGGATGTAGTTGGCAAAGCCCACAAAGGTGTCGGCGGTGGGCAGCTCAAAGACCCGGGTGGTGGTGATGCTGCGCTCCTGCTTGAAGGAGTTGAGCAGGATCAGCACGATGGGGTAGATGTAGGCCAGGCACAGCAGCGACAAAACCACCGAGATGACGGTGTTGACGCGCTTGGTCGCTTTGGAATTCTGCATTACTGCTGCACCTCCTTGGAGCGGGTCAGCCGCAGCTGGATCAGGGCGATGACCACCACCGCCAGGAAGAAGACCACGGCCTTGGCCTGGCCGATGCCCTTCCACTGGGGTCCGCTGCGGGCATAGAAGGTATCGTAGATGTTCAGGGCCAGCATCTGGCTCTGCTTGGCGGGCTCGCCGCCGGTGAGGGAGAGGTTCTGGTCAAACAGCTTGAAGGAGTTGGTCAGCGTCAGGAAGGTGCAGATGGTGATGCTGGGCATGACCATGGGAATCTTGACGCGGGTCAGCACCTGGCGGTTGTTGGCGCCGTCGATACGGGCCGCCTCGATCAGGTCGGGGGGCACGTTCTGCAGCCCGGCAATGTAGATGATCATCATGTAGCCGATCTGCTGCCAGCACATCAGGATGACAATGCCCCAGAAGCCGTAGGTGGCATTCAGCGAGAGCAGCGGCTTTTCCAGCAGGGTCAGCACGCCGTTAAGCAAAATCTGCCAGATGTAGCCCAGCACCACGCCGCCGATGAGGTTGGGCATGAAGTAGACGGTGCGGAAAATGTTGGTGCACCGCACATGGCGGGTGAGCAGCAGCGCCAGCAAAAAGGCGAAGACGTTGATCAGCACGGTGGACACGATGGTGAACAGCGTGGTGAATACAAAAGCATGGGTGAAGGTGTTGTCAATCCAGATGTTCAGGTAGTTGCTCAGTCCCACAAACTGGACGTTGTTCACGGTGGTGAACTTGCAGAAGGAAAGCCCGATGCCCCACACAAAGGGCCAGATGAAGCCGATGATGAAGGCCGCCAGGGTGGGCAGCACAAAGACCGGCCAGAATTTTTTGATTGCTTTTTCCATAATGATGTCCCCAAATTTCCCCAAAGAAAAGGGGAGGGGCGGGCGAATCGAGCGCCCGCCCCTCCCGCATTCTGGTATCTGTCGGCTGTGGCGCGCACGCCTTCGGGCGTTACGCCGTGGCGTTCAGCGCAGCTTCACTGGCCCAGCCGTCCACAAAGGCGGTCACGACGCCGTCCCAGTCACCGGTGCCGGCGGCATAGGCGGTCAGGGCAGAGCCAAGGTTGTTCTTCCAGTTTTCGGAAGGCATGGTGGTGAAGTTCCAGGACACGGGCACCTTGCCCTCAGCGGTCATTTCCTGGTCTTCCTTGACGAAGATGTTGCTGGATTCCTGCGCGCCCTGGAAGGGGATGACAAAGCCCATGTCGTCGGCCATGGCCTTGGTGCCTTCCTCAGAAGTGACGCACCAGTTGATGAAGTCCAGCGTGGCCTGGATGTCTTCCTCGGGGGCTTCCTTGTTGACGCACCAGTAGTTCTCGGTGCCGGTGCACAGGCCCTGGTTGGCTTCGTCGCCCACGCCGATGTAGATGGGGATCATGGCCAGATCGTCATCGGTGAAGGTGCCGTCCTGGGTCAGGTTGACGTACTCCCAGGAGCCGTTCTGGTAGAAGACCGCTTCCCCGGCCAGGAACTCGTTGCGGCTGTCGTCGGCGGTCTTGCCGGCCAGCTCGGTGGGGGAGCAGGTGGAGTTGTTGATGTACAGGTCAAAGATATCCTTGTAGTTGTCCAGGTAGGTGCCCTTGATGGCATCGGTGGAGGTAATGCCCTCGTCCTTGTACTCAAAGTAGATGGGCAGGTTGGCCAGGTGGGTCTTGTAACGCCAGTCGGAGGAAGAATCCATGCCGGCGGAGGTGAAGGCTGCAAAGCCCAGCTCGCTCTGGCGGGCGGTGATGTCCTCGGCCACCTTCTTCAGGTCGGCAAAACTCTTGATGTCGTCGATGGTGTAGCCGGCCTTCTCCAGCAGGGTCTTGTTGGTGATCAGGCCGTAGGACTCGATGACGTAGCCGATGCCCAGGGTGGCGTCGCCGTCCTTCAGGGCGTAGGAGTCGCTGGTCAGCTGGCCCAGGATGTCGCTGCCGGTCAGGTCATAGCAGTAATCCTTCCAGTTGGCCAGGCCGATGGGGCCGTTGACCTGGAACAGGGTGGGCGCGTCGCTCTTGGCCATCTCGCTCATCAGGGTGGTCTCGTACTCGCCGGAGGCGGCGGTCACCACGCTGACGGGGACGCCGGTCTGCTCGGTGTAGACCTTGGCCAGGTCCTGCCACTGCTGATCCTGCTCAGGCTTGAAGTTCAGGTAGTACACCTTGCCCGCGGCGGTGGTGGTGGCGGAGGTCGAAGCCTCGGAGGTGGCGGAGGTCGAAGCCTCGGAGGTGGCGGTGTCGCCGGATGCGGCGGCGGAAGAGCTGCTCCCGCCCGAGGAACAGCCGGCCAGCAGGGCGGCGGTCATGGTACCGGCAAGGCCCAACGCGATCAATTTCTTGGCTTTCATGTGGTTTTCTCCTCCTTAACATAAGGTGTTTGGCCCGGGATCCGGGTGTTGTGCGTTCCGTTGCGGTTGATAACGTTTCCAACCTTTCGATGTCTACATGATACATCGTTTTACACAAAATAGCAAGAACATTTTCAACTATTTCATAAACTTTGTTGAAAAGTACAAGAGGAGAAGGTGCGGTTTGTGCATTTCTTACGGAAAAAATGACAAAATGATTGAAATCGTTTCCATTTTGTCATTTTTTCGTAGGATCAATAAAAAAGCCCCGGGCAAAAACATTGCCCGGGGAAAGAATCCGGATCAGGACGGCAGGGAGGTTGTGCGTTTGCGCTGCACGTCGCTGCGCACCAGCCGGTAGAGGGTGGCGGTTACCGGCACGGCCAGCAGCATGCCTGCGATGCCGCCGATGCCGCCGCCCAGCGTGACGGCGATGAGCACCCAGATGCCGGGCAGCCCGATGGAGGTGCCCACCACCCGGGGATAGATCAGGTTGCCTTCCAGCTGCTGCAAAATGGCGATGAAGATCAGAAAGCCCAGTGCCTGCAGCGGGTTGACGGTCAGAATCATGAAGGCGCCCACGGCGGCGCCCAGGTAGGCGCCCACCACGGGCAGCAGGGCGGTGGCCCCCACCAGCGTGCCGATCATGGTGGCGTAGGGCAGCCGACAGATCCACATGCCCACCGTGCACAGCACTCCAATGATGATGGCCTCGGTGAACTGGCCCACAAAAAACCGGGTGAAGGCGTCGTGGGCGGTGGCCAGCACGTACCACAGCCGGTCACAGACCCGGGCGGGCAGGTAGGTGTCGGCCAGGGCGTGGAACTGGCGGCCCAGTTTTTCCTTGCCGGCCAGCAGGTAGAGGGCAAAGATCACCCCGATGACCAGCTGCATGACGATGCCGCCCAGATTACCCAGCAGCATGACGGCCAGATTGAAGACGTTGCCCACACCGGAGGTCAGGTGGGTGGTGGCCTTCTGCAGCAGGTCGGGCCAGTTGAGGTTCAGCGACCGCAGCCAGCTTTCCAGCTGGGGCAGCGAGAGGTCCAGCGTGTCCAGCCAGTTCAGGAACCGGTTGATGGCCGGGGGCACCCCCACCAGCATGACCCGGAAGGCGTCCACCAGCTGGGGAATGATGATGAGCACCAGCAATACCAGCACCAGGGCCACCACCACCAGCGCGCCGGTGATGCTCAGGGCACGGCGGAAGGGGTACACCCGGGAAGCCGGGTTGCGCAGCGGCGGCAGCGACTCGATGCGGGATACCAGAATGTTCAGTACATAGGCGATGCCGCAGCCCACCAGCAGCGGGGTCAGCAGCGAGAAGAAAAGGCGCACACCGCCCAGCAGGGCGTCGCTGTATTTGATGGCCAGCAACAGCAGGGCGGCACCCACCAGGTACAGCCAGGTTTTTTTGTCTTGCATGGAAAAATCCTTTCTGCGCAGCAAAGTATAGCACTACTATACCTTACCCTACAGCCCGACGCAAGGGACAGACGGATTCTTTTGTCAAAAAATTACGGTTTCACGTAGGCCCAGGGGCCGTCGGGCGCGTTGGCCCGGAAGACAAGGTCCTCCCGGCCGTAGGGTTCCTGGGTGACGGTCATCCGCCATTCGTCGCCCTGGCGGGAAAAATCGATCAGCCGGGTGGCCACGGTCAGTCCGCTGGCGGCAAAGTTGATCGGCAGTTCCCGCCAGGTGGCGCCGCCGTCCCAGGTGAAGAACAGCCCGCCCTCGTTCAGGCAGACGTCCAGGGTGTCGTCAAAGGTGGGGGGCGGTGCCGGCGTGGGCTGGGCGGCGGTGTCGCTGCCCGCATCGGGGGTGTTGCCCGTGTCGGGCATGCTGCCGTCGTCGGGCAGCAGCTGGGTCCGCTCTCCCGTTTCCTGCAGCGAGACCGGGCACAGGATCAGCGCCGTGGTGTCCAGCGAGGTGCCGTCGACGTTCCACCGGGGTGCACGGGCTGTCTCTTATACACATCTCCGAGCCCACGAGACTCGACGTCATCGCGGATTCC
>ERZ1090868.182-NODE-182-length-34221-cov-6.654013_pt1 | contig 34221 bp, 31 predicted proteins | sample MGYA00478475_ERZ1090868 | MGnify/ENA primary metagenome ERZ1090868 (study PRJEB33644, sample SAMEA5815747) | chicken gut metagenome | biome: Chicken; feature: Gastrointestinal Tract; material: Caecum | place: Ireland | collected 2019-01-01 | study: A study of the...
AGCACAGCCCTTGGAGAGGGGCTCTAATAACTACTACTCTATAATACAAGGAGCTGCCGAAAGGCAGCTTTTTTTGGTTTTTGCGCAGATTTGCCGGTTTGTTTCTTGACATTTCGGCGTAGAAGCGTACAATAGGCTTATATGTAACAATAAGTTTCCTCACTGTAAGGAGTCTCACCATGGAAAGTCTGCACTACCTGTTGATGAAAACCCATTCGCTGTTTTCCCGGCGGGTACTGAGCGAAGTGAGCAAGATCGGCCTGACCCGCGGCCAGCCCAAGGTACTGGACTACCTGCTGCAATGCGGCGAGGCCGACCAGAAGACCATCGCCGCCTATTGCGAGATCGAGCCCGCCACCGTGGGCAGCATTCTGCTGCGCATGGAGGACAGCGGCCTGATCCTGCGCCGCCAGAAGGCCGGCAACCGCCGTTCGCTGTATGTCTCGCTGACCGAGAAGGGCCGCGATGCCGCCCGGGAGGTGGGCAGCGTCTTCCGCGGCGTGGAGCGGGATGCTACCGACGCCCTGACGGTGGAGGAGGTCATTCAGCTGCAGGCTTTGCTGAACAAACTGTGTACCGCCCTGCATTCAGATCCAAAGGAGGAATGAGTATGGCGGAAAAAACAAAACTGAAAATGTTCCCACTGTGCAAACGCATCGTCCTGCTCTGTCTGGGCCTGCTGGTCATGGCTTTCGGCGTGGCCTTCTCCATCAAGGCAGCGCTGGGCACCTCCCCCATTTCCAGCGTCCCCTACGTGACGGGAGCCATTTCGGGGCTGAGCGTGGGCACCACCACCATCATTATGAACACGCTGTTTGTGCTGATCCAGATTGCCATTTTGCGCAGACGCTACCAGCCCTACCAGCTGCTGCAGCTGCCGGCGGCCATCCTGTTCGGCACGGCCATCGACGTGGCCGGTTTCGTACTGCAGGGGCTGGTTCCCGCCGCCTACTGGCAGCAATGGCTGATCTGCCTGCTGGGCATCTTTCTGGTGGCACTGGGCGTCAGCATGGAGGTGACGGCCGGGCTGATCACCACCGCCGGGGAGGGCATTGTGCTGGCCATCTGCCAGGTGGCCCCTGTCAAGTTCGGCAATATGAAGATGGCCTTTGACCTGACGCTGGTGGCCCTGTCAGTCATTCTGTCCTTCCTGTTCCTGGGCCACCTGGACGGTGTACGGGAAGGCACCGTTGCGGCCGCCATCCTGGTGGGGCAACTGACCAAGCAGCTGAACAAACCCATGAAAGTGGTGGAGCGGTTTTTTCTGCAATAGTGGTGCGGCGTATGCGCGTTCCGGCGCATACGCTTTTTTTGCGCCGCAAACGGCAGACCGCCATTGATTTTGCCGCCGAAACACGGTATGATAGTAGCGGCGTAATGCGGCCTGCGGGCCGTTGTGTTTGATACAAAGGAGTCTGTGATGGAAAACTACGTTCTGTTTACCGAATCCACCTGCGACCTGACCCCCGACCTGGTGCGGGAGATGGACGTGCAGGTGCTGCCCATGACCTTTACCCTGGACGGGCAGTGCTACCGCAACTACCCCGACAACCGGGAGCTGGCCCCCAAGTCCTTTTACGACAAGCTGCGCAACGGCAGCATGTCCACCACCAGCCAGGTGGCCATTTCGGACTATGAGGAAGCCTTCACCCCCTTCCTGGAAGCGGGCAAGGACATTCTGTACCTGGCCTTCTCCAGCGGGCTTTCGGGCACCTACCAGGCCAGCAAGGTGGCCATCGAGGAACTGCAGGAGAAATTCCCCGGCCGGCGGATAGTCAGCATCGACAGCCTGCAGGCCAGCATGGGCGAAGGGTTGTTTGCCTACACCCTGGCCATGATGCGCAAGGAAGGCGCCACCATGGATGCGCTGATCGACTATGCCGAAAAGAACACCCAGCGGTTCTGCGCCTGGTTCACCGTCAACGACCTGATGTTCCTCAAGCGGGGCGGCCGCCTGAGCGGCGCCGCAGCCGTGGCCGGCACCCTGCTGGGCATCAAGCCGGTACTGCATGTGGATGCCGAAGGCCACCTGATTGCCATGGAGAAGGTGCGCGGCCGCCGGGCCAGCCTGGATGCGCTGGTCAAGCACTTTGCTGCTTCCGCCGACAAGAACTACGGTGAGATGACGGTGTTTGTGAGCCACGGCGACTGCCTGGAGGACGCCCAGTATGTGGCGGACAAGATCAAGGCCTACGGTGTCGGGAGGATCTGCATCGGCGACATCGGTCCCGTCATCGGCGCCCACAGCGGTCCCGGCACGGTGGCCCTCTTCTTCCTGGGCGGCCCCCGCTGAGCCGGCTTTTTCCCATAACAACGAAGCCCCCATCGCCACTGGCGATGGGGGCTTTTGCGTATTCAGTGCAGGTCCGCGGGGGTATCCACATCCTGCAATTCCTCCGGCAGACATTCCACCCGAAGCAACCGCTCGGGGTACAGATTCAGCACGGCGCGGCCGCCCCGGTCCCCCGGCAGTGCACGCAGGGCGGGGGCCAGGGCCGCACAGAACAGACCCGGGTTGCCCACCCGGTCCCCGCAGGCGGCAGTGGCCGCCCAGGTGCCGGGCCGGGCCAGCGCCAGGAACCGCCGGACCGTTTCAGCCCGCAGCCGGGGCTGGTCCGCCACCGCGAAGAGCAGAAAATCCCCGTCGGCCAGGGGTTCCACCGCCGCCAGACCCGCACGGATGCTGTGGCTCTGTCCCAGGGCACTCTGGGGGCTGGGCACCGCCCGGCCGCCCAGGTGCCGGGCAGCGGCGGCGATGGCCGGGGTATTGGTGACCACCGTCAGGTCCACGTCGGGACGTTCGGCACAGGCCGCCAGCGTTTCCAGCCCATGGGCAAAAAGCGGTTTACCCCGGCAGAGGGACAGCAGCTTGTCGGCACCGAACCGGCGGGAGGCCCCCGCCGCCAGATAGAGCATATGGATCATTCCGCTTTAGCCCGCATCCCCAGCAGGATTTTTTCGGGGGTGATGGGCAGTTCCCGGACCCACACACCACTGGCCCGGTAGATGGCCTGAGCCAGCGCCGGGGAAGGCGTGTTGATGACAATTTCGCCGATGGACTTGGCGCCGAAGGGGCCGGTGGGCTCATAGCTGGACTCGAACTCCACTTGCAGGTGGCCCATATCCAGCCGGGTGGGAATCTTGTACTGCAGGAAGGAATCCTCCCGGATGCGGCCTTTGTTGGTGTAGCTCACATCCTCGTACAGAGCCATGCCGATGCCCTGGACGATGCCGCCCTCGGTCTGGACCCGGGCCAGGTTGGGGTTGATGGGGGTACCGCAGTCCACCACGGCTTTGTAATCCAGCACGGTGACGCTGCCGGTCTCCTTGTCCAGCTCGATCTCCACCATGCCCACCATGAAGGGCGGCGGCGACACCGGCGAGGAGTGGGTGGCCGTGACCTGCACTGCCGTGTTGTTGGCACACTGGGACTTGACGGCCAGCTCCGCCAGGCTGATCTGGGCGGTACCGTCACAGCGGCGCACCGCCTTGCCTGTGAACTCCAGCTCGGCCGGGGTGCAGCCCAGGCTCTCGGCCGCCAGTATGCAGAGCTGTTCCTTCAGCTGCTGGCAGGCCTTTTCCACCGCCTTGCCGGTGACGTAGGTGGTGGAGGAGGCATAGGAGCCGGAATCGTAGGGCGAAGCGTCGGAATCGGCGCCGAAGACCGCCACGTTGTCCAGGTCGCAGTCCATGCACTCGGCCACCATCTGGGCCAGGATGGTATCACAGCCGGTGCCCATATCGGCGGCACCGATGATCAGGTTATAGGAACCGTCGTCGCTGAGCTTGACGGTGGCGGAACCCACGTCCACCCCGGAAATGCCGGACCCCTGCATGGCCATGGCCACGCCGGCGGCGCGCACCTTGCCGTTGCCCATATCCCGCACGGGGAATTTTTCCTCCCAGTGGAAGAGTTCCTTGCAGCGGGCCATGCAGCGGTCCAGGGCGCAGGCGTTGGCGGGTTCGTTGTAGTAGGCGGGCATGATCATGCCTTCCCGCACCATGTTCTGTTCCCGCAGTTTCACCGGGTCGATGCCCAGCCGGTCGGCCAGCTCGTTGACGGCGCTTTCCACCGCAAAGATTCCCTGGGTGGCGCCGTAGCCCCGGTAGGCACCGGCGGCCTGGACGTTGGTGTAGACCACGTCGTAGCCGAAGCGGAAGGCCTCCAGGCTGCCGGTATACAGTGGGATGGACTTGTGGCCCGACAGGCCCACCGTGGTGGGGCCGTGCTCGCTGTAGGCGCCCGAGTTGGAGAGGGTGTAGACGTCCAGAGCACGGATTCTGCCGTCCTTGTCGGCGCCCAGCCGCACATGGACTTCCATCTCGTGCCGGGGGCTGCCGGCAATCTGGCATTCCCGGCGGGAATAAACGATGCGGGCCGGGCGGCCGGTCTTCCAGGTGACGAAGGCCGGGTAGACTTCCGACACCGAGGTCTGCTTGGCGCCGAAACCGCCGCCGATGCGGGGTTTTTCCACATGGATTTTGGACTTGGGAATGCCCAGGGCGATGGAAAGGATGCGCCGCACATGGAAGACGATCTGGGTGGAGCTGATGACATGCAGCCGACCGTAGGGATCGATCTCGGTGTAGGTGCGGAAGGTTTCCATCATGGCCTGCTGGCAGGCCTTGGTGTGCCACACATGGTCCACCACCACATCGCAGTCGGCCAGCACAGCCTCCACATCCCCGTCACCGCAGGTCTCGCTGGCCACCAGGTTGCGCTTGTTGTCGGCGCCCACCGGGCACAGGGCCTGCCAGTCCGCCTCGGGGTGGACCAGAATGGGGTTGTCCTTGGCGGTGTGGGGGTCCAGCACGGCGGGCAGCACCTCGTAGTCCACCTTGACCAGCTTCATGGCCTTGTCCACCGCCTGCTCTGTCTCGCCGGCCAAGATGGCCACGGCGTCCCCCACAAAGCGCACCCGCCGATCCAGAATCAGCCGGTCATGGGGGGAGGGCTCCGGGTAGGTCTGGCCCGCGTTGGTGTAGCGGTTCTGGGGCACATCCGCATAGGTATAGACGGCCACCATGCCGGGCACCTTCAGGGCCAGGTCGGTGCGGATGGAGCGGATCAGCGCGTGGGCATGGGGGCTGCGCAGCACCTTGACCACCAGGCAGTCCCGGGGGGTCACATCCTCGGTAAAGGCGGGCTTGCCCAGCAGCAGGTTCATGGCGTCCTTTTTGCGCATGCCCTTGCCGACGGTTTTCAGTTCAGCCACGGTCGTTCTCCTCCTTTGCCTGGTTGCGGGTGTTCAAAAACGCCCGGATGCCCCGCAGCTGGCCCTCGTACCCCGAGCAGCGGCAGAGATTGCCCGCCAGATAGGCGCGGATTTCGTCGTCGGTGGGGTCGGGGTTTTCCCGCAGCAGGGCGATGGTGTTCATCACATACCCGGGGTTGCAGAAGCCGCACTGCTCGGCCCCCTGGTCGGCGATGAAGCCCACAAAGGCTTCCGCTTCGGCCTGCAGTCCTTCCAGGGTCTGCACTTCGTGACCGTCGGCCCGGGCCGCCAGCACCGAGCAGGACAAGACGGGTTTGCCGTCCAGCAGTACGGTGCAAAGCCCGCAATTGGAGGTTTCGCACCCGCGCTTGACGCTGGCGCATCCGTGAGCGCGGACAAAATCAATGAGCAGCGTATCGGCATCGATGCTGTCCCGCACCGGGCGGCCGTTGAGTTTCAATTGGATTGCCATCATGCTTCCTCCTTACAGGCCAGCAGGGCCCGGCGTACCAGCACCGGGCAGACGGCACGGCGGTAGTCCGCCCCGGCGCGCAGGTTGCTGCCGAAGGGCACCTGTGCGGCGACACTTGCCCCGAAGTCGTCGGCACTCCGGGGGGTAATGCCCTCTGCCAGCAGCGCGGCGTTACCCGGGTAGAGCTGTGCCTTCATGGGACGGGCGCCGATGGCGCAGCGCACCCCGTCGGGGCGCACCGCCACCGCGCAGGTGAGCACCGGGATATCGGTGGCGATGTTGCGCTGGGCCCGGTAGGCCACCCGCTCCGGCTGTTTGGGCACCACCACATGGGTCAGGATGTCCCGCTCGTAGGGGCGGGCGGCATAATCGGCCAGGGGCACGGTGCCGCCGTGGTGCAATTCCACCGCGGCGTCCAGCACCAGAAAGAGGGTCAGCAGGTCGGAAAATCCGAACCGGCCGTAGAGGCTGCCGCCCAGGGTGGCCAGGTTGCGGAACTGCACCCCCACGATGGGCCGGACACTTTCGGCCAGGGCACCGCAGGTCAGCGCATCCAGGCCGGGGTGCTGTTCCAGCTGGCGCAGGGTGACCATCGCCCCGATGCGGAAGGCGTCGGGGGTCTCCTCGATGGCATCCAGGCCCAGGTCGGACAGGTCAATGGCGGTATCGACGGTGCGGTTCTGGGTCTTGAGCCACAGCATACCGCCCAGCACCACGTTGGCCCGCTTCTGGCACAGGGTGTAGGCTTCGTCCAGGCTCTGGGCACGGACATATCGCTTGATGGTCAGCAAGGTATGTACCTCCTCACAAAAAGTATGCTTTCTGGCTTTCAGTATAGCATGGAACCCCGCAAAGAAAAAGCCCCGCCGAGGGGGCGGGGCGACAAATTACGGGATTTTTTTATTTTTCGGCATTCTGCACAGCGGCCTCGGACGGGTCCTTGGGCAGCAGCACGTTGAGCAGGATGGCCACAAAGGCGGCGGGCACGATGCCGGAACCGCCGAAGACCAGCTGCACCAGCTGGGGCAGGCCGGCCAGCACGGCGGTGTTGGAACCCATGCCGTAGCCCAGACCCAACGCCACCGACACGATGGTCATGTTGCGGGGGGTGAGCTTGTCGCTGGTGATGAGCTGGATACCGCTCATGACGATGGAGGAGAACATGATGACCGCCGCACCGCCCAGCACGCTCTGGGGCATGATGGAGACCAGCGCCGCCAGCTTGGGCAGCAGGCCGCACAGCACCAGGAAGATGGCGCCGAAGGCCAGGGCGGTCCGGTTGACGATCTTGGTCATGGTGACCAAGCCCACGTTCTGGCTGAAGCTGGTGTTGGGCAGCACGCCGAAGAGGGCGGCAAAGGTGGAGCCCAGGCCATCGCAGATGATGCCGCCGGACAGCTCCTTGTCGGTGGCTTCGCGGCCCATGCCGCCCTCGGTCACGCCGGAGATATCGCCCACCGTCTCCACCGCGGTGACGATGAACATAACGCCCACCGGCAGGATAGCCCGCAGGTCAAACACCGGCTTGACCGGCATGAGCTGGGGCACCGCAAACCAGGAAGCCTCGGCCACCTTGCTCCAGTTGAGCACCCAGGCTTTGGTGTACTCCACACCGTCGGCGGTGACGCCGGTGGTGGACAGGAAGAAGGGCAGAATCGCGCAGATGATGTAGCCGCAGACAATGCCGATGAGAATGCAGGAGGAGCTGGCAATGCCCTTGCCCGCATGCTTGAAGATCAGGATGATGACCATGACCACCAGGGCGATGAGCAAGTTTTCCAGCGAGCCGTAGTCCTTGGCGGAGGTACCGCCGCCGAAGGAGCCCACACCCACGCTGATGAGGGACAGACCGATGGACATGACCACCGTGCCGGTGACCACCGCCGGGAAGAACCGGCGCAGCGGTTTGAGGAAAGCGCCCAGCACCGTTTCAAACAGGCCGCCCACAATGGAGGCGCCCATGATGGCACCGTAGCTGAGAATGCCGCCGCCCATGATCTGGTTGACGCTTTGGAAGACCCCGATGAAGCCCGAGCTGGTGCCCATGATGATGGGTACCTGGCCGCCGATGGGCCCCACCGAGAAGAGCTGTACCAGGGTGACGATGCCCGCCACCAGCATGGCGTTCTGGAGCAGCGCCACCTGGATCTGGGCGAACACCTCGGCACCGCCGCCTGCCGCACAGGCGCTGGTGATGATCAGAATGGGGGTCAGGTTACCCACGAACATGGCCAGCACGTGCTGCAGGCCCAGGGGGATCGCCTGACGCAGGGGCAGTTTTCCCTTGAATTCATAGGGGGTTACATACTCCTGCGACTTGGTTTGTTGAATCTCCTCTTGCATAGAGACGCCGCCTTTCTTCCGACACTTTGGTTCTGTTTTTCGGGCATGAAGTTCCCAAAAAGCACGCCGCAAAAACAAAAACATCCCCTTATTATAGCAATACAGGGATGTTTGCTGTCAATATTTAGCGGAGGTGGCAGGCAAAATCCGGCAATCCCCACAAAATCCGCCCCGGATCCTGTGCGATTTGCATCGTCCGTACCACAGGCGAAGAGGAAAAGTCATACTTATTATGTCCGGTTCTGTACTATTTTGTCAAAAAATACATATTGTTATATCTCGGTGTCGGCGTCCGTACCCACACCGAAGGAGCCGAAATGCCGGTCGAAAGCCGCCTGGGCTGCCCGGTCACAGTCCCACCGCAGGGCGCGGTAACGCGCCACCAGCTCCCAGGCCCGGGGGGTCAGCAACGAACCGCCGCCCCCCACCCCGCCGGGATGCCGTTGCAGCATGGCAAAGCCCCACTGGGCTTCCAGCGCGCCCAGCATCTTCCACGCCTTGGAGTAGGCCATTCCCATGGCGGCGGCCGCCTTGTGCAGCGATCCGGTGCGTCCCACCAGTTCCAGCAGCTGCAAAGGGCCCGCCCCAAAGCACTTTTCCTCCCGGAAAAGCCGCACGCTGACCCCCGCATGAAGGGGAGCGGGCAGGGTTTGGGCCAAGGTTTCCTGTGCCCGGTCCAGGGATACGGCGTCCAGGTCGATCCGCGTCACCGCATTGCCATCCCACAGCGGCGCCAGCAGTGGCAGATCCCCGGGGCCAGCCGTCACCACCAGGGTGGCCGCGCCCCCGGCCAGGGCGGCCAGCAACTGCCGGCAGACCGGGTCCCCGGCCAGACGCCCGGCTTCATCCACCAGAACGGTGGGGGTTTCCTGCCGGGCGGCGTCCTGCAGCGCCGGAACCGCCAGGGCTTCCATGGCTTCCGGCCGCGGGCTGAGCTGTCCCGCCGTCTCCCGGTCCAGGGGTTCCTGCCGACCGGTGGCCAGGTCCTGCAACGAAAACCGCGGACCGGCGGCACACCGGCCGGTGCACAGGGTGCGCAGCCCCGCCATCGGTCGGGGTAACCGCCCGCAAAGCCAGAGGGCCAGGGTGGTTTTGCCCCGGCAGGCGCCGCCCGTGATGAGATAGTGCATGGGGATACTCCTTCCCGATCCTTTTATATAAGGTATTGTACCACGGCGGCAAACCCGCTGCCAAGGGGCACTTCTTGACGGAATACCGTCAAACGGTGTATCATAATCTGGTAGCAAGGCACAATGGGGCGCGTTCGCACAGGATGTACTGCGCGGCGCGCCGTTATTTTTTTGCCGTCCCGCAGCTGCGGGCGGCGGAAGGGAGTACACACCATGCCGGACGCCATCGTCAACCTGATCAACGTCACCAACCAATGGGTCTGGGCCTGGCCCACCATGGGGTTGCTGCTGGGCACCCACCTGTTCATGACCCTGCGCACCGGGGGCATTCAGCGCAAACTGCTGACCGCCATCCGCCTTTCGGTGACCAAAGACCCCGACGCCGAGGGGGAGGTTTCCCAGTTTGCCACCCTGACCACCGCCCTGGCCTCCACCATCGGCACCGGCAATATCATCGGCGTGGGCACCTCCATCGCCCTGGGGGGACCGGGGGCGGTGTTCTGGTGCTGGATTGCCGGCATCTTCGGCATTGCCACCAAGTACGCCGAGTCGCTGATTGCCGTGAAATACCGGGTCAAAACCAAGGATGGCCGGATGCAGGGCGGCGCCATGTACGCCCTGGAGCGGGGCCTGCACCTGAAATGGCTGGGGATGCTGTTCGCCCTGTTCGGCACGCTGGCCTCCTTCGGCATCGGTTGCGCCACCCAGGTCAACGCCATCGCCACCGTTTGCCAGGCCAACCTGGGCATTCCCGAATGGGTCGTCGGGCTGGTGGTGGCTGCCCTGACGGCGCTGGTCATTTTTGGGGGCATCCAGAGCATTGCCACCGTCTGCGAAAAGCTGGTGCCCTTCATGGCGGGCTTCTACATTCTGGGGTGCCTGGGCATTCTGGTGTACAACCGCGACTATCTGGTGGCCGCCGTGGCCACCATCCTGCGGCTGGCTTTCACCCCCGGCGCGGCGGCCGGCGGCCTGACGGGCGGCGGCATCATGCTGGCCATGCGGTACGGCATTGCCCGGGGGCTGTTTTCCAACGAGTCGGGCATGGGCTCCGCTCCCATTGTGGCGGCAGCCGCCCAGACCCGCAACCCCGTGCGGCAGGCGCTGGTATCGGCCAGCGGCACCTTCTGGGACACCGTGGTGGTCTGCCTGATGACCGGCCTGGTGCTGGTGTCCAGCATCATGAAAAACCCTGCCATCGACATGGGCGCCATCTCGGACGGCGGTATCCTGACCACCCTGGCCTTTGACCAGATCCCGGTGGTGGGGCCGGTCATCCTGGTGGTGGGCATCATCTCCTTCGCCTTTTCCACCGTGCTGGGCTGGTCCTACTACGGCGAGCGCTGCCTGGAATACCTGGTGGGCAGCAAGGGGCAGCTGCTCTACCGGGTGGTCTATGTGGCGGTGGCGGCCATCGCCCCGGTGGTGGCGCTGAACCTGGTGTGGACCATCGCCGACACCCTCAACGCCCTGATGGCCATCCCCAACCTGATCGCCGTGCTGCTGCTTTCCGGCGTGGTGGCACGGGAGACCAAACTGTATCTGAACGACCTGGACAAACGCTGCGAGGACCCCGTCCCCGTGGTGGATCGCTGAAAGGTCCTTTTTTCCGGCAGGACACCGCCCGGCGGTGCCCTGCCTTTTTGCGTCTTAATGCGGTCTTAATGTCAACAGCGGGATATTTATCCCTTCTTAACCGGTGCCGCTTTATAATGGGAAGACAAAATTCATCAAAATGGGAGGATTTTTCATGGCAGGTTTTCGCCCGCCGCGGCTGACAACCTTTCAGACCATTATTTTGCTTTTTGCGGCGGTGATCCTGGCCGGCAGCCTGTTGCTGATGCTGCCGGTTTCCGCCAGGGACTTCACCGTGACGCCTTTTCACCAGGCTTTGTTCACCGCCACCTCGGCGGTCTGCGTGACGGGCCTGGTGGTGCAGGACACCGCCACCCACTGGTCCTGGTTCGGCCAGGCCGTGATCATGACACTGATCCAGATCGGCGGCATGGGGGTCATCACGGTGGCCGCCTTCTTTGCGCTGCTCTCGGGGCGCCGCATCTCGCTGATGCAGCGGGGCACCATGCAGGAGGCCATCGCCGCCCCCAAGGTGGGCGGCATTGTGCGGCTGACCGGCTTTATCATCAAGGCATCCCTCTGCATCGAGGCGCTGGGAGCTGCCTGCATGGCGCCGGTTTTCTGGCGGGATTACGGGGTGCGGGGCCTCTGGATGGCCGTCTTCCACTCGGTGTCCGCCTTCTGCAACGCGGGCTTTGATCTGCTGGGCACCCCGCAGGCCCAGTATGCCTCGCTGACGTCCTACCGGGACAACCCGGTGATCAATCTGACCATCATGGCGCTCATTGTGGTGGGTGGCATCGGTTTTCTGACCTGGGACGACATCCGGGCCAACAAACTGCGGCTGCACCGCTACCGGATGCAGAGCAAGGTCATTCTGTCCACCACCGCCCTGCTGATCCTGCTGCCGGCGGTCTGGTTCTTCTTCGGGGAGTTTGCCACCCTGCCCACGGGGGAGCGGCTGCTGGCCTCCCTTTTCCAGTCGGTGACCCCCCGCACGGCGGGCTTCAACACCGCCGATCTGACGGCACTTTCCGGCGTGGGCCAAGGGCTGACCATCCTGCTGATGCTCATCGGCGGTTCGCCCGGTTCCACCGCCGGTGGTATGAAAACCACCACCTTTGCGGTGCTGGTGGCCAACGCCCTGGCGGTGTTCCGCCGCCAGTCGGAGCCCCACTTTTTCGGGCGGCGCATCGACGGCAAAGCGGTCAACAGCGCCGCCACCATCGGCATGCTGTACCTGACGCTCTTTCTGGCCGGCGGTTTTGTCATCAGCGCGGTGGAAGGGCTGCCCCTGTCGGCCTGCCTGTTTGAGACTGCCTCCGCCGTGGGTACGGTGGGCCTTTCGCTGGGGTTGACACCCCATCTGGGCCTGCTCTCCCAGGGAATTCTCATCGCTTTGATGTTCATCGGCCGGGTGGGCGGCCTGACGCTGATTTACGCGGCCCTGTCCGGTTTTTCCAAGGCGGGCAGCCGGCTGCCCCAGGAACACATCACCGTCGGCTGACGGGAAAGGAACGATACCATGAAATCTTTTTTGCTCATTGGTCTGGGCCGCTTCGGGCGGCACATTGCCATGAAACTGAATGAACAGGGCCACCAGATCATGGCCGTGGACACCAACGAGGACCGGGTCAACGCCGTGCTGGACATTGTGACCAACGCCCAGATCGGCGACAGCACCAACGCCGAATTTCTGAAAGCGCTGGGCGTGCGCAACTTTGATGTCTGCATTGTGGCCATCAGCGGGGATTTCCAGAGTTCGCTGGAAACCACCTCCCTGCTGAAGGAGCTGGGCGCCCAGCTGGTGGTGTCCCGGGCCGAGCGGGATGTACAGGCCAAATTCCTGCTGCGCAACGGCGCCGATGAGGTGCTCTACCCCGAAAAACAGCTGGCCAAATGGGCGGCTGTGCGCTACGGGTCCAGCCATCTGGTGGACTACATCGAGCTGGACCAGAAGAACGCCATCATGGAGGTACCCGCCCCCGCTCACTGGGCCGGCAAGACGGTGGGTGACATCGACATCCGCAAAAAGTACGGCATCAACCTGCTGGGCATCAAGCAGGACGGCACCATCGACGTGAACATCGCCTCCGACACGGTACTGCCCGCCGAAGGTACCCTGCTGGTGCTGGGCGAATACCGTTCCATCAAGCGCTGCTTCCATCTGTAACCGAAAGAAGGCGGTTTCTGTGAAGGATTTTTTGCTGATCTGTGTCCTGCTGGCGGTGGGCTGCTTCGGCTGGTTTGCCTGCCGGCACCTGGACCTGTTCCTGGACGCCCGCCGCAAGGCGCGCCAAAAGCACCGGGACGACAACCTGCCCGGCCGGGATGAATGATGCCGCTGGCGCCGGTGCCCATTGTGTGGTATGATACCAGACAGGAGGCGGTGGTATGAAACAATCCCATAACCTGCGGGACCAGATGATCCCCCGGGGGCAGGACCTGGTGGTGACGCTGCTGATTCTGGCCGCAGGCACGGTGATCGGCAACATCTTCTGGCAATTTGCCTTCACTAAGGCCAACATCATCTCGGTGTATGTGCTGGGCACGCTGCTCACTTCCCTGTTCACCAAGAGCTATTTCTGCGGGGTGCTCAGTTCGGTGGCCAGTGTGCTGCTCTTCAACTTCTTTTTCACCGAGCCCCGCCTGACCCTGCACGCCTACGAGAAGGGGTATCCCTTCACCATCGCCATCATGCTCATCGTGTCCATCATCACGGTGACGCTGGCCATCCAGAATATCCGCAACATCGAGGAGAAGGAGCGCGCCGCCCTGCGGGCCAAAAACGAACAGTTGCGGGCCGACCTGCTGCGGGCCATCTCCCACGATCTGCGCACACCGTTGACCTCCATCTCCGGCAACGCCTCCAACCTGCTGGCCAACGACGCCCGGCTGGACGGCGAAGCCCGGCACCAGATATTTCTGGACATTTACGACGATTCCATCTGGCTGATCAACCTGGTGGAAAACCTGCTGTCCATCACCCGCATTGAGGACGGCCGGATGAACCTGCGCCTGTCCACCGAGCTGGTGGCCGAAGTGGTGGAGGAAGCCCTGCGTCACACCAACCGCCAGAGCAGCCGCCACACCATCCGGGTGGATCTGCCCGACGAGCTGCTGCTGGCCCGGATGGACGCCCGGCTCATTGTGCAGGTGCTCATCAACCTGGTGGACAACGCCGTCAAGTACACCCAGGACGGGTCGGTGATCACCGTATCCGCCTGCCGCCGGGAAGGGTTTGCGGCCATCTCGGTGACGGACGACGGTCCCGGCATTGCCCCGGACCTGCAACCCCATGTGTTTGAAATGTTCTATACCGGCGAGCACAAGGTCGCCGACAGCCGCCGCAGCCTGGGGCTGGGGCTGGCGCTCTGCAAGGCCATTGTGGATGCCCACGGGGGCACCATCACGCTGACCGACAACCCGCCGCACGGGTGCAACTTCACCTTTACGGTGCCCCTGGGGGAGGTAACGCTGCATGAATAAACCCTTGATTCTGGTGGTGGAGGACGACGCTCCCATCCGCAACCTGATTTCCACCACCCTGAAAGCCCACGACTACCGCTACACCGTGGCGGACTGCGGCGAGACCGCCCTGCGGGAGGCTTCCACCAGCAGCCCCGACATCCTGCTGCTGGACCTGGGGCTGCCCGACCTGGACGGCGTGGAGGTGATCCGCCGGGTGCGCAGCTGGTCGGACATGCCCATCATTGTCATCAGTGCCCGCAGCGAGGACGCCGACAAGATCGAAGCGTTGGACTCCGGTGCCGACGACTACCTGACCAAGCCCTTTTCGGTGGAGGAACTGCTGGCCCGGCTGCGGGTGACCCAGCGGCGGCTGGCCGCCATGCACAGCGGCGGCAGCCCGGTTTTTACCAACGGGCAGCTGACCATCGACTTTGCGGCGGGGTGTGCCTATCTGGACGGCAAGGAACTGCACCTGACCCCCATCGAGTACAAGCTGCTCTGCCTGATGGCCCGCAACTGCGGCAAGGTGTTGACCCATACCTACATCACTCAAAAGGTGTGGGGCACCAGCTGGGAGAACGATGTGGCCTCCCTGCGGGTGTTCATGGCCACCTTGCGCAAAAAACTGGAATCCGCTCCCGGTTCGCCCCAGTACATCCAGACCCACATCGGCGTGGGGTACCGGATGATGAAAATCGAATAACCGTCTGCACACCGCGTTCCTTGGGGAACGCGGTTTTTTTGCACTGCGGGCCGGGAGCAAAACCGCCAAAAAACAACCGGCATTTTTGTGGTTTCCGTAGATTTTCGGGGGAAAACATCGCCCTTTTGTTGCAGTTTTAGGGCGGCATGTTACAATATTTTTATGCAAAATGCTTAGCTTTGCCATTTCACCTGACCGCAAAAAGGAGCAACGCTATGGGACAATACATCATGGCATTGGATGCCGGTACCACCTCCAACCGCTGCATCCTGTTTGACAAGCAGGGCCACATGTGCAGTGTGGCCCAAAAGGAATTCACCCAGTATTTCCCCAAACCGGGCTGGGTGGAACACGATGCCAACGAGATCTGGACCACCCAGCTGGGTGTGGCGCTGTCCGCCATGAACCAGATCGGCGCCACGGCGGCCGACATCGCCGCCATCGGTATCACCAACCAGCGGGAGACCACCATCGTCTGGGACCGCAACACCGGAGAGCCCGTTTACCGGGCCATCGTGTGGCAGTGCCGCCGCACCAGCGAACTCTGCGACCGTTTGAAGGCCCAGGGGCTGACCGAGCTCTTCCGGGAAAAGACCGGCCTGGTCATCGACGCCTATTTCTCGGCCACCAAGCTCCAGTGGATTCTGGACAACGTGGAGGGGGCCCGCGCCCGGGCCGAAGCCGGGGAGCTGCTCTTCGGCACGGTGGAAACCTGGCTGATCTGGAAGCTGACCTGCGGCAAGATCCATGTGACGGACTACTCCAACGCCAGCCGGACGATGCTGTTCAACATCCACACCCTGGACTGGGACGACGAGATCCTGCAAATCCTGCACATTCCCCGCTGCATGCTGCCCCGGCCGGTGCCCAACAGCGCGTTTTACGAGTACGCCGACCCCATGCATTTCGGCGGTGCCATCCGGATCGCCGGGGCGGCGGGCGACCAACAGGCTGCCCTCTTCGGCCAGACCTGTTTCGGGGTGGGCGACGCCAAGAACACCTACGGCACCGGTGGCTTTTTGCTGATGAACACCGGGGAACGCCCGGTGCTGAGCCGCAACGGCCTGGTGACCACCATCGCCTGGGGCCTGGGCGGCAAGGTGACCTACGCCCTGGAAGGGTCCATCTTCGTGGCGGGGGCCGCCATCCAGTGGCTGCGGGACGAGCTGAAAATCCTGGAGGACTCCCGGGATTCCGAGTACATGGCCCTGAAGGTGCCCGACACCAACGGCTGTTACGTGGTACCCGCCTTCACCGGGCTGGGTGCCCCCCACTGGGACCAGTACGCCCGGGGCGCCATTGTGGGGCTGACCCGCGGCTGCAACAAGAACCACATCATCCGGGCCACCCTGGACAGTCTGTGCTACCAGGTAAACGACGTGCTCAAGGCCATGGAGGCGGACGCCGGCATCAAGCTGGCCATGCTGAAGGTGGACGGCGGCGCTTCGGCCAACAACTACCTGCTGCAGGCCCAGGCCGACATCAGCGGGGCCCCGGTGGAACGCCCCCGCTGTGTGGAGACCACCGCCCTGGGCGCGGCTTACCTGGCCGGGCTGGCTGTGGGGTACTGGAACAGCCCCGAGGACGTATTGCTGAACCGGGAGGTGGACCGGGTATTCATGGCCCACATTTCGGAGGAAGAACGCCGCCGGCGCATCCGCGGCTGGAACAAGGCCGTGCGCTGTGCCTATGGCTGGGCGCGGGAAGAAGAGGAGGAAACGGTATGAGGGATGTCATCATCATCGGCGGCGGCGTCAGCGGTTGCGCCTCGGCGCGGGAACTGAGCCGCTACAAGGCCGATATTCTGGTTCTGGACAAGGAGGAGGACGTCTGCTGCGGCACCAGCAAAGCCAACAGCGCCATCGTCCACGCGGGGTTTGACGCCCCCGCCGGCAGCCGGATGGCCGCCCTGAACGTGGCGGGCAGCCGCCGGATGCCCACCCTGGCCAAGGAGCTGGACTTTGCCTACCAGCAGTGCGGCAGTCTGGTGGTCTGCCTGAGTGAGGAGGACCGCCCCGCCCTGCAGAAGCTCTACGAGAACGGGCTGACCAACGGGGTGGAAGGGCTGCGCATCGTGGAACGGGACGAGCTGCTTGCCATGGAGCCGAATATTTCCGACGACGCGGTGGCGGCCCTGTGGGCGCCCACCGGCGGCATCGTCTGCCCCTTCGGGCTGACCTACGCCTTTGCGGAAAACGCCGCCACCAACGGCGTGCAGTTCCAGTTCGACACCGAGGTGGAGCGGATTGAGGCCATCCCGGGCGGCTGGCGGCTGCAGACCAACCGCGGTCCACTGGAGGCCCGCTGCATCGTCAATGCCGCCGGGGTGCACGCCGACGAGCTGCACAATCAGGTCAGCGACGATACCATGACCATTGTACCCCGCCGGGGGGACTACTTCCTGTTGGACCACGCAGCCGCCGACCATGTGCACCACACGATTTTTCAGCTGCCCGGCAAATACGGCAAGGGGGTGCTGGTCACCCCCACCGTCCACGGCAATCTGCTCATCGGCCCCACGGCCAACGACATCGACGACAAGGAGGATACCGCCACCACCGCCGCCGAGCTGGACGAGGTGCGCGCCAAGGCGGGTCTGGCGGTGAAAGACCTGCCTCTGCGGCAGACCATCACCAGCTTTGCGGGGCTGCGCGCCCATGAGCTGCGCCATGAATTCTTCCTCCAGGAAGCAGCCCCCGGCTTTGTGGACTGCGCCGGCATCGAGTCCCCCGGCCTGTCGGCCAGCCCGGCCATCGGTCAGGCGGTGGCAGAACTGGTGCAGAGCATCCTGCACCTGCCGGAAAAACCCGACTTCAACCCCCGCCGCAAGGGCATCCTGGACCCCAAGACCCTTTCCTTTGCGGAGCGGGCCGCCCTGGTACAGAAGAATCCCGCCTACGGCCAGATTATCTGCCGGTGCGAGACGGTGACCGAGGGCGAGATTGTGGATGCCATTCACCGGGTGCCCGGCGCCCGCAGCCTGGACGGCGTCAAGCGCCGCACCCGTGCCGGGATGGGCCGGTGCCAGGCGGGGTTCTGCAGCCCGCGGGTGCTGGAGATTCTGGCCCGGGAGCTGGGCGTCCCCCAGGAGGAAATCACCAAGTGCGGCGGCGATTCCCGGCTCATCGTGGGCACCAACAAGGACAGTCTGTAAGGGGGCGGCACTATGAAACAAATCGATCTTGTGATTCTGGGCGGCGGGCCCGCGGGCCTGGCCGCCGCCATCGCCGCGCGCAAGGCCGGTGTGCAGGATCTGGTGATCCTGGAACGGGACCGGGAGCTGGGCGGCATTCTGAACCAGTGCATCCACAGCGGCTTCGGACTGCATACCTTCCGGGAGGAGCTCACCGGCCCCGAATATGCCGCCCGCTTTGCCGATGAAGCCCTGGCCATGGGCATTCCCTACAAGCTGAACACCATGGTGCTGGATCTATCCGCCGACCGGGTGGTCACCGCCGTCAACCGCACCGACGGGCTGTTCCAGTTGCAGGCCAAAGCCGTAATTCTGGCCATGGGCTGCCGGGAACGCCCCCGGGGCGCCCTGAACATTCCGGGCACCCGTCCCGCTGGCATCTACACCGCCGGCACCGCCCAGCGGCTGGTGAATATGGAAGGGTATCTGCCCGGGCGCCGGGTGGTCATTCTGGGTTCCGGCGACATCGGGCTGATTATGGCCCGCCGCATGACGCTGGAGGGCGCCAAGGTGCTCTGCGTGGCCGAACTGATGCCCTACTCGGGCGGATTGAAGCGCAACATCGTCCAGTGCCTGGACGACTTCGGCATTCCCTTGAAGCTGAGCCACACAGTGGTGGACATCGAGGGCAAAGAGCGGGTGCAGGGCATCACCATTGCCCGGGTGGAAAACGGCAAGCCGGTCCCCGGAACCGAAGAGCACTTTGACTGCGACACGCTGCTGCTCTCCTGCGGGCTTTTGCCCGAAAACGAGCTGAGTCGCGGCGCCGGTGTGGCCCTGAGCCCCGTGACCGGCGGCCCCCTGGTGGACGAAAGCCTGCAGACCAGCCTGCCCGGTGTGTTTGCCGCCGGCAACGTGCTGCACGTCCATGATCTGGTGGATTATGTGTCGGAGGAAGCTGCAGCCGCCGGGCGTCATGCCGCCCAGTATATCCTGGGCGGAGCCTCCCCCGCGGAAGGCGAAGCGCTGCCGGTACAGGCCACCAACGGGGTGCGCTACACCGTGCCCACCACCGTGCATCCGGCCCGGCTGGACGGCAGCCTGACACTGCGCCTGCGGGTGGGCAACGTCTACCGGGGCAAGGCGCTGGCCGTCTATGCGGGCGGCGAATGCATCTGGCGGCGCAAACGCCCCGTGCTGGCCCCCGGCGAGATGGAAACCATTGTGATCAAGGGTCCTGCGCTGGACAAACTGCCCGGCTGCGGCGGTCTGACCGTGACACTGGAGGAGGCGTGACAGGATGGAACAACGTGAACTGACCTGCATCGGCTGCCCGCTGGGTTGCGCCCTGCGGGTGACGATGGAAAACGGGGCCGTGGTCTCGGTGGAGGGCAACACCTGTCCCCGGGGCGACGCCTATGCCCGCAAGGAGGTCACCGCCCCCAGCCGCATCGTGACCACCACCGTGCCGATAACGGGCGGCGTGCTGGCGGCTGTCAGCGTGAAGACCGCCGGGGAAATCCCCAAAGACAAGATTTTTGCCTGTGTGCGTGCCCTGAAAACCGTGTCGGTGGCCGCGCCGGTGGCCATCGGACAGGTGGTGCTGGCGGATGTGGCCGGCACCGGGGTGGATGTGGTCGCCACCAAGGCGGTGGCTGCCCGCTGAAGGCCCCGGATCATACAAAAAAAGGAGCACCCCTGGCGGGGTGCTCCTTTTGGTTTTGTGCTTATTCCTCGGTGAAGGAATCCTTGCCCAGGCCGCAGACGGGGCACACCCAATCGGCGGGGACATCCTCCCAGGCGGTGCCGGGGGCGATGCCGTTGTCGGGATCGCCAACGGCGGGATCGTACTCATAGCCACAGGGGCAAACATACTTCTTCATAGCAAAAACGCTCCTTTTATAGTAAATTTAATGGGAATACGGGGGAATCAGGCCTTCCACAGACCATGCAGGTTGCAGTAGGCATAGACGGCCACAACCTCGTCACCGGCGGCCAGGGCAAAATCGGCCTTGGGGGCCCCACCCGGCTTCAGGTGCTTGATCTGGCTGCCCTGCTTGGTCTGCACCGAAATCCAGCCAATGTAGTGCTCTTCCAGCATGGGATGCTCCACACTGCCCACCGTCACATGGACAACACCGTTCTCCACGTTGTAGACAGGGATATGCTTTTCGTGGGCAGCCTCCACGGTGCCGGGTACCAGCGGGGTCATCTTCTGGCCGCAGCAGAAGACGGGCACGCCCTTGTCCTCCACCATGGTGATGATGTTGCCGCAGTGTTCACAGATAAAATATTTCAGTTCCATAGCTTGCCTCCTTGGGTTTGCTCTGTACATTCAACAAATAAGATTTTTTCTCAGCGGACCGTGCTCCCCGGTCCATGGCTTTATTATATCATACTATTTTGCTTTGTAAAGAGGTTTTTAAGATTTATTACTAATTTTTTCGCTCCTTTGTTTTTTTGCCTGGTTGTCGACAAAAAGTTGACGTGTATTTGGTAATCCCGTATAATGAAAGGTAACCGGCGCTCCGGGGAACGGACCGCGCCGCAAAGCGGAGGGGGATTCCCATGCTGAAAAAGTCCAATCTGATCGTCATGCTGACCCACCGGGACCGCACGGTGGCCAACGCTCCGGAGGTTTTTTCCCAATGCCGCAACACCCCGGCCGAATACTGGGGTTTCAAGGAGGAGGGCTTACCTTTGCCCGCCATGCAGGCGCTGTTTGCCCAGATGAAAGCCTGCGGCAAAAAAACCGCCCTGGAAGTGGTGGCCTATACCGAGGCCGAGGGCCTGCGCGGTGCCCGCATGGCCGCCGACTGCGGCTGCGACCTGTTGATGGGCACTCTGTATTCCGATGCCATCCTGGCCTTTTGCCAGGACCACGGCCTGCGGTACCTGCCCTTTGTGGGGGGTGTCACCGGGCGCCCCTCGGTGCTGGAGGGCACACCGGAGCAGATGATCCGCCAGGCGCAGGAGTGCCTGCACAGGGGGGTCTTCGGGTTCGACCTGCTGGGCTACCGCTACACCGGCGACAAAACCGACCTGATCCGCCGGTTTGTGGCGGCCGTGGATGCACCGGTCTGTGTGGCCGGCAGCGTGGACAGTTTCCGGCGTCTGGACGAGATCAAGGCCATTGCCCCCTGGGCGTTCACCATCGGCAGCGCCTTTTTTGAGCAGAAGTTCGGCGCGGACTTTGCCGGGCAGATCCAGACGGTCTGCCGGTACATGGACCGGCCCGCGGAGGACGCCCCATGCTGCTGAGCCGCTTTTATCCCTGGGAAACGGCGGACAGCGTCTTTTCCATCGACTATGAAAAACTGTACCGGCTGGGCTACCGGGGCATCCTGTTCGACATTGACAACACCCTGGTGCTGCACGGGGCCGACTCCAACCCGGCGGTGGACGACCTGTTCCGCCGCCTGCACGCCCTGGGCCTGCAGACGCTGCTGCTCTCCAACAACAGCGAGGAACGCATCCTGCGGTTCCTGGCCCACATCGACGCTCCCTACCTGGCGGAGGCCGACAAGCCCGCCCCCGCCGCTTACCTGCGTGCGGTGGAGATGCTGAGCCTTGCCAAAAAACAGGTTATTGTCATCGGGGACCCGCTGTTCACCGACGGCTACGGCGCCAACCGCGCCGGGCTGGCCAGCATCCGGGTGGATTTCCTGCGCCACCCTGGGGAACGGCATTTCGGTAAACGGCGGGCCGCCGAAAACCTGGTGCTGTGGTGCTGGCGGCATAGTCCGGCCTACCGGCACCGCCTGGGCGGCATTGTGAAATAGAAAAGAGGAGAGCGGTCATGTCCAAGAAAAAACGCAAACTGTTCTGTGAGATGAACCCCGTCTTTTACGCCATTGCCGTGCAGAAGGAAATTCTGCGGCGGCATATCCACAATTTGGTAAGCCATGAGCAATTTGCCGAGACGGTGGACCCCACGCCCCTGCCCAACCTGGTGTGGGAGCAGAAGGTCCATATGATCCGCCGGGCGCCGGGGGTCAACCTGCAGCACCAGCTGAACAAGGCCGTCAACATCCGGCTGGCGGGCAGCAAAATCAACGGGCTGATCCTGCGCCCGGGAGAAACGTTTTCCTTTTGGCACACGGTGGGCAAAATCACCCGGCGCCGGGGCTACAAGGACGGGCGGGTCATCGCCCACGGGCGTCTTGTGGCCGACATCGGCGGCGGCCTTTGCAACCTGTCCCACACGCTGCATCTGCTGGTGCTGCACAGCCCCCTGACCGTGACGGAATTCCACGCCCACTCCGATGCCCTGGCCCCCGACGAGGGACCGCGGGTGCCGTTCAGTGCCGGCACTTCCATCTGCTACAACTATGTGGATTTCCGGTTCCGCAACACCACCGACCAGAAAGTCCAACTGCTGGTCCACTGCGAAGGGGAGGAGCTCATTGCCCAGCTGCGCAGCGAATGTCCCTTCCCCTGGCGGTATGAAATCGTGGAGGAAGACCACCACTTTGCCAAGGAGGAGGACGGATATTACCGGGTCTCCCGCATCTACCGCAACGTCCTGGACGCCGCCACCGGGGAGCCGGTGGGCAAGGAACTGATCCGGGACAACCACTCCAAGGTTATGTTTGACGAGAGCCTGATTCCCCGGGAACTGATCCGGACCTGAACGTTCCGTCATCGGGTCTGCCGCAAGATGCGGCAGGCCCTTTTCTGTTGGACGGGGCTCCCCATTTCTTTCCTTTTATGTTATACTGGGGAGCGAAACTGAAAGGTACAATCGGAGGCAACTATGGCCAAACAATCGGGGGAAAGCCCCCGCAAACAGATCTGTGTGGGGCTTCTGGCCCATGTGGACAGCGGCAAAACCACCCTGGCGGAGGGGATGCTCTACCGTGCCGGCGTGCTGCGCAAGCTGGGGCGGGTGGACCACCGGGACGCCTTCCTGGACACCGACGCCCAGGAGAGGGCCCGGGGCATTACCATCTTCGCCAAGCAGGCGGTGTTGACCCTGCCCGCCGCCCCGGAGGCCGAAGAAACCGGCATCACCCTGCTGGACACCCCCGGCCACGTGGACTTTTCCGCCGAGGCGGAGCGCGCTTTGCAGGTGCTGGACTACGCAGTGCTGGTTATCAGCGGCACCGACGGCGTACAGGCCCACACCGAGACCCTGTGGAAGCTGCTGGCCCGCTACCGGGTGCCCACCTTTGTGTTTGTGAACAAGATGGACCTGCCGGGGGCGGACGCCGCCGTGCGTCTGCGGGAGCTGCGGGGCCGGTTCGGGGACGGGTGCGTGGATTTCACCGGCGCCCCCGACCCGGAGGCCCTGGCCCTTTGCAGCGAACCGCTGATGGAGGAAGTGCTGGCCGACGGCGCGCCGCAGCAGGATACCCTGGTGACGGCCATTGCCCGCCGGCAGGTGTTCCCCTGCTTTTTCGGGGCGGCACTGCGGTTGGAGGGCATCGACCGCCTGCTGGAGGGCTTGCAGACTCTGACCCGGATGCCGCCGGTCTGGCCGGAATTCGGGGCCCGGGTTTTCAAGATCAGCCAGGATGAGGCCGGGGCCCGGCTGACCTGGCTGAAAGTCACCGGCGGCGAACTGCCGGTGAAGGCCCTGCTGCCGAACGGTGAAAAGGCCGACGCCCTGCGTCTGTACAACGGCAGCAAGTTCCGGCTGGTCAGCGTAGCTACCCCCGGCATGGTGGTGGCGGTGGCGGGTCCTGCCGCCACCCGCCCCGGCCAGGGACTGGGGGCGGAAGCGGACGCCGAAGCCCCGCTGCTGGAACCGGTGCTGAACTACCGGGCGGACTGCCCCGACGCCGACCCCCACACCCTGCTGAAAGCCCTGCAGACGCTGGAGGACGAAGACCCCCAGCTGCACGTGGCCTGGCGGGATGACCTGGCGGAAGTGCATGTGCAACTGATGGGCGAAGTGCAGCTGGAGATTCTGCAGACGCTGCTGCAAAGCCGCTTCGGCCTGCAGGTCACCTTTTCCGAGGGCGGCATTTTATACAAGGAAACCATCACCGCGGCGGTGGAGGGCATCGGCCACTACGAACCGCTGCGCCATTACGCCGAGGTGCACCTGCTGCTGGAACCGGGGGCCCGGGGCAGCGGTGTGCAGCTGGCCGCCGACTGCCCGCCCGATTCCCTGGCGGAAAACTGGCAGCGGCTGGTGCTGACCCATCTGGCGGAGCGCACCCATCCCGGTGTGCTGACGGGCGCGCCGCTCACCGACGTGAAGATCACCCTGGCGGCGGGCAAAGCCCACCTGAAACACACCGAGGGCGGGGATTTCCGCCAGGCAACCTACCGCGCCGTGCGGCAAGGGCTGCGGACTGCACAGGCCCAGAACGCCGTGCAGCTGCTGGAACCCTGGTATGACTTCACGCTAGAGGTACCGGCCGACGCCATCGGCCGGGCCATGGCGGATATCCAGCGGATGTGCGGCACCTTTGACGCCCCCGAGACCCTGGGAGATACCGCCCGGCTGACCGGACGGCTGCCGGTGGCCACCGCCCGGGGCTACGCCCGGGAGATTGCCGCCTACACCCACGGCCTGGGCCGCTGGACGGTGCTGCCCGCCGGCTACGACGCCTGCCACAACGCCGAGGAAGTGCTGGCGGCGGCCGGGTATGATCCCGACGCCGATGTGGAAAACCCGGCCGACTCGGTCTTCTGCTCCCATGGCGCCGGGTACGTGGTCAAGTGGGACGAGGTGCCCGCCAAGGCCCACGTGGACAGCGGTCTGGCCCGCCGCCTGGCCCCGGCCGGAACCGACGAGGAGGAAACCGAAGCGGACAGCGGCGCCCGACGCCGCCGGGCCGATGCCTACCGGGGCACGCTGGAGCAGGACAAGGAGCTGCTGGCCATCTTTGAACGCACCTACGGCAAGATCAAACACCGGGGCGAAAACGGCACCGACGCCAAGAAGGCAGCCCGGGCGGCGCTGCACACCGCCCCCGCGGCCGCTGCACCTGCCAGGCCCCAGCCCACCGGTCCCGATTACCTGCTGGTGGACGGGTACAACGTGATTTTTGCCTGGGACGATCTGCGCCGCATCGCCGAGAGCAATCTGGACGCGGCCCGCCGCCGTCTGATGGACATTCTTTGCAACTACGCCGGGTACAAGCGCTGCGTGCCCATCCTGGTCTTTGACGCCTACAAGGTGCGGGGCGGTGTGCGGGAGGTGGAAAAATTCCACAACCTGTACGTCGTTTACACCCAGGAGGCCGAAACCGCCGATATGTACATCGAGCGGGCCACCCACGAGCTGGCGAAGGAGCGCCGCACCCGGGTGGTGAGCAGCGACGGCGCCGAGCAGGTCATCGTGCTGGGACACGGGGCGCTGCGGGTATCGGCCCGGGCCTTTGCCGAGGAAGTGGCCGCCGTGGAGAAAGAAATCCGGGAATTTTTGCAGTCATAAAAAACAGGCACCCGCCTTGCGGCGGGTGCCTGTTGGTTTTTATGGCAATGTACGGGATCAGACGATGCCCTGGCTCATCATGGCGGAGGCGATCTTCAGGAAGCCGGCGATGTTAGCACCGGCCACCAGGTTGCCCTTGCAGCCGTATTCCTCGGCAGCAGCGGCAGCGTTCTTGTAGATGTTGACCATGATGTCGTGCAGGCGCTGGTCCACTTCCTCAAAGGTCCAGCCCAGGCGCAGGGAGTTCTGGCTCATCTCCAGACCGGAGGTGGCCACGCCGCCGGCGTTGGAAGCCTTGGCGGGGGCAAACAGCACGTTGTTGGCCTGCAGGTAGGCGATGGCCTCCGGGGTGGAGGGCATGTTGGCGCCTTCGGCCACGGCGTAGCAGCCGTTGGCCACGAGGGCCTTGGCACCTTCCAGCGGCAGCTCGTTCTGGGTGGCGCAGGGCAGGGCGATGTCACAGGGGACAGTCCAGATGCCCTGGCTGCCTTCCACATACTTGGCGGTGGGAACGTAGTCCAGGTAAGTCTTGATGCGGGCGCGCTTGACTTCCTTGATTTCCTGCATGACCTTGTAGTCGATGCCGTTCTCGTCCACGATGTAGCCGTTGGAATCGCTCATGGCGATGACCTTGCCGCCCAGCTGGGTGGCCTTCTGGTTGGCGTAGATGGCCACGTTGCCGGAGCCGGAAATGACTACCTTGGCGCCCTGGAAGCTCTTGCCGTTGGCCTTGAGCATCTCGTCGGCAAAGTAGCACAGGCCGTAGCCGGTGGCTTCGGTGCGGGCCAGAGAGCCGCCGAAGGGAATGCCCTTGCCGGTGAGCACACCGGTGAACTCGTTGCGGATGCGCTTATACTGGCCGAACAGGTAGCCCACTTCGCGGCCGCCCACGCCGATATCACCGGCGGGCACGTCGGTGTCGGGGCCGATGTGACGGTACAGCTCGGTCATGAAGCTCTGGCAGAAACGCATGACTTCGCCGTCGGACTTGCCGTGGGGGTCGAAGTCGGCACCGCCCTTGCCGCCGCCCATGGGCAGGCCGGTCAGGCTGTTCTTGAAGCACTGCTCAAAGCCCAGGAACTTGATGATGGACAAATTCACGCTGGGATGGAAGCGCAGACCGCCTTTGTAGGGGCCGATGGCAGAGTTGAACTGCACACGGTAGCCGCGGTTGACCTGCACCTTGCCGTTGTCATCCACCCAGGGCACGCGGAACATGACCACGCGCTCGGGCTCAACCATGCGCTCGATCAGGCCGGCCTTCTCATACTCGGGATGGGCGGCAATGACCGGCTCCAGGCTCTCGAGGACTTCCTCGGCGGCCTGCAGAAACTCTTTCTGCTCGGGGTTGCGCTGCACCAGGCCGTCGTAGACGCCCTTGAGGTACTCATTGGTAATCGACATGGGGGACACTCTCCTTTATACAAATTTCTTACACCTTCCTTATGGTAGCATTCTATGCACGTTTTTTCAAGTTTTTTGCATCTATTTTCAAAAAATTGTTTATATTGTGAAGGTCCCCTGCAATTTTACTCCGCCGTCACCGGGGTATAGTCGGTGCTGCCCTGCAAAAAGGCTTCGGCGTCGATGAGGGCATAGCTACTGCCCTGCGCATCCTCTCCGGTCTGCAGCAGGAACCGGCCGTCGTCGGTCAGGGCCAGACAGGTCACCGCCCAATCGTGATAGACATCCCCCGTCATAATCTGCTGCACGGGGAAGAGCGCTCCACTTTGGACATCCAGCATCCAGGCAAGGTTTTGACCATAGACGTTGTCCGAGCCGGTGATCCACAGACCGGTCCCCTGCTGGGCAGCAATGTGCGGCAGGCCGGCTACCGTCACCGCCCCCATCTGCATGCTCCGGTCGGGCAGGGGGCGCAGCAGCTCCTTCCATTGGCTGGTGGCGACATCGTAACTGCAGAAGGCTCTGTACTGGCTGTTTCCCTCCGCCTGGTCGCCGAGATCTTCAAAATACAGCTTGCCGCCGCGCAGGCCATAGAACCCAGTGGTTCCGAAGGAAGAACCGTCATGAGGCAACGTCAGCACCTTGCTGCGCGCCCCGGTGGCAGGGTCCAGCCAATCATACTCCACCGTGGCGCTTTGCAGCACCGCCTGGTAGGTATCCCATCCTTCGGTGTTGTAGTCGGGCAGCGGCACTTCGGTGACGGTATGGGAGGTCAGCAGCCGGTTCCCTTGCGCCCCGAGAATCTGTTCCTGCTGCTGCATGGGGAAGGTGGTTACGCTGCCATCCGTCAGGGAGATCCGGTATCCGGTGGAATTACCCACCGCGGGGGTCGACAGTTGATAGCCGTACAGTGCCGTACCGTCACACCAGCCGACCAACACATTACGCAAGTCCTGAGACGTCGAAAGGTTTTGCCGGGTAGCCCCATCCCCCTGGATGACATACACTCCCGCCGGGGCGGACACCTCCGCATATCGGTTGCGGTAATATCCGAGGATCTGCTCCTTGGTCAGACCTGCCATATTTTCGGGCGGCTCTTCGAGCCTGGGCGCCACCACCTCGGCATAGTATTCTTCCCAGCTTCCCCGATAGTTCATGGTGGATACACCGTGGTAAGCATAGACGGTATCTCCCACCGTAAACAGCTGCACATCCCGGCCATTGCCCGGCAGCCAGGCCGGGCAGGCATCCGAATCATGGGTACAGCCGGGCACCCGGCAGAACACCTGCCGTGTAGCCGTGGCAAAGTCAATTTTCATGATCAAAGCGTAGCCCAGGTGGTGGTAATCCAGAAAATACCAGCAGTCCCCTGTATTGAATCCTGCGTTGAAGTCATAGTTTCCTCCCTGCCCGATGGTGAAAAAATTCCCCGTCGGGGCCGCTTCCGTCACGGCGGTTTCGGGGGTGACGGTGGGAGCAGGCTCTGCCGGGGGGGCCGCCTGCGGGGCACACGCCGCCAGGGTCAGCGCCAGCGCCCCCGCCAGGAAAGAAGAGACAAAAGGTCGCATCAAAATTCTCCTTTTTTTCAGGATACCAGGATGGGCAGTTCCTCCGGGGAACAGGGCTGCAGGCTCAGGCTCAGGAACCAGCGTTCCTGGGTGATCATGGTGTTGTTGACCCAGCCCGTGTATTCATAGGGGCTCACCGTGGCACTGATGAGCGCCTGCCCGTTGCGGCTGTACAGCGCATGGGGATAGGCGGAGTTTTCCGGCACCGTCCAGTCGCCCAGGGCCTCCAGACCCGCCTGGACCGCAAAGGCCCGCAGGCCCGCTTCATCGGGGACAGGCGGCGGGTCGTCCCCCTGCCGCGGGGCGGAAATCCACAATTGGGTCACCGCACCGGTACGGCTGTCTATGGTCAGGCTGAACGCCGTGTACAGTGCCCCCTGTTCCAGGGCGAACCGTTTGAGGATCACAAACCCCAGGCTGTCGGTGGCATAGTAGGGCGTATCCAAGGCGTAGTCCTGGCCGTTGTATCCGCTGTAATAGTCCTGGGTGTTCCAGTCGAGGGCCCAGGCCATCCATTGGGAGTCGATGGTTCCGCTGTCCGTCAGCTGCGTCAGGGCGGCATTGGCCGTTTCCTGGTAGTCGTAGCCCGGCAACATGCTTTCCAGACTGTTCTGGGCGCCGATGTACATCTTCAGCCCGGGCCAGGTGGTTTCCTCCTCCGGCAGGGGCTGGCTGCTTGCCTGCTGCCTTTGTGCCGCCAGCTGGCGCAGGATGTAGTAGTCGTCCCCGCTGGGAACGGGTGCCACATAGGCGTCGGCCACCGCTTCGGTGCGGCCCAGTTCCGCCGCGTCCACCACCGTCAGGAACACCGCCGGGGCTGCCGCACAGGCCAGCACCGCCGCCGCACAGAGGGCGGTCATCCCTTTGGGATGCTGCCAAAGACTCATACTGCGTCCCCTTTCTGCAAAATTACCCGGACGGTTGTGCCCTGTCCCGGGGTGCTCTGGATCTGCAGGTCACTGCCGTGGGCCGCCGCAATGCGCTTGCAGAGCGCCAGCCCCAGCCCGCTGCCCCCCTGCTTGCGGGCGCGGGATTTGTCCACCATGTAAAAGGGTTCGGTCACCCGTGCCAGTTCTTCCGCCGGGATGCCGCATCCGCGGTCCGCCACTTCCAGCATGACGGTGGCCGCACCTTCCTGACACCTCACCGTCACCGGCGCGTCGGGCGCCCCGGCCTTGACGGCATTCTGTACCAGATTGCATAAAAGATCCAGCAACAGGTCGGCATCCCCCCGCACCGGCCAGGACCCTTCCGGCGTATGCAGGTTGGCGTTGGGGCAGGCCGCCCGCAGCCGGGGCCACAGCGTAGCCAGGTCCAGCGTGGTCAGGTCCAGCGCTTCGTTCCCCAGGGCCAACAGCGCCAGCAATTTCTGGCTCAGGGCTTCCAGCCGCTGTCCCTCGTGGTAGATGGCATTGGCGGCCTCCCGCTGTTCGTCGGGGTCGGTCTGCAGACTGCGCAGCACGTCGGCGTACCCGATGATGCTGGTCATGGGGGTTTTCAGTTCGTGGGTGAAGGCCCCCATGAAATCCTCCCGCTTCTGCACATCCGCCTCCAGGTCGGCAATTTTTTCCTGCACGGCGTCGGCCATCTTGTCAAAACTGCGGCTCACCTGTTCCAGTTCGTCCCCGGTGCGCAGGGAGGTACGCCCGGCATAGTCGCCGGCGGCAATCCGGGCACTGGCAGACGACAGCACCCGCAGCGGCCGGGTGAGCTGTCCGGCCAGCAGGGCCAGCACGGCGGCACCGGCCACCAGCACCACCGCCTCCAGTCCCAGGAACCGGCGCAGACTGGCCGCCCGGTCCCGGTAAAGCTCCGTCAGATCAAAGGCGCTGACCAGATGCAGATCCCCCTGCAGATCGCTGCCATACAGGGCGTAGACGCAGCCGTTCTCCCGCCGGGTACACATGGTTCCGTCGGCCAGGGCCGGGTCCCCGGGTACCGGCAGGGCATTCCAGAGCAGAACATTCCCCCGCCAGAGGGCCACCTGCCGCCCCTGGGCCTGCAGCAGGGCGACCACGGTATCGTCGCCGGTGTCGCTGCCCCGGCGCTGCAGGTCCAGGATTTCGGTCTGCAGCAGCGTGCAGGTCTGGGCGTGGGCGGCGGCGTTGGCCCCGTTGGTGCGCTCCAGCTGGACGCCGAAATCACTGTACAGCAGGTAGCAGCCCCCCACGCCAAAGGAGGCGCTGAGTACCAGCAGCAGCAGGCAGATGAGTTTGTGGGCATAGCGCATGGGGTTACTCCTTTTTTAAGCGGTAGCCGATGCGGTAGACGGTTTCGATATGGTCATACCAGTGCAGTTTGCGGCGCAGCCGCATGATGTGCAGATCCAGCGTGCGGGTATCGGTTTCGGTGCGGTCGCCGCCCCAGACCCGCTCATAGAGGGTGTCCCGGTAGAGGGCTGCGCCACGGTTGCGCATCAGCTGCTCCAGAAGCAAAAATTCGTTGGGGGTCAGCTCCACCGACTGGCCGTTTTGCAGCACGGTGTGTTCGCCGGCGTCCAGCACCACATCGAAGGCCTGCATCACGTTGCCCCGCCCGGCCCGGCGCAGCACCGACTCCACCCGGGCCAACAGCTCCTCCACCACAAAGGGTTTGACGATGTAGTCGTCGGCGCCCCGGCGCAGTCCTTCCACCCGTTCCTTGACGGTGCCCTTGGCGGTGATGAAGATCACCGGCACCCCCTGGGGGCGCAGATAGTCCAGCAGCTCGTATCCATCCAGCCCCGGCAGCATGATGTCCAGCAGGGCCAGGTCATAGTCCTTTTCCTCGATCAGGTCGGCGGCGGTGCGGCCGTCCCCGGCCACCGTGCAGTCGTATCCGGCCCGGGTCAGGCTCATCTCGATGAGGCGGGCAATGAGTTGTTCATCCTCCACAATCAACACATGGGTCATAGCGGCAGTTTCCTTTCTGTTACGCCTTATCATAGCGCGGGATTGTATCGTAGTTGTAACAAACCCCGTGGTAAATTTACACAATTTTCTTTATTTTAGCACAGTGACCGTGGTATAATATACCAAACTAGCCAAAAATGTCAAAAAGGAGCCGATACCGTTATGACCGCTACCGTAGAGGAACTGGTGCGTTCCCTGACTCTGGAAGAAAAAGCCGGCCTGTGTTCCGGCGCAGATTTCTGGCATACCAAGGCGGTGGAACGCCTGGGAATTCCTGCCCTGAAGGTATCCGACGGCCCCCACGGTCTGCGTACCCAAAAGTCCGGCAGCGACAATCCCAACGACAGCATCGAGGCCGTGTGCTACCCTGCCGGGTGTGCGGCCGCCGCCAGCTTTGATCCCGCTCTGACCCGGCGCCTGGGCGAAGCCCTGGGCCGGGAAGCCCGGTCCGTGGGCGTGGGGGTGGTGCTGGGGCCGGCCATAAACATCAAGCGCAGTCCCCTGTGCGGCCGCAACTTTGAATACTACAGCGAAGACCCCTTCCTGGCCGGGGAGCTGGCCGCCGGATTCATCCAGGGCGTGCAGAGTGAAGGGGTGGGTGCCTGCCCCAAGCACTTTGCCGCCAACAGCCAGGAAACCCGCCGGATGACGGCCAACAGCCGGATGGATGCCCGCACCCTGCAGGAAATCTACCTGCCGGCCTTTGAGGCGGCCGTGCGGGAGGGTGACCCCTGGACGTTGATGTGCAGCTACAACCGGGTGAACGGCACCTACGCCAGCGAGCATACCCAGCTGTTGACGGAAATTCTGCGGGACCGGTGGGGCTTTACCGGCTTTACCATGTCGGACTGGGGTGCCGTAAACGACCGGGTCCGGGGCGTGGCCGCCGGGCTGGACCTGGAAATGCCGGGTTCCGGCGGCGTCAACGACGCCAAACTGGTGGAGGCCGTGCGGGCCGGAACGCTGGACGAGGCCGTGTTGGACAAGGCGGTCACCCGCATCCTGAACATCGTGCTGCGGGCAGCCGACCTGGCCGCCCGCCCCGCCGTCTTTGACAAGGGGGCCGACCATGCCCTGGCCGTGCAGCTGGCCAAAGAGAGCGGGGTGCTGGTCCGCAACCTGGGTGCCCTGCCGCTGCAGGAAGGGCAGAACGTGGTATACATCGGCGCCTTTGCCGACGCTCCGCGCTACCAGGGCGGCGGGTCCAGCCACGTGAACACCCCGGCCGCCATCGGCGCCCGGGAAGCCGCCCGCCGCCTGGGACGCCAGGTACGCTATGCCGAAGGCTTTCCCGCCGATCGGGACCAGCGGGACGAGCAGGCCTTTTTGCGGGCGGTGACCCTGGCCGAGGAAGCCGACGTGGCGGTGATCTTTGCGGGTCTGCCCGAAGTGTTTGAGAGCGAGGGCGCCGACCGCCGTCATATGCGGCTACCGGACTGCCAGAACAACCTGATTGCCCGGGTGGCCGCCGTGCAGAAAAACACCGTGGTGGTGCTACACACCGGCGCCCCGGTGGAATGCCCCTGGGCCGAGGATGTGTCGGCGGTGCTTTGCATGTACCTGGCCGGGGAAGGCGTGGGCGAGGCCACCGACGCCCTGCTGTGGGGCGAGGCCAATCCCAGCGGGCGTCTGCCCGAAACCTGGCCCCTGCGGTTGGAGGACACCCCCTGTTATCTGGACTACCCCGGCGACGGTATAACTGCCGATTATCGGGAAGGCGTCTTTGTGGGGTACCGCTGGTATGACGCCCGCCGGATGCCGGTGCGCTGGCCCTTCGGTCATGGCATGAGCTATACCGGATTCGTTTACCGGAACGCCACCCTGGACCGGGACACCCTGACGGAGGACGGCAGCGTGACGCTGCGGGTGAAGGTGCGCAACAGCGGCGCCGTGGCGGGCGCTGAGGTGGTACAGCTCTATGTAAGCGATGCCACCGGCGCCCCGGTACCCGGCGGCCGGGTGCCGCAGGTGCTGCGGGGCTTCCAAAAAGTCTCGCTGGCCCCCGGCCAGGAGTGCGAGGTCAGCTTCACTCTGACCGCCCGGGATCTGAGCTACTACAACACCGACCTGCAGGACTGGTACGCCGCCCCCGGCCGGTATGAACTGCGCCTGGGCCATTCCAGCCGGGACATCCGGATCACCGTACCGCTGCAGTTCGTCACCAGCCGCCATCTGCCCCTGACGGTGGACGAAAACACTCCCCTGGGAATTTTGCTGGCCGACGACCGCACTGCCGGACCGGTGCGCCGGATGCTGGAGGCCAACGGCCAGGCCATGGCCAACGGCGGTGGTGATGGCCTGATGCCTCCCGATGCCATGGCCCAGATGCTGGACGCCATGCCGCTGCGGGGCCTGGTGAATTTTGGCGGTCCCCAGGTGGCCGAAGCCCTGCCTGCGCTGCTGGAGACGCTGCGCCGCGCCGTACAATCCTGATACAGACAAAACGCCCGGTGGGGAAAGCCCCACCGGGCGTTTTTGGTTTCAGTCGCGGCTATACAGGTCACAGGTATAGATTTTTTCCTTGATGTCAGCCAGCTCGGGAGCGGCCCGGTTGGCCAGGATCACATCGCATTCCGCTTTGAAGGTTTCCAGGTCTTTTTCCACTTTATCGCCGCAGAAAGTGTCCTCCCGCAGCATGGGTTCGTAGATCACCAGCGGGGCGCCCTCCGCCCGCAGCCGGCGCATGACGCCCTGGATGCTGGACTGACGGAAGTTGTCGCTGCCGGCCTTCATGGTCAGGCGATAGATGCCCACCGTGCGGGGTTTGCGGCGCAGCACCTGCTCGGCAATGAAATCCATCCGGGTGGCGTTGGAATCCACAATGGCCTGGATGAGGTTCTGGGGGACGTTGCTGTAGTTGGCCAGCAGCTGCTTGGTGTCCTTGGGCAGGCAGTAGCCGCCGTAGCCGAAGCTGGGGTTGTTGTA
>ERZ1090868.184-NODE-184-length-34099-cov-9.934085_pt1 | contig 34099 bp, 25 predicted proteins | sample MGYA00478475_ERZ1090868 | MGnify/ENA primary metagenome ERZ1090868 (study PRJEB33644, sample SAMEA5815747) | chicken gut metagenome | biome: Chicken; feature: Gastrointestinal Tract; material: Caecum | place: Ireland | collected 2019-01-01 | study: A study of the...
GGCTCCCCATAAAGAAACCCCTCGATGCTCAGCGCTCGAGGGGTTTCGTCTTATCCGGGCTCAGAAGTTCGCGGACTGACGAGATTCTTCATAGTTTCACGACTTGTCGAAACCCAAGGCAAAAGTCGAAATCGCGCAAGGTGTTAGACGTCTAACATTGCAGCGACGAGGCAGCATCGACCCGTTTGCGACTACTGCATCCGCACCAGGAGCTTCGCAGCTATTCGCCGAACGAATGCGCGCGGCGCAAGCTGCGCGGCCAAAGCGCCGATGCGATTGAGCGTGCCTTCGACGGCAACGGGCTTGCCTTTCATCATCGCTTGCCACCCAAAGCGAGCGACGGCTTCAGCGTCGGCCGCGTATCGGTCGAAGGGACTGTCTGCTTGCAGTCCCGCAGCGGTTCCGAAGTTCGTGCGGGTTGGTCCCGGGCAAAGGGCAGTTACGGTGACGCCCGAACCGTCGAGCTCTTGGGCCAGAGCTTCCGAAACGCTCAGCAGAAAAGCCTTCGTTGCGCCGTAGACGCCAAGATACGGACACGGTTGAAATGCGGCTGTTGATGCGACATTGAGAATACGACCGCCGCCGGCAGCACGCATGGCGCGCCCGATGCGAAGAGAAAGACGCAGGGGCGTCGCGGCATTGAGTGAAATCATGCGCTCGAAGACTGCTTCATCTTCTTCGAGCATCGAACCGAATGCCCCGAACCCCGCGTTGTTGACGAGTACCGCCGGCGTTCCGCGCTCTGACAAAAGATCGTCGGCGAGGCGATACACGCTTTGCGGGTCGCTCAGATCGGCTGCTCGAACGATGGCCTCGCACCCCGTTGCCGTACGGATTTGTTCGGCCACTGACCGGAGCGCGTCTTCACGCCTGGCGACGATGACAGGTACAAGTCCCGATTCGGCAGCGATGCGTGAGAAAATCGCGCCGAGTCCGCTTGAGGCGCCTGTGATGAGTGCCCACGGCGCTGAATGCGGGTCCGTGTTCGATGACTGGGCTTTCATTGCTTCTTCCTGGCTGTCGTCGTTGTTGTGCATAGTGCTTGCTCTCGTTGGCCGTCCTTCATAGTTCGTTCATTCAAGGATACAGATCGAATCTCGTCCTGAGATTGTTTATTCGGCGATTCTTCCGCCTATAATGCGTTAATTAAATGAGAATTAAACGCATTACATGTGGAGGTTCGGCAATGTACAGAACGACGCTCGGCGTTGACGGGATGATGTGTGGCATGTGCGAGGCCCATGTGCGGGAAGCCGTCTTGAAGGCGCTTGAGAAAAATCTCATTGCTGCAAAGAAAGTAACGGCTTCCAAATCGAACAAAACGGTCGTTGTGCTTGCCGAGCGGCCGATTGCCGAAAAGCTTCTTCGCACGGCTGTCGAAGCGACAGGCTACGAGACAACGCATTTTCGCTGTGAGTCCTATGTCGAGAAGGGCTTTTTTGCTCGCATCGGCTCATTCTTTTCGAACAACTGATCCGGCAATCGGCGTTCCTGCTCCAGAGGCCAATTTGCCGATCGGGACGGCTGCAAATGCGAAGACCTCTCTTCTCGAAGTCTTGCCAGCAGACGCACGGCGGCGCACAATTAAGCGGTAGCTCGGGAATTTTGGCCGAGTTGACAGAATATAAGGAGCAGAAGAAATGATTAATTTGAAAGCCGGCGTTCTCGCCGTTGCGGCCGCTCTTTCGATGGGGGTTGCTGTTGCTCAGGAACCCGTTGATCCGCAGCCCGCTCAGCCGCTTACGTATTCGCATCCCGCGTACCACAAGGTGACGCCTGAAGTTGCCAAGCAGATGATGAACGAAGGCGTCGTGCTCATCGACGTGCGCGAAGCCGACGAATTTGCCGAAGGCCACGTCAAGGGCGCCGTGAATGTGCCGCTCTCGACCTTCAAGCCCGGTATGAAGCTCGAAGCTGTGCCGAACCTTGAAAGCAAGGTGCTCGTGCAGTGCAAGTCGGGTGTTCGTGCCGAAAAGGCCGCGAAGATGCTCGTCGAATCGGGTTACAAGCATGTCTACAACGCTTACGGTACCAGCCAGTGGAAGGTTGAGCCGCTCGTGAAGTAATACGCACACTTCTCCTTTCTTCAAAAAAGGCCTCCGCTCGAATGTTCGGCGGAGGCCTTTATCGACTTGGGCTGCGGGCGGTTCATTCGCCCGCACGGTTCGTGTTCTTCGCAACTGACGGTCAGTCTACGAGGTACGCGCGATAGAAGTCGTAGCCGCCGTCGGGCATCGGTTCGAAGTTCTTCAGCTTTACGCTGCGGGCCGCGGTGTTGTCTTCGTAGACGAGCCACGCCCACGGCGCATCATTCCAAATCTTTTCCTGAATTTCGCTGTAGATCTCGGCGCGGCCCGTCGGATCCGTCACGCCAAGCGCTTTGTCGAGCAGCGCATCGACCGACTTGTTGCTGTAGTAGCCTTCATTGGCGAGAACAGGGGGCGCATTCTTCGATTCGAAGATCGGTCGGATGGCCCAGTCGGTATCGGACGACGTCGACCAGCCGATGTAGTAGAGCTTCGACTTGGCGTCCTCTGGGCGCTGCACGCTTTCGACCATCGCCACGCGCTGACCGGCTTCCAAGGTGCGAAGCGTCACGCGAATGCCGACCTGAGCGAGCTGCTGCTGCAGGAACTGAATGACCTTTTGCGAGGTCGTGTTGTTGTAGCCCGACCAGAGCGTCGTTTCAAAGCCGTTCGGGAAGCCCGCTTCCTTGAGGAGCTCGCGCGCCTTCTTCGGGTCGTAGGGCCAGGGACCGAGCGTCTTGGCGAATTCGATCTGCGAGGGGATGACGCCCGTTGCCGGCCGTGCGTAGCCCGCGAACGCCACCTTGCAGAGCGCCTCCTTGTTGATCGCGTAGTTGACCGCTTGGCGAATCTTCGGATCGTCGAAGGGCTTGGCGAGGTTGTTCATGATCATGTAGCGCATGATGACAGAGGGCTGCACGATCACTTCGACGTCGTCGACTTTCTTCATTTCGCCGATCATTTCAACGGGCATGGTGTGAATGAACTGCGCCTCGCCCGTGCGGATCATCGCGGCGCGCGTGGCATTTTCGGCGACCGGCAGCCACGTGATGCCGTCAAGCTTCGGGAGTCCCTTCTGCCAATAGTTGGGGTTGCGAACGACAACAAGCTTTTCGCTCGGGTTGTACTCCTTCAGGAGGAACGGCCCCGTACCGCAGGGTTCGAACGCGATGTTGCCGTTGCCTTCCTTGATGGCGCTCGGGCAGACCATCTGCACGGTATTGGACGCGAGACGCTGAATGATGGGCGAGAAGGGGCGCTTAAGAATGATTTTGACCGTGAGCTCGTCCACAGGTTCGACCGCCTTGATCGGTTCGTACATGTTGCGCCGCGTGAGGCGATTGTCGGGATTGAGCAGGCGCTCGATGTTGATCTTCACCGCTTCGGCCGTAAAGTCCGTGCCGTCCTGGAACTTCACGCCCGGGCGCAGCTTGATCGTGTAGACCAGACCGTCTTCGGAAACCGTGTAGGACTCGGCGAGCTGCGGCACGGGCTTCAAATTCTTGTCGAGCGTGAAGAGCCCTTCGTAGAAGGACTTCGCGACGTTGCGCGAAAGACCGTCGGTGGCGTTATAGGGGTCGAGCGTCGTAAAGGACGAGGCGACGGCGACCGTGATGGTCTTCGGCACCGCTCCCTTCGCTGCGGCAGCTGGTGCCGGGGCGGCGGGTTCCGCATTCGTCTGCGCGTTCGAGGTGCTCGAAAAGCCGGTGAGCGTCGAGATGCCGACGAAACCCGCGGCTGCAACGGCAGCGACGATGGCGGCGAGCTTACCGAAACGGGCGGCATTCGAGCGATTGCTGATGTTCTTCGTCATGATGTTCTTCCCTGATGCACTACTATCAATGCAGTTTGTTTGGTTCTCTCGACTGTCAGCGGAAAATCGGCGGGATTCAAAAATGTATAGCCGATAACTGCCGAGAGTCGGTAATGTCGGAAACTTTGGGGCCCGGAAGAGCGGCTCTTGCGCGGCTCGTTCCGGAAGGGACTGACGCGGGCAGATCTAAGGCGGCGCAAGCCGACGTTCGGATGCGTTGCGCGGTCCCGGGGCGAATGAAAAAGAAGGAGCACCGCACCTCAGCGGTGTCGTGCGCCGTTCAGTTCAGGGAAGAAACAGATGTTGCAAGCGAGCGCCGCAACGGTGTCCGGCAGCCGGACCGACAGACGACGAGAGTCTGCTGTGCATCGGAAAGCCGCAAACCCGTTTGCCGATGCTTGGGTAATGGTATTCGTCATCTGTAAACCTCTTCGAGAAAAAGAGCACCGCCACGGGATCCCGGCGCTCAATTGCCGCAGCGCACCTCCGTCCCGTCGCTCCGACGCACTTTCCTAATCAGGGACGCTGTCGGGAACGGCACATGACGAAAGCCGCTTGAAGCCAAGCATACGCCGAACGTTTACCGCTTCGCAATAGAGAGAAGTGACTAGCGGCACCTGAAGAAGTGAAAAGACGTAGAAGCCGCAGGCACGGGATGTCGTGCCGCGTTCGCTTGAGGCAAAAACGTGCGGCAAAACCGCAAGCTTTGCCCGATATGATCGAAGATTTGACGAAAGGCCCCCGTTTTGGGCGAATACCCTTACGGAAAAGCCAAATTTGTTCGGATGCGGGCGTAGACTTCGCTTCAACGCTCTCGCCCCAGTGTCTTCATATGGCTTACTTTGCCCGCAAATCGCTCCTTGACGACGGCTCGAGCGAAAAGGAATTTCATCTCCTCAGCTTCCTGAGTGCCGTCGCGTCCCTTATTTCGTGCTTTGTCGTTTCGTCCGTGCCGATTCCGATGATGGCGGTCTGGACGCAAACGCTCGGCCTAACCACATCGCAGACGGCGATGACGGTCGTGAGCTACTTTGGCGGGTGCGTGGCGACGCTGCTCTTTTTCGCGCGACTCTCGAACTTTTTCGGCCGCAAGCCCGTGGTGCTCTTTGCGCTTCTTTTCGGCGCGGCGGCGAGCCTCTGCTTCTCGTTTGCCGAGACGTCAACGGGGCTTTACGTCGGGCGCTTCCTGCAGGGACTCTCCTGCGGGTTCGCTTCGAGCGCCGCCATGTCCTGGGTCGTCGACACCGCGCCGCCGGGGAAGGCCTGGCTCGGCACGGCACTCACCGCTGCGGGCCCCAACATCGGGCTTTCGATCGGTACGTTCTTCGCGGGCCTCATCATTGCGGAAAACGTCCTCACGCCGGCGCATCTCTTTGACGCGACGGTGGTGCTTCTCGCGGTGATTGCGGGCTTCGTATTCGCTTCGCGCGAGACGATGCGCTTCGGGACCGAAGCGCTCGGCGCCGTTCTCATTCCCAAAATCGCCATGCCGCGGCGTCTCTGGCGCATTTTCGGGCTGAGTGCTGCGGGCTTTGTCGGCACTTGGGGGCTCGGCAGCTTCTTTCAGGGCTTCTCCGCGCAGCTGAGCGGTCTAGTTTTCGGCGGTGCCGACGCGCTTTACGCGGCGGTTACCTATCTGCTCCTTATTCTTCCCAATGCCGCTGCGGGCGTCCTGATCGGACGCTTCAGCCCTAAGCGCGTGATTCCCGTCGTCATCACGATATTCCTCGTTTCGGGGACGACCGTCTTTGCGGCGATTGCGCTCGAAAGCGCTGCCGTATTCATGGTCGCCGTGGCGTTCGTGGGCGCCTGCGGGGGTGCGACGTGCTCGACGACGCTGAAATTCCTCTTGGTCGACACGACGCTTCGCGAACGCGCGGGCGTGATCTCGGCGCTTTACCTGAGTGCCTATGTAGGTTCGGGACTGCCGAATTTTGCCGTTGGCGTCCTCGCTTCGAACGCGTCGATGTCGGTGATTTCTGCGGGCTTTGTGGTCTGGATGGCCGCAACGTGGCTCACCGTCATGGGGCTTTACGTCGTGATGAAGCGCAATCCGACGCCCGCCGAAGCGCTGCGCTACAGGGATTGCCGGGCAGGGCGCGCGAAGCTGTAAACCTTTCGTCATCGATTCATCAAATCATCACGAAAGGTTCATTGGGGCGCCACGGCGCTGTCATCCGCGACGCGAAAAATGCTTGGCATCGCATTTATCCTAGGGTGTCGCTCATGAAAAGGCGACTCGATCGACCGATGCTCAAGCTCGAAAACCTCAGCAAATCCTACGGCAAGAAACGCATTCTCGAAGACATTTCGCTCGAAATCGAAAAGGGCGAAATTGTCTCCATCCTCGGCCCCTCGGGCTGCGGGAAGACCACGCTCCTCAATCTCGTTCTCGGGCTCGCGAAAGCGAGCGGCGGGCGCATTCTTTTCGACGGCGAAGACCTCACCAACGTTCCGATGGAAAAGCGCGGATTCAACATAGTCTTTCAGGACTACGCGCTCTTTCCGAATCTGAATGCTTACGAAAACATCGTCTACGGACTGCGCAACTACCCGGACCGTTCAACAGAGGAGGAGGTGAAGGATCTCATCGAGCTCTTGGGGCTCGGTAAGCACCTCGAGCAGCGCATCGACGAACTCTCGGGCGGGCAGAAGCAGCGCGTCGCACTAGCTCGAACACTCGTGATGAAGCCGCGTCTGCTGTTGCTCGACGAGCCGCTTTCGGCCTTGGACGGCCTCATCAAAGAGTCGATCAAGGAGCGCATCCGGATGGTGGCGCGCCAGCTCGATCTCACAACCCTCATCGTGACGCACGACCCGGAAGAAGCGCTCACGCTCTCGGACAAGGTGCTCATCATCAACGAAGGCCGGATCGCACAGTTCGGTACGCCCGTTGAGATTGTCAATTCGCCCGCCAACGGCTTCATCCGTCGCTTCATCCTCTCGCAGCTCACTGTTAAGCGCGACAACATCTTCCGGCTCTTTGCACTCGAAACCGGTCCGGTCAATGTGGCGCCCCGTGTGCACGCTGAAGCGCCGAGCCTTGCCGCGTCCTGAGGGACGCGGTGCCGCAGAAAGCTTCTGCATAGCGCAGTTGTCAACCGTCCCAAGCGCCGCCCCGTTGGAAGCACGGGTGCATGCCCCAAGCGTCCCAACCGCATTGCGCAGTGTGCCCGCAGCGTCTTCTGAAGCGGGCGGCGAACCAAACAAGATTCTGGAGAACCCAAAGTGTCCGCTTCCGCCGATGCGGCGTTGCCCGCCGGCTTTGACTTCGGGCGCCGCATCCGAACCTTCGCCGCGCAATTCGGCCGTTCACGCTCGGAGTACCGCTACGCCTTCGTGCTGCTCGTCTTGCTTTTTGTCGTCGTGCTTCTTTATCCGATTGCAACGGTGCTGCTGCAGTCGTTTCTGCGAGAGGGCGTCTTCACGCTTTCAAATTGGACCGAGACGCTCGCCGATCCGAAATTCCGCACGATGCTCGCCAACAGCTTCACCGTCTCGGGGCTTGCTGCACTCGTCGCGTCCGGCATTGCCTTCTTTGCGGCTTACGGGTTGACCTTCACGAATATCGACGCCCGCGTGAAGAAGGGCGTACAGCTTCTGCTCCTGCTGCCGCTTTTCCTGCCGTCGATTACGTACGGCTTTGCCGTCATCTATTCGTTCGGCCGCATGGGACTCGTGAGCCAGCTTTTCGGGCGGCTGCCGTTTTCGATTTACGGCTTCTGGGGGCTTCTCATCACGGATGTCGTCTATGCGCTCCCGCCCGCCTTCCTCGTGCTCTACAACGCCTTCCGCTACGTCGACCGACGCTTCGTGATCGTCTCGCGCGTCATGGGCGACAAGCCGTGGCGCACCTTCTGGATGACGGCGGTACGCCCGACGCTTGGGGCTTTCGTCTCGGCATTTGTCCTTTCGTTCTTCCTCGCCTTCACGGACTTCGGCATTCCGGTGTCGATTGCGGGACAGTACAGCGTGATTGCCACCGAGCTCTATCAAACGATGATGGGTGCGATTCCGAACTTCGGCACGGGTGCTGTGATCGCGATCTCGATGCTCGTGCCGTCGGCTGCGGCCGTCTGGATTTTGAAGAACGCCGAGCGGCTCAACTTCCGCTACAACCAGATTTCCGAAGAGCCGCCCATGAAGAATCGCTTGCGCGACGGGCTTTTTCTCGTCTACTTCGGGCTCATCGCGCTCGTGCTGCTCGCGATCTTTGCGGTGATCTTCGTCGTCCCCTTCGTCGAATTCTGGCCTTATAAACCGAACTTCACGCTCGAGCACGTGAGCGAAGTGCTCACCGATCCGACGGTCTGGTCCTATTACGGGCGGTCCGTGGGCGTCGCACTCGTCTCGGCCGCGATCGGCACGGCCGTTGCGTTTGCTGCCGGCATGATCCGCGCGCGCTCGGACATGCCCGGCTGGTGCCGCACGACGATGGACGGGATTGCGATGCTCACTTCAACGCTCCCGGGCATGGTGCTCGGCGTCGGCTATCTCTTTGCTTTCGGCGGCACGCCGCTGCAGAACACGCTCGCGATTCTCGTCATCGCAAACCTCGTGCACTTCCTCGCGACGCCCTACCTGATGTCGACCACCGCGCTCTCGAAGATGAATGCCGGCTGGGAAACGACGGGGCTTCTCATGGGCGACAGCTGGTTTAAGAGCGTGCGCCGAATCATCGTGCCGAACGCCAAGACGACCCTCATCCAGATGTTTGAGACGTACTTCATCAACGCCATGGTGACGATCTCGGCGATCGTCTTCCTCACGGGCACGCAGACGATGGTGCTCACCACCCGAATCAAGGAGCTGCAGTACTTCGAGCGGTTCGACGCGATCTTCGTGCTCTCGCTCTTCATTTTCTTCACCAATGTGGCAGCGAAGCTTCTGCTCGACGCGCTCGCGAAAGACCGCGCGCCGAGAAGCCGCTAAGCGCCCGAAAACCGACAACCCAGTGCTTGTCGTGCGCCAAAAAGCAAAGCGCACGCGCAAAATCGACAACCCAATAAAGGAAACGAATCATGACCTTTCGCATGAAATCCGCCGTTCTTGCGGCCGCTGCCGCCGCGTTCTTCCTCTCGGGGTGCGGAGAAAAACCCGCCGAGAAGACCGCGGGCGCTGAAAAGGCTGCGGCGCCCGCCGCCGAGAAGGCCACCGAAGTCGCGCCCGTCATCATCTATTCGAATGCCGACGAAGAAGCGCAGCAGGCGATGAGGAACGCGCTCGACGCCAACGGCTTCAAGGGCAAGTACCTGATGCAGGGCTTCGGGACCTCTGAATTGGGCGGCAAGCTCGTCGCGGAGGGCACCTCGATCGAAGCCGACGTCGTGACGATTTCGACCTATTACCTTGAGAGCCTGCAAAAGCAGAAGAACATGTTCGCCAAGCTCGAGACCGGGTTCGAAACGCTCAACCCGATCCCCGACTACTACGCCCCGATTCTCGGCAACTGCGGCGCGCTTTTTGTGAACACCGAAGTCCTCAAGGCCGACGGACTCGCCAAGCCGTCTTCAATTGCCGATCTTGCCAAGCCTGAGTATGCCGGCCACATTTCTGTGCCCGACATCATGGGCTCGTCGACCTCCTGGCTCATGACGCAGGCGGCGATTGCCGACAAGGGCGAGGTTGACGGTGCGGCCGAAATCCGCGCGATTGAAAAGAATGCGGGCGTGCACCTCGAAAAGTCGGGCTCTGCCCCCTTGAAGAAGATCCGTGCGGGCGAAGTCGCCGTGGGCTTCGGGCTGCGCCACCAGGCGGTGGCCGATAAGGCGAAGGGACTTCCGATCGACTACGTCGATCCGACGGAAGGAAACTTCACGCTCTTTGAAGCCGCTGCCGTCGTCAACAAGGGCGAAAAGACCAATCCGAACGCCCAGAAGGTTGTCGAGACGATCGTGAAGTTCGGCCGCACCGAACTCCTCAAGTACTACCCGGTGGCGATCTACAAGGGCGAAACGGTTGACGCAGCCGACAAGCCCGCCAACCCGAAGCAGTTCAGCGAACCGCTCACGGTTGAGCTCCTTCAGAAGCACCAGAAGCTCGTGAAGGGCGAATAAGCCATTGAGACATTGGCTCGGCCGCCGAGATTTGCGTTTGACGCGCGGCCGAGACGTTTTTTCCTTCCTTGGCGCTCGACGTCGGTCTATCCGCTGCACCTGAGCGCCGAAGAGCAGACACAAAAGACCGCTTCATCATGTCCGATATTTTTCAGAAGGATCCGAATACCTACAAGCTCCTGACGCCCGGGCCCCTCACGACGACGCTCACCGTTCGTGAGGCGATGCTCGTCGACCGCTGCACCTGGGACGACGATTACAAGACGATGACGGAAGATATCCGCCGGCGTCTTTTGAAGCTCGCGCACGCAGGCGACGACTACGGTGTCGTCCTGATGCAAGGTTCGGGCACTTTCGGCGTCGAATCCGTACTCTCGTCGGTGCCCGGCAAAGACGACTGCGTGCTCGTGCTCGTGAACGGTGCTTATTCCGTGCGTCAGTGCGAGATTCTCGAGCGCTACGGCATCGCGTACCGCCGTCTCGATTTCGCTTGGGACGAAGTGCCTTCGGCCGAAAAGACGGCGGCCTTTCTCGACGAGCATCCGGAAGTGACGATCGTTTCGATGGTGCACAACGAAACGACGACTGGGATCATCAACGATCTTGGCGCCATCGCAGCCGTTGCGAAGCCCCGAGGACTCGCTTTCTTCGTCGACGCGATGAGTTCGTTTGGTGCGGTCGACATCGACGTGCCTAAGCTCGGGATCGACTTCATCGTTTCGTCGGCGAATAAGTGCATTCAGGGCGTGCCCGGCTTTTCCTACATCATCGGTCGGCGAGATGCCATCGAGGCGTCGAAGGGCAATGCCCGTACGGTGTCGCTCGACCTCTACGACCAATGGCGCGTACTCGAAAAGGACGCGGGCAAGTGGCGCTTCACGTCGCCAACGCACGTCGTCGCGGCCTTCCATCAGGCGCTTCTTGAGCTCGAGGCCGAGGGCGGGATCGCCGCGCGCGCCGCGCGCTACGCCCGTACGAATCGCCGCCTGCGTGCGGGCATGGCCGAATTGGGCTTCACGGCCTACATTGACGAGGCACACCAAGGACCGATCATCACGACCTTCTTCTACCCGAGCGAAGATTTCGATTTCAAGTCGCTCTATGCGTTCCTCAAAGCCAAAGGCTATGTGATCTATCCGGGCAAACTCACCGACCGCGACACGTTCCGGCTTGGCAATATCGGCGAAATTTACGATGAGGACGTCGAACGCATCCTCGCCATCATGCGCGAATACGTTGAAGCGCACCGTGCTGCTTGAGCATTTGGGGTCCAAAAAATGAAGAAAATCGAAGCCGTCATCTTTGACTGGGCGGGCACGACCGTCGACTTCGGGAGCCTCTCGCCCGTGTCAGCCTTTAAGGAAGCCTTCCGCATGAATGGCATTGAGGTGACCGACGAAGAAACGCGCGCCCCGATGGGTATGCTCAAAATCGACCATATCCGCACGATGCTTGCGATGCCCGATGTGGCCGCGCGCTGGCGCGATGCACACGGACGTGAACCGACGGAAGCAGACGCGCAGGCGATTTACGCTGTCTTCGAGCCCGCGCTCATGAAGGTGCTCGATCGACACTGCGATTTGAAGCCGGGGCTTCTCGAATGCATGCGCGAATTGAAGCGCCGTGGCGTCGCTCTCGGGAGCACCACGGGCTTCACGAGCGACATGATGGCGGTCGTCTGTGCCGAGGCAGCCAAAGCGGGCTACTCCCCCGACACGTTCGTGACGGCCGATCAAGTCGGGGGCTACGGGCGGCCGTATCCGTACATGATTTTTGAAAACATGCGTCGCTTGAAGATCGGTTCGGTCGACGCCGTCATGAAGGTGGGCGACACCGTTTCCGACATTGAAGAGGCGCTCGCTGCCGGTGTGACGGCCGTGAGTGTCGTCGAAGGATCGTCGGTGATGGGGATTTCGCGTGCCGAATGGGATGCGCTTTCCGAAGACGAACGCAATGCGCACCGTGAGCGCACGGCCGAAGTCTTCTGGCGCGCGGGCGCGCACTACGTGATCGGGCGCCTCTCGGCGCTGCCGGCACTCGTTGATGCGGTGAATGCTGCGCGAAGTCGCTGAAATCGACTTGAAGCGCGAAGCGGCGCAGCTAAAACGCAGCAGAGCGCGACGCGTTCGAGGCCGCTCGAAAACGGCGGCCTCGAAAATGCGCAACAATAAATGCCGCACCGGAGGCGGGCCCGCCGGTGCGCGTTTGCTTTCTAGAGATCGGGTCCGGAAAAGGAAATGCTTTCATGTCCCTTCACTCGAAGAGCGCCGACCTCGACCATTCGGCGGACTTCCCCTTCCGTCTTTTTTCGGGGGAGCTCCCCGAAGTCGTCGCGTTCGACCTTGACGATACGCTCATTACGGGCGACAGCATGCTTCTCTGGCACGAGTGGCTCTATGAAACGGGCGTTGTCCCGGAGCGCCGCTGGCTCGACGTCATTGCGCGGATGCTGCGCGAGTACCACGAGGGTCGGCTCGACATGGCTGCGTCGCTTGCCGAACTCATGCCTGCTGTCGAACGGTTTTCACTCGAAGAGCTCTCGGTGCTTCTCGAGCGCTTCATTGACGAGCGCATCGTGCCGCGCATCCGCAAGGAAGGGCGTGCGCTCATTGCGGCGGCGCAGGCTGCGGGCCGGCCGGTCGTGATCATTTCCGCGTCGAGCGCCTACATCGTGCGGCCGATTGCGCGTCGTTTCGGCATCGAAAACGTTGCCGATGTGATCGGCATTGAAATGAAAACGCTCAACGGGCACCTCACGGGCGAGGTCGAGGGCGTCATGTCTTTCCGCGAAGGCAAGGTCGTGCGTCTCTCCGAATGGCTTGCCGAGCACCGCCCGGGCGTGCAGCTCGCGCAGGTGTTTTTCTTCACCGACAGCGCCAACGACCTGCCCCTCTCGCTCGCTGCGGGCGGCGCCGCCTTCGTGAATCCCGATCCCGTGCTTGAGGCGGCTGCGCACGAACGGCGTGCACCCGTTCTTTTCTGGCATTCGCCCTACGACGAGGCCGAGCGCGCGAAGACGGACGAAGCGGCCTGCGGGCAGACGCCAAACGAAACGCTCGACGCACTCGAGGCGCTCGACGATCCGGACAACGCCGACGATCGTCCCGACCCGCGCGCAGGGCGCTTCACGAAGTTCCGTCATCCGGGACTCGTGCGCGAAGACGACGAGGACGACGACGATTGACGGAGGAATGCAGCAGGAATCTCCTTTGATTTCGGCGTGAGGCCGACCGTATGCGGCGCACGATGCCCAAAGGGGTTCGTGCGCCGTTTTGTTTCCTTTTCGGGCATATGCGGCTCTTTGAGCGTGCAGTCGCCCGATCTTCGGCGGCGGTCGGCAGTCCGGCTGAACGCCGCCGCTTTTAGCAGCATTTTCACTTCTCTTGCGGCCTCTCAGCCTCTCTAGCGAAAAGCCTCTAGGGGGTTCTCGCTAAGGCAAGTTTTTCGCGCTGAAAGGGGCGTCCATAATCGAAGATAGGCCCGAAGGCGAACATATCTTCGGGCGGAAACCAAAGAGAGGAGAACTTCGAGATGACGCTCGAGAAAATTTCGCGCCGAATGCTCGGCGCAGCGATTGCTGCTGCCGTACTCGCACTTGCGGGATGCGGTGAAGAGAAAGCGCCGGCACAAAGCGAGGCGGCTGCCGGCAAAACACTGATTCCGATCGGCATCGTGCAGCTCGTCGAGCACGACGCGCTCGACGCGGCCGTTCGCGGGATCGTCGACGGTCTCGCCGCCCGCGGCTACAAGGACGGCGAAACAATTGCGATCGACCGTCAGAACGCGCAGGCCGATCAGTCCAATCTTCATAACATCGGCACGCGCTTTGCGGGCGCGAAGGATAAGCTGATCTTCGCCGTGGCCACGCCCGCCGCTCAGGCGATGGCGACAACTGCACGGGACATCCCGATTGTCGGTACTGCCATTACCGACTTCGTGTCCGCCAAGCTTGTGAAGAGCGACGAAGCGCCAGGGGGCAACGTTACCGGGGTCTCCGACATGGGCCCAATTGAAAAGCAGTTCGAACTTCTCACCGCTCTCGTGCCCAATTTGAAGACCGTGGGCACGATCTACAACTCGAGCGAAGTCAATTCCGCCGTGCAGGTGACGCGCCTCAAGGACGCGGCTGCCAAGGCGGGCGTCGAAGTAGTTGAAGCGACCGTGAGCAGCGTCAACGACATTCAGCAGGCTGCCGCGAGTCTCAAGGACAAGGTCGATGCGCTTTATCTGCCGACCGACAATGTGATCGCCTCGGCCGTGCCGGTGTTGGCAAAAGTGGTGAACGACGCCAAGATTCCGACCGTTGCGGGCGAAATCGGCATGGTGGAAAACGGGTGCCTCGCGTCCGTCTCGGTTGACTACTACGAGCTCGGCAAGATGACGGGCGAGATGGGCGCCGACATTCTCGACGGCAAGTCCGTCCCCGCGCAGATGCCCGTGCGCCGGCAACTCGACGGCGAACTCGTGGTCAATATGAAGACCGCTCAGGCGATCGGCATCACGATCCCCGAGGCGATTCTCTCGAAGGCCAAGAAGTTTGAGTAACGGCTCCGACGGGGCGCGCGTGTCGACAAGCGACCGCGCGTCTTTGTGAAGAAAGCATCAACAACCATCCGACAACAAAACCGACGGCAGCTTAATTTGGACTGACTGCAATGCTGCCCGAGCGTACTTAGAAGGGACAAAAGACATGCTGGAGCTCGTTTTCTCTACCGTGGGCCAAGGGCTCGAATGGTCCGTTATGGCGATCGGGGTATTTCTCACGTTCAGAATCCTCGACGTCGCCGATCTTTCCGTTGAAGGTACTTTTCCGCTCGGCGCCGCCGTGGCGGCGACGTGCATTGCCGAAGGTCTCGGCATCGTGCCCGGCTATCTGCTTGCGATTATCGCGGGCGGCGTCGCCGGGGCCGTGACGGGGCTGCTCACGACCAAACTCAGAATTCCCGCGCTCCTCTCCGGGATTCTGACGATGATCGGCCTCTATTCGGTCAATCTGCACGTCATGGGCAAGGCCAACGTGGGGCTGCTGCAGGACGAGACGATTTTTACGCTCGTTGAGAAGCTCGCCCCCGTGGGAGTTGCCGGGAGCGCCCTGATTGTCGGCGCCGTGCTCGCGTTTGTGGTGGCGAGCATCATCTATTGGTTCTTCGGCACGGAAATCGGCACGGCCGTGCGCGCTACGGGCTTTAATCCGCAGATGGCGCGTGCACAGGGCATCAACACGAATGCCATGGTGGTGCTCGGGCTCGTGGTCTCGAACGCGCTCGTCGCGGTTTCGGGCGCGACCGTCGCGCAGGCCAATGGTTTTGCCGACGTCGGCATGGGTACGGGCACGATTGTGATCGGTCTCGCCTCCGTCATCATCGGGGAAGTCCTCTTTTCGCCCAAAAGCTTCAAAACTTCGCTCGTTGCGGTGGTGCTCGGCTCGATTGTCTACCGCATCGTGATCGCACTCGTGCTTGAGATGGGGATGCCCCCGAACGATCTCAAGCTCTTTACGGCCGTGCTTGTGGCCGCAGCGCTCTCGCTGCCGCTCCTCAAGACGAAGCTCTCCGCACGCAGCATCCGCGGCTAAGCCGATGCACGCGTACTCAAAGAACGACACGAATCACGAAGGACAATCGACATGCTTCGCATTGAAAACATCCACAAGACCTTCTTCCCGGGCACGGCCAACGAAAAGAAGGCGCTTCGCGGCGTGAACCTCTCGCTCGAAGCGGGCGATTTCTGCACGGTGATCGGCTCAAACGGCGCGGGGAAGTCTACGCTTCTGAACGCCGTGGCAGGGGCTTTCCCGATCGACAAAGGTTCGATTTCGATCGACGGCGTCGACGTGACGTCGATGCCTGAGCATAAGCGCGCCGCTTTCATCGGACGCGTCTTTCAGGATCCGATGAAAGGGACGGCCGCAGGCATGATGATCGAAGAGAACCTTGCGGTGGCCGACCGCCGCGGTCGCCGCCTCACGCTTCGCTGGAGCGAACAGAAAGATCGCAGCGAGTACTTTCGCGAGCTCCTTCGCGGGCTCGGCTTGGGGCTCGAAGATCGCATGACCGCGCATGTCGGCCTTCTCTCGGGCGGGCAGCGCCAGGCGCTCACGCTTCTGATGGCGACGCTCGTTCGCCCGAAGCTTCTGCTCCTAGACGAACACACGGCTGCGCTCGACCCGAAAACGGCCGAGAAGGTGCTCGAGATCACGGACCGCATTGTACGCGAACAAACCCTTACCACACTTATGATTACGCATAATATGCGCGACGCGCTTCGCTTCGGCAATCGCTTGGTCATGATGCACGACGGTCGTCCGATCCTCGACGTGCGCGGGGAGGAGAAGGCGAAGCTGACGGCGGTCGATCTTCTGAACTTCTTCGAGAAGGCGGGCGACGGCGTATCGGACAAGATGCTTTTGAGCAAATAGCCGTTGGTTTCGGACGAATAGGTGGCATTTGTTGCGGTTACCTCGTCTTTTCCGCAAATGGGGAGTCCAATTTCGGGCTCCCCATGGTATTTCTTGAGCACAAAAAGTCAACGTTGACGTTTTCTTCAAGGATCTTGAAGAAAAACTCCGATGGCGTTCAGAGGTTGGTCTTTCATCCTACGAGAAAACCCGTGCGCTCGTTTCATGAGTGTTGTTTTTCCGTAACTCGTCAATCGGGTAAAAGCGAAGAGAAGGGGAGGGCTCGAAACAATGTATTTTTCTCAAAAACAGGTTTACTTCATTTATAGAAGTAAACTGCAAACTATCTTGTAATAAGGGTTATTACCCCCCCCCCATCAAGCGCTCTTTTAGGATGGCTCCGTGCCTTCGCATCGAGATCTTGCGTGCGAAGACATGACGTCTGCATGAGATGCAGACGATCAAGAAATATTTCTTGGAGTTATTCAAATGAAAACAACGAAGAGCGTGTTCAACCGCACTTTGATCGCTGCAGCCATCGCGGCGGTTTCTGCTGGTGCTTTTGCCGCTGACACGCAGTGGAAGGATGCCCCGACGGCTGAAGAACTGCCCCCCGTCACGAGCACCATTGGCTGGGATGACGTCAAGGGTCAGAATCATTTTCTTTATACGTCCGCAACAGCGGCCAGCCAGTTCTTGCTTGCCGATGCTGAGCATCAGACTTTCAACGACACGCTTTGGGTGACCGGCAGGGGTGCGGGTGTCCAGGCTACGGGGCTCTGGGCTGCAGGCGAAAAGAATCAGATCATCAATGCTGGCGGCAGCACGATTTATGTGACGGCTGCGGGCGGCGCGGATTCTTGGTCGCAGCATGCCATGGGCGCTGCCAACGGTGCCGTTGCGATTAACGAAGGCAAGATCGTTGCCAACAACGCTTACGGCATGTTTGTGGGCACTGACAAGAATGGCACGAAGGCTGCCACGATCATCAATAATGGCCAGATTTACGTCGAAACCGAAGGCGCAGCTATGGAACTCGGCGGCGTGGCTGGTTCGATTGCTGTCAACAAGGGACAGATCCATGTTGCGAAGCCGGCCGATGGTAAATTCGGACATGGCGTTCTTATCCAGGATCAGACCGACGGTGTTTTTGTCAATGCCGGTCTGATTGAAGCGGCTGAAGGTGCTTCCGCCATCGAACTGAAAGGTACTTCGACGGGTAACAAGATTTACCTTGTCGCCGGTTCGGATGTCAACGGCAAGATCAATGTGAAGGCCAAGGGTCAAGACAATGAGCTTTATGCCTACGGCACGACCGACGAGCTCGACCTCGCTGTTGCTGCTGATGCGCCGCTCTATTTTGAAGTGGCCGAAGACGCCAACATTACGCTCAAGAACGGCAACAAGTCTGTTCTGGCAGAGACCTACATTGAAAACGCGACGCTCAATGCTTCGATTTGGCAGGCTGACAATCGGTTCAAGTCCGTCGAAGTCAGTGAAGGCGGTGTTTTCAATATTTTGAAGCTCAATTCCGGCGGTACGACCGATGACAATCACACCACCCTGCTGTTGGGCTATGACATGGACGTTGAGCTCGACGGCGGCAAGCTTTTCGTTGCTGGTTCCGAATACCACGACGACCTGAAGATTGGTACGGCTCGTCTGGAGCAGGGCGATAAGCCTACCGGTGCATATGGCAAGGGCACGCTGACGATCAAGTCCGGCAGCTACAGCTTCAAGGACGTGACGGTCGGCAAGACGGGCACGATCGAAGTTGACAGCGGCAACCTCACTGTCAACAACCTGTCGTTCTCTAAGGGCAAATCTGATAATGCAGGTAAGGTTTCTGTTAAACGTGAAGGCTCGTTCACGATTAACGGCACCCTGACGGCTGGTGCTGGTGGTAGTGCGATTAATCTTGCAGGCGGTTCGCTCCAGACCTCTTACGAGAATTTCTTCCAAGCTGGTAAAGACAACAAGTTCACGGTCAAGACCGACAACACCCAATTCATTCAGGGCACCGGCGTCCTCGATTTGGTTGACGTTACCGGCGACTATTCGCTTCAGAATCTGAAGGATACGCAGGCGAAGTTTGGCCAGGGTGTTCAGATTGCCTTCTCGAACGGCACGCTCAAGCTCGGTGAGAAAGAAGATCTGACCGGTTCGTCGATCAGCGGTCTCGCTCTCGAAAACGTCATGGGCGACGCGACCAAAGACGGTGCGTTCAACGTTAAGGACAATACTACGGTTGCCGGCGTGAACTTCGGCGAAAAGCAGAACGCCTCTGTCAGTGCTGACGCTGGCGCTACGCTCACCCTCTCCGGGAACAACGGCAACCTTTTCCAGGGGGATGTGACGACTGCTGAAGACGGCATCGTGACGACCTCAGGGGCTATCCAATTGGGCGTTAACAGCCAGGACTCCGGCGTTGTGAATGTTGATGCTCTCAATGTCGACGGCTCGCTGAATGTTGTCGGCTCGTTCGCTGCTCAGTACGTTAGCCTTGGCGATAAGGCGACGCTGGCCGTTGAAGATTTGGCTCGCTTTGAGGTTTCGTCCTTGACGGGACTTGAAGGTTCGAAGGCCGATGTGACCGGCGGCGTTCTCTCTACCCGTGAAATCGGCGTTGCGCTGACAGTTCAGGACGGCGGCACGCTCGTGCTTGGCGCTCCGATTCTTCCCGACAATCCCAACGCGCGTGCCGACGTGAAGCAGATCACCGGTTCGGTCATCGTTGAAAAGGGTGATGGCGCCGCTGAAGGTGCCGTCTTTACGACGAATGAACTCAAGGGTACTCAGCTTGCCGCTGCCGTGAAGGACGGTGCGTTTGATGAAGAGGGTGTCGATCGTTCCGACTTCAATGCGGTCTATATTGACCGTACTGTTTCCGTAGACGTTCGCAACGGTTCTTTGAACGTGGGTGAAGTTGGCCAGCGCGGTCCCGGTGCCGTTGGCATCGGCAGCGACGTGATCACGGTCGTTGACCTGGGCTCGTTTGCTTCCGGCGACGTCATTTTTGACGCCGAAAACGGCTTGGGTATCAATCCGAGCGGCAAGGGCTATGTGACGAACGTTCTCTCGGAAAAGCGAGTGACGTTGGTTAATGCCGTCGACCAGGTAACGGGCGTTGAAAACTTCTTCGAAAACGACAACGCGTTCCTCAACGTTTCGGCGGAAAAGATCCCTGCTCAGGCCGCAACGGAAACGAATCCTGCGGTTTCCGCTCATACGGACTTGGTCGTCAAGTTCAACGACCAGGTGACTGATGAAGCTGACCTGCTTGCTGCACTGCCCAAGGTGCTTGCCGAAGGTGCCAATATCGACAATCAGCGTGTTCTTGCCGCGATCGGCAGCAAGAACGGCGAATTTGTCGAAGGCGACAAGCTCACGACTCGTGGTGAAGATGCGACGTACGAATACCTTGCTATGCCTGTCACGGCCGGCACGTACAACGTCGCGTATGACGCTGCCGAACAGGTTACCGGTACGATCCAGCGCCGCAACCTCGAACCCTCGACCGGTCTCGGCGTGTGGGCCGACGTCTTCTACGCTTCGAACGAAGCCGAAACGATGTACGGCGACAGCGGGTACTCGGCCGATATCTACGGCGGTGTCTTGGGCTTCGATGGCACCTTCTCCTGCGGCGCCAAGCTCGGTCTTGCGCTCTCGATCGGTAGCGGCGACGCCGACAGCGAAAAGAGTGTTGGCAAGTACGGCAACGACGCCGACTTCTGGGGTGTGTCGATCTATACGGGCAAGGACATCGCCGGTCTCTACTTCTCGGCCGACGCTTCCTACCTCTCGTTTGACAACGACATCACGGGTTCGATTGCCGGGGCTTCCGTCAAGGAAAGCATCGACTCTTCCGTCAAGGAAAGCATCGACTCTTCCGTCTTCACGATCGGCGTTCGCGCCGACATGACGGTTTGGGACGAAGGCTTCAAGGTCGTTCCGCACGTTGGTCTGCGCTACACGAAGATCGACGTTGACGACTACCGCGGTCTCGACTCCGATTCGATGGACGTCTTCGAAACGCCGGTCGGCGTGAAGATCGCTGGCGACTTTGAACCGTCCGCTGGCTGGACGCTTACCCCGTCCTTTGACTTCACGATCGTTCCGCAGTTGGGCGACAAGGATGTCAACACGCTTATCGGCGACGTTGACGTGCTTGACAACGTCTACAACTCGACGCTCGGCGTGAACGCCTCCTACGGCAACTTCACGTTCGGCCTCTCGTATCGCTACGGCTTCGGCACGAACGATCGCAGCAACAACGCCTTCCAGGCGCGTGCGGCGTACGCCTTCTAAGCGATGCACTTGAATAGCACGGCTTTCCGCCGTGCTTGACGAGTGGAAACCGACAGGGCGGTTGCTCTGTTGAGGCGAAATGAGGGCTCGCCGTCTGTGCGGCGGGCCCTTCATTTAAGGGGCTGCAGGCATGCGTCGAATCGAAGAAAGCGGATCATCCGTACCCGTGGATAGCAAGCGTGAATTGCCAGAGGGGGTTCCGACGGATAGGCAGAGACTTTCGGCCAAGATGCTATTTGAAAAGGGTTTTGGTTATAAGTCAGTTGCTGCGATGCTCGGTCTGTCTCCGCATACGGTCAGAGACTGGAACCGCAACTATAAGCGGGGCGTCTTCCACGTGAAGCGCTCGGCAAATCAATACCGATATCCAGAGGAGTCGAAGCAATTTGTAAGAGACCTGCGTCGCCAAGGCTTGAGTTGGCGGGAGATTTCCGAACACACGGGCATCAACGTTACAACCTGCAGGAACTGGGTGCAGACAAAAAGTAATAAGGAGCTGAAGGCATAGTGTTGCGCTAAAGGAAGGTTCTTCAAATCCGATTCGCTTGGTTTAGGTATTGTCCGAACACGGGGAAGCATTTCCTTGTTTTGAGCCGTTGCACGGGTGAAGACGAGGCTCGAAGCGCTACGGATTGCGCAGCACTCAGTCAGCCGTGGATGCATGGGCGCATCGGCAGTGTGCATCACCAGTTATTCCGAACTCTGTTTTGGAAACGGCTTTTTCAGAGAGAGCACCCCTTGATGCCCGCACAAGTACTCCCAGTTCAAACTCATGGGCATTTTCGGATGTTGGCCTGCGCAACGCCAGACTTCAGTTTCGGCAGCTTGAAGAAACGCACTTGATGGAAAAAGTCATCTTCAATGAACTTCGACTGCGGGGCTTCGATGTGGATGTGGGTTGCGTCAATCAAAGAAGCGTTCAGGACGGCAAGCGTTTGGGCAAACAACTCGAGGTTGACTTTGTCGCCAACCAAGGCAGCCGGCGAATCTACATTCAGTCCGCTTTTCGGTTGTCTGATGAGGAGAAGCTTCGTCAAGAGAAGGCGTCGCTATTGGCGATACGCGATGCGTTCAAAAAGCTCATTATTGTCGGGCACCCGATCAAAGCGACTTACGATCAGGACGGCATCTACTACATGAGTATTTTTGATTTTCTTCTCAAGTCCGACTCTTTGCTTTGGTGATCGTGACGTTGAGGTGCCGCCGGGTTGGAAAAGGACGCTGACTCAGTCGAAACAATCGACGGCGTCAACGTCCTTTATCGGGCCGCTGCAATGACGGTCAAGCATGGCCGCGAAAGAAAACTGCGGGAGCGGATCAAGGCAGGTCAGGGTCAGCCGAGCGCCCGAACCACTTCTGGTGGAGTTCCTCGAACTTGCCGTTTGCTTTGAGGGTCTTCAACGCGGCGCTCATTTCATCGGAGAGCTTCGCGTTGGCTTTCGTCGTCACCATGGCGAACTGGTCGGCCGTGGCGATCGGCTCGAGATGAATCGTGTTTTCGGCAATCGAGCTGTTGCGCGAGCGGATGTAGTCGGTGACGGGCTTGTCGTTGATAACGGCGTCGGCGTTGCCCGCAAGCATGTTGAGAATAGCGTCGCCAGCACTCGCAAACGTTGTGACTTTGGCGCCTTCGATCTTTTTGGCGTAGGCCATTGAAGTGGAGCCGATCTGCACGGAAATGCGCTTCCCCTTCAAGTCGTCGAAATCCTGGATGCCCGCTTTGTTGGCTTTGGGCACGACGATCGTCAGGCCCGAGCGGTAGAAGGGCACGGTGAACTTCAAGCGCTTGGCGCGTTCGGGCGTGATCGAGAAGCCCGCGGCGCCCGCGTCGACGGTGCCGGAAATGAGTGCCGGGATGATGGCGTCAAAGCTCATCGATTCGAGTTTGAGGTCCTTGCCCATCACCTTTGCCATTTCTTTGACGAGGTCGACCTCAAACCCTTGGAGTTCGCCCGTGTTGCTGTCATAGAACTCAAAGGGCGGGAATGTTCCTTCGGTGGCGACGCGCCACGTATCCGCTGCGAGCGCGCCGCCGGCGACACCCAAGAGGGCAATGAGGGCCGCACTCTTGCGGCAGAAGGCTGCGATTTGCATGATGTGTTTCTCCGGTTCGCAAATGCGTGATTGACTGTCGATCGGGCGCTCACGCGCGCTCAAAAGCGCTTTCGGGTCGCCGCCCGTAGTTCGATGCCGGGCGCTTGTTATTGCGAGGGGAACCCGCTTAGCCGCGCCGTGCACGAGAAAAATATAGGGGCGTGAAGCCTCTTGAATACAGGCGTCGCGAGGAATAATCGGCGCACTTTTGCGCATGGCGGCAACGTTCTAGGGCCGACCTCCAATTTGTCGATAAAAGTGAACGAAACGGTCGCTTTCGACGGTATCGGGCGGCGTTTTTCGACAGATGCCGAACGAAACGGTCGTGCGCGTTAACGGGCGGCGTACTTGACGAGGTTTGGGCGGCGAGATAGCGGTTTGCCGCGCCGCACACATATTCCCAATGCGGCAGCGCATGTCCCGAGCGGAGCGAGCGACCACGGGTGAGGCGCGTGCAGATAAAATGCTCAAACTGCGTTGCTGCGTTCGCTTTGCTGCGGGCGCGCGAAAACGATTCAAACAAAACAAGTAGGAGCGCCTGAAAGCAAATGACGCCGAGCCACAGCCAAGAATTGATCCGTACGGTCATGATGAAGGACCCCGCCTGCCAGAGCCCGGCCGCGGTCGTGCTCGGCTCGCCCTGCTATCAGGCGCAGATGCTGCATCGTGCGGCGCGCTGGTGCCGCCTGCAGGGCTGGCCCGGTTTGGGCGGGTTCTGTTCGACCGTCGGTCGCATGCTGACGGGCATTGAAATCGATCCCGAAGCCAAGATCGGCCGGCGCGTTTTCATGCGTGCGGGACTCGGCGCCGTGATCGGCGCGGGCGTTGAAATTGCCGACGACTGCGAGATCGGTTCGTTTGTCGTGATCGAAGGTCGTCCGGGCGAAGCGGGTGCGCCCGTTCTCGAGGCGGGCGTCACTGTCGGCGCGGGCGCCCGTATCACGGGGGCGCTGCGCGTTGCCGCAGGCACGCATGTCCCGACCAACACGGTCGTCACGGGCGATTATCCGCCGCCCGCTGCGCCCGTCGTGCCCGAACCCGATCCGGAAGCGCCCGAGGCGCCCAATATGGCCGAGCTCGAACGGCTCGCGCTTGAAGCGGAAAAAGGGGTTGCGGCTTTTGAAGAGCAGGTGAGCGCTCGTCCGGGCCGTCCGGCATAACCGGCGTCGGCGCGAGGCCGCTGCTCGCAGCGACTTCATGACTTGAGAAGGCTCGTCCGAAACCGGTCGGGCCTTTTTGTTGCGGTTTGGCTCGAAGGTTCGGTGCCGCACGCGTTTCGACTTCAGTGCAGCGTTGTTACAACAGCGAAGTTATTCCTAAGTGGGTAAGGTATTTTCACCTAGGGTGAGTAGCGGAGGCGTTTACCGAGGTGAACGGCTAACTATTTGTTTACGTTGATTTATGAGGCGATTTTTCACCGCCTGTAAGGGCGTCTCGAAATGTCGTATGAAATCAACGAATGAACTTTCGTTCTAGAAATGGCCATTGCGCGCCTCTCGAAGGAGGTAGATAATTTGGCCGTTCGATATCGAGCCCGTTCTCGGGCTCGGGTCGAATCGATAGGGCGACCCGTCCGCGCTTTCGGCAAAGGTCGAAGGTGCGGCGCGGCACTGCCGAACGACCCTTTAAGAGACCAACCGCATGCCGCATCCCGAAGACAGCGTCCGTTTTGAGCGCTTCGAGGCGGGGGCGGCCGACATGAAAGGCATAGCAACATGGCTCAGACTCCCGAGTTCAAGTACGCGCCGATGTTCCAGCACGGCAAGGATGATACCGAGTACTACCTCCTCACGAAGGAACATGTCTCGGTTTCCGAATTTGAAGGTCATCCCATTCTCAAGGTTGAGGCCGAAGGCCTCACGAAGCTCATCAACCGTGCCTTCACGGACGTGAACTTCATGCTGCGCCGTGCGCACAACGAACAGGTCGCCAAGATCCTTTCGGATCCGGAAGCGAGCGACAACGACAAGTACGTCGCCCTCACGTTCCTGCGCAACGCCGAAACGGCTGCCAAGGGTGTGCTGCCCTTCTGCCAGGACACGGGTACGGCCATCGTTCACGGTGAAAAGGGCCAGCAAGTTTGGACGGGCTTCTGCGACGAAGAAGCGATCTCCAAGGGCGTCTACAACACCTACACGAAGGAAGCGCTGCGCTACTCGCAGAACGCGCCGCTCTCGCTTTACGAAGAAATCAACACGAAGTGCAACCTGCCGGCGCAGATCGACATCGAAGCGACGGAAGGCATGGAATACAAGTTCCTTTGCGTCGTCAAGGGCGGCGGTTCGGCCAACAAGTCGTACCTCTACCAGGAAACGAAGGCGCTCCTTAACCCGGGCAAGCTCGTTCCGTTCCTCGTTGACAAGATGAAGAGCCTCGGCACGGCTGCCTGCCCGCCGTACCACATCGCCTTCGTGATCGGCGGCACGTCTGCCGAACGCACGATGCTCACGGTGAAGCTCGCCTCCTGCCACTACTACGACGACCTGCCCACGACGGGCGACGAGACGGGCCGCGCCTTCCGCGACGTTGAGCTCGAACAGCAGCTCCTCGAAGAAGCCTGGAAGATCGGTCTTGGCGCTCAGTTCGGCGGCAAGTACATGGCCCACGACGTCCGCGTCATCCGCCTGCCGCGCCACGGCGCGAGCTGCCCGGTCGGCATGGGTGTTTCCTGCTCGGCGGACCGCAACGTCAAGTGCAAGATCGACAAGGACGGTCTCTGGATCGAAAAGCTCGACGACAATCCCGCGAGCCTCATTCCCGAAGAATATCGTCGCGCCGGTGAATCGGGCGGCGTGAAGATCGACCTCAACCGTCCGATGAAGGACGTGCTCGCCGATCTGACGAAGTACCCGGTTTCGACGCGCGTCTCGCTCACGGGCACGATCATCGTCGCTCGCGACATCGCGCACGCCAAGCTCAAGGAACGCCTTGACCGCGGCGAAGAGCTCCCCGACTACATCAAGAACCATCCGGTTCTCTACGCCGGTCCCGCCAAGACCCCCGAAGGCTATGCTTGCGGCTCGATGGGCCCGACGACCGCCAACCGCATGGACCCGTATGTCGATCTCTTCCAGTCGCACGGCGGCTCGATGGTGATGATCGCCAAGGGCAACCGCACCCAGGTTGTGACGGACGCCTGCCAGAAGCACGGCGGCTTCTATCTCGGCACGATCGGCGGCGTGGCTGCCGTGCTCTCGAGCGACAGCATCAAGAGCATCGAATGCATCGAGTTCCCCGAACTCGGCATGGAAGCGGTCTACAAGATCGAAGTGGTCGACTTCCCGGCCTTCATCCTCGTCGATGACAAGGGCAACGACTTCTTCAAGCAGCTCAAGCCCTGCAAGATCGCCGTGAAGCCCTGCTGCGGCAAGTAATCGGCAACCTTACGCGACGCGGCTGCGCGCCAAGCGCGGCCGTCGCGGAAGGCCAAAATGAAAAGAACCTCGGACGTCGGTCGCGAGGTTCTTTTTTTTTGCGGGCTGACTCCGCCAAGCAGGGCGCCGGTGCTCGGCGCCCGTACTGCCCGGCTTAGCCGGCCTTGACGCCGTTCATGCGCTCGATAAAGCCGCAGAATAGACCGAAGCCGACGGGCAGGCTCTCTTCGTCCTGGATGTCGAAGTCGGCGCGGTGGTGGCCGTTCTGGTTGGCGCCGTAAAGCACGTAGGCCGCGCGCCCGCCCTTTTCGATCACGCGGTGCATGAGCATCGTGCAGTCTTCGCTCCCCGAGGGCTTCGAGACGTCGAGTACGCGCTTGACGCCCGGGACCTTTTGGGCGACTTCGCGCACGATGTCGATGAGGTCTTCGCAGACGGGAAGGGTCGTCGCTTCACCCGCACGTTCGAGCTTGGCTTCGACTTCGTAGCACGCCTGAACGCCTTCGACGATGCGTTCAACCGATTTCACCATGTATTCGTTCACGGCGGGCGTTTCGCCGCGCACTTCGAGCTGCATGTCTGCATGCACGGGCGTGACGTTGCGCCCTTCGCCTGCATTGAGGCGGCCGATCGCCACGCGCGTCATGCCTTCGCCGCTGCGCGGAATGCCCTGCATCATCATGGCGGCTGCGCACGCAGCCATGAGGGCGCTTCTGCCCTTCTCAGGGTCAGAACCCGCGTGCGAGGGACGACCGCGGAAGTGGAGGTCAAGCTTCGTCGAGGCGAGAAAGCCCCCGTGGCAGAGGCCCACTTCGCCCAAGCGGCAGTGCGTGCCGACGTGTGCGCCCAAGAGCCAGTCGACGTCGTCCACAACACCCGAAGCGGCCATGGCGGCACCGCCGCGCACGCCTTCTTCCGCAGGCTGGAAGAGGAACTTCACGGTGCCCGTCAGTTCGTCCTTGTGTTCGAGCGCCCAGCGCGCAACTTCAAGCCCGACGGCCGTGTGTGCGTCGTGGCCGCACGCGTGCATGAAGCCCGGGCGTTCGGAGGCGAAGCCGTCGCGGGCAGGGGGATGGTCGGGCGAATCGGATTCGGTGACAAGCACGCAGTCCATGTCGCAGCGAATCGCAGTGACGGGACCCGGACGTCCGGTTTCGAGCACGGCTACGCACCCCGTGTAGCCTTCGGTCTCGTCGATGAAGCGCTGCGGGACGCCCGCGGCGAGCGCGCGCTCGATTGCTGCCTCAACGAGCTTCGGGTCGCGGCCCATGACGGCTTCGGGGTTGATGACCTTCGTGCCGAGGAGCACTTGGAGCCCGAGTTCGCGCAGGCGTTTCGTGACGAACCAGGTGGTTTCAAACTCGGTCCAGCCTTCCTCGGGGCGCTTGTGAAGCGCGCGTCGGTTGGCAATCATCTCGTGCAGGTATTCTTCGTGCGAGAGCATGGTCTGCGTCCTTTTCAACGTTGATGTCGGTGGTCCTTGTCGTTTCGCGCCGATTCAGCCCGATTGTCGAGGCGCCCAATAAGAAGCGCCGCTTTTCCCGAGCGGTTCGTCTCGGTCCAAGCGGCGCGTGGGCGCTCCGGCGGAACGCTCGGCGTCGATCGTTTGAGCTTAGCAGACGCCGAGCGCTTTCGAGCACGAGCGCTTTTAGTCGGGCACAAACGCCTTGACGGCGGCCATCTCTTCTTCAAGATCGGCGATGTTTTTGGCGATGCGCGCCTGCTGCTCTTCGTTGAGCGTGAGGCCCTTGACGATTTCGTAAGTGCCGTCGCCCTTCGCGATGCAGGGGAAGCCGAAAATCATGCCTTCGGGAACGCCGTAGCTGCCGTCGGAGGGAACACCCATCGTCACCCAGTCGTCGGCGCCGAGCGCCCAGTCGTGCATGTGATCGACGGCGGCCGACGCGGCCGATGCGGCCGAACTCGCGCCGCGCGCGGCGATGATGGCACTGCCGCGCTTGCCGACCGTCGGGATGAATTCTTCGCGGATCCACTGGTCGGTGACGAAGTTGTCGGCAGGTTCGCCCTTAACGGTCGCGTTCCAAATGTCGGGCGCCATTGAGGGCGAGTGGTTGCCCCAGACGGCCATGTGACGGATGTCGGTGACATCCGTGCGCGTCTTTTCCGCGAGCATGGCCATCGCGCGGTTCTGGTCGAGGCGCAGCATCGCCGAGAAGCATTCGGGCGCGAGGTCCGGCGCGTTCTTCATGGCGATCCAGGCGTTGGTGTTGCAGGGGTTGCCCACCACGATCACCTTGACGTTGCGGCTCGCCGTTTCATTGAGCGCACGGCCCTGTTCGCGGAAGATGGCGGCGTTGGCTTCGAGGAGGTCGGCGCGCTCCATGCCGGGGCCGCGCGGACGCGCGCCGATCAAAAGCGCGTAGTCTGCGTCGCGGAAGGCTTCGCGCGGATCCTGCTCGGCGCGCATGGACTTCAGCAGCGGAAAGGCGCAGTCGGCAAGCTCCATCATGACGCCTTTGAGCGCAGCGCTGCTGCGCGGATTCGGACGCTCGAGAAGCGAGAGATGCACCGGCTGGTCGGGCCCGAACATGGCGCCCGAAGCGATGCGAAAGAGAATGGCATAGCCGATGTTGCCGGCGGGGCCCGTGACGGCAACGCGAACGGGTTCCTTCATGATGTCGACTCCTTTTGTATGACTTGTTGTGAAGTATATGGGGTGCGCTTCAAGCTCGATTCGATCAGATGCTCGTCGTGAGCGTCACTTCCGCTTCGAGTTTGGCGAACGTGGGCGGCGTCTTTTCCTTGTGGCGATCCGTGTAGCCGCAGTGGAGGAGCTCGTGCGCCTTGTGGCTGCCGGGCTTCTCGAGGAAGTTTTCGTAGAGCCGCACGACGTCCGGATTTTCGTGCGAGCTGCGAACAGGGAGCTCTTCGTCGATGCGGTAGACGGTTTGCTGCCGAACCGGCAGATTCGTGCGCCAGCGGCCCTGCGCGGTGCCGCCCCCGCCGATGCAGCCGCCCGGACATGCCATCACTTCAATGAAGTGGTAGGGCGAGGTGCCGTTTCGCACCATGTCGATCAGGGGACCCACATGGCGGATGCCGTAGACGACCGCGACGCGCAGCACGCCGAAGCGCTCCGTTTCGAGCGTCGCTTCCTTGGTGTTCGCGAGCCCGCGCACGGGTTCGAAGACGAGGTTTGCGGGTGCTTTGCCGCCCGTGAGGGCCGCGACCGTACGAAGCGCCGCTTCCATAACGCCGCCCGTTGTCGCAAAGAGCTGCGCGGCGCCCGAGGCTTGCGTCATGAAGGGCGTGTCAAACGGCACGGGCTCGAGCGAAGCGGCATCAACGCCGCCGCGCTCGAAGAGGCGAGCGAGTTCACGCACCGTGAGAACGAGATCGGTGTCGGGACGCGCCTCGCCTTCACGCAAGAGCTGCGGGCGCAGCGCCTCGTCCTTCTTGGCCGTGCAGGGCATGATCGAAATCACGCGGATGCGTGCGGGGTCTATGCCGAGCGACTGCGGCAGCCACGTTTTCGCGAGCGCCGAGAAAATCGCCTGCGGCGAACGCGTTGAAGAAACGTGCTCGAGAATGTCGGGCGCGGACTTTTCGGCGTGATTGATCCAGCCCGGGCAACAGGACGTGAACATCGTGTCCGGGTGCGTCGCGAGCGTGCCCGCCGCTTTCTGGCGCTCGAGCCGTTCGATCAGTTCCGTGCCTTCTTCAAGAATCGTGACGTCGGCCGACCAGCGGGTGTCCATGACGAAGTCTGCGCCGAGGCCCTTCAGGGCCGCGACCATGCGTCCTTCGAAGTTTTCCCCGGGCGCGAGTCCGAGCACTTCGGGGAGCGTGACGCGCGTTGCGGGTGCGAGCTGGAAAATCGTGACGATTTCGGGATCGGCGAGCATGTCGAGCGCGCGGTCGACCTCGTCGCGCACGTCAAGCGCCCCCGTGGGGCAGACGAGCGTGCACTGGCCGCACTGAATGCAGCGGTCGGATTCGGCCCAGGGACGTCCGTCAAAGCCCACGGCCGCACCCGTGCCGATGCCTTCGAAGGTGATGGCGCCGATGCCGTGCACCTGGCGGCAGACTTCAACGCAGCGCAGGCACCGAATGCACTTGTCGGGCGTAAAAACAAGCGCGGCGGTCTTGTCTTTTTCAGCCGTGCGCGAGACATAGCGGCCGCTCAAGCGCCCGAGATCGAGCCCGACCGTACGCGCGACGTCCTGCAGCTCGCACTGCCCGTGGCGCGCGCAAGCAGAGCACGTTTCGCAGTGGTCGGCAAAAAGGAGCGAAGCCTGGAGCTTGCGCGCTTCGCGCACGCGCTTCGAGCGCGTTTCAACTTCAAGTCCCGGCGTCATCCGGGTGTCGCAGGCGGTCGCGAGCAAATAAGCGGCTTCGCCCGGCGCCTTGATTTCGACGAGGCACATGCGGCAGGTGCCCGGTCGGTGCGCGAGCGCGGCGAATTCGCAAAGCGTCGGTACGGGAATGCCGGCGCGGCGTGCGACTTCGAGAACGGTTTCGCCCGGCGCGAAGCGCACTTCGCGTCCGTTGATTCGAGCCGATTCGGTTCGCGCGGCGGCAGCGGCGCCGCTCTCGATCCGTTCGATCGGGTGCAGTTCAATATGCTTCATTTGTTCGTTGCCTCGCGCTTTTTCAGAGTTCTTCAAGTTCCGTCTTGCCCGGAATCGGGCGCAGCGTCGAGACGGCAAAAAGCCGCAGGCAGCGCATGCAGCGCTTGGCTTCGGCAACCGCCGCGTCTTCAGGCAGGCCCGTTTCGACTTCGCGCCAGTTGTCGACGCGCATCACAGGGGCGAGGTGCGGCATCTTCGCACGCTTCATTTCAACGACGGCACGCGGGGGCTTCACGCCAGAAAGCGCATTCGTCGCGGCAATCATTTCCGTCATGCGGCGGCGCGCCACAAAGCCCGTGGCGTTCGTCATCAGGTATTCGTGAATGGAGGTCGCGGCACGCTGCCCGTCGGCCATGCCCCAGATAAGGCTCGTCGGACCGGCGGCGGCGTCCCCGCCCGCGAAGACGCCTTCGCGCACGGTCTGCAGCGACTCGTCGACTTCGATCGTGCCGCGGCGCGTGAAGGTGATGCCGTCGGCTTCGCCGAAAATCGAGCGGTCGAGCTTCTGCCCGATCGCGGCAATGACGTGCTTGCACGGGACGACGAATTCGCTCCCCGGAATCGGTCGCACCGAGCGGCGGCCCGATGCGTCGGGTTCGCCTTCGGCCATGCGAACGAGCTTGATGCCGGCGACTTCGCCGTTTTCGACGATGATCTCGACGGGCGCAGTGAGGAATTCGAAGTGGATCCCTTCATCGATTGCGGCCGTGATTTCTTCGGGGTCCGCAGGCGCCGAGGCGCGCGTACGGCGGTAGCTTACCGTGATGTTGTTTTCGCTGCCTTCTGCGACAAGTCGTCGTGCCGAGCGGCAGCAGTCCATGGCAACGTTGCCGCAGCCGACGACAACGACGCCGCCTTCGAGGCGCGGCAGCGTCGAGAGGTCTTCGACGCGCTCGATGTCGAGCAGGAAGTCGAGGCCCTTGACGTAGCCCTTCGGCATGCGAACGAGCGTCTCTTCGCCCGGAAGTCCGAGGTACTGGCCGAGCCCGCAGCCGACGCCGAGGAAGACGGCCTTGTAGCCTTCGTCAAAGAGCGAATCGATCGTGAAGTCGCGCCCGAGCTTGCGGTTGAAGTAGTACTTGCCGCCCAAGCGTTCGATCGTTTCGGTCTCGGTTTCCAGAAGATTGTTCGGGAGTCGGTAGGCGGGAATGCCAAGGCGCGCCATGCCGCCCGCGTGTGCTTCCATTTCAAAGATGTCGACCAAGTGGCCGCGCTTCAGAAGGTGATAGGCGCAGCTGATCCCCGCGGGGCCGGCGCCCACGACGGCGACGCGCTTCGAGACGGGCGTTTGCTTCGGCGCTTCTTCGTCAATGAAGAGTTTCTCAATCGGCGCGCCGGCGTGGTCGGCGGCAAAGCGCTTCAGATCCTTGATGGCGACGGGGCCGTCGCACTGCGCGCGCACGCACGCTTTTTCGCACGGGCGCACGCACACGCGACCGCACGAACCCACGAGCGGGTAGTGCTTCAGCAGCACGCCCGCGGCGAGTTCCGGATGTCCGTCGCGGATGTAGTCGATGTAGCGCGGAATGTTGACGTGCGCCGGGCACGCTTCGATGCAGGGCGCAGTCGCCGTGGCGTAGAAGTCGCGCGTCGTTTGCGGCATTTCCGGGGCTTCGGCGAGCATCTTCGGGAAGTGCTCGAGTGCGCCCAAAAGCGCAGCCGGGGTCGTGAGGCCGATGCCGCAAAGGCTCGTTTCGGCCATGTTGAGCGCGACGGCGCGGATGTGATCCCAGTCGACTTCGCTGCCGCGCCCCTGCGCGGCGAGTTCAAGCGCTTCGCGGATAAGCACGGTGCCCATGCGGCAGGGCGTGCAGCGGCCGCACGAGAGTGCTTCGGCCTTTTCGTAATAGGCGCGCAGCATCTCGGCGAGCGTCACGCGCGGGTCGAAGACGAGAAAGCCCTGCGGACCGATGAAGCCAGCAACGGCATTGCCGGCATTAAAGGAGAGCAGCTCCGTGATCGGAAGGCCTTCGGGCGCGGAGCCGTTCAGGGTGCGCCGGCAGTCGTACGCGCGGCCTTCCCAGAAGCCGTATATGAGTTCGTCCATGTTTTCGCTCAGTCCTTCCCCGAGGGCGGCGTCCGTTCGAAGCCGCGTGAATGCGGTCGATGGCGGGCGCAGCGCCGCTCGGGCGTGCTGCATCTGAAATGTGCGCGCCTCCCGGGCGCGGCGCCTTTTGCAAAGCGTCCTCGCCAGAGGCACGGCGGCAGCGGGGGTCCTTCGGTGTTCGGGTGTCCGACGTCAGTGCGCGGACGGTTCAGAGGATTCTACAGAAGCCGGGCGCGCCGGCCCATGCCTACGCGGGAATATATAGTTTCAAAACTATCATTTGCCGGGCATTGATTGGAACATCTTGGGCCTGCGGCGCTATCGGCCTCATCGAGCCGCTTCATCGGCCGGATTCGGGCGTTCTGACGGCAAGCCGCGAGGCGGCCGTGCCCGTGAGCGGTCGAAGAACGAGCGGGAAAGACGCGATGCGCTCCAAGAGTCTGCGGCGCCGCACTTCCGGGCTCCAGGCAAAGAGGAGCCGGTCGTAAGGATTCCAAAGCGCGACCCAGCCCAAGACGAGCATTCCTTCGGAAATCGTGCTTGTGACGGTCGGCAGGGTGGGAAAGTCCGCAAAATAGCGAACGATCTGGCAGCAGAGCATGAAGACGACGCCCCAGAGAAGCGCCTTCAGCACATCGTTGAGGGCGCGTCGCTCGAGGCGCTTCACTTTGTCGATTCTCAATCGACGGTAGAGGCCGAGATAGGCGTTGAGCCTGCTTTCAAGGCCCGGCGCGATTTTGCCGATCGGCAGGTACACGACGATGCGAGCGGCGGCGCGCTTCGGCAGATCGACCGCCGCATCTTCGATGTACTCGAGCACGTCGGCATTGAGCCGTCGGTAGGGAAGCGGCAGCGGCAGGTCGGAGTCAGCCGCGTCGGCGATATCCGAGAGGACGAGCGGAATTTCATAGACGCCGTCGGGTGCCGCTTGAACGCAGCAGTAGCGCTCTTGGCACAAAAGTGCGGCATCGAAATCTTCCGCGCTGAAAAAGTTGCTGCGCTCTACCGAATTTGTCATGACGCCCACCTTGGCTTGCTGCGGTCGGTACGAGGCCGACCTTTATTCCATTCTTTCTCGCGCAGCGCTCGGTCTACAAGCGTACTAACGAGACGGTCGCCGAACGAGCGCTTAAGCGAGCGGTGCGATTGCGCGCTTCGTTCAAGAATGCACGTCCTTCAGAGGCCGAAAGGGGCGGCGTAGCGCACCCGCGCGTTGGCGAGCGCCGGTCCCGGCACGAGTTCGAGAGCGAGAAAACACTCGGGCGGGAAGCCTTCGGGCACGGCAATGCCGAAATCCGCTGCCCGCGTGAAGCCAAAGCGCGAATAGTAGTCGGGGTCTGTTCCGAAAAAGTTACTCGAAATTACTCGATGTGTTTTCGGATTTCTTTCCG
>ERZ1090868.185-NODE-185-length-34094-cov-10.625283_pt1 | contig 34094 bp, 25 predicted proteins | sample MGYA00478475_ERZ1090868 | MGnify/ENA primary metagenome ERZ1090868 (study PRJEB33644, sample SAMEA5815747) | chicken gut metagenome | biome: Chicken; feature: Gastrointestinal Tract; material: Caecum | place: Ireland | collected 2019-01-01 | study: A study of the...
CTCCATTCCGGGGTTGAACCGCCCTAAAGAATGGAAATGGAACCGGTAGATTTAATCGGTTTCGGGGAACGGCCCGTTACTGGCGAACCGCAAGGATGCGCTGAAGCGGCTGTCAGGTTCTCAGAATGCACTGCCGGTCCATGGGCGCCTCTTCGGGCGGCAGCCCCACGATGCGGGAGGCAGCCGCTTCGTAGCTTTTAAAGAGCTGCTGCAGTTCGCGGCTGTACCACTCGAAAAAGATGCGGATGCGCTTCTTGTGCCAGGCAGCTCGCGAGGTGACGTTGTAGCACTCGATAGGCGGACGGAACCAACCGGGCAGAATCGGCACCATTCGCCCGGCGGCAAGGTCTTCAACGATCTGCACGAGCGGTAGGTCGACGGCCACGCCCGTACCGTCGAGCACCGCCTGCCGCACCGCGAGGACGTCGGTCGAACGGATCGCCGTGCCGTAGTGAACTTGTGCGCGTTCCTCGCCTCGCACGATTTCGCGCGTCTCTGGCCGCACGGGACCCGTGTAGACGTAGCCCGTGTGGTTTTTGAGCTCTTCGGGCCGAACGGGAAGGCCGTGCCTGAGGATGTACGAGGGGCTCGCAACGGGGAGATACACGTTGCGCCCTCGGCTCATGTAGACGAGTCCAGGGAGTGTCGGCTCGCCCGTAAGCGTAGCGATGTCGCAAAGTCCCTTCTGGACGTCGGCCTCCCTGAGGCCGCCGAGGATCTCGACCGTGATGTCGGGGTGTTCGCTTCTGAATTTCTGCAGGATGGGCGTGAGGCGCCGTGCGGCAAAGCCCGGTGCCGAGGAAAGGCGGATATTGCCTTCGAGTCGCCGATTCGTGTTCATGAGCGTTTCGACGAGTGAATCGTGCGCGCGCAGGATCGTCTCCATGCGCTTCACGGCGACATCTCCCGCGTCCGTGAGGGCGAGCGGGCGCGTGTTGTGCCGGATGAGCTCACAACCGAGCGCTCTCTCGAGTCCCGCAATGCCGCGGGAGACGGCGGAGACCTCGAGGTCGAGCATTTTGGCGGCAGCCGTGAGGGAGCCCGTTTTGGCGAACGCGAGAAAGTAGCGCCATGCGGTGAGATCGTCGGCTTTGGACATGCGTGTTTTTCTTTGGCGTTGAAAAGTACGGTCTGTGTTTTTTATTTTGCCGAATCGGCAAAACGATTTTGCGCATTATGCCGTTGTTTGCGATTCGTGAAGCGAACGAGACTACGGTTTACGCAAAAAAAGGAGGCATCCGGCGCGAAGCCCCTCGACCATCAACCCTGAAGGAAACGATCGTGAAGCGAGACGAATTTTTCTGGATTTCGACCATCAACAAGGCGACGGTTGTCGTCAACAGCCGTTCGGGACTCCTCGAGGAGCGCATCGCGCGCCTTGCCGCGCGCGGCATTGCAGCCGTTGAAGCCGATGCGGCCGTCGACGGCACGAAGCGCGTTAAGAAGTACATCGCGTATGAGCCGATGCTCATCGCCGCGACGTCGCCGGAAGTGACCCTCATCCACGCCGGCCGCTCGAGTCAGGACATCCTCTCGACAGCGCGCATTGCCGTCGTGCGCGACGACGCCGTTGAGCTCTGCCGTGCGTTTGACGCCGTGCTCGATCGGCTCCTCGCGCTGGCTGAAGAACACCGCAGCACGATCGTTCCCAACTACACGAACGGCGTGGCCGCGCAGCCCAACAGCTACGCGCACTACGTGCTCGGTTTTCTGGCGTCGCTCCTTCGCACGCGCGAGCGCCTCTCGCAGTTTCTTGTTCGCTTGAACGAGTGCCCGATGGGCGCAACGGTGCTTAATGGCACGGGCTGGCCGCTTGACCGCGACGGCATGGCCGCGGTGCTCGGGTTCGACCGACCCCGGCGCAATGCCTTTGACTGCACGTGCCTCGCGCCCGCCGATCTGCCGATCGAACTCGCTTCGATCGTCGCTTCGGCTGCGCTGCAGGTGGGGGCGTTTGTCGACGACATCATGGTGCAGTACGCACAGCCGCGTCCCTGGATTCAGCTGCAGGAAGGCGGCGAGAACACTTATGTTTCGTCGGCGATGCCGCAGAAGCGTAATCCGGGCCTCATGAACAACTGTCGCGCCGACGCCTCCGAGGTCGTCGCCGAAATGACGGCTGCGTTCCTGCGCGCGCACAACGTCGTGCCGGGCATGGTCGACGCGAAGAGTACGGCGAAGAACAGCCGCGCGGCGGCGACCGCGATCTCGATGTTCGAGCGCTTTCTCAAGGTCCTGAACGGCCTTCGCATCAATCCCGAGCGCGCGCTCGAGGAACTCAACAGCGACTGGACGGCATCGCAGGAAATCGCCGACCGCCTGATGCGCGAGCACGGGCTTCCCTTCCGCATCGGCCACCACGTGGCGAGTCGCATGGTTTCCTGGGCGCGTGCGAACAACGTTCTGCCGCTCGACTTCCCGTACGAAGAGATGCGCCGCATTTATCGCGAAGAGATCGAAGAAGAGTTCCCCGAAGCGTCGGCCGAACTCCCGATGAGCGAAGCGCAGTTCCGCGACGCGCTTGATCCTCGCAAGATCGTTGAAGCTCGCCGCACCTCGGGAAGTGCGGCGCCCGCTGAAGTCGCAGCGATGCTCGAAGAAGACCGCGCTCAACTCGCGGTTTTCAAGGCGCAGACGGCTGCGCTCGACGAAAAGATCGCCGACTCGCTCGCCGCCCTTGAAAAGGACTTCGGCCTCTTTGCAGCCGCAAACTGATATTTGCCGATTAGCCCCCGAAAACAGATTCAACCCAAACGACTCAACCGAGGAAACACAAATGTCCTCTCTTTTGCCTCTCATCGCCGTCATTGTCACGGTCGTGGCCGGCTGGGCGCTCATCAAGCGCTATTCGACGCACATGGTGCTCTTCTTTGCCGGTCTCGTGATTCTTCTTTGCGTCGCGCTCATGGGCGACGCGAATTTCCTGCCGAAGGGCGTAAAGCCTTCGGGCTTCTGGCTCTTCGACATCTTTGCGACGCTCAAGAACATTGCCACGAAGCAGGCGAGCGGTATCGGCTTCATCATCATGACGGCCGGGGGCTTTGCCGCTTATATGGACCGCATCGGTGCGGCGCGAGCACTGGTTGACCTGGCTGTGAAGCCGCTTTCGATGCTGAAGGCCCCGTACATCGTGCTTGTCGGCGGCTACGTGATCGGGCAGGTGCTTGTTGCGGTAATCCCGTCGGCCGCGGGCCTCGCCATGCTGCTTCTCGTCGCGCTCTTCCCGATTCTGAAGGGTGTGGGCGTCTCAGGCGCAGCGGCTGCCGCCGTGATCGGCACGTCCGCTGGCATGACCTTCGCGCCGACGGCGGGTACTGCCAACCTCGCTGCCAAGGTTGCTAACCTCGATCCCATCATCTACCTCGTCGAATATCAGCTGCCGCTTGCACTCCCGACGCTCATCGCCGCCGGCGCAGCACACTACTTCGTGCAGCGCTACTACGACCGCAAGGGCGACGACGTCTACACAGAAGCCGCCGAAGTGAAGGCCTCGGATGCGCCTGCCGTGCCGAAGTGGTATGCCATTTTCCCGGTCCTGCCGATTGTTCTTCTCATTATCTTCTCGAAACTTGTCGTCTCCTCGATCAAGCTCGACACGGTTGCCGCGCTCTTCATGGTGTGGGCGCTCGTCGTGATCGTAGAAATCATCCGCTGCCGCGATCTCAAGAAGATCTTCAAGGACGCCATGGCGATGTTTCAGGCGATGGGGAAGATGTTTGCGGGCATCGTCGCCCTCATCATCTGTGCGGAGTTCTTTGCGACCGGCCTGAAGACCTCGGGCCTCATCGACCTAATCATTAATTCCGCTCAGGGCGTGGGCGCCGGCATGGGCGCGATGACGGTGCTTCTCACCGGGATCGTTTCGCTCGTGACTTTCCTCACCGGCTCGGGTGTGGGCGCCTACTCGTCGTTTGCTGCTCTCGCGCCCGATGTCGCCGCAGGTCTCGGCGGCTCCGTCGAAGCGCTCGTGACGCCGATGCAGTTTGCTTCCGGCATGCTGCGCGCCATGAGCCCGGTCGCAGGCGTCATCATCGCCGTTGCGGGTGCGGCGGGTGTTTCGCCCATGGCGATCGTGCGCCGCACGTGGATACCGATGATTGTCGGTATGGCGGCTACGCTTATCGCGAATCAGATTTTCTTCGGCTGATCGGCTGCCGGTCGACAGCAGCAGGGATTGGCGCTTCGATTCGAAGTCAAAGCGCCGATCGAGCGAAGAAAACGAAAACGCCCGACGCGGGTCAAAAATGGCCGGCAGTCGGGCGTTTTTTCAGCTTGTGCTTCCGTGCAGTCGACTGTAATCGCGGTTACGCGAGGCCCTGCTTGTGGAGCTTCTTGAGCACTTTGACGAAGGCCTTCATCTCGCCGGGTGTACCGAGCGTGAGGCGGTTCCACTCGACAAAGGGCGGGAACGGACGACCGACCATGACGTGCTCGGCCGCCATCGCCTTCGTGTATTCGCCTTCGGCGCCCTTGACCTTGTGGAAGATGAAATTCGCCTGCGAAGGCAGATACGCGATGCCGAGTTCTTCAAAAGCCTCAACGACGATCTTGCGCGAGAGGTTGACAGCTTCGAGCGAGAGCTTGAGATAGTTTTCGTCGCGAAGCGTTGCGCTCGCGGCAACGGCTGCGGCGACGTTCGTGTTGTCGATCGATTCGAAGTTGTTCACGTCGGCGGCGACTGACTTTTCGGCGAGCCCGTAGCCGAGGCGCAGACCCGCGAGCGCATAGAGCTTCGAGAACGTGCGCGAGACGACGAGGTTCTTGAGCCCCTTCTTTACGAGTTCGACGGCCGAGACGAAGGCGGGGTCGGAAACAAATTCCGCATAGGCTTCGTCCATGAGAAAGAAGACCGGGGCGTTCGTTCGGGCGGCCTCTTCGATCCAGGCGTTGATTTCCGTCGCGGGCGTGATGATGCCGGTCGGATTGTTGGGGTTGCAGAAGTACACAATCGAGACGCCGTCAAAGGCGGCTGCAGCAGCCTTGAGTGCGGCAACGTCGATCGAAAGCGTGTCCTTCTTGAGAACGACGTCCTTCACGGGAATCCCGAGCGCTTCGGCATAGGCGGCCGCAACGCCGAAGGTCGGCACGGGTTCAAGGAGCTGCACCTTCTTGCCAACCTTCTGAGCTTTGTGCACCTGGGCTTCGATCACGGCCTGGATGACCTCGGACGAACCGTTGCCGAGCGAGACGTTTTCGCTGGCAAGGCCAAAATGCTTGGCAATGTCGGCAATGACGCCGCTGCGAACCGCATCGGGATAGCGGAAGGCTTCGCCCATCGACTTGGCGACGGCTTCTTTGGCGCTTGCGGCCATGCCGAGCGAATTTTCGTTGAAGTTGAGAAGCAGCGGCTTCTCGGCGCTCGGAACGAACTCTTTGAGTGCGCTCGCGGGAAGCGCGGATTGACCTGCTTCGGCTGCTGCGGCGACCGTAGCGGCGCTCGCGAGCGAACCGGCGATGGCGCCCGCAAAGGTGCGAAGGAAGAGAGAGCGGCGCTGCATGATGCGTTTTTCCTTTTCTAGGTTCTGCTTCTGGTGTGACTGAAAAGCTCTTCGCCTCGGGCAGAGGTCGGCGCAATGCGTTTCGAAGAGTCGTGGGAGGAAAGTTATGCCGTGCCGCCCAATCGTGCACGTGCGCGAAATATGACAAATGCCTGAGGCGGTTTTGGCGAAGTCATGCCGCACGAAGATGTTTCTAATCGGTTGATTTTCTGCGAAATTTTGTTAGATATATTGTCGACTAATACCCGCTTTCTGTTGCTCGCGATGCATCGGATTTTCGGCCCCCCATATATGGACGCCTTGACGATGCCTGCCGTCGTTCGACGGAACGAAAACTTGCCAAAAAGCGCTCGAATCGTAGAAGATGACCCTTTTGATTACAGGCCTTTCGTCGAAGCGGCTGTTTCGAAGTTCGGGCCCAGAAATGCAACTCGAGAAGGACGACACGGATGCGATGCGCAGAAGAAAACGACCGACGCACGGACGCGGTGGCGGCCGTCGTGCGGGACGGCCGGGCGTCGTTCGCGCGCATGTGTGCGCCGCTTTGCGTGCTTCTTTGTGCTTCACTCGCGCTCCTCTCACCAGGCCCTGTCGCAGCAGTCAATGATGCGCCGCCACCGGGCGAGACAGCCGACGCGGTCTCTGCGGCGACCTTCGATATTTCCGACGTTCGGTCGCTGCGCTTCAACGAAACCGAGGATTTTTACTACGAGCGCTTTCGCTCGCGCAGTCAATCGACTGAGCCGCCGAGGCCGGGCGACTTTCGCGTTGCCTTCGAAGAAGTAGGTACCGACATTGCTTACCGCCAGAGCGTGGGGCCGCTCCTTGAGGCGCTCGAGCGTGCGTTTCCGGAGAGGCGCGTCCATCTCACGTCCATTCCGTCGCGCGACTTCGTGCGCGAAGTCACACGGGAGCGCATTCCCTTCGTGATTGCGACGGCGGGCACCATGGTGAGCCTCATGATGGCGGAGGGCGCGGTGCCGCTCGCTGTGCGCGAAAACGAGCGCGATGCGCCGGCAGGTGTGAAGACCGAGCCCGTCGCCGGAGGACTCCTGATTGCGCGCGCCGACCGCGCCGACATCACCGATATTGCGAGCCTTTCCGGCAAGCGCGTTGCGCTCGAGAGCGTCGTCTCTTTCGGCCCTTGGCAGCGTCTGCAGGGACGGTTGCTTGACGAAGGGTTCGATCCGAATAACTTTTTCAGCAGCGTCTTTTGGCGTCCGCACGATATGCCCGAGGTCGTCAACGCCGTCATGCACGGCCATGCCGATGCGGGCCTTCTTTCGAGCTGCGTTTTCGAGACGCTCGTTGAAGACGGCCTTATCGATTCGACCGCCCTGAAAACGGTGGGCGAGTATCCGTCGGCGCCAGGGAGCTGCCGCACGAGTACGGTGAAGTTTCCGGACTGGACGATCGGCTACATGCCGAGCGTCGGCAACGACGAGCTGCGTCGCTTTGCGGCGGTTGTTTTCGGCGTGCCGCCAAGCGCAGGCTACCGCTGGGGGCTGCGTGTGGATCTGAGCGGCGTGCAGAATCTGATGCGTGCACTCCATTACGGTCCTTACGAGTACCTGGACGAGCAGACGTTTTGGGGAACGGTGAAGCGCTACCGCAACGTGCTCCTTGCTGCGGCAGCCGTGTTCCTCGTGCTGCTTCTGCACTGGCTGCGCGCCAATCACCTCGTGCGCATCAAAACGCAGGCGCTACGCGAAGCGCTCGCGGCGCGCGACCGCATGGAAGCGGAAGCCAAAGTCACGCGCGAACGGCTTTCGGCGATCGAACGCGTCGGGCTTTTGTCGCAGATGAGTTCGATGTTTGCGCATGAGTTGAAGCAGCCCCTGGCGTCGATCACGAATTACATCGGCGGCCTGAAGCTCTGGAACAAAATGCGGCAGACAACGCCCGAAGACCGCGCAATGGCCGAAGAAGCGCTCGCCGCTTCGGGCGACGAGGCGCGCCGCGCCGCACTTATCGTCGAGCGTGTGCGCGGGTACGCTAAGTCGCAGTTCTCGCCCTTGAAGCCCGTCGACTGGACGAAAGCGCTTCGGCGCGCGGCGGCGATCGTCGAGCATCATGACACGAAGCGCGTCCCGATTCTCTTTGCGGCCGGAGAATTTTTCGCCGTTGCCGAAGAGGACGACCGCCCCGCGATGGTCATGGGCGACACGGTAGAACTCGAGCTCTTGGCGCTCAACCTCATCCGCAATGCCGGGCATGCGGCCTATTCGCAGCGCTCGGGCTTCGTCAACATTTCTCTCACGCGCGAGGACGGCCGATTGGCGCTGCGCGTAACCGACAACGGCCCGAAGCTCTCCGAAGAAGCTTTTGCGCGGCTCACGGGCTACGGCGAGTCCGTCAAGCGCGACGGGCTCGGCATCGGACTCTCGATTTGCCGCGGCATCGTCGACCGACACGGCGGCACGCTGCGGTTCCTGCAGCAGCCGACCGAAGGGATCTGCGCCGAGGTGACGATTGACGGGCTCGAGCGTTTTGAGGCGCAGTCTGAGGCCAACGGCATCAAAACCATCAAAGACATCGAAGTTGGAGAGACGCATGCGCGCGAGGCAGCACATGCGCCGAAGGAAGAGTCATGACAGCGAAGATCGACTGCATTCCGCTCGTTCGCATCGTCGACGACGATCCGGAGCTTTTAAAGAGCGCCGCTTTTCTCGTGCGGATGGCCGGTTTTGACGTCCTCACGTACGAATCGGCGGCGAGCTTCCTTGCGCTCGACGACGGCTTGCGGCCGGGCTGCATCATTCTCGATCAGCGCATGCCCGGGATGACGGGGCTTGAGTTGCAGGAGGCGCTCGTCGAAAAAGGGTCGACCACGCCCATTATCTTTCTCTCGGCGCACGGCGACATCCCGATGGCGATGCAGGCGGTGCATCGCGGTGCAATGGACTTTCTCGTCAAACCCGCCGATCCCGAGGTGCTCGTCGAAGCGGTGAAAAGGGCCGTCGCCAAAAGCGTTGAGGAGGCGCAGGCGGCCGATGAAACCGAAAAAGGGCAGAACTTCGTCGAAAGCCTTACTGAACGGGAGCTCGAAGTGGCTCGGCTTGTCGCTGAGGGGCTTTTAAACAAGCAGATTGCTGATCGGCTTGCGATTTCGCTTGCGACCGTCAAGATGCACCGCGGCAACGTCACGCGTAAGCTCGGCGCGCGCAGTGCGGTTGCGATTGCCCGAGCGCTCGCGCATGCCGATGCAGCGGCCGTGCAAGGCAGAGCAGGCGTGAAGGCTTAATAAGCAGGGTGTGAGCGTGACGACAAAGAAAAGTACCGCGAGAAGACGGCTGCTCGGCGCTGCCGGGGCGGCGGGCGCCCTCTGGTGCACCGGGGCCGTGCCCATGGCCGGATTTTCTCAAGCGCAGACGACGTCGGCTGTGCCGGACGGCGCATCTGCTTCGGCCTCAGCCTCCGCCGCAGTCTCGGGGGGACGATATGCGCACCTGCGTGAAACGGTCTTTGATGTCATCGTGCTCGGCGCGGGCGGTGCGGGGCTCGCTGCGGCCGTCGCCGCGCGAGAAGCGGGTGCAGCGCGCGTGCTCGTCCTCGAAAAAGCGGCCGTTGCGGGCGGGCACGCGATGGTTTCGTCGGGCTCGGTGAATGCCTACGATCCCGAAGGACAGGCCCGCATGGGTCGAAGCGACTCGCTTGAAGCGTATTTTCGCGACACCTTCGAAGGCGGCGGGCGCGCGGCGGACCCCGAACTCGTGAGAACGCTCGTCGAGGGGAGCGAGTCCATGCTCAGGTGGCTCGCCGACATGGGCGTAGCTTTCGATCCGGTGCTCTTTGAAGCGTACAACGCCCTCTATCCGCGCTCGCACAGAACGACTTTCAGCCGCAGCGGCTACGTCTACGTGCGCGCGCTCATGCGGCGCGCCAAGGCGCTGGGCGTAGCGGTCGCCTTTCAGGAGCGTGCCGAGCGCTTCGAAATGCGCGACGGGCGTGCCCGAGGTGTTTGGACGCAGAATGCCGAGGGACTCACGACACTCTGGCGTGCAAAAGCCGTGGTGCTCGCAACAGGGGGCTTCTCGTCGAGCATGGCGCTTCGTCAGGACTGGGCGCCGAAGCTCGGAAGCCGCTTCGGCACGACCTACAGCGTTGGTTTTCCGGACGAAGACCCGGCGACGGGCGACGGCATTCGGATGGCCGTTGCCGAAGGCGCCGCCCTGCGCGACATGGATGCCGTGATGGCGATTCCTTTTTGGGGCGGGCGCGTGCTCGACTATCCGGGCGCGGAGATTTTCCTCTCCGTGATCGGCCGTCGCTTTACCGACGAGACCCGTTCGTGGGAAAAGGTGCTCGATGGTCTCCTTGAAACGGGGTTCCCCGATTTCTGGGTGGTGACCGATGCCGCCAGCCGCAAGGGCGCGACCTTTGCTACGAAGGTCCAGCAGGGAACCGTACGAAGTGCTGAGACTCTAGACGCGCTCGCCGACGCGATGTCGATTCCGCGCGAGCGCCTCAAGGCCGAGATGGCCCGCTACAACGAAGCGGCGAGAACGGGGATTGATCCCGATTTCGGGCGCAAGCGCTTCACGCAGACAATTGAAAAGCCGCCTTTTTATTTCGGACGCGAGCGCTTTGATGTGCACTACACGTGCGGAGGCGTTGCGATTACGCCGCTCGCGCAGATAAAGCGCGACGACGGGACCGTTTTGCCGGGGCTCTTTGCTGCGGGCGAAGTGACGGGCGGTGTGCACGGGCGGTTTCGTTTGGGCGGCAACGGCTTGACGGACGCCTTCGTTTTCGGGCGTATTGCTGGCACGAATGCGGCGAAGTTTGCCGCCCGAAACTGAGCGTGCGGCGGACGGCGAATCGGTCGGCTATCATGCGCTCTTCGACCGATTTCCGAACAACGTTTGCAGCATCTGGACCACCATGTTTCTCGACCGCAAATGCATCATCTTCGACCTCGACGGAACGCTCATCGATTCGCTCGGCATCTGGAGCCAAGTCGACCAGGCGCTCATTGAAGAGCGCTCAAGCGAACACGTCAAGGTCACTGAAGAGGCCGCTTACGAAATGCGTGCCGAAGCAATGCGCCGTTACGGCGAAGGGTCTGACGCTTATCTGAAGTTCTGTGCGGATCTGAAGGCCAAGTTCGGCATGCCGGGCACACCCGAAGAAATTCACGCGCGCCGCTACGACATCGCGCAGACGTTCTTGAGAACGCGCGTCGACTATCGGCCCGATGCCGATAAGGTGCTCGATGCATTGAAGCGCGCTGGACTCAAGCTCGCACTTGCAACGACCACGCGTCGCCGCAACGTCGACACCTATTCGCGCGAGAACGAAAACTTGCGTGCCAAGGCGCCCCTCGACGCGTTTTTCGACATGATCGTGACGCGCGACGACGTCAAGGCAACGAAGCCCGATCCGGAAGCTCACCTGATGATTCTTGAGAAGCTTGGTCTTGCCCCCGAAGAGTGCCTTGTTGTCGAAGATGCGGCGCCCGGCATGATCGCAGCTCGTGCGGCGGGCATCGATTCGATCGTGATTTCCGAGCGTCACGCCGAGGGCGAGCGTGAGAAGCTCGACGCGCTTGCCGTTGCGCGCTTTGAGGACCATGCGGCTATCTTGGCTGCGATTGAAGCGGAAGCCGCAGCCCGATAAAAGACGAGCGAACGCCGCGCGTGGCCGCGAGGCGTACCTGATGACACGGCTTTTCGATAGTTGCACAAGTTTTCATTTTAAATTTCAAAGAGTAAGCAACTCAATCCTTAAATGCCGCATCTTTGCTTCCCTACAAGGAAACGAAAAACAAGATTCGCCCGAATCGATGTTTGCGCAACAAACCGTCAGTCGCTTTCGCGAACGCGACGCGAAATGCTTACGATGAAGACAAGCGGTCTCCAAGGCCTGCGCTTGGCGCGCGGACGGTCCCGAACCGGCGTCCGCCGCGCACGGCTTTCCGCCCGTTTGAGGCGAAGCCGGAGCTTTGCGTGCCGTCGATACCTCCTGGCACGGTGCGCCTTCGGTTGCTCGCGTTAGGTCGACCGCTTCTTTCCCGCGGCGGGCTCCTTCCTCCGCCTATATCCCGTGAGCCCTCCGTGGGCCTTTTTTGCTCAAGCCCGAACTCACAAGTGAGCCGCGGCCGATCGGCATACGCCGCTTTGTGCATAATGAAGCATTGATCCGCACATTCACAAGCGGTTACGTTCCGAAGCGCTCGGGGCGGGCCGATTACGCACAATGACAACTACTGACGACATCAGCGGCGGCGCGCGCACTTCGATTGCTGTGCGCCCGAGTCTTGCCGACGACGGCGTTCTCTCTTCGCTTCTTGCGTACGCCGCGGGCGACTTTCTTCATGCGTTCGCCGCAAGCGACGAGGCGCCAGCCGAGGAGATCGGACAGATCATCTTTGGCGTGGCGGGGGTGCTTCGCGGCGAGAGTGAAATCGTCGATTTGCCCGAGGGCTGGGATATCGGTGCGGTCGGCGCACGTCTGCGCCCGGGACTTGCCGCCGCGATCGAAGCGATGCCCGAAGAAGACAAGGCGATTTTTGCCGCCGACGAAGAGGTGGTCGTGCTCGCCATTCATCTCTTCTTCGAGACGCTTTACGAGGCAGCCCATTCGCGCGGCGTTTTTGCCGGCGAGGCCGGGGAAGATGCGGTGAACGCTTTCCTTGGCGACCCTGATACGCTCGCCGAATTCGACTTCTGGGCCGATTGGCTCCTCGGCAAAACAAAGAAGGGACCTTTTGATGACAACGAATAACGAAGCGGCCAAGCCCGAGTGCGTCGTTCTTGATGAACCGGCTTTCGAGGCTTTTCTCTGCGGCATCGCCAATGAGGTGTTCGCCAACGTGCTCGCCGTGCGCGCGGGCAAAATGAAGCCTGCTGAAGCGGCCGAGCGCGACGACGCGAACGTTCGTAATCTCGCGCGCGTCCTCATGAACGAGCACGATCGCATCAAGCCCGATCTGCCGCTCGTCGGGCCGAAGCTCGCCGAAGAAATGCGAAAGAACATCCCCGCGCGCTTGCGCAGCATGCCGGAAGGCGTGGATCCGGAAAACCCGCGTGCGGGGGTTGTTCAGGCTTCGCGCATGTTCCTCTCCGTGATCTACACGATGATGCGCGCCTTTGTCGCCGAAGGCGACAAGCTTTCGCCCGAAACCGTGCGTGAGCGCATTGAAGGCTTTGCCGCCCTTTGGGCGGTGCGCTTCATGGGCGACACCCCTGGTCGCTTCAACTGATTCGTCCGCGGAGGTACCCGATCATGCGATGCAGCGACTGTCGTCCCCGCCGAGGCTGCGGCGGCGGATGCGGCGACTTCAGCTCACGGGCGGCACGCCGTCCGAACCTCCTTGAAATCGAGGTCGTTACGCAGATCTTTCATGCCGCGATGCGCAACCTCGTCGCGCGCGATGTTGACTGCGCGCGCGGCCTGCTTTCGGCAGAAGACATTGACGCGGCCGACGACAAGCTTGTTCATTGGGTTGCGCAGACGTTTGGCGGCCGCAACAAGCACTTTGAAGCGAGCGACGAGTGGCACCCCGAGGGGCTCGCTCGCCACATTCTGCATGTGCTCGCTTCACCCATGAGCGGCTCGATGCCTGTTGACGACGAAGAAGTGCTCGAGCGCGCGGCGAGGCTCTTCATTCGCGACGTTCGAGCGATGGCAGGCCGCCTCGCGGGATCCGCACTTGCCGACGCCGGGGCCGTTGCCGAGAGCGATCCGATGGCCGAACTCGCAGAGCGCTGGGCGCACCTTTTTGTCGGCGCGCCTGCCGGCGATCACCTCGGCTGAATGTTTTCAGCAGATCGCTCTCACTGATGTGCGCGGGTTGAAAGCTCGGTGAAAACGAGTGCAGGCCCGCGCTCTCTTTTCAGCGTCATGCCGCGCTATGATCAAAGAATCCGCTTCCCGAAAGTACGGGGCGAAGATCGCCGACGGGAAGCGCCGAATCCACACTTTTCTTTTTCGGAAGCATCCATGCTTTTTGGGGATCTTCAATCGTTCCTGCAAATTCGCCCGGGCTCGGGCGTGCTCGAGCAGGGTGACGACCGCGTGATGACGCCCTTTGTCATTCCGGGCGTTGAAACGCCGATTTCCGTTCTTGTGCGCAGAATGCCGGGCGGACTCTTTTTCGTGCACGACGGCGCTGCCGTTGTGAAGGCGGTGCGGGCCGCAACGGACGTACTGCATTCGCGTATTTTCAAGTCCATTGAGGCCGCTTGGATCGATGCCGGCACGCAGCTCGACGAAGAAGGCCGCATCTTTACGATCGCTCATGATGAAAAGGGGCTTGCCAATGCCGTCGCGCGCGTGATTGAAGCGCAAATCGTTTTGGGCGCTCTCGGTGCAGCCATGCAGGCGCATGAGTCCCACGGCGAGGCCGCAGCGGGCGTTCACGAGGCACACTGAAGATGGCGCAGCTGCCGAAGAATCTCGACGACGCGGCAATGGACCGCCTCATGCGCGGCCTCTCGCCCGATGCGCTGCGCGCGCTTCACGCGGTCTCCGAGATGCGCAATCGTCCGCCTGAGGACGTCCTGCGCGACGAAATTCGCCGCTATATCGAGGACAAGCTCCCGCCTGTCGACGTCGAAGGCATCATTCACGCCATGGCGGACCGCTTCTACCAGTTGGGCTACTTTTGCGGCACCGCCAAGCGTCTCCTGCGGGAGTGGAATCAGCACTCGTGAGAAACATGGCCGCGAGACGGCCGTCCAAAGAAACGAGCCGCCCCCGACCTTAAGCAGTTCGGGATGCGGCTCGAATTGTTTTCTGGGTTTGAGATGAGCGCTCGTCGATCGGTCAGGATCCGGCGGCGGTGCCGTTATCGGCCTTTTCCGATGCTTCGACCTTGAGGCGCTTGAGCTTTGCGGAGCGGCGCTGCATTTTCATCACCGAGAGCGTCTGCAGCACCACGGAGAGGCCGATGAGGCCGAGCCCGGCGTAGAAGGAGGCGCCGAGTTGGCTGCCTTCGCCGAAGATGATCATCGCGAGGATGATCGAATAGATCGGCTCGAGGTTGTAGGTGAGGTTTACCGTAAAGGCCGAAATCTTTTCGAGCGACTGAATCTGCAGGAGGTACATGCCGATCGTGCAGAAGCTCGCGAAGATGACAAGACAGCCCGCGTCAAAGAGCGTGGGAATGAAGGGTTCTGCGGGCATCAGCCAGCGGTAGAAAGGCAAAAGCACGAGCGCAGCGGTGAGCCCGCCGGCAAGCTGCCAGTTCATCACCGTCACCGACGAATACTTGGCTTTGTATATGCGGAAGAACACCGCAAGGACGGCTGCCGCAGCGGCACTCGCCAGTCCGAAGAAGATGCCGAGGCGGTAGCGGGTGTCGAAGTGGAAAATGAGCGAAATGCCGATGATCGTGAGAAGCGAAAAGGCGATTTCCTTGAGCTTGACGCGCGAACCCGTCATGAGGGGTTCAAGGAGCGCTGTAAAGAACCCGATCGAAGAGAACGTCACGACGCCGATCGAGACGTTTGAAGCCTTGATCGCCGCGTAAAAAAGCGTCCACTGAATCATCAGGAGCGCACCGACACCCATGATCCCGATGCGGTCGCGCTTGGTGACGGCTTCGAGCTTGCCCGTCAATCGCGTCCATGTCCAGAGGAGCGCACCTGCAATGACGATTCGCCAAAAGACGATGAGCCCCGGGGAGAGGGAGATGAGTTTGCCGAAAATGCCGGTCCAGCCGGCCAGAATGACGGAGAGATGAAGCTGAAGGAAAGCCTTCTTCACGATGAACTCGCGTGGCGCAGGTTGAGGTTGCGCGGCGCAGGGGCCGCCGCAGAAATCGGCATATTGTGTCGCATCCGTTCCAAGTTTGCCCGTCTAAAGCCGTCGACCTGCGGCTTCTTTGATTTTTCGCGGATTTTTCAGCCGTTTGTCATCGTTGCGTCACATTTGCGCTTAGACACAATTTGACAAATTTGTTTTCGAAAGTTCACGTTTCTATGAGACAATAGAGGCGTAGAGAAAAAGGATCGGTGACAAACAAGAAAGAAAAGAGCCGTTTCCCTCCTTAAATGAATTGAAGGGAGGTACATCATGACGACGTTGAAGAAGAATGGTCCGCATCGCGAATGGGGTCGTTTGGTTTTGTTCGTCCTCTTTCTCATTCTCCTCGCAGCTGTCCTGAAAGGTATGGGTTGGTGCATCGGCGGGGTGTGCGAGATCGGTACCGACATGCTTCTCCCGTAAGTTGAGAAACAAACGTGGTAGCTGACGGCGATAGCTTTCGAACAGAGAGAAAAAAACAAAAATACCGAATGAAGCGGGGGCGCGGCGAACAGGCGCCCCAGGGTGGGGCCGCAGTCGACTTGAGAAGGTCGGTGCGGCTTTTTGCATTTAGCTGCCCAGCAACGAAAATCCGGTGCCGCGCATCCATTCACGGCACCGGACTTCTCTGACGTTCAGCTATCCGTGAAAACGCGCCGCAGCGGGCTTGACGCCCGGCAGCGCGCTTTCGTTTTGCGGCATCAGCGTTTCGCGACTTCCATGCCGGCGATGCGGCCGTTGACGATGCAGTCCGTAGTCGCGTTCGAACCGAGGCGAACGGCGCCATGCACGCCGCCCGTGGCTTCCCCCGCGGCGTAGAGGCCCGGGATCACCTTGCCGTCGACATTGACGACTTCGGCCTTCGAGGTCGTGTAGATGCCGCCCATGGTGTGGTGAACCTTGGGCGAGAGGCGCGAGATATACCAAGGACCTTCGGTTTGGGGCTTCAGGTTCGGCTCGACGACGGGGCGCCACGGGTCCTTGCCCGTTTCAATGGACTTGTTGACTTCGTCAACCGTTGCCTTGAGCGCGTCGAGCGGTACACCGTTGGCTTTGGCAAGCTCTTCGAGCGTGTCGTACTTGAAGACGACCTTCGCTTTCAGCTGCCGCTCGAGCATGCCGGGGCGCTTCACTTCAAAGCTCTCCGCCGCCTTTTTGTCGCCCACAGCTAGGCACTGGTGTCCCTTGGCAAGGCAGACGAAAATCGCGTCGGAGCGGATCTTGCGGTCGGCAAGCTCGTTGACGAAGCGCTTGCCCGTCGCAGCATCGATCCAGAATCCGAGCGCCTGTACGTGGCCCGACCAGGCCCAGGCAAGGCCGAAGCCTTTTTCGTCGGGCGAGGTGTACGGCAGGCACTGGATCCAGTCGTTCTGAATCATCTGCGCGCCGATGCGTGCGGCGGCACGCCAGGCTTCGCCCGTTGCGCCCGGATGATTCGTTGTCTGGAAGTCGGGCGTGAGCTTCGGATCGAAGAGCTGACGATAGACGGGGTCAGCGCCGAAGCCGCCGTAAGCGAGCACGATGCCTTTCTTGGCGCGGATGGTCTTGGCTTTGCCGGAATTTTCCGAGCCGAAGCGATAGCCCTCACGCACTTTGAGGCCGACAGCCGTGCCTTTGTCGTCAAGAACGATCTCGTCCATGATTGTGCGGGTGCGCGGCTTGACGCCGAGCTTTTCAAGTGCGGCGAGCTGCTTGCGGATGATTTCCGAACCCGAACCGTTGATCGTGAGGAGGCTGCGCGCGACGGAATGACCGCCTTCGTGCGGCATATAGTCGTCGCGGAATTCGACGCCGAGTTCATCGACGAGAAGTCGATAGGCGTCGTAGGCCGATTCCGTGAGCGCCTTCACCTTGTCAGGATGATTCATATGGAGGCCCGCCTTGAGCATGTCTTCCGCCATGCGTTCGGGCGAGTCTTCGATGCCGAGCTTCTTTTGCATCTCGGTGCCCGGCACGCCCATGATGCCGCCGTTGATGACGCTATTGCCACCCGTCGTCGGCATCTTTTCGATGATGAGAACGTCGGCGCCCGCCTTCTTGGCCATGTAGCCGGCCATGAGGCCCGCAAACCCCGAACCGACAACGATCACGTCGACCGTTTCATCCCACGAAGCGGGAACGGCCGCATGCGCCGCGCCGGCTGCGAGCGTCGCGGCGCCCGCAGCGGCGCCCGCGATGAAGTGTCTGCGAGAGATGACGTTGGTCATACTCCACCTCCTTTTGTTTGACGAGTATTCCGTTTCACAATAGGGCCATCGATGCTTAACTGTCATCGTTGAAAACGCGAATCGCCATGCAGCTGCGGCAAGTTCGGTTTTTGCTGACGAAATTCGATCGAATGAAGGCCGACAAAAAAGAGAGGAGTCCTCTTCTTGCAAAGCGGCCGAGGAAAAAGCGTGAAAGTGAGCGCTTATTTTGGGCAGCCGTCGTGCTCCATTTGCCAATCTGGGAACAGTTATTCACAGGATTTGAGTCTGCCTAAAAATTAGGCAGCAAGGGATTCGTCTGCACGACAAGGAAAGTCTTGGTTGTCCACAGGCTTCTCCACTCGAGTTGTGCACAAGCGTTCATTTCTCGGAGCGGAAAACTTACGTTGAAGATGGTTTGATTGAAGGTTCTGTTCGGGGTGTCTGTTTGGTTGGCAACCAACCGATGAGACTTTCGGCATGAAAAAAAAGCAGCTCTCGACCTGACGGACGAGAGCTGCTCTCGATTGAGGCTGTTTTTCTGTGGTACTTACTTCTTGAGCACGGCCTTCGCGGCTTCTTCACCGATCAGACGGCCCGAGGTGTAGGCGATCGTCAGGCTCGAACCTGCGAGGAAGTAGCGGTCGTAGTAGGGACGGTTGGCCATTTCGCCGCCCGCGTAGAGCCCCTGAATCACGCCGCCCTTACGGTCGAGCACCTGGAATTTGTCGTTCGTCTGAACGCCGCCCATCGTGCCGCCCGAAGCCGGGCGAACCTGCACGGCGTAGAAGGGTGCCTTTTCAACGGCGCGCAGGTACTTCGGGTCCTTGCCGAAGGCACTGTCGACGCCCTTCTTGCAGTCTTCGTTGAATTTCTTCACCTGCGCTTCGAGTCGGTCGGCGTTGACGCCCATGCGGCGGGCAAGTTCGCGGATGTCCTTGCCGTGAACAGCAACGTCGAACGTGAGGTAATCGCCGACGATCTTCGTGCGGGCTTTGTCGCTCGAATCGAAGACGAACCACGAAGTACGCTGCTCGCTCGCGGCGTCGGCGAGGAACGGCAGGTCTTCCCGCACGAAGCGTTCGCCGCGCTCGTTCACGATGAGTTCGCGCTTGAAGCCGTCGTCCGTGCGAATCACTTGTTCAAGGGCCTTATAGACGGGCTTGAGCGAAAGACCGATCATCCAGCTGTCCTTGGCGGGAGCGGCACCCGCCTTTTCGGCCATCACGATGCCGTCGCCCGTGGAACCCTTGGCGGCCATCGAGTATTCGGTGTAGATGGCCCAACGGGGAATTTCAGCGGCGATTCGCTCGAGATTTTGCGCAAAACCGCCCGTGGCGAGCACAACGGCGTCGGCCTTGAATTCGTAGCGGTTCTTGCCATCATACGCACGAACGCCCGTGATGCGGCCGTCCTTGCCCTGGATGAGTTCGTAGGCGGTCGTATTCGTGCGGATGGCAACGCCCTTCTTTTCGCAGAAGTCGCCGAGCGCTTCGATTTCAGTGCGGCCCGACGCGTCGGCCGTGCCGTGCGCGCGCGCCGTACCCGTGAGGTCGGTTACAACGGGTTTGTTGAACTTCAAGCCTGCCTTTTCTTCGAGCCAGGCAACGGTTTCGGCGCTTTCGGCTGCCATTGCTTCAACGCGGGCCTTTTCCGGATAGAACTTGAGGCCGCCCTTGACGGAGCGCTTCTGCTCGTCAAGCCAAGCGGCGGCAAACTGCTTGGCATCGTCTTTGATGCCGGCCGCAGCCTGCTCCTTCGTACCAGCGGCGAGCACCCAGCCCTTCGAGAGCGCGGTCGAGCCGCCGATCTCGGGCATCTTTTCGAGCACGATCACCTTCGCGCCGTTGTCGGCTGCCGCGGCTGCAGCAGCAAGACCCGTGGCGCCGGCGCCGATCACGAGGACCTGCGTCGCGGGGGCATCAGCCAAGGGCAGCGTCGCGGGGTCGATCGGCACGTACGGATGCGTGTAGTCGGATGAGCGGCCGCCAGCCTTTTCAATCGCAAGACCCACGGCCGTAAGGATCGCGCCCGTCGACTGCGTCGCACCCGAGACCGTGTCGACCGCGAGGTTCTGCGTGCGGACGATTTCGGCAGCGACCGATTCCATCGGTTCCTTGGCGATGTATTCCGTTTCGACGTTCTTGCCGATCTTGACGGACTTGATGGCGTTTTCGGTGAGTTCGACCGTGACTTCAACCATGCCGTTGTTGCCGGGCGTCGTCATCGTGTAGGTGCCGGCCTTGAGCGGCGCAGGCGCCGCGGCGGCGTCGGCTGCACCGGCCGCGGAGGCAAAGAGAGCGATCGGGGCGATGATCGCGGCGGCAAGCGCCGACTTCTTGAATCGCAGGGAAAGCAATTGAATCTCCTCGAATGGGCGTCGGGCCTGACTGCGTTGGCGGCCTCTGTCTCGCAGGGCCGGTCTGCCGGCGCACGAAAAGCGTGCGCCGCGGGACATCCGGGCACACTGCTGCGCTTCGGATCATGCAATAGGGCGCTTAAAGCGAACTGAAAACCTGCTCACGGTGGAGGGCGCGCAGCTCTTTGGCGTGCGTAGCCTTCGCGCCGAAACTTCTTTCGCGCAGACGATGTAGGCGAAATGTCGTAGTCGCGCTAATATGCGTTCCGGAAAGTTTTGTCATTGCTGCACGGTGCGGGCCGACCGAGTCCCGTTTGTCGTGCAGCGCCATACGCCTTGTGCGTACAAAGGAGAACACAAACAATGACGACCCGCGACAATGTCCCCGCAGTTGAACCTTGCATGGCCGAGCGCCTCGCCGCGCTCGCGGCCGATCCGAAGGTCGCCGCCGCCCTCAAGGTCTGCGCCGATGAAGTCGAACGCGCCATGGCCGAACAGGTCCGCATCTCTCAGATCGAAGCGCCCACGTTTGCCGAAGCCGTGCGCGGCGAAGAAATCGCCCGCCTCATGAAGGAATACGGTCTTGAAGATGTCGTTGTCGACGAATCGCGCAACGTCGTCGGCCGTCGTCCCGGCACCGGTTCGGGCCCCACGCTCGCGATCGCCGCGCACCTTGACACGGTCTTTCCGGCGGGGACCGATCTCACCGTCCGCAAGGAGGGCGCTCTCTACTACGGTCCCGGCATCGGTGACAACGCTTCTGGTCTGCGCTCGATGCTGCAGGTGCTGCGCGCGCTCAACAAGGCGGGAATCGAAACCGAAGGCGACATCCTCTTCGTGGGTACGGTCGGCGAAGAGGGCAACGGCGACATCTGCGGCGCCAAGGCACTCTTTGACGGCTCGCGTCAGATCGACGGCTTCTGCGCGCTCGACATGGGTGATGTCTACACCGTCCAGAATGCCGCTACGGGTGCGCACCGCTGGCGCATCGCCATCGAAGGCCAGGGCGGCCACTCCTACATCGATTACGGCCGCGTGCCCTCGGCCATTCATGCGATGTGCCGCGCCGGCGCCGTGATCGCCGACATCGTCACGCCCGCCGACCCGAAGACGACTTTCACGATCGGCACGATCAAGGGCGGCACGACCGTCAACACGATCGCCGCGCGCTGCGAAGTCGACGTCGATATGCGCAGCACGAGTCTCGAAGAGCTCGACAAGCTCGAACGCACGGTGCTCGGCGCCTTTGAAAAGGCCGTTGCCGACGAAAATGCCCGTTGGCCCGAAGCCGATGCCGAACATCAGCTGCGCCTTGTGAAGACGCAGATCGGCAACCGCCCGGCCGGCCAGCAGCCCGACAGCTCGCCCGCAGTCCAGGCCGCGCTTGCCGCCATGGCGCAGATGGGACTCGAAGTCCGTCAGTTCCGCGCCTCGTCGACCGACGCCAATAAGCCTATTTCGATCGGTGTGCCCTCGGTGTGCATCGGTACGGGCGGCGTCACGCACAACGAGCACAGCCTCAAGGAGTTCTTCGACTCGACCGACATGGAAAAGGGTCCGCAGCTCGCGCTTCTCATCGCGCTCGCGCTCGTTGGTCGCAAGGGCGACGAGCCCGCGCTCGAAAAGCACGTTTACTAATGTGGTTGCGTGATCGAGAGAGTCGGCCGTTCTTTTAGAGCGGCTCTCTCTCGGGGAGCGACCAAACGAAAGCCGCAGTCGGCAGGATGCCGGGTGCGGCTTTCGTCTTGTTGGCCTGCGTGTCCGAGCGCAGAACCGACGCCGCAGTCGTCAGACGGGCGCCTGCAAAATGGCGCACCGGTCTTCGGAAGCACCTTGTGAGCAGGCTACAATTAAACGTTTAGGGATCACTTTTTGCGGCGGATCTTTTCCATGGCTACTCTCAGAAAAACGGCAACGAAGCGTACGCCCGTGACGGCGCCTTCCGATGAGGCTCAAAAGCGTGCGCTCGGCTCTGCGTCGACCGATGCTGAGACCGGTGCGGCTCTTTCGGACGACGCGGCGGCGAAAGGCCGCAAGCGCCGTACGACGAGCCGCGCGAAAAAACGCGTTGACGCAGAGACGCTGCCGAAGATTCCGCTCCTGAGGCGCGCGCCCACGAAAAAGACGCAGACCGCATCGAGCGACGAGGCGGCAGCGGTCGTTTTCGATCAAAATGCGCCAGCCGAAACGTCTGCAGCGCAGGCGCCTTCGATTTTTATCGAAGAGGCTGCCCGCCTTGAAGCGGTGGCAAAAGCAAGGCGTGCCGGCACAACAAAAACGGCGAAAGCCTCGAAGGCGGCACCTAAAAAACGCGCCTCGAAGCTCAATCCCGCTTTGAGAAGCCGCGGCGAAGTGCAGATCGAAAAGGGCGCGGCGACAGCGCTCGAAAATGCGGAAGACTTCAACGAAGCTTTCCCCGTTCGGCTTGCCGTTGCCGAAAAGACGCTGCCGAGAACGTCGCCTGCGGTGCTGCCCGACCTCGAACTCATCAAGCGTGCCGAAGCCGAGCGCGCGCTCGAAGCCATGGCGCGCAAGATAAAGCGCGAAGCGCAAAAGCGGGAGAAGGGCAAGGAACCGGTTTCGACGAGCCTCTCGCGTCGTCTGAAAGACCTCGTCATCGAGGCGCTGCGCGAAGCGGCCGATCAGCTTCTTGGCAGAAGCCGTCCGGAATTCGCGCTCGTGCCGCTTAATCCCGTTCGTGTTCTGCTTGCCTACTCGGGCGGGCGGGATTCTTCGGCGCTTCTTGACGTGCTCGCGAAGGTTTTTCACGACAAGAATCAGTCGCTCATCGAAACGGTTGAAGCCGTTTATATCAACCACGGCTTGAGTCCCAATGCCGATGCTTGGGAAGCGCACTGCAGCGCCGAATGCGAAAAACGCGGCATTCGCTTTAAAGCGCTTAAAGTGACGGTGAACGGCAAAGACGACGGCGTTGAGGCCGCTGCGCGCGATGCGCGCTACACGGCGCTTGCCGACTATGCTGCCGCGCACGGCTTCGACATTGTGATGACGGCGCACCATGAGGACGACCGCATCGAAACGTTCCTCTTGCAGTGGCTGCGCGGCGCCGGACCCGAAGGGCTCGCCGCTTTTCCGCGCTCGCGCGTCATGAAGATGCCGAGCGCCGTGGAGCCGGGCGAATTCTCGCGCGAAAACCGTTCCGCACCGGTACTCCTCGTTCGTCCGTGGCGAACAGTGCTTCGCCGCGACGTCGAGCGCTATGTGAAGCAGCGGCGCCTCGCTTACGTCGACGACGAATCCAATGCCGATCCGCGCTACCTCAGAAACCGCGTGCGCAATGAGGTTGTGCCGCTCCTTGACGCGATCCGGCCGGGCTTTCGAACGGCTGCCGCCCGCAGCGTCGAACTCGTGGCGGAAGCGGCCGACATTCTCCGCTCGGTCGCGATGAGCGACCTCGAGAGCTGCCGCTCGAAGATCACCCCGGGGGGACTCGCGATCTATCGGCTTCTCGAACTCATTCCCGCCCGTCAGGCTTGGTGCCTGCGCGCCTGGATGAGCGAGGAGGGGATGGAACTCCCCGGAAAGGCCCGGCTCGAAGAGGCGCTTCGTCAGGTGCGCGAAACACATGCCGACACGAGTCTTGCGATTCGTGTCAAAGGCAAGGAAATCCGCCGCTGGGGCAGTGACCTCGTCATTCGCGACGTGCCGAGAAAGACGGCCGCTGCCGAACGCAGCGCGCCCATCCGCTGGACGGGCGGCGGCGAAATCGTGCTCCCCGGCTGGAACGGCGTCATCGAAGTGGTGCGTTGCGCGCCCGACGAGCCCGGCATCAATGTCGACCGCCTGATGGCGTTCGACGCGAAGCTCGAGGTGCGCTCGAAGTGTCGGTCCGCAAAGATGAAGCTTTGGCTCTTGCGCCCGTCGAAGTCCTTGAAGGACCTTTACGCGCAGGCGGGTATTGCGCCCTTTGACCGGGACGAGCTGCCGCTCATCCTCTTAAACGACGAAATCGTGTTTGCGGCGGGGCTCGGCATGGACGTGCGGCGCTTGGACGACCCGCAGACGGCGCCCGAGCGCGTGCGCTTCCGGTATCGTCCCGTACAGAACCTCTGGAAGACGAAGCCGATTGCCAATTACGGCGACCTCCCCGAAAGCATTCGCCGCGAGCGAGAAGCCATGGTGCGGGCCGCTTCCGACGAGCAACGCCGGCTCGAAGCCTTTCTTGACGCGCAGCGCGGCCGCTGATGAAGAAGGGGACGACAGACGCCGAGGGCGCAAGGAAAGAGGACACGAAGACCGCGGCAGCACGCGGCCCGCTCTCGCTCCTCGAAGCGCGCGACGTCGTTTCGTATTGGTCGCTTCTTGAGCTCTTCGAGCCCGCGGATTGGAGTGTTCGCCGCGGCGAATTCGTTGACTTCGAGCGCTGGCGGGTGCCGTCAATGCCGAATGAGGCGACCGCTTTTGCGACGCCCTCGAATACGGCGGAAACGGATGGCGTTCGTCGTGCGGCTGTAGCCGGTGCCGAGCGCTCGGGCGACGCGATCGGTCATCTGCTGACGCTTGCCTTCGAAACGAAGGAGATCACCTTCAATCGCCCGATGCTGCGCCCGCAGCCGGGCAGCGCCATCGAGCGGCCGCTCCCCTTTTTCACGGTCTACCTCGGGATTCTTCCCAAGGCGCGCCTTTATGCGCACATGCTGCGCCTCCTGGATGCGGCGGAGTCGGGGCTCGGAACTTCGGCGCTCAACGCGCCTGATCTTGGTTTTGACGCCGTCGGCGAAGATCCGAGCCTGCGAGGCGAAACCTATCTTGCGGCCTTTCACATTTCGCCTTGGGGCAAGATTGTTTCCGAGAGTTTTTCGGTTTCGGGCTATGTCGGCGCACTCAATCTGGCACTGCGGCGCATGCGCCTTATCGAAAAGCTGAGGCGTTCGGGTGAAGCGGGCCGCAAAGAGGCTGCGGCACTGAGGAGCACCCCAGTTTTCGACGTTGCGACGGCGCTTAAGCGATGCGAAAAGCTTTCGAAGGCATTCGAGACGCGCGTCTCGTCGCTCTTTCACACGATTGCCTGCGGCACGTCCCATATTGCCGAGCATGTCTTCGATAAGAAAGCCTTTACGCTCACGCTTCGAGATCCGCAGCCGCTCGCCCAACGCGTTGCGCAGCCGTTTCTCGAGCATGCCGCGCGCGGCGTGGCGGGTTACATCGGCTATACGGGGCCGATCGATGCCGCCCTTCGCGTCGTTTTTCATCGACCGGACCACACCTTTTCCGTGGATGACATCGTTCGTCTCGGGAGCTTCTATTTGGGCGACCTTGCCCGCATTTCGGTCGCGCTCGAAGAGTCGGGCACGAGCCCTTGCGGCGCGCCGCTCGCAGAGCGGCTCGCACGGGCGGCTCAGACTGCGGGCGAGGCGGCTGACCGTGCGGCGACGACTTCTCCGGCCGGGGCGCCTGGGGCGCCGGGGACTGAGGTCGAAACGCTGTCGGGAGCGGTGGGTGATGCCCTCGAGTTCGACAGGCCGCCTGCGCACAAAGACGAAGGTGATAAGCGCGCCTCGCCGGGCAACCCCGCGCGCATCCCGAAGCTGAGTGCGCCCCTCTCGCGCCTCCTGCTTCACGGCATCGACGGCGGGATCGCACGCGCGGATCTCCTCGAAAAGCCGGCGGCCTTGGCCGAACTGCTCGACCCCGTTCGGCTCCCCTCGGGGCGCTGGCCGAGCCCGGTTTCGCATCACCTCTATGTCGCGCAGCAGGCAGCCGTGAACGCCATCCTCGCCTTGGGCGAGGTCTCGCCCGAGGACATGCCGGGTGCGAGCGAGGAGAAGCTCGAGAGCTTCGGGCCCATTGCGAGCGTGAACGGTCCGCCCGGGACCGGGAAAAGCTGGCTTTTGCGCGACGTGATTGCCGAAGTCGTGGTGCGCAAGGCGCGCCGCATAGCAGCGCTCTCGGCTTCGAAGGAGATTTTCGACTTCGACCATCCGCTTGAATTTGAACTCGGTGCAGACCGTCAATTCGCCGTGATGCCCGTGAAGCGCAGCGTCGCGCGGGACAGCCTCATTGTTGTTGCATCGAACAACAACGCTGCCATTCGCAACATTACGGACGAACTCCCTTCGAGCTTCGCGCTCGAGCGTGCTTTTCTGTCCGATGCGGGGCAGAGTGCGGCAGCCGCGCCCGGCACCTCCGGTTCTGCCGGCAAGGCGCGTTTTGCCTACTGGCAGAGCTGCGCGCGTGCCGTGAAGCGTGCGGGACTTCCGAAGCGACGGCTTTCTGAAACGGGGTCGCTCTTTGGTGAGTCGCCCGATGCGCTGCTTGAGAACGTCTGGGGACTTATTTCCGTCACGCTCGGACGGAAAAGCAATCGGCTTCGCTTCGTGCGAACGGTTTTGAAGGGACGAGAGCCGGGCGTCTACAGCGACAAAAAACGCGAGAGCGAACTTGCGCTTGAGATTGCATCGGCCAAGGCTGCGCTCGAAAAACGCGGCAAAGGGCCGGAAGCGGCCTGGCTTGAAGCCAAGAAGCGCTTTGAAGATCTCGATCGAGCGGTGGCCGCTCGCCGCGCAGCAATCGCCGCACAGGCGGCGCTCGATAACGGGCGCCCCGCCGTCTACGCAACGCCGCTCGCTGCCGCTCCCGTGCAGCACAAGACGTCGCTCTGGGTCGACGAAGACTTCGAAGCGCTGCGCTCGTCGCTTTTTCTGGCGGCGCTCGCGCTCTCCAAGGCAACCGTCGTTGCGCAGTCGTCGTATTTCCTCTCGAACTTCAAGGCGATCGCGGAATATATCGAAAGCGGGATGCCGCCGCTCACGAAAGGCCGACCGCAAGCGATCTGGGACGTGATTGCGCTGCTTGTGCCCGTGATCTCGACGACGCTCGCGAGCGCGGCGAGCATGTTCGCGGTGTGCGGTCCCGGGACAATCGGCTGGCTCCTTTTGGACGAAGCGAGTCAAGCGATGCCGCAGGCGGCTGCTGGTATTCTCAACCGAGCCAGGCGCGCGGTGATTCTCGGCGATCCGAGGCAGCTCATGCCCGTCGTCACGATGCCCGAGCGCCTTTGCGAGTACCTGCGAAGGCGTCTTCCCTCTGTTGATGCAAGGTGGTCGCCCCATGTCTCGTCGCTGCAGTCGCTTGCCGACAACACGATGCCTGTCGGCGCCGCCATTCGGGACACCGTCACGGGCGAAGCCGTTTGGACGGGGCTGCCGCTGCGCACCCACAGGCGCTGCGCGTCGCCCATGTTCGACGTGGCCAATGCGCTCGCTTACGCGAACCAGATGGTGCAGATGACGCCGCGCGTCGATGCGGCGAAGGCGCTGCCGTCGCTTTGGCTCGACGTGAACGTCGCGCCGCGAGACGCAGCCGCACGCAAGGCGGCTTTTCTCGTGCGCGGCGTACGCGTCGAGCGGCAGATGCCCGACGCCAAGATCGTCCCCGAAGAAATGGCGGTCTTGAGAAGCACGCTCGTTTCGCTCCTGAAGCGTCCGGCGATGGCCGGCGGATCGATCTTCGTCGTTTCTCCCTTCAGAAGCATCGCGGATATGGCCGCGCGGGTGATCGACGACGTACGGCGTACGCAGATTGCGCCCGCAGCCATGCGGGCCGATACGGTGCACGCGTTTCAGGGTCAGGAAGCCGATGCGGTGATTTTCGTGCTCGGCACCGAAAAGGGCGCTCGCGGCAGGCGTCAGCGCCATTGGGCGGCCAATCCCACGAATCTTCTCAATGTCGGCGTCACCCGTGCGCGGCGCGCCATAGTCGTGATCGGCTGCGTTGAAGACTGGCGCGCGGAACCCGCATTCGCCATTTTGGCCGAGCGTCTGCGCATACGCGGAGCGGTGCTCGGAGAGAGCGACCGGATTTTTGCGGCGCAGCGCTAGCAGCACTCAATGGAAGCGCAGAGCGCGCAAAAGAAAAGCCCGCGCGATCATCGGTTTTCACCGGACCCGGCGCGGTCATCAAAACACCGTTCTTCAAGCGGAACGGCGGCTCTTGAAATTTATCCTCACCCGAAGAGCCAGCACCAAATTTTGGCGGGGATGCCGAAGATCACCGCATACGTGATGATCATGGCGGCCACCTGCACGATATGGCTCTTCGACATCGAGAGCACCACGGGCCCGAGCTTGTCCCAAACCTTGAAGAGAAGGACGAACGAGGCGAGCGCCCAGATGATGCCGAAAACGATGGAGAAGAACGTGTACATGACCGGTAGAGCTTGCGGTTGATGGATAAAGAGCCTTTTTGACCTCGGGAGCGACCAAGCTTCCCATGGCTTCGAATTTAGCGCTGGGTGCTTAAAAACCCCTTATGCTTTGCGTTCGCGCGGATAAGCGCAAATTTGGCGAAATTAGAGAGAAAAGAAGGAAATAAGCATGCCGCAGTTTGAGGTCGTTCTGCCGCAGGGCACCGTGCTGCTTCGAAATGTCGAGACGGGTGAAACGCTTACGCTCAGTGCCGAATCGGGTCCCCTCACGCTCGGGCGCATCACGCTCGACTTCGAATTTGCGCCTGCGCCTGCGTCGGGCCGCTCACGGGAAAGTGCCGACGGCGCTGCTGCCCGCCTCGCACCGACAAACGCCGATCCTGAAGCATCTGTTGCCTCGGCGGCCGTCTTGCCGAAGCCTGTGCTAGAGCTGCCCAAAGTGGGATGCCCCGTGCGGCAGCTCGATGAAAATCCCTTTCTCTCGCCCGACGAACCCCTGGCGCCGATGCCGGCCGGCGCAGCCGAGGGACCGTCCATCCGTGCGCTTCAAGCGCCCTTTGATGCGCTGACCGAGTCGGACTTCGAAGTGACCATGAGCGCCATTCTGCGCGACGAAGAGAATCTCGAGCGCGAGATTGAGTTTCTGCGCGACATCGACGGCGACCCGGACGACATTGCCGAACTCGAGGCGGCGCTCGAGGCGCTCAAGGAGACGTTTGCGATGACTTCAAAGCGCTTTGATGCGTGGAAGCTTGCCGTTCGGCATGCCGGAAAACACGAAGCCGAAGCGCGTGAGGAGCGGCTCGCCGCTGCAAAAGAAGCCGCCGAACTCGCCAAAGCGTTCGCGGCCGAAACGACCAAAAAGCCCATCGGCTGACGGTTTGAACGCTCAGCAGTTACAAGAAGAAACGCCCGACGATCTCGCCGGAAATCGTCGGGCGTGTCGCAGTTGTCGTTTGCGCGGCGTCAGCCGATCGCTGTGAGGATCATCATCCAGACTGGGAGCGTTGCCGCCGAGAAGAGCGTCGTTGAGGCAACGGCCGTCGTTGCGAACTTCACGTCGGCGTGATGGAACTTCGCAAGCACCGCAATCTGCGTGATGCAGGGGAGTGCCGCCTGAATGACATAAACCTTCGCAAAGAGTTCCGGCAGCGGCATAAGCCAGGTGAAGATGAGACACACCGTCGGGCAGATCACGAAGCGCCCGAGGAGAACGAGTCCCAGGTCCTTGGTGATGCGGATGTTACGCACCCCGATGCGGTAGATCATGATGCCGATGAAGATGAGGGCAAGCGGCGACGTAATGCCGCCCATGTATTTGGCGGCCGTCATGAACGCTTCCGGCAGGCGCAGATCGAGCAGGATCAGGAGGATCGCAAGCAGAAAGCCGCAAAGCGGGGGCGAGAAGACGCGCTTCACCGTTGCGAGCGAGAGCACTTTGGGGGCGGCTTTCTTTTCGGCGGCGATGCCGTCCATTGCCTCAAGGAAGTTGCCCATCGTCCAGAAGAACGTCGTGTTGGCAAAGAAGTAAAGAAGCGTTGGCACGATCGCCTCGTCGCCAAAGAGTGCGATCGAAACCGGGACGCCGATGAACATGTTGTTCGTTGCGGTAAAGGCCGATGAGAAGGTCCCCGCATGCACGTGCTCGACCTTGCAGACCTTCACGATGATGCGGCTGACGAAAAAGCAGAGCCAGACCGTGAGGAACGGAATCACCATCGAGCCCGCGAGCGAAATGAGCTCGTCGTGGTCGAGCTTTTCCATCACGCTCGAAAAGAGGTACGCCGGCAGCGACATGAAGGTGACGAGCTTGGCGATGAGCGCGGTCGACTGTGCGTCGTACCAGCCTTTGTGCGCGGTCCAGTAGCCCGCGCCCGCCAAGAGGAGCAGGATCAGAACGCAGTTGAGCGAGTGAAGAAATGCTTCCCACATGAGTGACACCTAGAGCGGCCGGATCGTTCCGGCGGGTTGCATCCGAAAGTGTTGCAATAACCGCCAAGTCTACCGCTGCCGAGTCGTTTTCACCTTTTCACGTTTGTGCCGCTTAGCTACTGTCGACTCGCACTCGCTTATTAGAAGAAATCTAATGAATACGCTATCTGATAATAATTTTTATTCGTATTGAAAATTTCGGGGTTCTCTTGTAAAGTTCGAGTCTCTAAAACGAGAATGATTCTCGTTAACAGATTTGAAGCGAACAAGCAGGGAAATTGCCGTGAAGGATCCGGTCTCGCACAAAAGCAAAATCGACAGCACGATTGACACGAAAAGCCGCGCCGCCACGTTCGAAGCCGGTGCCCGCGCCATGCAGACGGCGCTCGAATCGGCAAACCGTTCGCCCGAAGCTTATTTCGCCAACCGCGAAGATCCGCTTCATGCGGCTTTCAAGGCCAAGGCCGTGATTCACTCGGGACCTGGCGGCATGCCGCTCATGGGAGCGGCCGCGAGTGAGGCGTTCGAAGCTTCGCTCGATCGTCCCCGAAGCGGCAAGACGCTTGCCTACTTACACGTGCCCTTTTGCGAGACGCGCTGCCTTTACTGCATGTTCTATCAGAACCCGCTCGATCCTTCGGCCGCGCACGCGTATGCGGATTCGCTCGTGAAGGAACTTGCGCTGCACGCCGAGCGCGTTGCGCAGGCTTCGGGCCCCGTGCACGCCGTCTACTTCGGCGGCGGCACGCCCACGGCGCTTGCGCCCGAAGATCTTCGCCGCGTGCTCGAGGCCGTGAAGAAGTACCTGCCGCTCGCGAACGACTGCGAAATTACGCTCGAAGGCCGCATTCACAACTTTGACGACGCGCGCATCGAAGCGGCGATTGCGGGCGGCGTAAACCGCTTCTCGCTCGGCATTCAGACTTTCAGCACCGAAATCCGGCGCTCGATGCTGCGCGTCGACGACGCCGATACCATGATTCGTCGACTCGAAGCGATCGGCCGCTACGACGAGGCTGCGCTTGTGATCGACCTTATTTACGGCTTCCCGGGGCAAACGGCGGCCGTCTGGGAAAACGATCTCGCGACGGCGGCGTCCCTCAAGCTCGACGGCGTCGATTGCTATCAGCTCAATGTTTTTGAAAAGTCGCCGCTCGCCAAGCGCATCGCCTCGGGCAAGCTCCCGAGCGCGGCCGATGCCGCAGAGAAGGCCGACATGTTCGCGCGCAGCGTCGAATTCTTCACAAACGAAAACTGGCGCCGTCTCTCGAACAACCACTGGGGGCGCACGCACCGCGAGCGCAATATCTACAACGCTCTCGGAAAGTCCTCGGTCGACTGCTTGGCCTTCGGCTGCGGCGCGGGCGGGCGTCTCTTCGGGTCGAGCTTCATGCTCGAGCGCAGTCTAGCCGCTTACCACGCACGCATGGCTGCGGGCGAAAAGCCCGTGCAGTTCCTGATGCGTCCGGGCGCGAATTGGGCGCTATTGCGCGAAATCTCCGCCGCTATGGAGAGCGGCGCGATCGATCTCTCGAGCTTCAAGGTCGAAGCGGGCGGCAAACCGGTCGACCTCGATTCGATCGCCAAACCCGTCGTCGACCAGTGGGTCGAAGCGGGACTTCTCTTGCGACGCGGCCGACACCTCATTCAGACGGTGGCCGGTCAGTACTGGCACGTCACGCTCGCGCAGCTGCTGATGCGCTGGATCGAAGGGGCGCTCGCCGAGGCGGCGCCCGACGAAAGATCTGTTCGAGCTGCTCGCTTCGATATGGGCGCGCCCGGCGCCATGCACCGCCTGCGTCCCGCCGAGCACGGCGCACACGCGCAGCGGGCGAATCGCGAAGCTGCCCGTGAAGCCGGCGACACCAACGCGGATCGTTCGGTCTGACCGTTTGCTTGGCGCGTTCGTCTTAACCGCTCGTTGTCGCTCAACATCAACGACGCACGCCCCTCTTTTTTCTACTCACCGGCAGCCGCGAGCCGCGGCTGCAGCCACCATGCAGAAGAAAATGCTGAAGACGGCCGCCGCCGTCAGCGCCGCGCTCGCGGCGCTTTCCTCGGGCGCTTGCGCCGAGGAAGCCCTCACGACCGAAACCGTTCACGTCACGGCTTCCCGCGTCGAGCAGGAACTCCTAGACGTGCCGATGTCGGTCTCTGTGATTACGCAGAAGGACATCGAGCGCTCGAACGCGCAGACCGTGGGCGACCTCTTGAAGGATGTTCCGGGCGTTCGCGTCATGAATGACGGCAGTCAAGGCATGAAGCGCATTCAGATTCGCGGCGAAGACGCCTTCCGCACGATCGTCATGATCGACGGGCAGCGTATTGCGGAGCACAAGTCCATGTCGGGCGCGCCCCTTCTGATCGATCCGTCGATGATCGAGCGCATTGAAGTGATTAAGGGGCCGGCCTCCGTGCTCTACGGCTCGGATGCGATCGGCGGCGCCGTCAACATCATCACGAAAAAGGGCGGCACGAAGCCCCTTGAAGGCGAAGTCTCGGCCGGCATGAACACGTCGAATTCCGGCAAGTCTCTCTACGGTTCCGTCTACGGGGGTGCGGACGGCTGGACGTACCGCTTCTCCGCGGGCATCGAAGACGCAGAAGACCTCCATACGGCAAAGGGCGACGTCGACAACACGGCGTTCTCTTCGCGTTCGATGCAGGGGTATGTGGCATACGACTTCACGCCCGACACCCGCGCGGGCTTCACGCTCGAGCACTACGATCTCGACTTCCAGACGGGGCTGCAGGACATGCAGGCGTCGGGCTATGACGATTTCGCGGTGAACGTGCCCGAGTGGAAGCGCACGAAGGGTGCGGTGTTCTTCGAGTCGAAGAACATCACGGAGAACTTCGTGCGGCTGCGCGCGGACGCTTACGTGCAGAAGAACGACAAGTACATGGAAAATCGCGTCTGGATGAATCCCATGAAGATGGACAGCTTCGCCGACAACGAGTTGCTCCAGTACGGCGTTTCCATCCAAACGGACTGGCAGCTCGGCGATCGCCACTACCTGATCGCAGGCTGCGAGTTCCTCTACGACGACCTTGAAGCACAAACCAATACGCACACGCGCGTCGCTATGGGCGGCCCGATGAACATGTACTCGCGCAAGCTCACGGAAAACGACGGCTACCAGATGAGCCACGCGGTGTACGCCTCGATGGAAAGTGCGCTCACCGATACCCTCGCGCTCAACTACGGCGCCCGCTACACGTGGGTTTCGTCGGAAGTGACGACGCACACCGGCAAGAACGTGACGATGGACGGCTCGACCCCGGGCGAGCCCGGCCTCACCGACAAAGAAAAGAACGACAGCAGCGACGGGCACGTCGTCTTCAATTTGGGCGGCGTCTGGCGCGGGATCGAACACACGGCCGTGCGCGCTACTTGGGCGCAGGGCTACCGTTCGCCCAACCTAATGGAGCGCTACATCCCGACCTCGATGGGCGGTGGCGAAGTGGTTCCGAATCCGGACCTCGATCCTGAAACGTCGGACAACTTCGAACTTGGCGTGCGCTTCACGCCGGGGCGCGCCGTGCTCGATATCGCCGCCTTCTACAGCAAGGCTGACGACTACATCGCCTCGTTCGAGTTTGAGAGCAACCGCTATACGAACAAGAACGTTTCGGGCGCCAAAACGCATGGCATTGAAGTCACGGCGAGCTATTTGTTCGAGAGCGGCTTTGAGCCCTACGTGAGCGGCACGTGGCTGCGCCGCAAGTTTGAAGAGGGCGGCGAGTCGACTTACGAGTCGGGTACGCCCGAGCTTTACGGGCGCTACGGCGTGCGTTGGACGGGGCTTCTCGAAGGGCTCTCGCTTCGCGCGGACGCCTACGCAGTGAGCCAGTCCGACACCGCGCAGTACGACTTCGACAGCGGCACGACGACCTCCTACGGCGGCTCGACCCACTTCAATCTCACGGGCGGGATCGGCTTCGGGCCGCAGAACGCCTACAGCCTCGACGTGGGTCTCTACAACATCACGAACAAGGCCTACAAGCTTTCGACCGCGATCTACGAACCCGGGCGCTACTTCAGCGTGAAGTTCAACGCCAAGTTCTAAAGCCTTCGAATCTCGAGCAACCAAACCCGCTTTCGGGCGGGGGGGGGCTGCGGCACCGCCCACCAGCCGCCGCCCGCCCCGGGCGCCCCCCGACCACGACCAACACAAACCCCACCCTCCAGGGCCGCCAGC